>Ga0164242_10003737_pt1 | contig 17258 bp, 18 predicted proteins | sample OricomgcompostMG_FD_108783 | JGI IMG/M metagenome (GOLD analysis project Ga0164242, IMG submission 108783) | Miracle-Growth compost microbial communities from Emeryville, California, USA - Original compost - Miracle growth compost (MG) ...
ATTTCTTGGAAGACGCACCTCGACGAATTTATTGATGACCACCGCCTTCATACTGGAGATTTTGAACCAAACGACAAAAATACCGGAGGTCTGGTAGAGACATTATCTGTTTCTAAATTGATTTCTGAAGGATGTCTAAAGCGATCCTCTAGATATTCGCTCGGATATCGTCTCCCACCGCATCTACCTCTCTACCTAGGTACCTAGCCAGCCAGGTCCCTGTGTGTGATGATTCTTGCTTAGCTAATCAAGGTGTGTGTATACAGTGCGGTATACTGTCAGCGGACTGTGCCTTGGCTGGCGTACGGAATACGCCGTATAGAAATTCAACTGCGAGCAACAAGCATTATCACACTTGATAGATGGCAAACTTCAGATACTGAACGTTTTCGGGCAGCCCAGGGATACTGAACGACAACTTCCCGAGAAACTCAGCCTCGACTCTCCATCTCGTCCCCGTCAGCTCGCCGACCTCATCCCACAGGGTCTGTAGCGACTGAGGATCATGTCCGTATAGGGTGTTCCCGCTCTGCGCCGACTTCATCCCGCCGGGCTCGAGGGACCCTAACTGCCCGCCGAAGATGACGGCGTCTGTGGTTCCGGGCTTCAGGAACCGCGTGATTCGCACCGCGGCCTGCACCTGCTGCTCCCGGCTGAAGAGGTGGAAGAAGTTGCTCGCGTGCACCAGCGTGACCTTCCCGTGGAGCGTCGCGGCCCCGGCGTCATCTGGGGCCAGCATGTCCGCCGCGACGAAGGCGCCGGGCGGGAAACGGTCGCGGTCGCCAAACAGCTCGAAACCTAGCTCAATGAAGTCCGGGTCGAGGTCGGTGCTATACAGCTGCGCGTGGTCGACCCCGTCGGCGGCCAACTTGCGCGAGATCTGCCCGAGGCAGCACGCGACGTCCAGGAGGGCGTCCTGCGAGCCGGGCGCCTTCAGCCGCGTAATGGCGGCCTGGAAGGATGGGCCTCGCGTCTGCTGCAGGTTGGTGAAGGTCCATCGGCCGAGGCAGGGGAACTTGCGTATGGCCCAGGCTTTATCGCGCTACGGTGGGGGCGAAAGCATCAGCCGATGATGACCTTGTTACACGAGGAGATGGGGATAAATCCGCACAATTTTATATAGACGATCGTCTACTTCCTCTGGGGGGATCTTGCTGTATGTCTCTAGCACCTCCCGAAAGGGCTGGATGTCGTCTGGCAGCTTCTCGAGGTAAGTGTTGGCCTTCCAGACCGCCGCCGGGTCAGATTTGGGGTTTTCCGTCATTATTCAGTCTAGTAAAGAACTGAGTAGGAAGGTAGGTATAGTAGGTGTCTAAGGCAACGTAGCTTAGGCAGCCGACAAAACGAGAATGATGCCTGAGAATAAGGATCAACCCCGCGTTAATCGGGGATTCGTCAGTGTTCCTATTAATAGAACAAATCGTGAGCAAGGCACTTAGGTAAAGGCGGTCGCGGCGCAGTAACCACAGGGGAAAGGTACCGCAAGGAACAGGTCCTGAGAAACTGGGGTCGAGGGTTGCCTTGGTTCATTTAGCCCGTAGGCGGGGGGCATCCTACTGTTGAGCCCCAGGATCACTACTTTTAGGTGTTGGTCAAGCGTAATCACTCTAATTTTACATGGTCTCTCGCGGAATCCAAAACTATGGTGGGATTTTTTTAGTCTGTCAACGGTTCATCAGCTTCTGCAAACCGGAGGTTCCGGTCGGATGGGTGTGGACAGGAGAGATATTCCGTAATGGTAACGCTGCCTTCTTAGCAGGTTGAAGGGTCTGGCAAAAGCAATAGAAATTGGAGTATGTGCCACTCAAACAAGCTAGGTCTGACTCTTCCTAAGCCGGAATCCTTCCTTTCAAGGGAATCTTACCTGCATTCCGGGCAGGTCCAAGCCGCTCACCGAGGTGAGTGCAAACCAAGGACCAAATATGCATTAGGTAAGCAATTGACCGGGGCCTTCGGCGATCGGAAGAGATATTCTCCTAGCGCTGAACGCTAATCCAATCTGAGCCCAGCGAACCTCTATTGTTCCCTGCCACGCTCAAGCTACCTTTCAAGGGACGCTCCTCTCCTCGAAGAGACAAATACGCAGCCCCAGTGATCTCGAAGCATCGCATGCTTTACCTCTTCCCACTACCTCCTCCTTTCCGTTTATCTAAACTAATCTGTGGCGTAATACGTGGCCAAATTTGACTTTGCTTGAGGCAAAATGGCGTCGAACGAGCCGCGCCAGTACGACTCAGAATCTGATGACGACAATTTTAACCCTGCGCCCGCGGACATATCCGACGCGGAAGACGAAGGCGACCACGATGACGACCATGCCAACAAACGCATAAAGAACGCACGGGATAGCAGTCCTGTTGATGGCGATGTTCGAAATGACGAGGACGACGAGGATGCTCGCCCCGCCAATGGCGCATCAAAAAAGCTCGATAGCAGAGCCGAGGACGATGCCGAGGACGACGAGGCTGGCGAAGGAGAAGATGAAGATGATGTCGGTAGAAGCAAGAATGTCTACGACGATGAGGAAGATGAAGAAGAAGAAGATGAGGAGGATGAGGATGATGAAGACGTCCACGAGGTACGCTAAGCACGTCCGATTTTCCCTTCACTTTTGCCATGCGCGCGACCGTCGGTCATTGACACCCCGACATTATCGGAAACTCTGTGTGACCCGGCCATTTACGTGTAAGAACCGGCAGTAGCTAACACCGCATACTAGGGCCATCGTCGCAAGCGCAGGCGAGACAGGCGGGCCGCCTTCTTCGATATCGAAGCCGAGGTCGATGACGAAGACGAGGCCGAGGATGAAGAGAAGGAGGGCGAAGAGATAGAGGACTTCATCGACAATGCACACCCCGATGACATCGCCGAAAGCGCGCGTCTTGACGACGATCGGAGACACCGCGAACTTGACGCGCGGCGGGAGATGGAAGCCAGCTTGGATGCTGAGAAACAAGCCGAGATCCTCCGCCAGCGATACGGAAACCGACGACCAGCTAAGGGCTTTGGTGACTCGGCCGTTGTCCCCAAACGCCTCCTCCTCCCAAGCGTTGACGACCCAAGCGTCTGGGCTGTTCGGTGTAAGGAAGGCAAGGAGCGTGAAGTTGTCTTCTCGATCATGAAACGGATCGAGGAACGCATGGGCACAAAGGACGAGCTTGGCATAACCTGCGCTTTCGAGAGAGGAGGTGCTCAGTCAGTCATGAAGGGCTATATCTACGTCGAGGCTCAGCGGCAAACCGACGTCTTGATTGCACTGGACGGGATGCTCAATGTGTATCCCCGGACCAAGATCCTCCTCGTCGAGATCAAGGACATGCCCGATCTACTCCGCGTTACGAAAACGCCCAACTTAGAACCTGGTTCCTGGGTTCGGCTCCGAAAGCCCGCGAAACACGCCGGCGATCTGGCCCAGGTCCTTGATGTCACCGAGAACGGCCTCGAAGCACGCGTCCGCTTTATCCCCAGACTTGACTACGGCGTTCGCGACGAACACCTTCCTAGCTCGTTGTCTGCCGACGGGAAGCGCAAGCGTCCGGGCGTCCCTGGTCCCCGGCCGCCTCAGCGTCTCTTCAACGAATCCGAAGCTAGAAAGCGAAACCCGAGATACATCCAGGGCAATCCTCAGACCAACACCTGGTCCTACAATGGCGACGAATTCGAGAACGGCTTCCAGGTCAAAGATATCCGAATCCAACAACTTACCGTCAAGGATGTCAATCCGAGCTTGGAGGAAGTCACCAAGTTTGCCTCGGGGGCCGACGATGGTACTGAGAATCTAGACCTCAAAGCGCTTGCTGCCAGCTTGAAGGACAGCAATGCAAATGTTGCTTATCTGCCCGGAGACGTCATCGAGGTCTACGACGGCGAGCAGAAGGGAGTTGTCGGGAAGGCGACTAACGTGCAAGGAGAGATTGTCTCTATCCAAGTGACTGAAGGCGACTTGATTGGGCAGACGATTGAAGTCCCGAACAAAGGACTGCGTAAGCGCTTCAGGCCTGGCGATCATGTCAAGGTCATTGGCGGCAGTCGATTCCGCGACGAAGTCGGTATGGTTGTCAAGATCGCCGATGACCGGGTTACTCTCTTAACCGACCAGACCCACACGGAGGTCACGGTCTTCAGCAAGGATCTTCGGGAAGCGGACGACATTGGTGGTCAAGGCTCTCTTGGCCAGTACTCTCTGCTCGATCTGGTCCAGCTTGACCCCACAACCGTTGGGTGCATCGTTAAGGTCGATCGCGAATCCGTGGTTGTGCTAGATCAGAATGGTGACACCCGGACGACCATGCCCTCGCAGATCACGAACAGGCTCCCCAAACGCAAGACTGCAGTGGCAGCTGATCGAAACGGCTCGGAGATTCGACTGGATGATGTTGTCCGTGAGCATGGCGGCCAGCAGCGCCAGGGCAAGATCATCCACATTCACAGGTCTTTCCTATACCTTCACAGCCATACTACTAACGAAAATGCCGGCGTGTTCGTCACGCGCGCCAGCAACGTCACCACCGTCGCAGCCAAGGGCGGCCGCATCAATGCTCCGCAATCGTCGGGGCCCGATTTGGACACGATGAACCCGGCCCTAAAGAGGCTTCCTAATGGCGCCGGTGCCAATATGCAGCCCCCGAAGGTATTTGGACGCGATCGTGCCCTTGGCCAGACCGTCAGTATCAGGAAGGGTGGCTATAAGGGCCTTTTGGGCATCGTCAAAGACACCACTGATACGCATGCACGTGTCGAGCTTCACACGAAGAGTAAGATCGTCACCATACCCAAAGCAGATTTAGCCTACAAGGATAAGGTCACTGGTCGGGCGATCGATATCAACAGCCGAGGAGGTATGTCGGGGCGGGGAGGTGCGCACGGCGGTGGGGGCGGCCGTGGAGGTGGCGGTTTCAATGACTGGCAGGGTGGGAGTCGGACGCCGATGGCCTCGAGCGGCTCGGAGCGCACGCCCGCGTGGGGCGCATCTAAGAGTAAGTCGGCCTTGCCATTCAATGAAAGGGAATGTAATGCTAATTGCGACACAGCTGGCTCGCACACCCCGGCTTGGAGCCGTAACTCAGACGTGTCGGGCTCGCGCACACCGGCATGGGGCGATGGCTCTCGTACTGTTAATCCCTACGATGGTAACCGCACCGCATACGGCGGTTCTGGGTCCCGTACCCCGGCCTGGTCATCTGGCGCGAAGACACCGGCCCCAGACAGCTTCGGCCTTGGCTCCAGGACCCCCGCCTATGGTGGCGGTGCCGGCGGCGACTCATGGGGTGGCAAGACCCCAGGATACGGGGCCTCCGCCCCCACCCCCGGTGCGAGCGGCAATGACACCTGGGGTTACACTCCCGGACCAAGCGGCCCATCCCACCCATACGACGCCCCGACGCCGGGTGCCCTCCTCAGCGCGCCCACCCCCGGCGCCCTCAACGCGCCCACTCCCGGTGCTTACTCCGCTCCTACTCCCGGCGCGATCAACGCGCCTACTCCTGGCGGTGGCGGCTGGCAGGGTGGATGGGGCGCAGATGCTGCCCCGACGCCTGCTGTTGGCGCTCCGACACCAGCAGCGAGTGGCGCTTACTTCGGTGCGCCCACCCCTACGGCCTACGGTGGCGCGCCAGAGACTCCGGCGGCTAGCGGACCCCGATATACGGACGATGATTGAAGATTTAATTTGGAAGGTGGTTCATTCGTCAAGGGCGTTCTGGAAGGGAGTATGCCGATGGTGACAACTTAGATCACCAGTGGTAGGGAATGTAACATGTATCAGTAGGTAGAATGCATTTCTCAGGCAGGCTAAAAGAATTTATTTATAGACGCGCCGTGGCAGTTGCAAAATGATTGCCCCATCACAGTTATGATGGTTCGTCGAACAGCGGCCCCTGCGAGGGTTATGTCTTTCTGGTTTCTGTTTTGGGGATACATCTTATCCGGAGGTAAATCTCCTATCGATGCATCTAGAGGCAGTCCTGCAACATTCTTCCCGTGGGTCTCCACGCCTTCCTTCTCCCCCCGATACCCTCCACATCATCATACCACCACGACAGGAGGCTATAACCACCTGTCAATAAACTGATGCGGGTCTGGTTCGAGACCAGCGACTTCCGGTAGTTTCCGGGCCGACCAAGTGTCATTTTCAGTCTTTGCCTGCCGAAATATGACACTAGTGGCAATACTTTCTAACCTTAGCCTTGTTTGTCCCGAGCTGGTGAGAACATTACAAGACAAGCTGAAATACGAGGACAGTCTCATCATTTGGCGGCTCTACATCTAGCGGATTAGCGCTCCGATGTCAAGCTGAAGACCAACTGTGACAGTGGTGTAGGCAACAAGTAGTGGAAGAAAACGAGGTGCTAGATAATCACCTCACTTACTAGTAACTCTCTACCTTATAGTTGTCGGTGATTAGGGAGGGTACTTGTGTTACACCATTTTCCCCCACCGCTGGGAAGAACTCCAAGAACGTCTAGCCGATAATAGGCTGTCAGACTCGCCGTCTCGGTGTATTGCCGCTGTTCGTCAAAGCCACTCTAACTTCGATCGAACCTCGGCGTCCTTATTGTCCTCCATACAACGTAGAAGTCACCGGTTCTAGGCCGGTCTAGGGTGTCAAGTGGCACACATGGAGCTGTTGCTAACTCAGGCGAAAGGGGCCGGGGTATGCATTCTTCATCAAGTCAGCCTACAACTAGGATTCAACTTTGGTTTTCCTGGACTATTACATACCAGGTAGGTAAGTACCTCCCGTCGACAGCGACAGTTTTCCTCCCATCCAGTAAACGAGGGCGTTCCACTCAAGTTACCTAATCCCCGGTTCTCTATCTACGTTCCCCTCTTTCCTTGGCCGTCAAATTCCAGCCACGCCAGACGCAACTTGTGTAAGCTACCTAGGTAGTTAAGGGGCATTAGCAGAACTCGATAATCTGCTGCTAGAGAAGATGAAATAAGACTGTCCTTTTAAGATATTGGGCCTTTGCGCGGACCCTTAGCTCTGGAGTTGCTTATTCCTTGGATTGGGTGTTTGTTCTATTAAAATGCAATGGAGATGCCGGCATCTCGACGCCGGCATCTACGAACCCCACCCCCTAACCACATGCAAAGCGCGATTGAAGCCGCCACAGCTTGCCAATAGAACGGACTGCCCTATCAGAGCATGCTAAATTGTGGACAGGAACGGACCTTCAGATTTACGGTTTGGCATTTGTGGAGCTCCTCCACTTAAAAGAGTTGACAGCATTTCAGGGGGTACATGCAGAAGATGCATTTTTCCTGCCTGTGCCGCTCTCAAATAGGATTTTGAGTTTGGACTTGACGTCTTGCACTGCAAACCGGCAGTGGCATAGTACTGTACTGTACATGGAGCGAAATATGGGGATTTATTCCACCCATAGAATGTGTGATAATAACCAAACAACGCCGTGTTAATTAGTAGCATAGCCAGATAAATCATTGGGTATCGTCAGCTCGTGAATCAACCACTTCCCACTGCACCGCCCCTATAGCATTGCACAGACAACAATGACTAAATCCCGGATTCCGTCATAACAATATCCCGCTGGACGCCGATGCCCCTACCATTGGGCGCAACCTCCCGCCACGTCGGCTGGTCGGCAACCCCAATTTCGGTCGTGACCGAAGGTTCCTCGCCAAACCGCTTCGCGCTTCCAGGGCCAGACACCTCCCGCGAGTGGCCATGCCCGACCCTCGACTCCCCGGGCCGGGCTGCGTAGGTAGACAAGTAGGCATCGCTGCTGATGCGCTGGAGCTCCAGCCCCGCGGCGGCGTGTAAGCGGGTGCTGTGCGCACTGCCGGGCGGGTGCTTGTCGCTCTCGGCGCCAAAACTGCTCTCGAGGTCCCGGTCGCGGTTCGAGATGCCGCCCGAGTTGTGGGCGTCGCGGCCGGACGACTGCTGTTGATAGCCCTTTGAGTTGCTCTTGCCGTAGCGCGAAGTCCGGAGAGTCGGTACGAACTTGGACACGAGGGGCCGGAGGGTGGGTAGGCAAGCGCAGATGATGGCAGTGCAGATCTCGGTCACAGACCAGGTGGAGGAGCTGACATTATCGAAGGTGGCGTCTGGGCTGAGATGGAGGTACTTGATTCGAATAATGGAGATGGCGCAAGTCTATAAGGGGTAGGGGCTTGGTGTTAGTGGAATGGAAATGCCAGGGGTGTTAGATAGGACCTGCTACTTACGAAGAATCCGAGGCTGAAAATGCCCATCAGGACCAGCTTTTGAGCCTTTCGGAGGTTCAGACTGCTGAGAACTGGAAGAGGGAGGATGAAGATGGCGACGTCGGTTACAATATTTCCGGCGGCGTTGATGTACCAGAATGGTAGATTTGGGATGCAGGTTCCCGGCGTTTCTGGTTTCCAAAACTTGTGGATGGGGTTGCAGTTGAAGATGACAACGAGGAGCTGGGATAGACACCAGCACCCAATGATGCTGAGAGCTGCGAGGACGATGATTCGCATCTTCCTGAGAGTGAAGACGCGGTAGTACTGAAGAAGGAAAGTGACCTTGGCGGACATCAGAGTTGCGTTGTACAGCACGATGGTAACGTAGAAAGTCTTCGGTCTTGTTAGTTGATAGACTTCTTCCATATTGACTGACGCACTGGGAAAAACACCGACCATGAAGTACGAGTTGATAGTGGCGTTATCGAGGGTGTTCATGTGGCGACCAAGCCCGTACCGGACATCTAGGCCGCTGTTAGTATCATGGGACATAACGGGGAGCTGGTGGTGTGCTTACTTGTCATCACGGCGGCGCCGCATGCCAAAGCTAGGAGCTACATAATAGTTAATATCTGTGGTAGACCAGATCTGTGGTGGTCGGGTATGTTGGGTAGATCCTGTGGCTTACGAGAGAGATAGCAGCTGCATAGTCGTCCATTCCGAAATGATTTATCATAACTATGCGGGTGTAGGATCGCAGCGCCACGGACAATGTGGCCAACGCCAGCATTATCGACGAGACAGTGATGGTAACCCAGGCCCTGCTCTCGTTGGCAAGTGCCTCGTCGATCTGTTGGTTGTCCATGGTTCTCGAAGAGACTCGGGCATGTCAAGCGCTATGTGGGAGTGGCCCCAAAGCAGACTTGGTTTGCTTCCGGGGGGGGAATGGGAAGTGAAGATTCAGCTAGAGTCGGAGGTGCGAGGTGTGCGATGTAGAGATATAGTTGAACACTCGACTGACTAACCACCCCCTCCTTTCTTTTTACACGTGTAGAGCCTTGGTTCCCCGCAAGGGGGCGGGAATGTTGAAGAGAACCATTACCCTTACGTAGTGCATGTCATCAAAGTGGCATGTGCTTGTCACTTTGGCCGATGCATCCGGCCAACCCCGCCAATTCCCAGGGCTCCGTAACGCCAGGCAGGGGGTTTGGAGGTGTGGGATACGGCGTGAATGGGGAGAGAAGCTGGGCTAGTCGGCTTCCACCCCCTTCTAGCTCGGATTTGTACCTAACACTAGCCTCTCGCTTTGAACCTTCGACAGAAGATGAGCGAGACCCCCTCTGTAATCAAAGATGTGGAAGGGGCTACCATGGGCGAGAGGTCTCAGGCACACTAGACCCTGTGGCGAGTGCCGATCACTCCTCTCACTACCGCTAGCTGCAGTGTGAGGATTAGGGTGCTCTCACGTGTAACCTCCATGCCAACCGCACTTCCCCAAATCAGGCGATTCAAGCATCGCCAGGGCAAAAGATGGTGGCGGCGAACTTCTAGCGCGCGGGGGTGAACACGCCATTCGCCGCACATAACAAAACCGAACCTCTGTGGTTGATGTATTTAGCGAGTGCTTGCTATGAGGAATACATACGTTAAGGAGTCACATTTCCAGGCTAAGTATTGTCGTCGGCGCTCTGATCATGATAACCCCCCGTGGCCCCCTGCCAAGGGGAAAAAAAAGCTTAAACGGAGGATGCCTCCGGCCAGAGTAGGCTAAAGGGGATCGGCATGCAGGGGTGGTCTGCGCACCGACCTCTACTCAACATCTCGAACTCAATTTGGAGTCTGTGCACACAAATCTGGATGACTCCGAGCCTGATATGGAAAGCCCCAGACGGAAGCTGCATAGGCATGAAGCGAAAGAAGATGCACGAGGTGCGAGACGATGCGCGAAGGTGGGCAGGGATTCCGGCAGGTTTCCGCGCGAACCAGGTTGCGCCCTTGCTCGGGTCGCGATCTTCCCCCATTTCCCAGGTTCAGCAAACAAAACAATGCCTGTGCTGGCGCCACCGATTCGCGGGGAAGCCCAAAAATTGAAGCTCATCATCTAGCACAACCAAAGAAAACTCTCACCGAATTCCTAGCCTCTCTCCCCCATGTTCTTGGGTGTCAGACCACGAGGTCCTCTCCAATCATCATTGTGGCTAATTTTTATGCCCATCACTTTGCTCGGTCCCCTCTCTACTGTCTAGTCCGACGCAACCACAACCGCACACGCCAGACCAGCGGTGGACGCGGCACAAGATAACGCAGCCACCATCGCGTCGGCGCCGCATCAGCATGACACCACCACCGCCATTACTAACACCTACCACCGGCGCTGCCATCCCCACCATCAAAATCATGCGGCTATTAGCCTAGCCTAACTCTTGGGGCCCAGTGTTCCCAGGGTTTCTTCTTTATTACCTGTACTACCCACCGTACCTTACCGTACCTGTCTTACCCGGCTTGGAATTGCACGTGGCACACGTCCTAGGTAGTAGGCAGGAAGGCTCAGGTGAAGCAGACCTCGTCCTCAGTGCACCAACCCCGTCTATCGTGGTTCCGTGCGCTAACTAGTGGGCTGCTCATATAAACTAAGTCTCACTAGCAGGGGATTTGTTGCATATCCCTCCTCCTCAGTTCGGGGCCCGTGTGAATGCTGTGTCGCCGGGAATGCGAGTGACACCGAACCAGGTTAATGCCAAAGCACAGCCGCCTCGCTAAGGTGGCATCGACGCCGAGTCCTCGGGCGTTGTGCATTGCTCGAAACCATCGACGATCCGGGATGTAATTCGCTGACATCAAAAGTCAAGTTCGCTCGATGTGCGTGCAGCGCAATTACACACCACCCCGGCCACTTCTTTCCGACGGTCATACTCCGACATGTGCCCCGTGGCTTCAGTCCTATCCCGGGTTGTTGCGAGGTATCATTCGTTCACTCGTTGGCCAGACGGCCGCCCGGTCAAAGTACGAACTCAACGCGAAGGTTGGAGCCATGAACTAACTTGCGTAGCGTATCACGTCTCGAGTGAAACTTGATTCGTATCTTACCTAAGCCAAGAGCTACCGCGCCCTACGTAGGAGGAGCCCTTACAACAATAAGTAGGTATTATTAAGCATGCCTTGACTTTGGCTTGTGCGGTATGAAATAACTCTGCGAAGAAGGCACAACCTGCTCTGCTAGTTAGGTAAGCTAACTCATCCGGGAAGGATGAACGCCAGTCGTTCTTACCCGAGTGAGATATCGTGCGAAAATTATGAACGTTATTACTGCTGCGGAGATGGCCATATGCAATGTCCTCCGTCTTCTCGTCCCGCCATACTCTTGCAGTCGTGCAGGAGTTTAATGTGGCCATGCCGCGATGTCTTCACTTAACTGCACATTTATCCCTGACCTCGTGGCCACCGAACCTGCAATCGCAGGTCCTGGAGTAAGTAGTCGAGATGTCGATAGTTTGACGACCCGGTAACGTGAATACAGCGTTCGTTGGTTAATGTAATGTACCTTACCAAGATGACGATAGCTGACCTTCTGCCGTGCGTCCACAGGTCCTGCTTGCTTTCACAGTCCCCCCTATAACCACCCTTCTCCTAAGCATCAGGCTAGTCATAGAAGACTTACAAACTCGACAAGGCATCCCGGGCAGGCAATCTGTCATCTGTCGCCAGCTCATCCACGGATACAGCATGCATAATCTAGCAGTCGGTATAGCACTTCAAACGATCGCGCTGTCAAGAGCAGGGACCCTCCCCTCCTACCACTTCTCCATTGTCTGGATAGTATCACTGGCGAGCATGGCGACCCATAACTCCACCCTGCTTGTCCTTGGACCATATCTCAGCAAGGACTGGATTCTTCGGTGGCTGAGGCAAGTGTTGATACTTTATCAACTAGCCTTGAGCTGCACGTATAGGGTATTTGTGCTCCGCGTCAAGGCAGTGGCTCTACCTAGCACCCTACCGGTTGCTTGCGCCTGGCACCACGAATTCAACAACTCTGCCGTCGTCAGCCCAACAACCTATGTGCCAACGTGCCTAACCCTGGCAGGGAACTGTCTCACGTACGGTGTTGCGACTTGGTATCTGCACAGCCGCTCCCAGAGGTTCTTGACCGCCGCCCAGGTCATCGGCGTAACTCTCATGTGCCTCAGCGCCGTCGTTGCAATCGTCCGAACATTGATCAACTCACAAGCCTTCGGGAACCCTCCCGTCCCGCTACAGGACCTGGGCGAGAAGGCGTGGAGTATTGGCCAGTTGATGTGCATCATGCTGCTTGGAATGCCGTTAGTGACAGCGCTTGAAATATACAGGGGTGATTACGGAAGGCTCTTTTTCCTTCTACGCTTTTGTACTGGGGTGGCTGTCGCTAACTTTGGATACCAGGTGAACACATGCTTTCGCTTCCCGAATCTCTCTCGCTACCTCATCTCGACGACGGAGCTACCACTCCAGATACCACGACTGCCTCTCCCCAAACTTTGTTCTGGGGTTCCGGGGCTGCTATCTTCGAAAATAGAGGATCGCGGAGATTTATATGAGGATCACAGGGCACTCATTCCCCCGCGCAGGGATCCCTGCGGATCTTGAACCGTTCACAGTGTCACCTCACGAATGCAAAGCCGAGTATAACGAGGGATGCGGATCTAAGGCGCGCTCCATTGAAGGAGTAGTAGGGGTGAAAATCAAGACCCCAAGAAACCCAACGGCCCGTGAATCAAGATTGAGTCCGAAAGATGTTCGTGGGGGACAATATCATCCTTCGGACGGTTAGGCCTGAAGCCGAGATGAATATGGTTACATTGCATGTTATAGCTAGTATGCTACCTAGGATATTTGATATCAGGACTACGCTTTAGGCCGATATTGGGCATCTTCGTTGCATGAAACATGGAATGAGATCCTGGAACTCATAGCCACTTGCCTTTGCCATAGCATAGTTGATCTCACAGAGTAGTTTGTCGAGTTATCCGGGCGGTACTCTTTATGGTCCTAAATTTTATGCGGTAGTATCTTAAACACGTACGTGTGCTAGTAGCGCGCTCAATACTTGTATTTCAATTTCTCAACAGATCACAACCTATTCGCAACTCCGATCGCCTTGCTGGTATTAAATCGAATTCTTTCCTGCGGCACCATAAATGAGCGCCTTGCGAACAAATCACAGATTTCTACCGATGTATAAGGTTTCCGAGACAAGACCTAGCTCCTATACCGCTTGCTGAAGCATTCGGACTTCCTCGTCAAGCAAACCTCGGACCTTCTCGGACCTGGGGGTAAGTGACGCTGGAAAAGGTAAGACAATCCTACGAAACGTTAGAAAAGACAGAACCTTGGGTTTGGCATTTCCAGGTTCTTACGCTTGTCCTCGGAATGACCACTCGGGTTCAAATGGGGTCGGTTTGCCGTCTGGTCCTGGTGGCCAGTCAATGTCCACTGTGGCGAGCATCACAGCAAGCTGTATGAGAAGGCTATTCTCGGCCAAGTTTCGCCCGATGCAGATTCTGCGATGCGTGGTGTTAGCACCCGGCTCTCTATCCCAACGCCGCCTCGACTTGTTGCTCGCAAGCGATTCTCACATACCGTCTCCCAAAGCCAAAATTACCCACGGGGAACGGTTCCTCGTTTCCACCTTGCTCCTTAGGTAGGTATCGCTCAGGCCAGAAGCGGAACGGGTCAGCATATACCGACTCATCATGAAGCATCGCCCACACGTTTGGATAGACCGTCGTTCCTTTAGGAATGAACATGCCCTCGTAAACATCATCGGCGATGCTGGCGTGGGGGATTCCTAGTGGGGATAGGGGGTTCATCCGGTAAGTCTCTTGCAGAATGAGATTGACGTAGGTCAGATTTGGGACGTCGTCCCATGTTGGCAATCGGTCTTTGCCCACAACCCGGTCGACTTCCTCCTGGCCCTTGCGTTGCTTGTCCCGATTTTGCATGAGGTAGAGGACAAGAAGCATGACGGTCGCAGCTGTCTATTCGTGGGTTAGTGAATGTAATGACACGGGTCAGAACTTAGTTTAGAAGATGTTATTACAGTGTCATTCCCAGCAATAGTGATTGTTGCTGCCGCTCCTTTAATGTCTTCGAGGTTAAACTCGTTGGACAGCCCTTTCTCTACATTTTCATCGTGCAGGGCCAGCCTGTCATGAGCGAAGCACTTGCGGTCGAGGTGTTCTTTCTATTTTCCAAGGTCAACACCACTTAATCAATCATGTGGAGTGGCTCATTGCCACAGGCCGTGCGTTTCATAGCGAGACTTACCATGTTCTGAACGGACGCCTCCAATGGTACACTGGTGATGGATTGAATTGCGAAGCGCCACTTTCGAGCATACCGCAATCTTTCTAGAAACGGAAGCCAAGTTGGCAGGTAACGCGCTTTCACATTTGCCAAGGTCAACGCATGGCCCCGCAGATTCACTCTAGAACAGATCGGTACTCACTCGCAGGGAAACGGTCCATAATCGAGCTTGCTGGCGCACCAGACTTGGCGATTGCGTTGCTCGACTGTTCGGCCAACTGTACCCATTTGCTTGAAGGTCCCTCGACGTCGAGGCCGTATGAGATCTTGAGAACGATAGCAACCCCAAATCGTCTCACCGCGGCTACCCAGTCCGAGGGGTCGTCAAGAAAGCCCTTGCTACAGATAAGGGCTTCTTTCCGTTGGAGATCAGCGTATTGTCCAACCTTGGACCTTGCGAAGGGCGGCTGCAGGATCCGGCGGTGGAGCTGCATCTTAGGACCCCAACGTAACCAGGTCAGAGTCGGGGACCAGCCCATCCTTAAGCCACGGCTTAGTTTATGGTCGCTGGTCTTCACGCAAGAGGTAACTCACTCCTCGAACAACACGAAGCGCGGACGGTCAGCATACTTGGAGCCGCGCCTGTCCAAGAGCTCAACGGTTGATTTTAAGCTGTTCAGGACAACCCACTTGGTGCCGAACGTTTCGAAAAATAGGACATCGGAGCCTTTGGGAGCGTGAGTTAGTCCTCGGATGGGTAGTCGCGACTAGCGGCACGGGAGGCACCGTTTAGACGACAAGGGCACATACTATATTCTTTTCCCCACTTCGCATACTGCTTGAATGCCTCATCAACGGGGACTGTTCGATGGTGGCCGAGCAGAAACTCGCCGGGTGGGCCGGGAGGAAATGGAGGGTTTCTCTTTCCAAAGTATCGAATAATGAGGTGGTAAATGGCAATGACGGCTAGCACTCCGACCACACCGAGCTGTGTCGGGCGCAATAATTGCTGCTCCATCTTGGCAAATCTGTTTGTAAGGTGGAAATGGGGATCAAGCCCGGAATGAGGGGAGCGGGTACCCCCACGAGTGTGCATTACTGTGTGCAGCTCAAGCAAAGTGGGGAACGGACTGAGAAGAATTATGAGTGACCTCATTCGTTGATTACAACACCGCCTTTCTCCCATCCCTACCAAGCAGGTAAGCCAAATAACTCTGTACAAGCCGTCCTCTATCTCTTGCGAATAAGCCCAAGACACCCATCACTGTCGTCATTTATTGCATAGTTTCCGGCCTGGGTGATACCGGTTCTATCACCATGTTTTACACCTAAAACGACTATTAGTCCACGTCTCCGCCACGCGTGGAAGCGTCAACTCTGTTGTTGCACTAGGAGGACAACGGTCGGAGTCCTACCTTTGCTATTACTTGATCCTGGTACCGTCTCTAAGGAACCCTTCTAGGAGATTGGTGTGGTTGGGAGCATGTGGAAGTCCTTGGAGGTGACTCTGAGTCGCGGCCCATTCTGGAAGGAGTCCTTGAGTACCTCGGATGAAGATTGCGATAGCCTCATCTTCGGGTACAAGGGTTTCTGCATCCTTGACCTCTTCGAGGAGCTCCTTGTGCCTGGAACAATATTTAAGGCGGTCCCCATGGTATTTCAGCTCCTGCAAATCGTCGTACGCCGCGTGCGACTCCCTGCGAGCCATGCTTCTGTAGTGCCTCTCTAGGTGATCGAGCACGGCCATCCCGCTGTCTACGCCTAATAGCAAACGCGATGGCTTGAGACCTATAGTTGCCAGGATCGTTTATGCAAGTCTGAAACCGTCTTCTTCGGTAAGAGCCCATCCAGTGTGCCCCGAAGCCTTGAGGTAGACGGACAATGCGTGGCTCCAAGTGTCGTACGTGTCGAGGTCCACGAGGTAGAGCTCCTTCTGCAGCTGGAACCCACCACCCATCCAGCTTAGGCCCTGGGACCCGTCGTCCCATTCTTGCGGCACGAACAACACTACAAGGGTGTAGATGGGTGATGGCGATTTTCGGGCTCGAGGAATTGAGGTACCCGGGTGCGTGGGAACCCGTACGGAGGCGGTATTGTGGTGTTTATATGCCTAGACTACGCTTGAGGGGCAGGCCTTGCAGTATTTACGGGTGGTTTAACAGAGGGCCGGGTTTAGAGGTTCTTTGGGCGCTCTAAGCTTGAGACAATGTATGAGATCCCTCATTGCTACGTAGGTAGCCCCCAGGCTCCAACAAGGTTGCTGACAGTAAGGGACAAAGCACCAGCGACAATTTCATGTGCCCAAAGTTTAGCCACCTGCTCTAGGATACCTAATACTATACCACTATACCAAGCTGGGACGAGACCAGCCTAGCAAATCAAGTTGCCAACACATTCGAAAATTGGGTTCATCTGTACTGTACAAACGACCTTGCTCTTTTGACTCACTTATGTTTGTGAAGTCTGCGTACCATTGTTTGTTAGAATTAGTTAGATTTCACTAACCATGTCAAGGTAGGTGATGGAAGGGAAGGGAAATGCAAAATACGTGTCGAGGACAATACGGCCCGGTTGGGTCCTCAATGGATTTACAGGTATCATTTAATGCTATCTCAATAGAGAAATGTTGCTCAGTTTTCTGCCCGCTTTCTTCTAGGAGCTATCACCTTCTCCCGGTGCTGCTGCGGGAGTACGCGGAGAGGTCCGAAGTTCCGGCTCCGGTATCGGGTGCGAGATACCGGGATGGGGTTTCCAGGTTCCGGATGTTCGCATATTGCCGAGATCTCCCGGCCCCACTTTGCTAGTGC
>Ga0164242_10003738_pt1 | contig 17253 bp, 15 predicted proteins | sample OricomgcompostMG_FD_108783 | JGI IMG/M metagenome (GOLD analysis project Ga0164242, IMG submission 108783) | Miracle-Growth compost microbial communities from Emeryville, California, USA - Original compost - Miracle growth compost (MG) ...
CGTAGAGGCCGGAGGTTCGAATCCTCTCACCCCGACCAGAATTCGATCAAGAATCAATGGCTTAGAAGATATTGCTGTTGCTTCAGTACTACAGTAGCGTGTGTAGTACCAATCTTTACAAAGCCTTGCGAATCTCTCCGATTTGCAGGGCTTTTTTCATTTCTACGGCAGAACATGTCGATAACGATAATAAATACGGCACGCCGAAATCATCCGACGCGATCCACGCGTATCCGCGTCTTTCGCCGTCTGAAAGCAAAGGACACGACAAACCCCTACCGCCGTACGAAGTGCGGCGCAGTGCGATGCCGCGATCATCGTTGCTCGCATCGCAACTGGAGCAGCAACATTGCCTCTACCAATTGATTTCATATTCATATAGGGAAGAACTATTTTCGTGCGTCGCTGGATAAACGAAGAACGCATGTAACCAATTCTTCCGAATCGACGATGTAGCTGTAGGGGGCTGTGCCATAGGCTTCCTGCGATCGGCTATCTGGCCGTTGCCTGTCAACAGTTCGTCAGCCTGCTTCATTCAATTGTCGGTAAGAGGAATATTATTATGCATGGAAAATTCAATATCGCCGAAAAGGGCGATGGCTCGTATTGGTTTCTAGCGATTCTCAGATGGGTAATGGTGTTGATTTTTATTTCATTTGGCCTTCAGAAATTTACACCGCAGTCGGCGCACGGGATTTTACTATATATCTCAAATAGCCCATTTGTTTCGTGGCTGCAAGTATTTGGAGTCAGAGGTGAGGCCGATATTCTGGGCTGTATTGAGTTGACCACAGCCGCGCTCCTCGCTCTGGGCGCATTCTTTCCTCTTCTGTCGGCTATCAGTTCATTAATGGGGATTGGCACCTTCCTCATTACCTGGTCGTTTTTCTTCACGACCCCTGGCGTGGTGAAATGGAGCCTGTCCACCGACCCTATCGCCTGGAACCTTACCGGGGAGTTTCTTTACAAAGACATCGTGCTGCTTTGTGTTTGCCTGGTTCTGTTTATGGCGTCTCTTCCGAATGGATTTTTCCGGATTAGAAAGGGTTAAATATCCATAATCTACCCGGGATTGCTGTCTGGAATTGCTGCAACGCTCAGCCCTCACCCCGACCGGAATTCCGAAAAAACCGCGCACGCACTGCGCGGTTTTTTCGTCCGGGTTTTCCCAAAACGCCCGCGCTACCCGCAGCCGGTCGCCAGACCCCGTCCGTCGGCCCATTCTGGCGCCGTAACCCCCTCTGCTATAGTCTTTCCATCCGTTCTCTCTCACTTCACGCCGCGTGGAACAACTTCCGTTATGGGCGCAGATCTGCGCCGTCCTGGTGCTCCTCGTCTGCTCGTCGTTCTTCTCGATTTCCGAAACGGCGATGATGGCACTCAACCGCCACCGCCTGAAATATCTCGCGAACCACGGCGCGCTCGGCGCCAGGAACACCCAGAAGCTGCTCGCCCGCACCGATCTGCTGCTGTCCGTCATCCTGATCGGCAACAATCTTTTCAACACAATCATCCCGGTGCTGACGACGTCGATCGCGCTGCACACGTTCGGCCAGAACAACCTCGTGCTGTCGGTCGCGACCGGCATCGTCGCCTTCCTCATCATCGTGTTCGCGGAGATCACGCCGAAGATCGTCGGCGCGACGTTCCCCGAGAAAATCGCGCTGCCCGCGAGCCTGCTGATCGCGCCGCTGATGCGCGTGACCAAGCCGATCGTCTGGTTCGTGAACCTGTTCGCAAACGGCCTGCTGCGCCTGCTGCACATCAACACGAAAAAGACCGGCGAGCAGCGGCTGTCGGCCGAAGAACTGCGCACCATCGTGCTCGAATCCGGCAGTTTCATGCCGACCAAGCACCGCAGCATCCTGCTGAACCTGTTCGACCTCGAAAACATCACCGTCGACGACGTGATGATTCCGCGCCGCCGGATCGAGGCGCTCGACTTCGACGCGCCGCTCGACGACATCCTGCATCAACTCGAAACCTGCTATCACAACCGGCTCGTCGTCTATCAGGGCGACATCGACCGCGTGCTTGGCGTACTGCATGTGCGCAAGACGCTGACCGCGCTGCACAACCAGGAGTTCGAGCGCGACACGCTGCGCGAACTGCTCACCGAGCCCTACTTCGTGCCGGCCGGCACGCCGGCCTACCAGCAGTTGCAGTACTTCCAGGAAAGCCGCCACCGGCTCGCGCTCGTCGTCGACGAATACGGCGAACTGCAAGGCATCGTGACGCCGGAAGACATCATCGAGGAACTGATCGGCGAGTTCACGACGACGCTGCCGCGCAGCGGCACCGGCCGCGGCGGCTGGAACGACGACGGCGAATGCATCGTGCCGGGCAGCATGCCGCTGCGCGAACTGAACCGCTGGCTGCATCTGACGCTGCCGACCGACGGTCCGAAGACGCTGAACGGGCTGATCCTCGAACTGCTCGAAGAGATTCCGGAAGGCGACGTCTGCATGCAGATCGGCGACGTGAAGCTCGAAGTGCTGCGCAGCGACGATCAGGCGGTGCGCACCGTCAAGCTGTTCCGGCCCGCGGACGCAAAGGCGCGCGGCGGCACGCTCGACAAGGCGAAGAAGCTGCTGCCCGGACGTTAGCCGTTCGGCCGAATGGCGCCGCGGCGCGCGCCGTTCGATGATCGAAGCGTCTCGATCGCACAGGACGGCTCGCCGCCGCATGCCACGATGTTCGTTGTCCGTTTTCCCCCGCCGCGTTTGCAGGCCGCCGCGCTCGATGAAGGCGAGCCGGGCGGGCTCGTCCGGCCGCCGACCGCGCGGCCAGCCTTTGGTTCGCCGGCCGCGGCCGGCGAACCATCCGCCGCGGAGGCCGACAGCGCCCCCGCCGTCCGGCTGCTCGCCGACATGCTGCGCGAGGCGTCGCGACGCAATGCGTCGGACCTGCACGTCGAGCCGTTCGAACACGGCTGGCGCATCCGTCTGCGCATCGACGGCGTGCTGCACGAGGTCGCGCGGCCGCCCGCGCATCTGCGCGATGCGTTCGTCACGCGCATCAAGGTGCTCGCGCGGATGGACATCGCGGAGCGGCGCGTGCCGCAGGACGGCCGGCTGCGGCTGGCGTCGGGCCCCTCGGCGCGCGGCCCGGACGACTATCGGGTGAGTTCGCTGCCCACGCTGTTCGGCGAAAAGCTCGTGCTGCGACGACTCGAAGCACTGCCCGCCGACCTGTCGCTCGCGGCGCTCGGCCTCGACGACACGCAGCGCGACGCGCTCGCCGATGCGATCCGCGCGCCGCACGGCCTCGTGCTGGTAACCGGGCCGACCGGCAGCGGCAAGACCCTGTCGCTGTACTGCTTTCTGCAGATGCTGAACAGCGAGTCGCGCAACCTGTGCTCGATCGAGGATCCGGCGGAGATCCAGCTTGCCGGGATCAATCAGGTGAACGTGCGCGAAAAGGCCGGCCTGACCTTCGCGGTCGCGCTGCGCGCGTTTCTTCGTCAGGATCCCGACGTGATCATGGTCGGCGAAATCCGCGACGACGAAACCGCCGACGTCGCGGTGAAAGCCGCGCAGACCGGCCACCTCGTGCTGTCCACGCTGCACACGAACGACGCGCCCGCGGCCATCGCCCGTCTGATCGACATCGGCGTCGAGCCGTACAATCTGGCGGCCGCGCTGCGGCTCGTCAGCGCGCAGCGGCTGGTGCGGCGGCTCTGTCCGGCCTGCCGCGCGCCGGCCGACGATGGCGCGGCGGCCGTCGCGCGGCAGGTTTTCGCGGCCGGCGGCGGCATGCCGTCCTCATGGCGGCCGTACGGGCCGGTCGGCTGCGACGCGTGCCACGGCATCGGCTATCGCGGGCGCGTCGGCATTCACGAAGTGATGCCGGTCACGGACGCGATGCGCGAATTGATCGTGCACGGCGCCAGCGCGCAGGCAATCGCGCGGCAGGCGCGAGCCGAACGCGTCGCGACGCTGCGCGAGGCGGCGATCGCGCGCGTGCTCGACGGCACAACCAGCGTCGCCGAGGCGATCGGCGCCACCGACGCATGAGCACGCGGCCGGATCCGCACACGCATGCGCACTCGGCCGAGTGGCGCTTCGCGTGGCGCGGCATCGATGCAACCGGCGCACCCAGGCGCGGGACGCTGATTGCGATCGACGCGGCGTCGGCTCGCGCCGCCGTGAAGCGCGAGCGCATCACGGTCACGGAACTGACGAAGCGCCGCGCGGCCCCGCGTGCGCGCGCGAACGACGCGGACGTGACGCGCTTCACCCGCCAGCTTGCGAGCCTGCTGCGCGCCGGGCTGCCGCTCGCGCCGGCGCTCGATCTGTTCGCGCACGCGCAGGGGCCGCACGGCATGCCGCGCATCGCCGGCGCGCTCGCCCGCGATCTGACCGGCGGCGCCCGCTTCGCGGACGCGCTCGCGCGGCATCCGCGCCAGTTCGGCCCGCTGTATTGCCAGCTGGTCGCGGTCGGCGAGGCGTCGGGTGCGCTCGCCGCCGTGCTGTCGCGCGTGGCCGACGACCGCGAGCGCAGCGCCGCGCAACGCGCGAAAGTGCGCGCGGCGCTCGCGTATCCGGTCGTCGTGCTGCTGCTGGCGATCGCGATCACCGCGGCGCTGCTGGTCGGCGTCGTGCCGACGTTCGGCCAGATCTTCGAAGGCTTCGGCGCGACGCTTCCGGCGCCGACGCGGCTGGTGCTGTCGCTGTCCGCGGCGGCCGCGCGCTGGAGCGTTCCGGCCGCCGCGTTCGTCGCGGTCTGCGCGGTCGCGATGCGCGATCTGCTGCGGCGCTCGGAAGCGGCACGCGTCGCGTTCGGCCGCGCGATGCTGCGTGCGCCGCTCGCCGGGCCGCTGCTGACCACGCTGTGCGCGGCGCGCTGGAGCCGTGCGCTCGGCACGCTGCTCGACGCCGGCACCCCGCTCGCGGATGCGTTCGACTCGCTGACGCGCGCGAGCGGCAACGCGTATTTCGATCGCGCGAGCGCGACGATCGCCGCGCGGCTGCGTCACGGCGACCGGCTCGCGGCCGCGATGCGGGCCGCCGGCTGCTTTCCGTCGGACGTAATCGAGCCGGTCGCCGTCGCGGAAGAATCGGGCGCGCTCGATGCGATGCTGCTCGACGTCGCGTCGCTCGCCGACCGTCAGGTGGACGAAAAGATCGCGCTGGTGTCGAGCCTCGCCGAACCGCTCGTGATCGTCGTGCTCGGCGCGTTGATCGGCGGCCTCGTCATCGCGATGTATCTTCCCATCATTCAACTCGGCAACGTGGTGTAGCATCGCGTCCAGATTCCGGTCCCCGCTCATGTCCGTTCACCTCACGCCCGTCACCGATGCTTCGTCGAGCGCCCTGTCGGGTTCAATTGGCGACTTGACAACGTCGTTCGCCAATACCCTCGCGCTGCTCCCGCATGGCGTACTCGTCGCGTTCGCGATCGCGCTGGGGCTCGTGGTCGGCAGCTTTCTGAACGTCGTCATCCATCGTCTGCCGATCATGCTCGACCGCGCGTGGCACGCCGAAGCGGCGGACGCCACCGGCAAGCTGTGCGTCGACGACGGCCTGCCCGCGCGCTACGACTTGTGGCTGCCGCGCAGCGCCTGTCCGCACTGCGGCCACGTGCTGCGCGCGTGGGAGAACATTCCGGTCTTCAGCTGGCTCGCGCTGCGCGGACGTTGCTCGCAGTGCAACGCCCGCGTCAGCCTCCGCTATCCGCTGATCGAACTGGCGAGCGCCGCGTGCGCAGTCGGCGCGCTCGCGCTGTTCGGGCCGTCCGTCAAAGCCGTCGCGGCGTTCGCGCTGTGTGCGACGCTGATCGCGACGAGCGCGATCGATCTCGAACACCAGTTGCTGCCCGACTCGCTGACGCTGCCGCTGCTGTGGGGCGGCCTGATCGTGAACCTCGCCGGCCGCTTCGCGACGCTGCACGACGCGGTCATCGGCGCGATCGCCGGCTACCTCGCGCTGTGGTGCGTGTACTGGGTGTTCCGGCTGCTGCGCGGCGTCGAAGGCATCGGCTACGGCGACTTCAAGCTGCTCGCGGCGCTCGGCGCATGGCTCGGCTGGGCCGCGTTGCCGCAGATCGTCGCGATCGCGGCGGTCGCCGGCGCGCTCACCGGCCTCGTCGCGACGTGGGCGGGTCGGCGACGCTTCGACGAGCCGCTGCCGTTCGGCCCCTATCTGGCGGCGGGAGCGGTCGTCACGCTGTTTTCGGGCACGCCGCTCTATTTCATGTTCGGGAGCTGACGATGTTCGTGGTCGGACTGACAGGCGGCATCGGCAGCGGCAAATCGACCGTCGCCGACCTGTTCGCGGAGCGCGGCGTGGCGGTCGTCGACACCGACGCGATCGCGCACCGGATCACGGCGCCGCACGGCGTCGCGATGCCGCTGATCGAAGCGGAGTTCGGGCCGTCGTTCGTCGCCGCGGACGGCTCGATGGACCGCGCGCGAATGCGCGCGCTGGTGTTCGCCGACGACCGCGCGAAGCAGCAGCTGGAAGCGATCACGCACCCGCTGATCCGATCGGAGACCGAACGGGAAACGCGCGACGCGAGCGGCCCGTACGTGATCGTCGTCGTGCCGTTGCTGGTCGAATCGGGTTCGTGGAAAACCCGCGTCGCGCGCGTGCTCGACGTCGATTGCAGCGTAGAAACGCAGATCGAGCGCGTGATGCGCCGCAACGGCTTCACGCGCGAACAGGTGCTCGCGATCGTCGCGCGCCAGGCCACGCGCGACGCGCGCCTCGCCGCCGCCGACGACGTGATCGTGAACGACGGCGCGCCGCTCGACGCGCTCGCGCGCGACGTCGATGCACTGCATCGCAAGTATCTGGAACTCGCGCGCGGCGGTGCGCCGGCAGGCGGCGCCGGCTGATCGCCGATGCGCGTTGCGACGGTGACACCACGGCATTAGAATGTCCTGCAATCCTGTCACCGACCACGCCAGAGGCGAGCGCGCTTGATTCTTTACGAGTATCCCTTCAACGAGCGAATCCGGACGCTGCTGCGACTCGAAGACCTGTTCGAGCGCTTCACGTTCTTCCTGTCCCAGGAAGACGCGCGCGAGCATCACGTCGCGTTGACGACGCTGTTCGAAATCGCCGAGGTCGCCGGTCGCGCCGATCTGAAGTCGGATCTGATGAAGGAACTGGAGCGGCAGCGCCAGACGCTCGCGCCGTTTCGCGGCAATCCCGGCATCGAGCAGAACACGCTCGAAACGGTGCTCGGCGAGATCGAGCAGACGCTCGCCGGTCTCACGCAGATGCAGGGCAAAACAGGCCAGCATCTTGCAGACAACGAGTGGCTCGCGAGCATACGCAGCCGCGCGATCATTCCCGGCGGCACCTGCAAGTTCGACCTGCCGTCGTACTACGCGTGGCAGCAGTTGCATCCGGATCAGCGTCGCCAGGATATCGCGAAGTGGGTGATGCCGCTGCTGCCGCTGCGCGACGCGGCGGCCATCGTGCTGCGGCTTGCGCGCGAATCCGGGCAGGCGTCGAAGGTGATGGCGATGCAGGGCAGTTACCAGCAAATGCTGACCGGACGCACGTATCAGTTGATGCAGGTCCGCGTGGCACCCGATTTGCGGATGATTCCGGAAGCGAGCGCCAACAAGTACATGCTGTGGGTGCGCTTCACGGTGCAGGACGGCGATCTGCGGCCGCGCGCCGTCGACGTCGACGTCCCGTTCCAGCTCGCGCTTTGCAGCCTTTGATCAACCGCCGCGCATAGCCGTCTGTGCGGCTGCGGTATCGTACGTCGAAAGTACGCCGACGTTCATGCCAACCGCGCCGCGAACGCTGTCACCTCGCACGGCGCCATCCAACGTTTTGCCGTATGACTACTGTCGTCAAATGTCCGACCTGCGGGAAAGACGTCCGCTGGGTGCCGGAAAACCGTTTCCGCCCGTTCTGCTCGGAGCGCTGCAAACAGATCGACCTCGGCGCGTGGGCCGCCGAGAAATACCGGATCGGCAGCCCCGACGACGAACCGCCGTCCGACGACGCGCCGCCCGTCGATACCCGTCAGTAGCCCGCGCGGCTCACGCCTGCTCCTGCGCGAGCCACTCCAGCACCGGAATCGTCGCCGGCAGCAGCGGCTCGACGCTCGCCGGCAACGACTGCCACACGAACGCCTGCCCTTCGCGGCCGTGCGGCTCGCCGCTCCATTCGGTTACCTTGCAGAAATAAAGCCGCACGTACGCGTGCGGGTAGTCGTGTTCGAGCGTGTGCCATCGACGGCTCGCGCGCACCGCAATGCCGAGTTCCTCGTGCAGTTCGCGCGCGAGCGCGGCCTCGACCGATTCGCCCGCTTCGAGCTTGCCGCCCGGAAACTCCCAGTAGCCCGCGTACGGCTTGCCCGGCGGACGCTGCGCGAGCAGATAGCGGCCGTCCGGCTGCACCAGCACGCCGACCGCCACTTCGGTGACCGGACGCGCCGGCGGTGCGCCGTCCCCGTCGCCGGCCGGCGACGAACCGGCCGGGCCCGCTGCGTCCGCGGCGCTCATGCCTGGGTCTTCCTGCCCGACCAGTCGCGGGCGAACTGAAAGGCGACGCGCCCCGAGCGCGAGCCGCGCTCCAGCGCCCACACCAGCGCGTCGCCGCGCGCCGCTTCGATTTCCGTGTCAGCGCAGCCGAAATGCTTCAGCCAGTGGCCGACGATCGTCAGATAGTCGTCCTGCTTGAACGGATAGAAGCTGACCCACAGCCCGAATCGCTCGGACAGCGAAATTTTTTCCTCGACCACCTCGCCCGGATGGATCTCGCCGTCCGGCATGTGTTTGTACGACTCGTTGTCGCTCATGTACTCCGGCAGCAGGTGCCGGCGATTCGACGTCGCATAGATCAGCACGTTGTCCGACTGCGCGGCGATCGAGCCGTCGAGCGCGACCTTCAGCGCCTTGTAGCCCGACTCGCCGTCCTCGAACGACAGGTCGTCGCAGAACACGATGAAGCGCTCCGGCCGCGCCGAAATCTGCTCGACGATGTCGCCGAGGTCGTGCAGATCGTCCTTGTCGACCTCGATCAGCCGCAGACCCTCGGCCGACCAGGCGTTCAGGCACGCCTTGATCAGCGACGACTTTCCGGTGCCGCGCGCGCCGGTCAGCAGCACGTTGTTCGCCGGCTGGCGCCGCACGAACTGCCGCGTGTTCTGTTCGATCAGCGCTTTCTGGCGGTCGATGTTCTGGAGATCGTCGAACGAGATCGACGATACGGCGTTCACCGGCTGCAGGAAACCGCGCCCCTGGCGCTTGCGCCAGCGGAACGCGACGGCGGCGCTCCAGTCGACGTCGGGCGTCGCCGGCGGCAGCACCGCTTCGAGCCGGCCGAGCAGCGCTTCGGCGCGGGTGAGAAACTGTTCGAGCTTGTCCATTTACTTGTCTGAAAAATCAGGAACGATAGTCTGCGTTGATACTCACGTAGTCGTGCGACAGATCGCACGTCCAGATGGTCGCCTCTGCCTTGCCGCGGCCGAGCAGCACGCGGATCGCGATTTCGGCCTTCTTCATCACGCGCTGGCCGTCTTCCTCGCGGTAAGCGGGATTGCGGCCGCCCGCCTTCGCGACCAGCACGTCGTCGAGGTACAGGTCGATCTTGCCGACGTCGAGGTCCGCGACGCCCGCGTAGCCGATCGCCGCGAGGATGCGGCCGAGGTTCGGATCGGACGCGTAGAACGCGGTCTTCACGAGCGGCGAATGGCCGATCGCATACGCGATCTGGCGGCATTCGGCGACGCTCGCGCCGCCTTGCACCTGCACGGTGATGAACTTGGTCGCGCCTTCGCCGTCGCGGACGATCAGTTGCGACAGCGTCTGCGCGACCTCGGTCACCGCGTCGCGCAGCGCCGCGTACGCGGGCGAGTCGGTCGACGCGATCGCCGGCAGGCTCGACTTGCCCGACGCGATCAGGATGAACGAGTCGTTCGTCGACGTATCGCCGTCGATCGTGATGCAGTTGAACGAACGGTCGGCGACGTGCTTCGCGAGTTCGTCGAGCACCGGCTGCGACACGGTCGCGTCGAACGCAAGGAAGCCGAGCATCGTCGCCATGTTCGGCCGGATCATGCCGGCGCCCTTGCTGATGCCGGTCAATGTGACGGTGTGGCCGTCGATCGACACCTCGCGCGACGCGGCCTTCGGCAGCGTGTCGGTCGTCATGATCGCCTGCGCGGCATCGTACCAGTTCGCGTCCCGGCGGTTCGCGAGCGCCGCGGGCAGGGCCGCCTTCAGGCGATCCATCGGCAGCGGTTCGAGAATCACGCCGGTCGAGAACGGCAGCACCTGCGCCGGCTCGATCCCCGCGAGGCGCGCCAGTTCGTCGCAGGTTTCGCGCGCGTTGGCGAGGCCCGGCTCGCCGGTGCCCGCATTCGCATTGCCGGTATTGATCACCAGCGCGCGAATGCCCTTTCCGCCCGCGCGCGCGCGCTCCAGATGCTCGCGGCACACGAGCACCGGCGCCGCGCAGAAGCGGTTCTGCGTGAACACGCCGGCCACGCTCGCGCCTTCATCGACGGAAATGATCAGCACGTCCTTGCGGTTCGGCTTGCGGATGTTGGCCTCGGCCCAGCCGAGCGTCACGCCGGCGACCGGACGAAGTTGTGCGGGATCGATCGAGGGGAAGTTGACAGCCATGATGGCGACCTGTCGAAAAGGCAATGCCGGCCGACGCATCTGAACGCGTGGCCGGCATCGGGAGACCAAAACGCAAGGTCCGGAACGACGCCCGGACCACCGGATTCAACGGCAACCGCACGTGTCGCGCCGGTTCGCGGCGCGGATCGCGCGCCGCAAAACCCGCACGGGTGAGACGCTCACGCGATCCTGCCGTGGCACTGCTTGTACTTCTTGCCGCTACCGCACGGACACGGATCGTTGCGGCCGACGCGCGGCACCTGGCCTGCCGCCGGCGCCGCCTGCGCGCCGCGGTTCATCGCGTCGCCGACCATCGTCACCGCCGCGTCGGCCGCGGCCGGCGCCGCCGCAGCGGCGGCCGCGGCTTCGGCGAACTCGACGTGACGGTACTCGACGTTCCCCAGGTTGCCGCCGTATTCCTCGATCTGGTCGGCGGCCTGCTCCAGTTGCTCCGGCGACTGGATCTGCACGTTCATCACAATGCGCGTGACCTCGTGCTTCACCGCATCGAGCATCGACGCGAACAGTTCGAACGCCTCGCGCTTGTATTCCTGCTTCGGGTTCTGCTGCGCATAGCCGCGCAGATGAATGCCCTGGCGCAGATGGTCGAGCGCGGCCAGATGTTCGCGCCAGTGGCGGTCGAGCGTCTGCAGCATCACCGAGCGCTCGAACGCGCTGAACGACTCGCGGCCGACGAGTTCGACCTTCTGCTCGTACGATTCGTCGGCGGCGGCGAGCACCGCTTCGAGGATCTCGTCCGCGTCGATCGACTGCGACTCGTTGATCATCTCCTGGATCGCCAGATCGAGCTGCCACTCGTTGCGCAGCACTTCTTCCAGTTCCGGCGCGTCCCACTGCTCCTCGATGCTGCCGGCCGGCACGAACTGGCGCACGATGTCGGTGATCACGCCGTGGCGCATCGCGCCGATCGTTTCGGTGATGTCGTGCGCTTCGAGCAGTTCGTTGCGCTGCTGGTAGATCACCTTGCGCTGATCGTTCGCGACGTCGTCGTATTCGAGCAGTTGCTTGCGGATATCGAAGTTGCGCGCCTCGACCTTGCGCTGCGCCGATTCGATCGACCGGGTCACGATGCCCGCCTCGATCGCCTCGCCTTCCGGCATCTTCAGGCGGTCCATGATCGCGCGCACGCGGTCGCCGGCGAAAATGCGCAGCAGCGGGTCTTCCAGCGACAGATAGAAGCGCGACGAGCCCGGATCGCCCTGGCGGCCCGCGCGGCCGCGCAACTGGTTGTCGATCCGGCGCGACTCGTGACGCTCGGTGCCGATGATGTGCAGGCCGCCCGCGGCCTTCACCTGATCGTGCAGCGTCTGCCACTCGTCGTGCAGTTGCTGGATGCGGCGCGCCTTTTCTTCGGACGCCAGCGATTCATCGGCCTCGATGAACGCGGCCTGCTTCTCGACGTTGCCGCCGAGCACGATATCGGTGCCGCGGCCGGCCATGTTGGTCGCGATCGTGATGCGCTTCGGACGGCCCGCTTCGGCGACGATCGCCGCTTCGCGCTCGTGCTGCTTCGCGTTCAGCACTTCGTGCGGCAGTCCGGCCTTCGTCAGCAGGTTCGACAGCAGTTCGGAACTCTCGATCGACGTCGTGCCGACGAGCACCGGCTGACCGCGCTCGTAGCAGTCGCGAATGTCGCGGATCACCGCGTCATAGCGTTCCTTCGCGGTCTTGTAGATCTGATCCTGCTTGTCGATCCGCTTCGGCGGACGATTGGTCGGAATCACGACCGTTTCGAGGCCGTAGATTTCGTTGAATTCGTACGCTTCGGTGTCCGCGGTGCCGGTCATGCCGGACAGCTTCGCGTACATCCGGAAGTAGTTCTGAAACGTGATCGACGCGAGCGTCTGGTTCTCGCTCTGGATCTTCACGTGCTCCTTCGCCTCGACCGCCTGGTGCAGCCCCTCGGACCAGCGGCGGCCCGGCATCAGGCGTCCGGTGAATTCGTCGACGATGGTCACTTCGCCGTTCTGCACGACATAGTGCTGGTCGCGATGGAACAGCGTGTGTGCGCGCAGCGCCGCGTACACGTGGTGCATCAGCGTGATGTTCTGTGCTGCGTAAAGGCTCTCGCCCGGACCGATCAAGCCCCACTCGGACAGCATCCGCTCGGCCTTCTCGTGACCGGACTCGGTCAGGAACACCTGGCGCGCCTTTTCGTCGAGCGTGTAGTCGCCGGGCTTCTCGACGCCGGTGCCGTCGGCCTTCTCCTCGCCGATCTGCCGTTCGAGCAGCGGCGGCAGCGCGTCCATCCGCACGTACAGGTCGGTGTGATCCTCGGCCTGGCCGGAGATGATGAGCGGCGTGCGCGCCTCGTCGATCAGGATCGAGTCCACCTCGTCGACGATCGCGAAGTTCAGCGCGCGCTGCACGCGGGCCTCGGTCTCGTAGACCATGTTGTCGCGCAGATAGTCGAAGCCGAACTCGTTGTTCGTGCCGTACGTGATGTCGGCCGCGTACGCTTCCTGCTTCATCGCATGGTCCATCTGCGACAGGTTGATGCCGACCGACAGACCGAGGAAGTTGTACAGACGCCCCATCCATTCGGCGTCGCGCTGCGCGAGGTAATCGTTGACCGTCACCACGTGCACGCCGCGGCCCGACAGCGCGTTCAGATACGCGGCGAGCGTCGCGACCAGCGTCTTGCCTTCGCCGGTACGCATTTCGGCGATCTTGCCGTAATGGAGCACCATGCCGCCGATCATCTGCACGTCGAAGTGCCGCATCTTCAGCACGCGCCGGCTCGCCTCGCGGCAGACCGCGAACGCCTCCGGCAGCAGCTGGTCGAGCGACGTGCCCGCCGCGACGCGCTCGCGGAACTCAACCGTCTTCGCGCGCAACTGGTCGTCCGTGTACTGCTCGACCTGCGGTTCGAGCGCATTGATCGCCGCGACGGTCTTCTGATACTGCTTGATCAGGCGCTGATTGCGGCTGCCAAAGATTTTCTGTAAGAAACCGGTGGTCATCGGATCGGTGTCTGCGTCGCGGCTTCAGCCGGGTCCGGCGCGGGCTTGAGACGGCGCACCCGCAATCCGCACCCGGGTTGAGAGGACCTCGGCGGCTGAGTCCAAAATAGGTGAATTCGAATCGGGCATTCTAGCACGCGCCCCCGGGCCCGCCTGTGTCGGCGCAAGACGCGCAGCCGGGCCGCGGCGCGCGTGGCGGCGGGCCGCAGACCAGCCCGTCGCCGCGCATGCGGCGCGCTGCTCACCGGCTACAATGGCGGATACGGCGCGCGATACGCGCGATGCCATCCCGTTTCTTCACATGAGCCGATTTTCGCCGTTTTCAAGATCGCAGGCCGGACGCTTCCCGCAGCCGCTCGCCGACGTGCTGAAGCGCACCGACGCGTTCGCGCCGCTGCGTGCCGGCGTCGAGCAGATCGCGGCGATGGAACGCGACCTCGCGCAACTGTTGCCGGATTACCTCGCGGCGAGCGTCGACCCGGGATTCATCAAGGACGGCACGCTCGTGCTGTTCGCCGCGCATAACGCGCTCGCGGCGCGGCTGCGGCATCTGGAGCCGCGGCTCGTCACCGATCTGCAGGCGCGCGGCTGGGCGCTCAACGCGCTGCGAATCCGCGTGCGGCCGCAGGCGATGAAGGAAGCGCCGCCGCCGAAAGAGGCGCGGATGACGCCGGCGGGCGCGAGCGCACTACAGGAACTCGCGGAAACGCTACCGCCGTCGCCGCTTCAACTGGCGCTCGCGAAAATGGCCGCGCGGCATACGCGGCGCGGCTGAAGACCCGCGAACCGTCGACAACGATCGACGTTCGCGCGCATCGGCCCGAACGGCTGCGTCGACCCACAGGGAAGATCGGCGGTGCGGAGCCGGCAAACGGCTTCGCACTCACCAGCAGGAAAAGCGCAGGGAAAGAAAGCGTCAGGCGAATGCGGTCTGCGTGTCGTAGCCGAAACCGCGCGGCGCCTGTTGCGGATCGTCGAACGTCACGATCTCGTACGCGTCCTCGTGCGCGAGCAGTTCGCGCAGCAACGCATTGTTCAGCCCGTGACCGGACTTGTACGCGTCGTACGCCGCCAGCAGCGGATGGCCGATCACGTACAGATCGCCGATCGCGTCGAGCATCTTGTGCTTGACGAACTCGTCGTCGTAGCGCAGCCCGTCGTTGTTCAGGATCCGGTACTCGTCGAGCACGATCGCGTTGTCCATGCTGCCGCCGCGCGCGAGCCCAAGCTCGCGCATCATTTCGACTTCATGCGCGAAGCCGAACGTGCGCGCACGCGCGATCTCGCGCACATACGACGTGTTCGCGAAATCGACTTCGAGCGCCTGGCCGGTCTTGTCGACCGCCGGATGACGAAAATCGATCGTGAATTTCAGCTTGAAGCCGTGAAACGGTTCGAGGCGCGCGAACTTGTCGCCGTCGCGCACTTCGACCGGCTTTTTCACCTTGATGAACTTCTTCGGCGCGCCCTGTTCCTCGACGCCCGCAGACTGGATCAGGAACACGAACGACGCCGCGCTCCCATCCATGATCGGAATTTCTTCTGCCGTCACGTCGACGTAAAGATTGTCGATCCCGAGGCCCGCGCACGCGGACATCAGATGCTCGACCGTCGACACGCGCGCGCCGTCCTTCTGCAGCACCGAAGCCAGACGCGTATCGCCGATCGCCATCGCGTTCGCGGGAATGTCGACCGGCGTCGGCAGATCCACACGCGAAAAGACGATGCCGGTATTCGGCGCCGCCGGACGGAGCGTCAACTCGACCTTGCGCCCCGAGTGCAAGCCGATGCCGACCGTCTTGACGATCGATTTAATGGTCCTCTGCTTCAACATGTTCTTCGCTCATTGAAAATCCCAATCAGGATTTTTTGGTTCATAGCGAGGATTATACTTCAGATGGCCTCGATCCGCTGTTGCCGGCTACGTGACAATGTGTTTCCCGCTGTTACGCAACCTCAACGGATGGCGGGCCGATCCGCGAAATGGAGGCGTTTCCGCCGATCGGCCCACGTAACGACCAGTCACATTTGCGCGCGCGCTCCGTTGTCCACAGACAACGTCGTTCCGCTCGCGCCCCTGCGACTCAGCCCAACGTCGCGAGAATGCTCGCCGCATCGCTGACTGCGAACTTGCCGGGTGCCTCGACGTTCAGCGTCTTGACCACGCCGTCGTCGACCACCATCGCGTAACGCTGGGAACGAATCCCCATGCCGCGCGCCGACAAATCCTGATCCAGACCGAGCGCACGGGTGAACGCCGCACTGCCGTCCGCGATCATGCGCACCTTGCCCGAGGTGTGCTGATCGCGCCCCCACGCGCCCATCACGAACGCGTCGTTGACGGACACGCACCAGATCTCGTCGATGCCGGCCGCGCGCAATGCGTCGGCCTGCTCGACGTAACCCGGCACATGCTTCGCCGAACAGGTCGGCGTGAACGCGCCCGGCAATCCGAAGATCACCACGCGGCGCCCCGCCGTCCGCTCATGCACGGAAAAACCGTTCGGCCCCACAGTGCAGCCGTCGGCCGGCGCTTCGAGATACTCGAAAAGCGTGGCGTCCGGCAATTTTTCACCCACCTTGATCATCGCTCGTTCCTTCACATCGATGCGGGACATACCGCATTCGACATCATCGCGCGTTTCGCGCACACGCGCCGTCGCGTACCCGTGACGCTTTTTTCGGCGACACGCGTCCGTTGCCGTTCGCCAAAGCGAAACGGACAGTCAGTGTTCCTGCGCGGCAACCGTCAAGCGGTTACAGCACAGCGCTGCCGGCCCCGTCGACATCGAACCGCGACGCTCGTGCGCCGTCCGTCTGCGCGCGCCGTTGCCTGCGCGCGGCAGCCAGATTGCGCGCGCGTCAGTCCGCCTGCTTGCGCAGGAACGCCGGAATGTCGTACGTGTCGACGCCCTTTTCCTGCAGCGCCTGCACGTGCGATGCCGCGGTGTCGCGCGACGTACGCCACACCGCCGGCGTGTCGAGCGCGCCGTAGTCGGCCATGCCCTGCTGCTGCGGCGCCGCGTAGGTCGTCTGCATCGACGGGATCGGATGGTTGTCGGTGCCTGTGCGCAGCAGCGTCATCGGTGCGGACTGCTGCTTCTTCGCCGCGCGGCCGAGGCCGGTTGCGACCACCGTCACGCGCAGCGCGTCGCCCATCGCGTCGTCGTACACCGCGCCGAAGATCACCGTCGCGTCTTCCGCCGCGTAGCTCTTGATCGTGTTCATCACTTCGCGCGTTTCCGACAGACGCAGCGAACGGCTCGACGTGATGTTGACCAGCACGCCGCGCGCGCCCGACAGATCCACGCCTTCCAGCAGCGGGCTCGCGACCGCCTGTTCCGCCGCGAGGCGCGCGCGATCGACGCCGGCCACCGTCGCCGTGCCCATCATCGCCTTGCCCTGCTCGCCCATCACCGTCTTCACGTCTTCGAAGTCGACGTTCACGAGGCCGTCGACGTTGATGATTTCGGCGATGCCCGCGACCGCGTTGTTCAACACGTCGTCAGCGCACTGGAAGCACTTGTCCATTTCGGCGTCATCGCCCATCACCTCGAACAGCTTGTCGTTCAGCACGACGATCAGCGAGTCGACGTGATCCTCCAGTTGCTGCGAACCTGCTTCCGCGACGCGCATGCGCTTGCCGCCTTCGAACTCGAACGGCTTGCTGACCAC
>Ga0164242_10003739_pt1 | contig 17251 bp, 8 predicted proteins | sample OricomgcompostMG_FD_108783 | JGI IMG/M metagenome (GOLD analysis project Ga0164242, IMG submission 108783) | Miracle-Growth compost microbial communities from Emeryville, California, USA - Original compost - Miracle growth compost (MG) ...
GATGATGTGGTCGGCACCCTGGCCAGGACGGCCGGGATCCCCGTCGACGTGGTCACCGGTGATCGTGACCTCTTCCAACTGGTCGACGACGATCGCCGGATCCGCGTCCTCTACACTGCCCGCGGTGTCGGGAACCATGACCAGGTGGATGATGCCTGGTTGCAGAAACGGTTCGGCGTACCGGCCGCGGGTTACCGGGATTTCGCAACGCTGAAAGGCGATCCGTCCGATGGCCTACCGGGCGTCGCCGGGGTCGGTGAGAAGACTGCCGCCAATCTGATCACCAAGTACGGCAACCTGGACGGCATCATCCAGGCCGTCGCCGCCCCGGACTCCCCGATCGCGCCGGGCGTACGGGCCAAGCTGACGGCCGCCATCGACTATCTGGCCGTCGCACCGGAGGTCGTCGGGGTCCGCGACGATCTTGATCTCGGCGTCACCCTGGACGATCTCCGACTGCCGTCGGCTGCGGCCGACCCGGAACGGTTCGCCGAGTTGACCGAGACGCTTGGCCTGGGCGGCAGCGCCGACCGGGTACTCGCCGCGCTGGGCTGACCCCTGGGGCGGGTGGCAGTCAACGCGCCGGCTCGGGATGGCCGATGAGCGCCCGGACGGCGTCCAGGAACGGCCGGTCGTCGCCGGGCTGCTCACCCAGGTAATAGCGGGCGACCCCGGGACGCTGGTCCGCGAGCGGATCGCTGCCAAGCAATTCGCCCAGAACCGACTCCAGCTGGTCGGCCGGCCGTTGGCGGAGGGCGTCGTGATCGATCAGGTACGCGGCAACCGTACTGGGCAGATCGCTGCGCGCGGTGTCCGGCGACCGGCCGGGCGGCAGCACCACGGCGTACGGCTTGCCGGTCACGAAATAGTCGATCAGCACACTGCCGACGTCGGTGATCAACGCATCGGAGACGTCGATCTCCTCGGCCACCGAGCTCTGCCGATGATCGGCCGCCGTACGGTGCGGCCGACCGGAGTCCTCCCGGTCCCGACGCAGCAGTTCGTCGATCGCCGAGATCTCCGACCGCTCGCGGGTGCCCAGCCAGCTGAACGGATGCGGCCGGAAACTGACCACGGCGCCACGCTGCAGCAGCGCTCGGACGATCACCGGGCCGACCGGCAGGGAGCTGAGCGTGGTCTGTGCGTTGTAGCCACGCCAGGTCGGGGCGTACAGCACCGTCGGCGGCCGGATCGTCCCGATCGGCTGTACCGCCCGCCGCAACCCCGCGGTCTGCGGTCGGCCGACGATCACGAACTTGCTCGTGGCGATCTTGACTCCGGCGTGTCGGTAGCGGTCGATGGCGGCCTGGCCGGCGACGAACACCCGATCGAACATGCTGTGCATCGGATGCACCGACAGCTCCTTGTCGGAGTCTCCGTGTCCGAGGTAGATGTGGGTCAGATCCCGGTAGTTGACCAGGGTGGAGTTCTCGGCGATCCCGTTGACGTAGAAGGCCACGGAGAGTCCCGGCACCATGATCGCGTCCAGGTCGCTGCCGGTCGGCAGTACGACGATCGGTGCCTTGGTGATCGCCTGGGTCGATTCCAGCGCCTCCGGGTAGCGCAACACGACCAGGTAGGGCACTTGCAGCCGTTCCAGGATCGGCACCCACATGTCCAGCTGGTAGGACGCATCGTTGCGCCGGCCGGTGTAGATCACGAAGCGTGGCGCGTACGCCGCGACTGCTCGGCGCAGTTCTCCGCCCAGCCTGCCCCGGCCCCGTCGCCGGAGATAGGCCGCCACCAGATTGGTGCCCAGGCCGGCCCAGGTCAGCAGCATGACCAGGAAGACGAGCCACCCGGGCAGCCACAAGATCACCAGGACCATGATCATCACGATCAGCCCGGAGATGACCTGGCTCGATCGTCCGGTCGGGACCGGGACCGGACGGCGGTACCCGGGCAGCCGGTAGCCGAGCGGAGGCTTCGGCCCGTGGACCTCACTGAGCAACGGCAGTCCGGCCACGGCACCGGCGACGCCGATCGCAGCGACGATTCCCGGCCAGTCGTGCCCGCGCAGGATCGCGATGGCCACCAGGGCCAGGCCGATCGCCGCGGCGACCGGCAGCTGCCCGACCAGGGTGCTCACTGCCGACCGGAGTCTCATGCCGGCACCGATCCGCGGTCGGAATCCTCCAACAGCGTGCGGCTGGCCCGCAGGAAACCTTCTGCGGCGCGCTCGTTCGGCAGGTCGCCCAGGTAGTAACGGCGCATCCGGGCCCGCTCCGTGGCTTTCGGGTCGTTGCCCAGCAGATCGTCCAGTGCAGCCGGCAGGTCACTGAGATCCTCGGCGATCGGATACCCGGCCGCTGCCGCCGGCGCCTCGCGGAGCAGCTGGTCGACGGTCCGGCCGACCGCAACGACGGCGAACGGCTTCGCTGCCGCGAGGTAGTCCGAGATCACCGCCGACACATCGCAGATCATCGCATCCGAGGCATTGAAGCAGTCCTCGACGCTCAGTCCCAGCTCTGCGTCCGGTCCCCACAGATGATCGGTGCCGGTCCGCTCCCGATCCGCCGCCAGGGTCGCGCCGATGTCAGCGATCAGCCGGCGGGCCGCAGCGAAGCGGTGGTTGAACGGGTGGGCCCGGAAGATCACCCGAACACCCCGGGCAAGCAGTGCCTCGACGATCGACCGTCCGACCGGCAACGAATAGACCCTGCTGTCCGCGTACGGACCCTGCCAGGTCGGTGCATAGAGCACGGTCGGCCAGGCGATCCGGTCGATCGGTCCTTGGGCCTCGGTGATCATCTCGACCTGCGGCCGACCGACCACGGTGAACTTCGCCGCCGGAATGATCACGTTGTGCCGGGCGTAGCGGTCGATGCCGGCCTGGCCGGCGGTGAAGATCTTGTCGTAGATGGCGTGCACCGGGTTGTAACAGGCGGGCTTCTCCGAGTCACCGTGGTTGAGCCAGACATGAGCCAGCTCGCGACGCTCGATCAGATGGGTGTTCCGCACGGCATTGTTCACGTAGTAGGCGACTCGCATCGTGGGCACGACGACATCCTCCAGGCTGCGCAGCGTCGGCCGGTACAGCACCGGGATTCCCGTGCCTGCGGTCAGGTCGACCAGTTCCCGGTGCATCGCCCGCACCCGAGTGATGATCACGAACCGTCGTTGCAGTCGGCGGAAGTACGGCAGCCACATGCCGACCTGGTAGCGGGCGCCGATCCCGGAGGCGAAGTAGACGCAGAACTGCGGTGCGTAGTCCGCCAGAATCTCCGATACACGCTCTTCGGCGATCGCCGCCGCGGCCAGTCGTGACCTGGCGCGCTGCACCACGAAGATCATTCCGGCGAGCTGGCAGACGACGACGACAACCGGCAGCACGACCAGCCGTGTGATCCCGGTGATCAACGGCAGCCACGCCAGCACGCCGGCCACGGCCGGGGCCAGGGTCAGCAGACCGGATCGCCGCGGCGCGGCTGGAACGGCCAGCTCCGGCAATCCGGTGGCGATCACCCCCGGGTAGCGCAGCGCGTCGCGAACCGCCGGCTCGACGGCGATCCCGGCCAGGGACATAAGCAACACCAGGCCGGCCAAGGTCAACGCCGGGGACGGGGCGTCGCGGGCAAGCGCCGTACCGGCGGCCACCACGACGAGCATTCGGGGACCGTCCAGAGTCGGCGTGGCGTCGCCCGGAACCTGGCGGCCCAGCGTGATAGCAACGACGAACAGCACGACTCCGGCCGCGACGACTCCGGTCAGAGCCCACCCCTGGACCGCCGCCGCGAGCGCGACCGACCCGGCCGCCCCGCTGATCATGGTCCGGGCCAGGACGGCCAGATTGCGCCGTACGGTGTCCCGGCTGATGGTCGTCGACCCGTCATCGGATTCGGCGACCTCGGTGATCTGCGGAGCCGGGCTGTCGCAGACGTCCTGCACCGCGCGGACGAAATGATCGGCATAGCCCTCGACCGGGAAATCGCCGAGATAGTCGGCGCGGACCAGAGCCCGGACCGGCGCCAGCCGGTCTCCGGCGGGCACCAGCAGTTCGTCCAGCACCCTCGGCAGGGCGGCAAGATCATGGTCTACCAGGTATCCGGCCCTGGCCACGGGATATCCGGTGAGGAATTGCTCGGCATCGAGGTCCGGCGGGGCGATCATCGCGTACGGCTTGCCCGACTGCAGGAAGTCCGAGACGACGCTGGACACATCGGAGATCATCGAATCCGAGGCATTCATGCAGCCGAACGCGTCGAGCTCGGTCTCGGCTGCCGGCCCGTACCGGTGCCGACGGTCACTGCGGCGTTCGTCCGCGGCCAACAACCCCTTGACCCGGTCGATGATCGCCGCATCGTCGGGATCGTCGTAGCTGAAGGGATGTGGCCGGAAGATCACCTCGACGTCACGGTCCAGCAACGCGGTGACGATCTCCTCGGCACGATCCAGCGAGGACAACGCGGTCTCGCTGACGTGGCCCTTCCAGGTGGGCGCGTACAAGATCACCGGACGCGCCCCGGCCATTCGCTCGGCGGAGCGGCCGGGCCGCGGGGGACGGACCGCCTCGACCTGCGGCCTGCCGACCACCCGGAACTTCGCCGGATCGATCAGCACGCCGTGATCACCGTAGCGGCGATTGGCCGCCGGACCGGCGGTGAAGATCCGGTCGTACATCGCATGCGTCGGGTTGTAGGAGGGCGGCTTGTCCGAATCGCCGTGACCGAGGTAGACGTGGGTCAGCTGGTGGTAGCGGATCAGCGACCCGTTACCGGAGGACGCGTTGACGTAGAACGCCGCGCGCAGTGACTCGGTCATGATCAGATCGAGATCCGCCACCGCCCGGCAGCAGACCACCGGAACGGCGCACTGTGCGGCGATGGCTTCCGCCGGCAACTCCTCACGGGTGACGATCAGGAACGGCCGCCCGGCCCGCTCCAGGTACGGCAGCCACATGGTCAGTTGGTAGGACGCATCGTCCGGGCGTGCGGTGTAGAGCACGAACCGCGGACCGTATTGCGCAATCGCGTCCGGCAGGCGGCGGCGGATCCGGGCCGCGACCCGGCGACGGGAACGCACTTGGCGGATCACCACGGCCGACGGCACCGCACCGAGCACGGCGACGATCAGCAGTGACCAGCCGGGGGCGCCGAAGACACCGAGCACAGCGGCCAGCACGACGGCTGTCACACCGGCGTGCCCGGGCAGCCAGGCGTACCGGGTCCGTGCCGGCAGTAGCGGCAGGCCGGGCAACCTGATCGCGTACGGGGCAGGCAGCCGCAACAGCCGGACGACGAACGGTTCGGCGGCAATCGTCAGGACCAGCCCGATGGCGGCGAGCAGCGCCCAGAACATGTCGACCGGACGCCCGATGGCCAGATAGCGACCGGAGACCGCCGGCACCATCACGGCGACCAGACCCATCCGCACACCCGTCATCCGTCCGAGCCCGCCGAATCCGTTCCGTACTCCGACGAAGTGGCCCACGGCGCCGGTCGGATAGATCGACTCCCGCGGATCGTCCGGATCCGCCACCCGCGGGAAGCGCACCATGATCAGCGCAGCTGCGATGATCAGCAGCCCGACTCCGATCAGCCGCACGGCCTGGCCGGGGCCGTCCGGTCGGCCGTGCCCGACGAGCCCCCAACCGGCGAACGCAGCGCCGGCGATCAGCACCACCGCGATCAGCGAGCCGGCCGCGAGCCGGCCTGCGAACCGGCGCAGGACCGGCGGCAGACGGTCGGCGACAGCCAGGGACATGTGCTGCGTCTCCAGATATCCGATGGGTGGGTTGTCCGATGGACGGTCTGACGGACCGGCTCGGCCGATGTCGCGCCGCCGGGCCACCGAGTCTAGGGGTTGCGGCTGACGAAAACGCTGAGCCTGCGGCCCGGCGCGCAGCAGCGGCTCCGTTAATGTTGCCTCCGCCGGAACCGGCGGCTACGCCGTGGGGAAACAGGTGGAATGAGCGGAAGGTGACCGAATCAGTGGTGGCTCAGGCTCGCCGAACCGGTCGGAAACTCGCAGCCCAGGCGGCCCGGCGACTCCCGCCGGTGGCCAGGCGCAGCGCACGAAGGGGCTGGCAACGCCTCCGCCCGTATGCCAAACGCGTCGTCTACTCCAGGCCGGTCGCCCCGCTGGTCAGCGTCGTGATCCCGGTCTACAACGTCGAGCGCTACCTGCCCGAGTGTCTGGACAGCGTGCTGTCCCAGTCATACCCGCACCTGCAGGTGATCCTGGTGGACGACGGTTCGCCGGACGGGTCGATCGACGTCATCCGCCGCTATGCGGCACAGGACCGCCGGATCGAGATCATCCGGCAGACCAATGCCGGCCTGGGAGCCGCCCGGAACACCGGTGCGCAGCGCGCCAGGGGCCGCTATCTGATGTTCGTCGACGCCGATGACGTACTGCGCGAGGACGCGATCCTCACCTATCTGCGGAGCATCCGGCGGACCGGCTCGGATTTCGTCGTCGGCTGCTACGACCGGATGGACGCCAACCGGCGCTGGCCGGCCGCCTGGTGGATCCGTTCGACACACAGGTTCTCCCGGCTGGGCACCACGATCGCCGAATCGCCCGATGCCGTCGTCAATGCCGTCGCCTGGAGCAAGTTCTACCGGCGCAGGTTCTGGGACCATCACGGCTTCGCCTTCCCCGAGGGAGTGCTGTACGAGGACCAGGCGCTGTCGGCACGGGCCTATGCCGAGGCGAGGTCCTTCGACATCCTGTCCACCGTCACCTACGGCTGGCGGGTGCGGGAGGACCGGACCTCGATCACCCAGCAGGCGACGATGCTCACCGATCTGCGCGCCCGGTTGCAGGCCGCGGAGAACTCGCTCGCCGAACTGGACCGCCCCGGACTGGAGCACGTGTACGCCACCCGGCTGGCGCAGTACCTCAGCAACGACTTCCCGCTGTCGATCAAAACGGCCCAGCATGCCGATGCCGACTTCTGGGACCAACTCCGCCAGGGCCTGCGGCGGCTCACCTCCCGGGCAACTGACGAGGTCTGGGCGAAGGTGTCGGCCCAGCACCGGCTCGCGATCATGCTGGTCACTCGGGGCCACCGCGCAGCGGCGGTCGACTTCGTTGGGCTCGGCCACAACAATCCCAAGAACATCCCGGTCCGGGTGGGTGACGGTCAGGTCTATCTCGATCCCCCGGTGCGGACGGTGCTCGGCCTCGCTCCGAACGATCCGCTGCTCGCACTCGCCGAGCATCAACTCGGCCTGGTCTCGGCGATCCGCCGGGTCTGGTGGGACGCCGGTCACCGCTTCCACGTCCGGGGATGGGCCTACATCGACAACCTCGACCTGGCCCAGGTTCCGACCGATCCCGGTGACCCGGCAGCCCTGCGAATTGTGGTCACGGCCGTGGACCGGGAGTCGGGCATCGAGGTCCCGCTCGAGGTCGAACTGAGGCCGACGCTCGAAGTCACCGCGGTCAGCAAGCACCGGTACGCCGACTTCGAACGGTCGGGTTTCCACGCCGTCCTCGACCTGCCGGCCGCCCTGGCCGGACTCCGCCGGCATCCCGATCACCGGGGTTCCGATCGCCCGGATCCCGAGCGGTCGGACTGGAGCCTTCGGGTCACGGTCAGCGCGGCCGGGATCGAACGAACCGGTCCGCTGACCGGGCCCGATCAGGGCGGGGCGCCGGGGAGGCCGGTGGCCGATTTCCTGCCCGACGGCGGGGTGGTCGAGGTCACCTACGCAGGCAGAACCGGGCTGTTGTTGTCCGCGCGCCGGCCGCCCTGCGTGCTGCGCGAGGTCCGGCTGGCCGGCCGGGACCTGACCGTCGTGGTCAGCGGCGGCCACGACTTCCAGCCCCGCGAACTGGAGCTGACCGCGGGCCGCACCAACCGGGTGCTGCGGACCTCGCTGCAACCCGCCGGCAGCCATCGGGCGCGGCTGACGATTCCGCCGCCCGGCGTCGACCCGGTGTCGGGCGATCAGCTCCGGTCCGAGACTTGGACCGTCCGGGTGGTGTCGCATGACGGAACGCGGAGCCCGGTCGCCTGGCCGCCGGAGGTCAGCCATCCGGAACTCGAGCGGGCCAACCCGCATCCGATCCGCACCCCGTACGGCAATCTCGGCATCGTCGACGAACCCAGAGCGGTGCAGATCGACTCCGCGGCCATCACCGGCAGCGGCCTGGTGCTGACCGGAGCGGTGATCGACACCGGAATTGACACCGGAATCGACACGGGAATCGACACGGGAATCGACACGTGGACCGACATCAGGACCAGTACGGGTCCCGACGGTCCGGAGGGGACGTCCCGTCAGCCCGCCGAACTGACGCTCCGGCTGTTCAGCCCCAAACTGCAGACAGCGGCGACGGCAACCATGACCGACCCCGGCCATTTCACCGTGAAGCTGCCGCTGGAGGCCGGCCCTTGGGGATTCGGGCCGCTGCCACTGGCCAGCGGCGATTACACCGTCACTGCACAGCTGGGCGACGACGACGCGGTCCCGGTCCGCGCGACCGACGGGTTGATCCCCACCCTGCCGATCACCTTCCGCACCCCGCGGCTGCTCGGCCGGATCCAGTTGATCAAACCCAACCGGCTCGGTCTCAGACTGGAGCCGCCGTTGGCCGACGACGAGCGCGGGGCGCGGCACCAGCAGCGGCTGCAGGAGGCACTGCAGCAGCGTCAGTCCGATCCCGGGTACGAGCCCGGTGCGGTGCTCTTGCGCTCCTACTACGGCGAGATCTGCGGTTGCAATCCGGCAGCGCTGCACCGTTATCTCCATGATCATCAAAACGGTGATCAACTGCCGGGCGGGCCGTACACCAGCTACTTCGCGATCAAGGATCATTCGGTCCGGGTGCCCGACGGTGCGACCGGCGTGATCCACGACAGTGCCGAGTGGTACCGGTTGCTGCACGACGCGCAGTACTACATGGACAACATGCACCAGCCGATCTACCACAGGAAGCCCGCCCACCAGATCCAGATCCAGACCTTCCACGGCTATCCGTTCAAGCAGATGGGCCGTTCCCATTGGGCCGTACAGCAACGCGACGTCGTCCACGTCCGCTCGTACCTGGAACGGGCCGCCGATTGGGACTACCTGGTCTCGCCGGCTAGCTACGGCTCCGAGGCGCTGGCCCAGGAGTTCGGTTTTCCCAACACGGTGTTGGAGATCGGCTATCCACGCAACGACGTGCTGCTCTCCCCCAGCGCCGACAAGATCACTGCCGAGGTGCGCGACCGGCTGGGGATCCGGCCCGGACAGATCGCCGTGCTGTACGGCCCGACCTTCCGCGACACGATGAGCATCGACGACAACACTGCGGCGATGGTCGACTTCCTGGACGTCGACCGGCTGGCCCACAGCCTCGGCGAGCAGTTCGTGATCATGGTCCGGGGCCACGCGTTCAACGCCCGGCTGGGCGAGCGGATCGGCAGCCGCGGAACGATCATCGATGTCACCGACTATCCCGACATCGCCGAGCTCTGTCTGGCCTCGGACGCGGCCATCCTCGACTACTCCTCGCTGCGCTTCGACTACGGACTGACCGGCAAACCGATGATCTTCATGGTGCCCGATCTGGTCCAGTACCAGACCGAGGCGCGAGGCTCTTTGTGGGCGTACGAACCGACCGCTCCCGGTCCGCTGCTGGAAACAACGGACCAGGTGGTCGACGCCCTGCGTGACCTTGATCGGGTGCGGTCGGATCATGCGGAGGCGTACGCCGCGTTCCGCGAGGACTATCTGGATCTTGACGACGGCCACGCCACCGAACGGCTGGCCGGGGCCGTGTTCGGTGCTGGCCGGTCCGATCGCGGTTGACCCACCGACCCGCCGCGGAGCCCCGCACCAGCCGATTCTGCGGCGACATCGGCCACGCAAGCCGATGCCATGCCGATGAGGTGACGCGTGGGCAGGCGGTAGCCCGGCTGCGATGCCCGGCACGTCGACACTCCGGTGAGGCGTAGATGGCGTTGTGGCGACAGCCGGCGCGATCCCGGCTCAGCCCAGCTCCAGCAGAGCGTCCACCGCGCGCAGTGATGCATGCCCGTCGTCGTGGGAGTTGTACTTGTGCTGCCAGGCGGCGTAGCGGTCGGCGTACTGCGCCGTCAGGTCGTCCGGCTCGTCGAGCGCGCGGACCAGCTCGTCAGTGGTGCGCACCACCGGTCCGGGCGCCTCGGCGGCAAGATCGAAATAGGTCCCCCGTCGCCGGCCGGTGTAGTCGTCGAGATCGGGCGCGAAGAAGATCATCGGCTTCCCGGTGATGCTGAAGTCAAACATCGTCGAAGAGTAGTCGGTGATCATCAGATCGCTGATCAGATAGAGATCCGACACCTCCGGATACAGCGTCACGTCCAGCACTCCGGGGCCGGTCAGTGAGCCGGAATGCTTGACCGTGTTGGTGTGGCCGCGCACCAGGATCCGGGCCCGATCACCGATCGCCGCGCGGGTCGCCTGCAGGTCGAGACCGGCGAAGATCGTCCGCAGGCCTTCCCGCCACGTCGGGGTGTAGAGCACGACGAACTCCGCGTCGTCGATTCCGAGTCGGCGGCGTACCGCCGTCCGCTGATCGTCGGTCGCGGTCCGCAGCACGTCATTGCGCGGGTAGCCGATCTCCAGGATCTCGCCGCGGTAGTCGTAGGCGGACCGGAACGCCGTCCGGCTGAAGTGGTTCTGGGCGATCAGGAACGTCCATTGGGCGACTTCCTGCGCCGTCTTGCTGCGATAGTCATTGCCGCGCTTCACGCCGAGTCGGTCGTACCCGAGCAGTTTGAGCGGTGTACCGTGCCAGGTCTGCAGTACCTGTTGGCCCGCACGCCGCCGGAACCGGGCCGGCATCCAGCAATTGCTGACCACGAACCGGGCGGAGGTCAGCGCCCGCCACCATTCCTCGGTCCACATCAACACCGGTTCACTGCCGTCGGGGACCGGCACCGACAGGTCGGTCACGGTCCACAATCGGCGCAGTCCTGTTCCGCGGCGCACGAACTCCTGCTCGATCGCCCGCGGATTGTCGTTGGCTGCAGTGCCGTCGAAGCTGGTGAACAGGACCGCGTCGGTCAGAGCCGTCGGGGCTGTGCTGTACCGCTCGCCGAGTTCGTACCTGCGGAACCTGCTGCGGGCGCCGCCGGGCTGCGGTGGGCCCAGGACGATCTCCAGTTCACCCGACCCCGTTCGCCCGATCGTCACCCGGTGCTCGGGCGTGGTCAGCTCCTGCGGCAGTTCGGCGGTCAGGCCGCGATCCGGTGTGACGGTCACCGTCGATCCGTGCTGGTCGTGAACCAGGATCCGATATCCGGCGCTCGGCAAAGGTCGGAGTTGATCACTCCATTCCGGTGTGCCGAGCAGGTCGAATTCGGCCTGACAGCCGGCGCCGTCGACCCGAACGGCCTGGGCCGACACCCGACGGCGTGCTCCCTGGAGCTGCCAGTTCTTCGGATCGTCCGGCACGCCGGCGCAGCGGCCGGTGATCACGAGACGCGGAGTCCCGGTGCCGGAGCGGACGACGTCGACGGCGGTGACCTCGACCCGGACCGGCACAATTTCGACCTGGACCGCGGCGCCCGGCCCGGAGCCGAGGCGCAGTCCGGGCTCAGCCTGCTCGGAGCCCCGGGTCAGCTCGTCGGCCGACCCGGTCCAATGGACCCGGCGCTGTCGGCCACCGGCGTCGGCCAGGGCGAGGCAGAAGTCGGCCGACGTCGCCTGGTCGGTCGTCAGCTGGTCGACGAGGTCGCCGGTGATCCGTAGCGGATCCGCCTCTCGGTCGAAGGCCAGCGGGCGACTCGTCGTGGTCCGACCGACGCCGGCAAGGTGTGCTGCAACCGGTTCGAACCCTCCCCGGACGGTGACATCGGCCTGCAGAACGGTTCCGCTGATTGCAACGCGTCGAGCCACGACCGGTCGCCGGGTCAGGGTGAGCAGCAGGCCGCGTTCGGCCCGCCAGCCGAGTTGCGCGAGGCAGTCGTTGCCGAGCCCGCGGCTGATCAGCTGTCCGGCCGAGCCACTCGCGTCACGTTGGGTGAACGGTGCTGTCAGCCGACCGCGGTTGTCGTCTACGGTGATCAACACCGGCCCGCGCAGTTCGAACAGGTCGTCGGACGGCGCCAGCTCGAGCAGCCGGTCGATCGGCAGCGTCGCGACGAAGCCGGCGCCACTGCGATCCTGTGTCGGAACGAGTGAGTGATCGTTGAACGCCGGCGACTTCAGCGATTGCAGGTCGAAAGCGACCTGCCGTCCGTTCACCTGCCACTCGACGGCGGTGATCTGTGAACCCGTCTGCTCACCGCCGCGCCGCCACGCCGAGCCTTCGATGCGGAGCCGGGTCGTACCGTCGGACTCCAGCCAGGCGACCCTGGCCAGCCGGCTGGTCAACGCCTCAACGACCGGGCCCGTGGCTGTCGACACGCGGGATGGCCGATCCGGCGCGCCCGCCGTGTGCCTTCCTTCGGGTCCGGCGCGCCGGCCGAGGTAGCCCTGCACCCGCGGCCGCAGGCGGCCGGCAACGCGGTCGACGAGCGTCTGCAGCCGGCTGATCCCGGTGCGCACCAGCCGTACCGGCAAGGCGGCTGAATCGTCTGCCAAGCCCCCTCCTCGTCAGCTGCCGGGTGCACTGTGCCTGGTCGTGAACAGGCTTGTCGACCTGTGGACGACACAAGGGTAAGGCAGGCTCGGATCCGCCCGTCCGAACATCTCGACCCGATAGAGTCGAGCGGTGGACAGCTTGCGGAACGTCGCGGTCATCCTGGCCGGTGGCACCGGTACGCGCATCGGGTTGGACATCCCCAAGCAGCTGATCAAGATCGCCGGCAAGCCGATCATCGAGCACACCATCATCGCGCTCAGCCAGTCGACGTTGATCGACGAGATCATCATCATGATGACCCCGGGCTACCTCGATCCGGTCAATGCCATCGTCAAGGCCGGCGGGTATCGCAAGGTGACGAAGGTGCTCGAGGGCGCGGGGCCGGAGGGCACCCGCAACGACTCCACCCGCCTCGCCCTGGACGCGCTGGGTGACCAGGAATGCAATGTCATCCTGCATGACGCCGTCCGGCCGCTGGTGTCCCAGACGATCATTGAAGCCAATGTCGCCGCCCTGCGTGACTTCCGGGCCGTCGACACCGCCATCCCGTCGGCCGACACCATCGTCCAGGTGGACGGCAAACTCGAACACGGTCTGCGGGTCGGCGGCGACCAGCCGGTGATCGCCGACGTCCTGCCCAGGGCGTTGCTCCGCCGCGGTCAGACGCCGCAGTCGTTCCGGCTCTCGGTGATCAGGAAGGCGTACGAGTACGCGGCCCAGGATCCGGACTTCACGGCGACCGATGACTGTACGGTCGTGCTGCGCTATCTGCCGGACGTTCCGATCGCGGTGGTGAACGGCCACGAGCGGAACATGAAGGTCACCGAGCCGATCGACGTCTACCTGGCAGACAAGCTGTTCCAGTTGACGTCGGCGGATCGGCCCGCCGATCTCGACGACGATCAGTTGCGGACAGCGTTGGCCGGCAAGGTGCTGGTGATCTTCGGCGGATCGTACGGGATCGGCAGCGACATCGCCGATCTGGCCGGCAGCCATGGCGCCACCGTGCACACGTTCTCCCGCTCCTCGACCGGCACCCATGTCGACCGCCGGGCAGACATCAGCGAGGCGGCCCGGGCGGTGGTCGCCCAGAGCGGTCGGGTGGACTACGTGGTCAACACCGCCGGGGTGCTGCCCCGCGGTGAGCTTGCCGGAACGTCGGAGGAGACCGTCTACGAGGCGACCGAAGTCAACTACCTGGCACCGGTCTTCATCGCCCAGGAGTTCTATCCGCATCTGGCCGAATCACACGGGTCGCTGCTTCTGTTCACGTCGTCGTCCTACACCCGGGGACGGTCCGGCTATTCGCTCTACTCCTCGGCGAAGGCAGCCGTTGTCAATCTCACTCAGGCGCTGGCCGACGAATGGGCCGGCAGCGGAGTCCGGGTGAACTGCGTCAATCCCGAACGGACGGCGACGCCGATGCGTACCAAGGCCTTCGGTGAGGAGCCGCCGGGCACATTGTTGGCCTCGACCGATGTGGCCAGGAAGTCGCTGAGCGTGTTGCTGTCCGGGCAGACCGGGCATGTGGTGGACATCCGCCGCGACGAGGGCCCGGCAGCGCTGGCCAACGGCTGACGCCGGGCCGAAGTGGCTCCGGGGTCAAGTACATTGACACGCATGCGCGCGACCGTACGCGATGTGGCAGCCCTGGCCGGTGTCTCGCCCAAGACCGTCTCCAACGTGTTGAACGGAACCTTTCCGGTGACGCCGGAGACCCGGGCCAAGGTGGAGCAGGCGATGGCCGCCCTTGACTACGTTCCCAATCTGTCGGCCCGCGGCCTGCGCAACGGCCGGACCGGGATGATCGCCGTTGCCCTGCCTGATCTGCGGATGCCGTACTCCGGTGAGATGTTGCACCATTTCGTCGAGGCGGCGGCCGAACGCGGGCTGCATGTGCAGATCGAGGAGACCGGGACGACTAGCGAGCGCGAGAGCGAGTTGATGTCCCGGGCACGCGCGCAGCTGGTGGACGGGCTGATCCTCAACCCGGTGCTGTTGGAGACCACAGCCGTGCAGCGCGGTGTCGCGTTGCCGCCGGTCGTCCTGATCGGCGAGGTGGACCAGCCGATCGTCGATCATGTCTGGATCGACAACGTGGCTGCCAGCCGGGAGATCACCGAACTGCTGATCAGCGAGGGGCACCGACGGATCGCCATCGTCGGCGCCGGGCCGATGGCCAGTGCACAACTGCGACTGTCCGGCTATCGCAAGGCACTCCGGTCTGCCGGGATCAAGCGTGATCCGGATCTGGAGATCCCGTGCACCGACTGGCATGCCGACACCGCCGGGGAAAGCTTCACGGAGTTCCTCGATCACCACGATCCGCCCGATGCGGTGGTGGGCATGACCGACACCCTGGCACTCGGCGTGCTCAACGCCCTATACCGGCGCGGTCTGTCTGTTCCGGAGGACGTGTCGGTTGTCGGCTATGACAACATCGCCGACGCGGCAACTGCGGTGCCGCCGCTGACCACCATCGACTTCGACAAACAGCAGTTCGCCGAAACGGCGATCACTGTGCTGACCGAGCGGATCGCCGATCGGGACCGACCGATCATGAGCGTGACCCTGCCGCACCGCATCGTCAGAAGATCAAGTACACGTCGCCGCTGATCATTCGTCCTCGTCCGAGGATGCCTGCTGCGGTTGGCCCGGGCGGCTGAGCTCGGCCTCGATCGCCGCAGCGAAGCCGTCCACATCGTCCTCGGTGGTGTCGAAGGAGCACACCCAGCGCACTTCGCGTGCGGCGGCGTTCCAGTCGTAGAACGCGAACTTCTGTCGCAGCCGGTCGGCCACGCCGTCGGGCAGGACCGCGAAAATGCTGTTGGCGTCGGTTGCCTGGGTGAAGCCGATCCCCTGGATCACACCGGCGGTGATCTTGTCCTCCAGGGTGGTACGCAGCCTCCTGGCCATGGCATTGGCGTGTCCGGCCGACCGCTGCCAGAGATCGCCGTCCAGCAAGGCGATGAACTGGGCGGACAGGAACCGCATCTTCGACGCCAGCTGCATGTTCAGTTTCTGCAAGTAGGCAAGACCGGTCACGGCGCCGGGGTTGATCGCCAGCACCAGTTCGCCGAACAGCAGGCCGTTCTTGGTGCCGCCCAGCGAGAGGACGTCGACGCCGACATCACTGGTGAGCGAGCGCAGCGGGACGCCCAGACCGGCGGCCGCATTGGCCAGTCGGGAGCCGTCCATATGCACCGTCAGGCCGAGTTCGTGGGCCCGCGACGCAACGGCCGCGATCTCGTCGGGCGAGTAGGCCGTCCCCAGTTCGGTCGACTCGGTGATCGAGACGACCTCGGGCAGCGGATGATGTACGTCAGCGGGCACCCGCGGAAAACGATCAAGGTCGGCCGGGCGGAGCTTGCCGTCGGGGGTCGGAACGGTGAGCAACTTGATCCCGGCGACCCGTTCCGGGGCGCCGTTCTCGTCGGTGTTGATGTGCGCCGACTCTGCGCAGATCACCGCGCCCCAATGCGGCAGCATCGCTTGCAGGCCGACGACATTCGCGCCGGTGCCGTTGAACACACCGAAGCCCTGCACGCCCGGTCCGAAATGATCAACGAGGACATCCTGCAGTCGCGCGGTGTAGGCGTCAGCGCCGTAGGAGACCTGATGCCCGCCGTTCGCCGCGGCGATCGCCTCGAGCACCTCGGGGTGGGCACCGGCGTAGTTGTCGGATGCGAAGCCGCGCAGGCCGGGATCGTGCAGGGACCTCATCACCCGACGAGTTTCTCACCCGGCATCGGTCGCCGTTCAGCCACCCGAATGTTCGACCAGTCCGGCGCCCGCGACATCGGTGACCCGGTTCACGTCGACGACTTCCCAGATCGCGCCGTCGGTGCGCGCCAGGGAGACCGAACCGTTGAGGATGCGCGGGGCGTCCACGCCGGTGAGCGCGTTGATCGTCGCTCGGATGAACGATCCGTGGCTCACGACGATGCCGTTGCCAGACCGCGCCGCGGCGATCCGCCGCAGGGCTGCCGCGCCCCGGTCGGCGAGCTCGCTGTCGGTCTCCATGCCCGGGAACCGTCCGTCCGGCCAGCGGCGGGCCGCCTCGGCAGCCAGCACACCCTCGGCGGCACCGTATGCCCGCTCGATGACACCGTCGTCCTCCTCCAGGGACAGGTCGCTCGGCGCCGCGGCGGCCAGTTCGTCGGCGATGATCCGAGCCGTCTCGACCGTGCGCTCCAGCGGCGAGGTGATCATCCACGACCAGTCGACGCCACGAAGCAACGGCGCTGCCGCCGACGCCTGCCGCCGGCCGAGGTCGTTGAGGCCGACCCCCTGGCGGCCCTGCCAGCGCCGTTGGCGGTTCCATTCGGTCTCTCCGTGGCGCACCAGCGCGATGATCATCGTTTCGTGACCGGTCACCCGTCGATCCTTTCAGAGCCCGCGTACGGCTGCTCTCCCGGTGCGTTCGTACGGCGTCGCGGCACACCAATTACTCGACCCCGCACCAGTTAATCGACCCCGCACCAGTTAATCGACCCCGCACCAATTAATCGACCCCGCACCAATTACTCGGCCGTGCACCACTTCCTCGGCGGCGCACCAGTTGCTCGGCGGCGCACCACTTCCTCGGCGGCGCACTACTTCCTCGGCGGCGCACCAGTTGCTCGGCGGCGCACCCGTTGCAACCGGTGCGCCGACGCCAAACTGGTGCGCGAACCACCAACTGGTGCGGGAAAACGCCGACCACGACGCCGTACGACCTATCCCCCGCGCTCAACACCGCCGA
>Ga0164242_10003740_pt1 | contig 17251 bp, 15 predicted proteins | sample OricomgcompostMG_FD_108783 | JGI IMG/M metagenome (GOLD analysis project Ga0164242, IMG submission 108783) | Miracle-Growth compost microbial communities from Emeryville, California, USA - Original compost - Miracle growth compost (MG) ...
TAAAAAAAAACCCTACTCTATTTTTCCTGGATCGCAACCGACTATGGCTTCGGTACAGCAGCACCAGCCGGTTCCCACGGCGGTTCCCGTGCCGGTTCCCACGTCGGCTCCTGCGCCGGCTCGACCCAGGAGCATGAATGGCGGCACCCACGACATGGATATTGACATGGACGGCGCCGCACCCCAGGTTGCCCCGACAAGCGCCTTCGGAAGCGGACCACGAAAGGGTGACACCAGGATAGTCGTCATCATGTACGGTCCCGGACAAGACAAGATCGTCTCCGTCTTTGCCGAAGTACTAGGCAAACAGTTTCTTTTGAAGACTGGGTTCAACCAGGTCACTCCCGCCGACGGTGAATTGGTTATCGGGATCCTTGCCGACAACGCAAAGGCCGATATTGCTTCGCGGGATCGGGGGCTTGTCGTGGCAATTAATGCTCACTGTGTCAACTTGGGCATGCCGCCCGACCTCTTCCTCTCTGCCCAGTGCGACTACGAGTTCCTATATACGGAAGTGCCCTTCTTTCGCCGGGACCTATCACGCTTCATCTCACACACCCTGGGACAGCTCAACCACCACGAGACTCTAATGGCGAAACCCAGAACCTATTTCATCTCCACCACCTTCCCGGATGTCCGCGCTGCTCTGCCTAACCTGGACATACTCACGGTCGGGGCTGATGCTGTGGAAATTCGGGTTGACTTTCTCAAAGAACCCTTAGGGGACGGCTCCTATTCGGCAATACCCAGTCTGAGTTATATCGGCGAGCAGGTGATGCTTCTACGTCAGAGGACGGAACTGCCGATAATTTTCACCACGAGATGCACAAGAGAGAACGGCCGATTCCCAATGGAGAACCCTGACATCTACTACGACTACTTGTACCGGGCGATCCAGTGGGGTGTCGAGTACATCGACGTTGAGATCTGGCTGCCTGAGTCGATACGAAAAAGGCTCTACGAGCAGCGCGGGAGCAGTCTGATCATGTCGGCCTTCCACGACTTCTCCGGTACCTTCAAGTGGCTATCCAAACACGCCGAGGCGGTCTTCCTGGAGTCCCAGCGATACGCTGACATCGTGAAGATGATCGCCATCATCAACGATCACAACGAGAACTTCGAACTGGAATACTTCCGCTCCAAGATACGGGCCGAATACCCCGACTCGCCGCCGCTGTCGGCCGTGAACATGGGCGAGGCCGGGCAGTTCTCACGGACCCTCAACCGGGTGTTCACCCCCATCACGCACCCGCTACTCCCCGTCATCGCCGCCCCGGGTCAGATGAGTGCTGCCGAGATAAACCAGGCCCTCTCCCTCCTCGGCCAACTACCGAAGAAGAGCATCTATGGAATCGGCAGTCCGTCGTCACATGGCACAACCCCGCAAGCACCCTTCTACGAGAAATGTTTCAACGAGCTCGGTCTGCCACACCACTTTTCCGTCGTCCAAAGGCAGGGGAGAGGCTCCGGCTGCATGGAAGCCTGGTGCAACCAAAGGAACTTTGGGGGTGCCTATCTCAACCCACCCGTGTCATTCAACAGCCTGATTGGAAACAGCAGTTTCTTCTCCTCGGCCAACAACGGCGCCGGGCCGATTCTCAGCGAAGCGGCGCGGGTCATTGGCATGGTCGACACCATCGTTGTGCGGACCGGTTCCCATGGCTCAGGCTCCTCCGCTCCCCCGTCTATACCGTCCAGCCCTCGACAACACCACAACGGCGACTCATACGGTGGATTCAACCCCTCCCAATGCGGCCTTCCCCCGAACACTTCGCTCATCTTCGACAACGCGTCTTGGCGAGGGATCCTCAGCACTCTAACCAGGGACCTAGCCCCGTCGGCGTATTTTGGCCGAGCAGCCGTCGTCGTCGCGTCCTCTTCCGACGACGCGGCGAGCGTCATCTACGCACTCAGGGCTCTGAAGGTTGGCAAGGTCTACACCGTCGGTTTCCGGACACCCGCCTCCCTTGCCCGCGACTTGCCCATCGAGCCCTTCAACAGCCTGGAGAGCCTACAGCGGGCCCGGATGGTAGGCTCGGCCAACGGCGACGACGGAGGCGCTGGGGGCGTCGTTGGCGGCAGCGGCGGGACTGGGGCTCCCTTTGTGATCGTTAGTGCCCTCGGTTCGGAGAAGAGCAATTTAGTGGGCATGCTGGTGCGGGTGTTCGGGTCGAGGGGTTCAGGGTATAAGGGGAAGGTGTTTCTGGACCTCGCGGATGGGAATGCGCAGCGCAGGGGCGATCCGCGCGTCATTGCCGAGCAGAGCGGCTTCGCGGCGTACGGTGTCGCCGATGTCACGGCCTTCACGACTGTCGAGACGTTGAGGTTGTTGGTGGGCCAGAACGTACCGTATAGCTTTGTACGGCTCGCAAGTGGACGAGGGCTCTACTAACCGCATTCGGGGACGGGGGTTGGCTTTAGATGTATGGATGAGGCTTTAGCGACGATATTAGGCGGGGCAGGGCTGGGAACTGCATTGCCTATGAGCCTCCTACTGATGGCCCTTACTGGTTGCCGACGGGTCACGCCGACCTACCGACGGTTGTTCGATCCGACAAACGACAAGTACGGACGTGTTGGTATCGGAACGTGCCCTGCCACAGACTTCGACAAGAATCCACGCGACGATAAGAAATACCGCATCGGCGAGTCTGAACTCAGTTCAACAACGGCCCCGCAGAGCTCGTCTATTAGCCCATAATTCATTGCTTCCAACCGGGAGCCCTGGTCATATAATTGCTGGATGATCCTGTCATTTATTGCTCTTATCACGGGATTGACAGGCTGTGGGACGGCTACGGGGCCGACGGGAAGCCAAACTTGTCAACCGAAGCCGCCGCACCGACACCCTTGCCATCTACGAAATATCTGACCTCGAGGATATCGATACATCTGCATACTCATCGTCTATCTCTATAGAACGTTATGGGCGCGAGAGTATCCGATGGAAAAATCAGCTAGCACTCCCTTGTAGGCGACATGCCGGATTGAAGATGTCCCCGGCTGGCCTACGCCACCAGCAGCCAGCCGACGGTAACGGGCTACATATGCATGACCGTTTTGTCTGTGCTGCTCTGACTGGAAGACTATCAACTACCCCTGCAACGATTTACACACATTCCTGATACTTCAATCTCTCTTTCCCGCTCTTTTTTTTTCTCTTGGTTTTATTTCGTTGAGTATTCGTAGCAGCGGGGGCAGGCAGATAGAGTTTCTTTTTGATTTAGTGTATGTCGGCGCTGCTCGAGGGCAGAGTCGACCTTTCATGTACTTTCACGGGCCTGTTTACCAGCATATAGGTAGCTTTGATACAACGCCACGGTGCCTCTCTCTTATTGCTCGCTACATACACTTGGACTGCATGAGAAGTGACGTTGGGGGAGATAGACCCTTGCTTTGGGTTTAAGTATTCTCGGCGATGTGGCCGCAAGTAGTTGGCGCGGAAGGAGGTGACCTTTTAGATCATGCAGCATCACTCAAGCTGAAGCATCCCCCCAATTGAAATTTACCGACTTGCAAGCACGAAGAGTTAAGGCACAGACAGGCATGTCACAGGCGAAAGCTGCTTCTCCGAAGGCCCCCGCGCGATATGGGAGGGAGGGGGGGGCCCTGCAGGCGGTCGTATCGCCAAAAAAAGAACGGACCACCTCGTCACGCATAAGCACTTGACCCGAAAAGGCGAGCGCACGACATCGCCTTGGTCCCTGTGTTTTTTTTTTTTTTGGCCCGACGGGCATTTCTTGTTGCAGAAGTGACCGGTCAAGGAGAGGAGCCGCGGGACAGGGTCAGCAGGAGTGGGACGGGAGGGTCAGTGAAGTAGGTAGTTGGGACAACATGATGGTAACAAGTAGAGTGATCGAGGTGGAACGAGGAAATTGCAAACAGTTAGAGGGGAGTTGGCTCATGGGTTACTTGGGAAAGGGGTGAGAACATGGCGGCCTCCGCACGGCTCTAAAGTACTTCACTATCACTCTTGTTAAGCCCACACTCGTTTACCTCTCCGGAATAATTATGCTTTGGACAAACATGTTCTAGGATGGCCCCAGAGAGGAAGGGGATGCCAGGAGATTCGGCTGACGGTATCAGATGAACTCCGTCACGCGGCGTTCTTCCTTCTCCGGGGGTCCATGGACTCAGGACGATGACCGCCCTGTTAGCGAACGCAAATATGCCGTCGGCCCAAGCGACCGGATCCTCAGCGAGAGGAGCACTACGAAGGAGGTTGGCAGGGGGTTTTCTTCAGGTGCAAGGTGCCTAACAGGCGGCCGTTGGTTGCGCGTGCTTCCTGTCTTGCCTGTTCAGTTACAGTACATCTTCCCCGGGGTCCCCGTCCCCCAGCAAACTTCTTCTAGTCGAGGGAAAGGGATCGAGTTGGAGAAAAGTTGGGGTACATGAAGGGGGAACAAGGGTCGTAAGGGTGGGGAGTGCAGGGCATGCAGGCTGTGTGGCCTTCTGGAGGAATTTGGATCGTCTGACTCGGTATTACGGGCCATTGGTCCCCGGCCGACTGGAAGTTTTCCGGGGAAGGACCTTCCCCATACTCCCCAAAGCAAGGAAGGGTTTTGTGCCCCCAGTGATCGAATGTATCGGTCCGGCAGGTGGCACAGTGAGGTTCGATGACCTCGAGGACAGGGTTAACGATAGCCAGTGAGCGGGTCGTTTTGTTGAGGTGCAGTAAGCACATCCTTTCTGCAAGCGATCCCAAGAGGATTCGGGTCCTCGGGTTCAAGCATGGCCGGCATTTTCTACTGTGGACGTCGTCTGTGAGGCCGGTTGTCGGTTGTTGCTTGGTAGGGGTTTACAGTCCCACTCCCACGATACCCCGGGTATCCAGAGTCTATATGTACAGACCAACCTACCTCACGCATACTGCAATTACACACCATGTGTACTACTACGTAATACAATAAGTGGTAGTACAGTAGTACGACGTCGACATCCGCGTGGCCAATGTCTACATAGCCAAGACAAAAGGTATGGCAATCGAGGATACATCAATTTCGGATTAACTGCCAGATTAACAACAAGGCCGCAACAGACCGGGAGAGAAATTGAGGGAGGGGAGGGGGAGGGGGAGGGGACAGGCGAGGTGGAGTACTATGTACGTGGGAGGGGGCCGGGGGGAGACGGCGTGGCAAAAACCTGCACTTGGGCATCGCTGGTTCGGCCGTGGTCGGCTCGAAACCGATAAATTGAGGGGTACACATCTGTACCTTTCGACAAGAAAAGCAACGGCGCGGAGAGCTAGCAGAAGCTAGAAATGCAGAAGCTTGAACGCAGCAAGCTAGAACGACACGACGCCGAGACTGGGCTGACTGGATGGCCGCCCCCCTCGTGCCATTTATTGGAGGGTTGCGTATGTACAACTATTAATTATGGTAATTCTTCTCTTCGGCCGGATTTACCGGTCGGCGCTGGAAGGGTTTTTGTTTTACTTTAAATACAGTTCGGAGGGGGGACCCGGAGACTGAGACCTTGCTATGGTTTGGGCGGGGATAGGGGCGCTTACACAGGATAGATTATCTACTATTTGGGCGGTAAAAAGGCAGCAGGCGCTACTCCCCCCTTCATTTCGTTGAGGCGCGTCTCAAGTGAGGAAAAAGTTGCGAGGTTGCGAGGTCGCTCTCCAATTCACTCTCGGGGCCACAGGTCAGCCGACACTCTCTCTGCACAAGTTATGCGTAGGGAACTTGGGCAGGTAGTAGCAGGAGTAGTATGCGTAGTACGGATGCGTAGTAGGTATAAGGTAGGAACACAGCGCCCGCACTCGCTGCACATTGTCGCGTCGGTATTGCTCCTGACTGGTAGTTCATGTTGCGTATAATTAGAAATGCACCCAGAGGAGACTATCCATGCTTTGCATTACCCCAACATTTCGCTCCGCTCTTGCCCATCTTTGTCCTGTAGATCGGCAATCTGTACTACGGATACGTAGGATCCTCTTGCAGCCCTCGTGTAAGCTCGCTCAGCGGTGCGGGTATGAGCCAGGCGGTCGCACAGGTGCTAGCAGAGAGTTGTGTACTTTTTTATTAGAGTACAAGCCCAGACCAAGAACTTGTTAAACCGGGGTTTCCCAACTTCGAGAGACTACCAGCATCTGCGCAGTGGAGATAAATATTACCAAACCAACGACAATAGCAGCTGCTAGGTACGGTAACCCAACGTCCAACTGCAAGGTAAAATTGCTCCTTACCTTACCTTACCTCTGGGTGCGTGAACCTTTGTCCGACGCGAGACGCTACTCTCCCTACTTCTCGCACCGGACACTCTTTACACCGCACTAGCCCAGCAGTGTGGCTCTCGCTAGGTACCTCGGTAGGCACAGAGTCCAGGACACAAAAGCGGTACTTGGATCTCCGCACTCCACACCTGACACTCCACACTGACTCCCCCAGGAAAAGCGCACACCTCCCTCCAGGTCCCGCCGATTCTTACTGGGCAGGGTCGGGCAGGGGACAGAGCAGGGGATAGAACAGGGGAGGGACCGGGAGGGGGGGGAAGCAGGCGGGCCTAGGGTAGCTTCCAAACCAGAATGTACACTACCTGGTTCTCGGCCTCGAGATCAACTTTCAACTCCATCCCCCTCCTCCTGCCAACCACACACCTGAGGGGCCGCACAGTTACGACTGCTTTACGAATTGACCAGTGTCGACAACGACGAGGATCTCCCAAACAAAATCCGAATAGCGAATAGCCGGAGAGCTGATGCCTGTAGACTCAGTCCTGGCGACGATGCAAAGTAGAGGCTAATAGCGGCCGAGGATTCGGGGTTTCTCTCGGCGCCACCAAAAAACCGCACCACATCCCGCTCCCGCGATACAGAACCGCAACACTTACACAACCACTGAACTGCCACTTTTGACGTCTGCGCGATCACACACCCCGCCAAAAAAAAAAAAGAAGAAGAAGACGCAGACCGTCTTCGAGATCCGGCCTGTGCTGCCTTCTTCTTCTCTTTTTTCTTTCGCGCTGGATCTCCAAGGGCATCCGGGCATGACAGTGCAGGCTTTCGAGCCTACGCCAGTGGCCCCTCTCCCCTCCGCCCTCGCCGCCATGTCTCGTCCGCAGGTCGGTATTGAGCGCCTGCCCACCCGCAGGATGAGCAATGAACCTCGCGAGTCAATGAATTGCAAATCGTGCCGGAAACGCAAGGTGAGTGAGAGAGAGAGCCACCCCGCCTTGGAACCGGGCATGCGGGGATATCTCTTGGGACCTTCTCGAGGTTATCCGTCTTGACCTGGCATATCTAACCTCGACCTACCTCTGTTTAGATCAAATGCAACCGCCTACGTCCGGCATGTGAAGCATGTCAAGTCTTCCAATGCCCATGCATCTATGGTATGTATAGCATGCATATGTTACCCCATATCCCCATTGCTACATCGCAAATGACTTTCACTTTTTCCCCTTACAACTTCCCTCTACCCAACCTACTTCGAATATTTGGCTAGTTTCTTGCCCCTGGTTCACTCCGCTGATCAAATGGCCGCGTTTTTCCTTCGCCGTAGACGCCGTTCCCAAAAAGAGGGGTCCGAAGACGGATGTGCTAGAGGCACTACTGAAGAGAGTCGATGGGTTGGAACAGAGGTTAAGGGACCAGAAGAAGACCGGCGAGCCAAGTACGCCGACTTCTGAAAATGGCCATACGACCAGCACCGATGAATGGCCTGCGGTCGCTCCCTCTGCCAGCGGCGTGGGAGGCGACAGTGATAATGCCCCTGCTGTTGACACCGTCCGCAACGGCCGGGAGCACGGGGGAGACTCTACAAACTCGTCTCCTAATGCTATGAGGTACGTACAACAACCACGCATGTCAAGCTCACGCCACCTATCTACCTAGGAAGATCCCATAAGGTGCTAACGCAGCGAGTTATAGCGACTCATCGCTTGGTGTTCAAACAGAGGCTCTTCTTGACACGTATTTCAACCGCTTTCACGCCAAACCTTTCCACGTCCTCGACGAATCTTCACTCCGGCAAAGGTTACAACTTAACCAAATTCCAACCTTCCTAATCCATTCCATCTACGCTGTGGCTGCGAGGTACGTGGCTCTGAAACGGCAGGCTCTCTCGACATTGTGTGTGGCAGCAATCTGACATACCCTAGGTACACACCTCATCCTAGCGGATACCAAGCCGCCGTGAAGCTCAGCGAGGACTACGCTTTGCGAGCGAGGAATGAGATCGACATTGATGAGCCGTCGGTGGACGCGCTGCAGTCATTGCTGCTTCTTGTCACGGCATTCACCGCCGCAGGGAAGGGCAAGAAAGCTTACATGCTCTTGAGTACGTGTTTTTCTCGGTCCCTTATCACAGTGCGTGCTTGTGCTGAACATAGCTGCAGCAAACGCCGTTGGTATGACCATGGCATTGGAGTTGCACCGAGAGATGGACGCCCAAGCTCGAGTGACAGCCGTCGAACGGGAGATGCGCCGGAGGTTGTTCTGGACGTCTTACCTCCTTGACAGATTCATGGCCTGCGGATCGAAGCGTCCCTCCCTCATAGGGGATAAAACGATCGTGTTGAGGCTACCCTGCTGGTCCCCCAACGTTGGGGGCCTCCCCTTCGAGGGCGAGTTCTTCCAGAGTGGATCCAATCTGCAGTGTATCCAAGGCGGCGGAAAGAAATCCCAAGGGAGCAACGCGATGCTGGTTGATATCAGTCGCATTCTGGGTATTACCAATAGGTATCTCGCGGCGGGGGGCGTAAAGGGCGACTCGCATTTCCCCTGGCACTCGCTATCTAACCTCTCCAAGATCCGCCAAGAACTCGATACATGGGCGTCTGGCATGGAGGACGTCTTCACCAGTGTCGACACCTTATTCGGGCAGGCCGACTCGACGGTATTGGTCCTGAGCAAACTCATCTACCACCTGATCCACTGCCTAATCTACCGACCATTCCTACCCATCGATCTCGCCGAGCTCGCCGGCACTGGCCAACACCAGTCTTGGCAAATCGAAGCGACGAACATGTGCTTCCTGCACGCCAACGCGATCGCGGAGCTCGTGGAGCTCGGCAGGCAGGCCGCGACGATAGAGTGGCCCGCCTTTGTGGGCTACTGCATCTGCACCGCCGGCACGGTCCACATCCACGGGGCGCACTACAGCAGGAACACCAGCGGCGGCGAGGTGAACGTGTTCAGCTCCTCGGCCGAGTTCCTCTCGCGGGCGATGCAGCAGCTGAGCGAGCTGCGGTACGCGTGGGCGAGCGTCCAGCACCAGCGCGAGACGTTGCAGGGAATCTACAACGCGCATTCGGAGCTGGTCAAGAGCCTTGCTAACAACCCGATACGCTACTCGCCCGTCTTCCACCTAGAGGACTTCTTCGACAGGTACTTGAACATCGGCGGTCCGGAGGGCCAGACGTTCAGCTTCGATGCGGCGAACCTCAGCCTCTCCGATGTCGTCGTCGACTTTATCTCCGATGCGTACTCCGGTAACGACCTCTACGCGCCTCGTTCGGACGAAGCCGGTACCGAGCCGGATCGGCCGAACTTAAAGCGCAAGAATACTACCTCTTCAACCAGGAAGCGGCTCGACATCAAGCATCTCCCTCCTCTGGGGACCAATCATCTTAACCCTCCGCCAACCCCGGGCCTGATGACGCCCTCTCATCCGAACCGCCAGAGCTTCTCGACTGCATCTCTCCCGCCGCAACCCTCCCCGGGGTTGCTGCACTCACCTAACTCCCTCCCCCCGCATCACGAGATGCATCAGCATAACCAGCACGTCAACGGAGTTGTACACGATTCCATGAACGAGACGACCGCCAACGACGCCGCCGTCGCCGCCGCCGCAGCAGCAGGATTCACCCTCCCGCCCCAATCCCACCAGCAGCAGTCCACCGGCCACACAATGCCCGACCTCTCAAACACACCCTTCAGCCCGCAGTACAACTTCGCCCAGCTCCACTCGTCCGCCGCCACCGGCGTGTCGAACGGCGGCCAACACCACCACAACAACAACATGCAAGCCCAGACGCCCTACGACCCCATGTTCGGCGGCGTCCCCACCAACGCCTTCTCGAGCCCCGCCCCGTGGCACGGAGACGAGGCCGGTCCCGGCCCCGGCGCCAACGCCAATGGTAACGGCAGGGCGGCCGGCGTGCCCAGCCCCGGCGAGAGGAGCCACAACGGCAGCACGGGTACCGGGTCCGCCGAGGAGAAGGACCCGTTCCTGAGCCTGCTCGAGCAGCTGGCCGAGAACGAATCCGTCAGGGGCCAGGGTAGCGAGCTCGATTTCTTCCTGACCGGCGGCTCCAATGCGGGCTAAACCGGAACCCCCGATCCCCCTTCTCTTCTCATAGGCAAGATTTTTTTTTCTTCTCTTGAGATTGATCATGCGGGGGTCCTTGCGGGCTGTACAATATCTTTGTGGCATTTTGGGAGTTCCCATGTCCGGCTGATCTTGCCCCTTCAACGATTTTAGTGGCGTTTATCTTTGTTTTGAAACTTGCGTTCAGCTTTACAAGCGAAACCCGAAAAAAAAGGGGGTTTACTAGCATATTTCTTTTTTTCTACTTCTTTCCTGGCGATACCGGGCGATGTCAGCGTTCTAGTCCTTTTTGACCAACGACTTACACGGCACGATACGAGGAACGAGATTTCAAAAAGGCTATCTGGAGTTTCCGGAAGGGTAGTATTCGGGGGTGTGTGCTATCAGCCGAGACTTCGCCTTTGGATAGAAAGGGGTCGTTCATAGGATGCTTAGGCCCCCTTTCCGTTTCATTTTCCTCTCCCCAGCACGGCGAGCATAAACTGTGGGGATTAATTGGCGTTTTTTACTTCCTCATTTTTTTTCCAAGTCTCGACGACATCTGCGATACAGCTTCTTGTCCTTGACATACCAGCCCCCGCGGGGGGGGTTCAAGCCGTCGTGGGGAGGGGCGAGTTCCGCGATGAGTAGCTAGATATTTAGGAACGGGGGAATGCTACTATCTAGCATATCGGCCAATTGACCTCCAACATGCTTGCCTTGACTCTCTTAGCGTTGAACTCTTTGCTTTGGCTGTAGATACGCTCGTGAACTTGAAGGAGGTTTTGCATTTGGCAGATCGATTTAGATCTGCACCAAAGTCTCGACCCCTGGTGCGGGTTTATTGGGCTGTGTCACTCCCCTATAGACTTCGAGTCGTGCTAGTTAACCCTAGCTCCCAGAGCCAAATGCCCAGCGCAGGACCACGCTACACCTAATTATAGGGTGATAAGAGCACTACGAAGACTGCCCACTATATGAGACACGCAACATGTTACACCATTATTATTAGGACTCTCTTGGCTGGATGTGAACTTGTCTAGCCCCTTTTTTTGCCCTGCTGTATCACCCCTTTTTATGCAGGCGCCCGATTGACCACTGAGTGTCCCTTGTTCACTGGTTTTCTAGAAATAGGCACTTGCCCGCCCACAAATGTCTCAGGGGGTCAAAATGGCATAAAGTTTGGACCCCACAAAATCTCGATCTAGAGGTGCTACCCCAGGTTATCCTCGTGGTGGCTGACTCGAGGCTGAGCTGACTGAATCATTGTCGAAGACACGGGAGCGACGGTCCTTGCAACGAAAACAAGAGGGGCTGGTGGCTGAAGATCGGCCTAGTTGTGGAATGCTTCTAGCGCGCCGCAACGCGTGGCAACATAATCTAATCTCTTTTTACATCATTTCGTACAGATGCGAATCATTTGTTCACCAGACCTTGTCCATGTCCAAATTGGCCACGGTTATGACGGCCATTGTTTGTTGCGCGCCGGTGTTTAAGAAAGAACTAAAATCATCGGCGAACGCCACAGAAACGCCACCAAAACCCGTGCGTTGAAGAAACGGCGCAGGTCGATCTGCAGCGCAAGGAAGATGATGCGGTCTTTTTACGATCAGCCCCCACCTTTCGCTAACATCCATTTCGCCGATCCACCGCACCGAAGGATTATTATTATTACGCCTGTCGGGGAAGCGCGCTTCGAAGCCCTGCAATTTCCCCCAGGAGGGCAAAGGACACATTCCTCGACAGCACCGTCCACGGGAAGATCACCGACCTCTGCGTACACCGAATGCTACCTAAGCTTCAGGACGAAGAAAGCGACTCAATAACTTGGCGCCTGTCGCACCAACATCCTTCGCAACGCATTATCACGCCGACCGGCAGTCGGGACAGCAGATGATAGGAGGCTCTTCTACGGATTAGTGTGCCAGTATGCGCGCATTCAATGCGCCGAAGTAGGCCAGAGGTCAGACGGGCAGTTCCTCATTTATGAGGGACATTTATTATGAGGAGAAAGGCGTAGGGCTACCAGCTTGTGGCAGTGTTTCGAGCGGCTGCGAGGATTATCTTGGTTGCGTTGCATTGACTTTTGCCTCGGGTACCGGCCAAAGAAATCCCTGGGATTCTTCAAGCCCGTCGATATATGACATCATCCGACCTCTTCGGGCGTCAGAAGCCGGCCGCTTCCCCAATGTGCGGCGAGACAACCCGCCACGCCCGGCGCGGTAGGCTGACTTGAGGGAAAATCAATGGGAAAGCGGCGGTCAACGAATTCTCGGCACACGACATTCCCCCCCTTCCTTCCCCTTCGGTGAATTGCGGCTTCTCGTCTTGCATTCGTGATGTTTTCCTCGACTACCTAAGGTGCCGTCCAATTGGGTTCCCCGCAGTGGCGAGTTTTCGACGAAGGCGTGTGTGGTGGGAAGCGTTATCCGAGGAAACTGCCGTTGTTGAAACGCTACTTTTGTAATTTTGCGCCTGTAAATGCCACGTGGGAATGGAGAGTACAAGCACTACTTTCGTACTTCGTAAAAGGTATTAGTGTTGACGCCAGCGAAACGTCAACGGCACAAGACCGCGGAGATGGAACGCTCATTGGGTAGTCAGCCACAAGCCGGTGCTTTCTTTTATTGTGGTTCTGCGCGGAGACCTGGTCTAAACGGCGGGAATGGCCCACGGAAATGCGAAGTTGCGTTTTTTTTCTGGTGATTACTGATGCGTTGGCACAATCGAATTGTAATCTTGCTGACTCGGTGATGCTACCGAGGGCCCGGCCATATTTTTAGCGCATTATAACCCTTAGTCCATCCCACGCCATTGGCGGCGCATCATCACTAAACCCCACTCCCCACCTCCCCCCGGCACCCTCTTTCCCCCCCACTAGGATGTACATGTAATGAATGTACCGTAGTATGTAGAAAAACGGGAACTTACACGCACTTTTTTCGGGAAAAGGCTCACTCATATGCCCAGCCATCTGCGCTTCCCACAATGGGGATTTTCCTTCTCTCCTTTCTAGCACCTACTAACCCAATGCCCCATCTTCCCAACCCACGGACTGGTGATGCAGACAAGCAGCGCTCCATGCAACGGTGGTCACCTGCCCTCGTTTACCATACGGCCGAGACGGACTGAGGGGTCGAGACGCACATGAGAAAAAAGTAGGCAGCGAGCCTCGTGAGACCGAAAACCGGGCCATCAAAATAGACGCCTAAAGCCGCAATCCCCAAATTCGCAAGCTGCGCACCGAGCCTTTCCTTCCCCCCCCCCAACAAGAGCCGCGCCGGGCCCTGCCCAAACGCCACGGACGGCCCAATGCTTCATCAATCAGCTTGCGCGATCGAGTGCCGTTGTTGCAGCCTCCATGTCCCAGCTCTCACCAGCATGGCGAGACCCTGGTAGAAGCCTGATATACCACCGCCCCCCGCTCAGTCGCATAGCACGTCGCGGTTCATCACCATCACCATGTCGGCGATAGACGACCAGACGGGCGGCTTCCCCGATCGGGGCCCCGCCGTCTTTGCCGTCACCACGGCCACCTTGGTCTTGGCCTCCGTCTTCGTGGCATCGCGGATGATCTCGCGTATCGGTATTGTCAAGAATGTCAGCTACGACGATTACATCATTATCGTTGCTTGGGTGTTCGCTTTCTTCCTGAGCTTCACGATTAACCTGGGGACGACATACGGCCTGGGCCGCCACGATGAGAACATCGTCCCCGACGACCGCCCTAGCCTGAGGAAGTGCGAATATGTCTTCTCGGTCCTCTACGTAAGTGCCTGTTCTGCTTGCCCCTTTTTTGCTTCCTACCTAGTTGTATGTACATACATGCTTTATCTAGGGGGGAAGTGGCTGCGCGGGGCCCGTACTTATCCATACCATAGAATCCGGCCTTGATGGCTACCAAAACCTCGATTTTGGTCTTCTACCTGCGCTTGTCCAAAAATACGCAGAAGATCCTCCGTCTAGCATCATGGCTCGTCCTCATCATCGTCAACCTTGCTGGCACGATCCTCACCCTCATGAACATCTTCCAATGCCGGCCCATCCAAGGATCATGGAACCCTAACGTCAATGCCATGTGCATTCCTCTCCTGACCGAGTTCATTTGCTCTGCCCCCGTCAACATCGTCACCGATCTGGCCATCTTGGCACTCCCGATACCCGTCATAACAGGCATGAGGTTACCACAGCGCCAGAAAACGATCCTCGTCCTGACCTTTGCCCTCGCCATTTTCGTCACCATCGTCGATGTCGTTAGAATATTCTATCTCCAGCGAGCTATCACCTCCACTCCCACTACCATCGACAACAAGCCTTCCATGGCCGTGTTTGGCAACTCCGCAGACTTCGCGTGGAACGCCTCTCTTTCACTCATGTGGTCTGCCGTGGAGGTCAATGTAGGCATCACTTGTGCATGTATACCGACTCTCAAGCCCCTTGTTATCAGGATCTTACCCGCCATGCTTGTCGACCCGAACAGGACACATCGAACCTCCCAGGAGCAAGACAGCAAGGACAACAACACCCCGTCCAACATTACCCCGATGCAGGACAGTTCGGATGGGAGTCAGCCCAGGGCCACCCCAGGCCATCATCAGCCAATCGTTGCTCCCCATGAAGCCCACCTCGATCCAATAAACCAAAAGTCGGAGGAACTCTCGATGGGGGAATTCCTCATGGCGACGGGCCCGACCACAGATGCAGCGGCGCATCGAGGCAGTTTCCGGTCTCATTCGGATGGTCTGATGACGAATTCTTCCACCTTCGGCGCGGGGGATTCTAAGCAGGAAAACTCGGTTTACTTCGGCTTCGTGAACATGAAGCGGCCGAAGAGCATGCTGAGGGTTTCAGTCGCTGAGTCCTTCAAGTACTGCACAGCCGTGACAATACTGTTCTTCATGTGGGGATTCTCCTACGGTCTCCTAAACACCCTGAACAACGTCATTGCCGCCGTGGGAGGGTTCTCAACCGCACAGACGCTTGGTCTAACGAGCATCTACTTCGGGGGAGGGTACTTCTTCGGTCCGCTCCTAGTCGGCGAGTGGCTGCTCAGGCACGATGAGCACCACCGCTCCAGGCGCAGAGATCATGGCCACGGGACAGATAGCGTCGGCGGGTTTAAGGTGACCTTCATTGTCGGCCTGCTCATATACGGCACCGGAACCATCATGTTTTGGCCCAGCGCTGTCCTGAATGCCTTCGGCGGCTTCATGGTCAGCAATTTCGTCGTTGGCTTCGGCCTAGGCGTCCTTGAAACTGCCGCCAACCCCTTTATAGCGCTGTGCGGCCCGGAAGCCTACTCGGAGATGCGTCTCCTGCTGGCGCAGGGCGTTCAGGGCGTCGGGAGTGTCTTGAGCGGGCTCCTGGCACAGAAGGTATTCTTCAAAAACGTCGGCGCCTCGGGGTATACCTCCACACTGAGTCTCCTAAGTGTCCAATGGACCTACCTCGCCATCACGCTATTCTGCGCCCTCCTGGCACTCTTCTTCTACTACATGCCGCTCCCAGAAGTCACCGACAGGGAACTGGGCCGGCTTGCCAGCGCCCGACCCGTCGATCCGAAAAAGCGCAGCATTGGTGGCATGTCACTCCGGACTTGGTGTATAATCCTCGCTGTTATCGCACAGTGGACCTACGTCGCTGCGCAGGAGACCATGAGCATTTGGTTCGGCAGCCTTCTTACCTCGCTACTTCCAACGCCGCCCGACTCCGATGCCCCAAGCGGGTCAAACAACAACAATAAGGTGAGCGGGCTCAGCCTTTCGGTACCGGACTACCTCCTCGTCGCCCACACCGCATTTGCCGTCTCCCGCTTCGCGTGCGGCTACATCGCCTACCTTTCCGTGAAGCACCCGCACCACCGCTTCGTGCCGACTCCCCGGACGATGCTCACCATCTCCGCGGCACTCAACGTAGTCTTCGCCATCCTAATTGTGGCGCTCCGACCGACGGGTAACCCGAACCTACTCGTCATCCCGATCGTCCTCTTCTTCCTCGCCGAGGGCCCCCTCTGGCCACTTATCTTCGCGCTCGGACTCCGCGGCCAAGGCAAGCGTACGAAGCGCGCCGCCGCGTGGCTTACCATGGGCGGGTCCGGGCCGGCGTTCTGGCCGTTCGTCATCTTCGCCGTCATCAACGGCGGCGGGGACGTCCACACCGCGTTCATCGTTGTCGTCGTTTTGCTCGTTTTCACGTTTATATACCCACTGTTTCTGACCTTTGTCAAGGACGCAAAGGTCATGGTCGACCCCTCCAAGAAGGGAGAGGGGGAGGACCAAGGGGAAGAAGGCGGGGACGCCGGTCTGGGGAGGAGGCAGAGCCGGCCGTCGGAGGTGAATCTGGACGATATCATCGCGGCGAGGAGGCGAGCCGCGTCTGATGCTGCCGACGGCGGGGGAGGCGTGCTGCACAGGATTCGCTCGAGTTTCGCCTCCATGTCTGGACGCCGGCGTAGTTCAGCCCAGCAGTCGTCTTTGCCGACGGGGCCGGCGCCGGCGCCGGCAGTTGTCCGCCCCGACGGACCCTCGGTAGAACCGGACCGGCGCGGCGCGGCGGCACCGTGGGAGCACCAGGAGCTGGATACTTCGATCCTGCAGGAGCCATAGAGCCGTATTGCCTGCGATGCGCCGGTTAGAAAGTAATATAATAGTATTCTCGTAATGAAGAACAAGTTGGGGCGACCCAGTTATGAGCAATTGTCCATGTCTTTAGCCGTACTTAGGCGTGCCTACGTTGCGTTGGCCTACCGGCAACTACTAACAACGATGAAGGCGTAGTTCTTCGGTAAGTAGGAGGGAGTGAAAGGCTAGACTCGACCGACCTAGCACATCAAATATGTGGTTTACTTGACAGCTGCTGGGAGATGTAGAGCTCTTACCGCTACCCAAGTCCTATTTCATCATTTTGAATATTTTACTCTAACGAACCATGAGCCGATTACAAGCAAGGAAAACTTAATCAAACTGTGAGCTATCAAATAGTAACCCATCTGGTTA
>Ga0164242_10003742_pt1 | contig 17249 bp, 21 predicted proteins | sample OricomgcompostMG_FD_108783 | JGI IMG/M metagenome (GOLD analysis project Ga0164242, IMG submission 108783) | Miracle-Growth compost microbial communities from Emeryville, California, USA - Original compost - Miracle growth compost (MG) ...
GCTATCTGACGCTCGACATGCTGCCCAAATCGCCCGCTCAGCAGGAAATTGACGCCTGCCGCGCCAAGGCGGAAAAGAAGCGGCGATGAACGAGCAGGCGCAGCCCCGGTTGCTGGTGGTCGACGACGACGCCGAGCTGCGCGAGCTGGTCGCCTCCTTCCTGCGCGATCACCATCTGCTCGTCGAAACCGCCGCCGACGCCGAGGCGATGGACACGGCGCTGGCGCGCCGGCGCTTCGATTGCGTCATCCTCGATCTGATGATGCCGGGGGAGGACGGGCTTTCGGTGCTCCGCCGCCTGCGCGCGCGCGATCGCACGCCGGTCATCATGCTCTCGGCGATGAGCGAGGATGTGGACCGGATCGTGGGCCTCGAAGTCGGCGCGGACGATTATCTCGGCAAGCCCTGCAACCCGCGCGAGCTCTTGGCGCGGGTGCGCGCGGTGCTCCGCCGGAGCGGCCGGAACGGGGAGCACGGCCCCGCCGGCGGCACGCCGCGCCGCCGCTTCGGGGGCTGGTCGCTCGATGTCGTCGAGCGCGTGCTGAACCGCGACGGCTACCCCGCCGCGCCGCTAACCGATGCCGAGTTCCGCGTGCTCACCGCCTTCCTCGATCGGCCGCAGCGCGTGCTCTCGCGCGATACGTTGATCGAGATCGCCAAGGGATCGGACGCCGACGTGTTCGATCGCGCCATCGACGTGACGATCAGCCGATTGCGCAAAAAGCTCGGCCCCGGCGATCCGATCCGCACCATCCGCAACGAAGGCTATATGTTGGCGCTCCGCCCCGAGGAGGGCTGAGCGTGGCGGGCCTGCGCTACCGTTCGCTGCCGATCTTCTGGCAGACCTTGATCCTGCTGATCGGCGGCCTGATCGTGGCGGAGCTCGTCTCGATCCTGCTCATCATCTACCTGCCCGCGCCGCGCCCCGATTTCTACACCATGACCGAGATCGTCGAGCGGCTGGCGAGCGATTCCGCCGCGCCTTCGCGGCTCACCGTCCGCCACATCGCCGCGCCGCCCGAGCCCGAGGACAGCGGCATGATCTCCGATCCGGCGATCACCGAGCGGCTGGCCGCAGGCCTTGGCGTGCCGATGAAGGACGTGCGGCTGCTGTTCGAGGCGGACCAGTCCGAAATCTTCCCCTTCACCCGCCGCATCGGCCACGGCGCGGTGCCGATCCGCCACGGACAGCCTTATTTCTTCAACACCGTTGTCGCGGGCGTGCGCGATCCGGCAGGCGGCTGGCACGTGCTGAGGACGCCGCCGCCGCCGCATATCACCGCCTGGCAGAAGCGCACCTTCATCTGGTTCGGCTTGTCGGCGCTGGCGATGCTGCCGGTCGCATGGTTGTTCGCGCGCCGCCTCACCCGCCCGATCCGCCGCTTCGCCGAGGCGGTGGAGAAACTGGACCATGAGGGCGACGCGCCGCCGATGCCGATCGAAGGGCCGGCCGAGCTCCAGCTTACCGGCGCCGCGCTCAACGAAATGCAGCAGCGGCTCCAGGCGACCTTGCGCGAGCGCACCGCGATGATCGGCGCGATCGCGCATGACCTGCGCACGCCGCTCGCCCGGATCGCCTTCCGCATCGAGGCCGCGCCGCCTTCGATCCGAGAGCCGGTGCAGGCGGATATCGAGCAGATGCGCGCGATGGTGGCGGCGACGATCGGCTTCGTGCGCGGCGGCCCGGCGGTGGCGGAGCGGCGTCCGGTCGATCTCGCCCCGCTGGTCGGCCGCCTCGCCGAGCAGGCGCGCGAGACGGGCTCTCCGGTCGAGCTCGGTGCGGTCGAGCCGGCGGTGGTGAGCGGAGATCGCAGCGCGCTCGAACGGCTGATCCAGAATCTGATCGACAATGCCGTGCAATATGGCGGCGGGGCACTTCTCAGCGTGCGGCGACGGGCGGATCGCGCGCGCATCACCGTCGCCGATCGCGGGCCCGGCATCCCCGAACCCGAGCTCGAGCGCATGTTCCAGCCTTTCGAACGCCGCGACCCCTCACGCAGCCGCTCGACCGGCGGGCTGGGCCTCGGCCTCGCCATCGCGCGCGGCATCGCGTCGGCGCACGGCGGCACGGTCCACGCCCGCAATCGGCAGGGCGGCGGGCTCGACGTGACGGTGGAGCTGCCGGCTGGGATTTGAAGATAAGACAAAGGGGCGCGCGGTAGTTATTGAGGATGCGCCGACGGCTCGAAATCACGCCTCCAGCGGCACGTCCCAGTAGAGCCAGTCCCGCCAGCTTTCGTGGAGATAGTTGGGCGGGAAGCGGCGGCCGTTTTCCTGGAGTTCCCAGCTCGTCGGCCGCCGGGCGGCGCGTGCGAGCGTCATCCGCGCCTGACGCGGCGTGCGGCCTCCCTTCCTGAGATTGCAGGGCGCGCAGGCGGTGGCGACATTCTCCCAGGTCGTCCGCCCGCCCTGCGCGCGCGGCGTGACATGATCGAAGGTCAGATCGTGGCGGCTGCCGCAATATTGGCATTCGAAGCTGTCGCGCAGGAACAGGTTGAACCGGGTGAAGGCCGGCCAGGTGGAGGGCTTCACGAACTGACGCAGCGCGATCACCGAGGGCAGCTTCATCGTGAAGCTGGGCGAATGCACCTCGCGCTCATAGCTGGAGACGATGTCGACGCGCTCCAGGAACACCGCCTTGATCGCGGTCTGCCACGGCCAGAGCGAGAGCGGGTAATAGCTGAGCGGCGTATAATCCGCGTTCAGCACCAGGGTCGGGCAGCCATCGGGATGTCGGATGAGATCGGGATGGTACAAACGTCAGCCCTCCGCTCGTCGGCATCGCCGCCGAGCCGGAGCCAGGCCCTGTCGCACGCAGGACGCGGTGCCGGGGCGAGGCGCTGCGTCGTCTTGTCGTCGCGCGCCGGATACCCGATCTCGCGTGACATGGATATGACAGCATCATCGGCGACTCGCGGTCAAGAGCCATGTTGAAGGATGCGGGCGTTGTTTCGCGCTTTGCACCCAGCCCGACCGGAGCGTTGCATCTCGGCCACGCTTTCTCGGCCCTCCGCGCGCATGATCTGGCGCGCGAGGTCGGCGGGCGTTTCCTGTTGCGGATCGAGGATATCGATCCCGGCCGCTCGCGCGAAGCATTCATGGCGGGCATCGAGGCGGATTTGCGCTGGCTCGGCCTGCGGTGGGACGGGCCCGTGCTGCGCCAGTCGAGCCGGATGGACGCCTACCGGCAAGCGCTGGAGAGGCTGGGAGGGGCGGGGCTCACCTATCCCTGCTTCTGCACCCGCGCCGACATCGCCGCCGCGGCCTCCGCCCCGCACGGGCCGGAGGGGCCGGTCTATCCCGGAACCTGCCGCGCGCTCCCGCCCGCCGAACGCGTCCGTCGCATGGGGCGCGAACCGCATTGCCGGCGGCTCGACATGGCGCGTGCGGTCGAGTTTGCCGGGCCGCTCACATGGGAGGATGAGACGGCCGGAACCGTAGCCGCCGATCCGCTGCGCTTCGGGGATGTGGTGCTGGCGCGCAAGGAGACGCCCACATCTACCATCTCGCCGTCACCGTCGACGACGCCTGGCAGGGGGTGACGGACGTAGTGCGCGGGGTCGATCTGTTCGAATCGACGCATATCCACCGGCTGCTCCAGGCGCTGCTGGGCCTGCCGACGCCGCGCTACCATCATCATCCGCTGCTCACCGACGCCGGGGGCACCCGCCTCGCCAAGCGCCATGGCGCACCCGCGCTCGCCGATCTGCGCGCCGCGGGCGTCGATCCCGAGATGCTGAAAGAAAGCCTGCGCGCAGGCCGCTTGCCGGTTGGCATCGCCGCCGCCAGCGCCTAGGTTGGGATCATGTCGACCATCCTGATGATCCTCGTCGTCCTGTTCGCGCTCGGCGCGCTGGCGGCGCTGGTGCGCGGCATCGTCATCTTCCTGCGGACGACGCAGGAGGATCTCAACAACCCCGCGCCGGGGCCGAGCCGATCGAGCGTGCGGCAGAACCAGATGATGTGGCGGCGCATCCAGTTCCAGGCGCTGGCGGTGGTCGCGGCCGTGCTGCTCCTGCTGCTCGCCCATCCGCACTGATCGGCGCGGGCGCGGCTTGGTCAAGCTCAACCGCATCTACACGCGCACCGGCGACAAGGGGACGACCGGCCTGGCCGACGGATCGCGCGCGCCCAAGACGGACCCGCGCATCGCCGCGATCGGAGAGGTGGACGAGGCCAATTCGGCGATCGGCGTCGCGGCGGCGCATCTGCCGGCTGAGAGCGAGGCGGCGGCGATGCTCGCCCGCATCCAGAACGAGCTGTTCGATCTCGGCGCGGATCTCGCCACGCCGGGCGAGGATTTCACGCCGTCCGAGATGGCGCTGCGCATAACGCCCGCGCAGGTCGAGCGGCTGGAGCACGAGATCGACGCGATGAACGAGGGCCTTAGCCCTCTGCGCAGCTTCATCCTCCCCGGCGGCGCGCCGGCGGCCGCCCACCTCCACCTCGCCCGCGCCGTCACCCGTCGCGCCGAGCGTGCGGCAGTGACGGCGAGCGCCGGCGCAACCCTCAACCCCGCCGCCCTCATCTACCTCAACCGCCTCTCCGACCACCTCTTCACCCTCTGTCGCAAGCTCAATGCCGACGGTGGAGGCGACGTTCTGTGGCGGCCCGGGGCGACGCGGGAGGACTGAACGCGCGATCGCGTCGGCTCCGGCTTTTGCGAAAGGCGGGGGAACCGGTATTTTGTTCTTACAGTCGCGACGACAACTGGTGGTGAGCGGTCGGACGGCTCTCGGGCGACCCACGGTCTGGAGCGGACGAGCGGCTTTACTGCTGGGGGCACGCGACCAGATTAAACATTCCGTCGCCCGGTTTCACCGGCTTCGTCTCGCTGCCCAAGGATGTTGACGATATCGACACGCTGTTGTCTTCCACATGAAGATTGAGGTGGAGGCCGGGCTTGTATTTGCCGGATGCTATGATGAACGGCATAATGTTGGCAGACGGTTCCACCTGAATGGAAATATCAGACGACCGCCACCACCATCCATTTCCCACCGACTTTATATCCCATACCGGCAATAGCGTTCCATTTGGATGCGCAGCAATTTGACCGCCATCAAACGTTAGATAGTTGTTGCCGCAGGCGGCGATGGTGGTGCTCCAATGCTTCTGCTCTAAATGCTTGAAGGCGCTGCTATTTGAGCAGCCGGGGAGCAGGAGGAGCAGAGCGAAAGAAGATATACCTTTCATAAGAGCACTATGACGGCATGTGATTGACGAAAGATTGTTACAGGCGGGAATGGCCGCTGGCGGGCAATTGGGTCTAAACCTCTGACGGCAAAGAGTGGGCGAAAGCAGCCAGTTCATCGCGTTCCCCAAGCCAGGACAAATCCCCTTCCAATGTAGGATTCGGCGGCCATGCTCCCGCAATGGCCGACCTCGCCCTCTTTTATGGGTTGCAACGAGGCCATCGGGTAAGGATCAATCGACGTGTCCGAGGCCGTCAACTTCGTCAACTTCGGGTCGGGCTGAACGAGCAGACGTGGCTGGACTCCGGCCCCAATCCGGATTTGCAACCTTTCCGCGCGGCCGGTCGTTGGTGTCTTTCGGGTGGGGAGATAGGACATGGCCGCACGCGCCGATGCGATCGCACTGAGGGGCGCTTATCAGTCGGACAGCATGCCGGAGCGCTTCCGGTCGGTGCGCGCGCTGACGCTCGCGCTCGCCGCCGGCCTCTCCGACGCGGACGCCACAGGCCAGTCCATGCCGGACGCGTCGCCCGGCAAGTGGCATCTGGCGCACACGACATGGTTCTTCGAAACTTTCGTGCTGCGCGAGCATGCGCCCGGATACCGGCTGTTCGACGAGCGCTGGCCCTTCCTGTTCAACAGCTATTACGAGGCCGAAGGGGCGCGGTATCCCCGGCCGAAGCGGGGGCTGCTCACCCGCCCCTCGCTGGACGAGGTGCGCGCCTGGCGCGCTTATGTCGAAGCGGCGCTGGAGGCGGTCTGGCCGGAGCTGGACGGGCCGGCGCGCGCGCTGGTGGAGCTCGGCTGCCACCATGAGGAGCAGCATCAGGAGCTGCTGCTGACCGATCTGCTCCACCTGTTCGCCCAGAACCCGCTCGCCCCCGCCGCCTGGCCGCGCCGCCCGCGCGAGCGCGGCGCGACGCCCGGCCCGCTCCGCTGGATCGAAGGGCGCGAGAGGCTGACCGAGATCGGGCATGACGGCGAGGGCTTCGCCTTCGATTGCGAAGGGCCGCGCCACCGCGTCTGGCTCGCGCCGCATGCGCTGGCCGACCGGCTCGTTACCAACGGCGAGTGGCGCGCGTTCATCGCGGACGGCGGCTATGCCACGCCCGCGCTGTGGCTCTCCGACGGCTGGGCGTGGGTGCAGGCGGAGCAGGCGGAGGCCCCGCTCTACTGGCGACGGGACAAGTCAGGCGAATGGGCCATGCGCTTCGGGCTGGACGGCCTCGCCCCGCTCGATCCGACCGCGCCGGTCGTCCATATCAGCTATTATGAGGCGGACGCCTACGCCCGCTGGGCCGGGGCGCGGCTGCCGACCGAGGCGGAGTGGGAGAGCGCCGCGCAGGCGCTCGATCCGGCGCGCGGCACTTTCCTCGACGAGCCCGGCCCGGTCGAGCCGCTGCCCGCCCCGGCCGCGCCGGGGCTGCGCCAGATGTTCGGCGACGTCTGGGAATGGACGGCCTCCGCCTTCCTGCCCCATCCCGGCTTCCGCCCCGCCGAGGGCGCGGTCGGCGAGTATAACGGCAAGTTCATGTCCGGGCAGTTTGTGCTCAAGGGCGGCTCCTGCGCCACTCCGCGCGGCCATGCGCGGGCCAGCTACCGCAACTTCTTCTATCCCCATCAGCGCTGGCAATTCACCGGGCTGCGGCTTGCGCAGGATGCCTGACATGCATCAGCGGACCGCGAGGGAAGAGGCCGATCCCGCCTTCCGCGCCGACGTGCTCGACGGCCTCGCCGCCCGGCAGCGCGCGGTGCCGGCCCGCTGGCTCTACGACCGGCGTGGCTCCGAGCTGTTCGAGGAAATCACCCGTCTGCCCGAATATTATCCCACCCGCGCCGAGGCATCGATCCTGAGCGAGCAGGGCGCGGCGATCGCCGAACGCGTCGGGCCGGGCCGCGCGGTGGTGGAGTTCGGCTCCGGCTCGTCCGCCAAGACGCCGCTGCTGCTCCGCGCCATCCGCCCCGCCGCCTATGTGCCGATCGATATCTCGGGCGATTTCCTGCGTGTCTCCGCCCGCAATCTGGCGGAGGAATTTCCCGATTTGCCGGTTATCCCAGTCGAAGCCGATTTCATGCACCCGATCGCGCTGCCGGACGCGATCGCGGACCTGCCCAAGCTCGGCTTCTTTCCCGGATCGACCATCGGCAATCTGGTGCCGCGCACCTCGGTCGATCTGCTGCGCGCCATGCGGGAGTCCTTGGGCGACGAGGCGATGCTGCTGATCGGCATGGACCGGGTGAAGGGCGAGGAGGTGCTGATCCCCGCCTATGACGACGCGGCGGGCGTCACCGCCGCCTTCAACCTTAACCTGCTCGAGCGCATCAACCGCGAGCTGGACGGCGACATCCCGATCGAAGCCTTCCGCCATCGCGCGATCTGGAACGAGACGCTGACCCGGATCGAGATGCATCTGGAGGCCGTGCGCGACGTGAGCTTCACCGTCGCCGGCCGCCGCTTCGCGATGAAAGCGGGCGAGACGATCCACACCGAGAACAGCCACAAATACGGCCCCCGCGACGCCCGCATGCTCCTGCTCGCGGGCGAATGGACGCCCGTGGCGGAATGGACCGATCCGGACGACCGCTTCGCCCTGTTGCTGGCCGAAGCCCGGCCGAGGCGGAAGGCCCCTTAGAGCGGCGAGCGTGAAATCTGCTTCATCCGTTCGTGTCGAGCGCAGTCGTAGCCTTCCTTCTTCTTGTCACAGAAAAAAGAGGGCACTTCGGCAAGCTCAGTGCCAACGGTTCAGGAGCCAAGCGAACAGGAAGGCGTTCCAACAGCCTTCACCGCACCCGCGGGCCGCCATAGGGAAGCGGGGGCGGGGGGCGCCGGTCGCGGCGGGGCATCTGGGCCTGATAGGCGAGGCCGCAATGCGCGACGCAATAGGGGAAGCCGGGATTCACCGGCTCGCCGCAGAAATGGAAATCGGGCTCGCCGGGATGGCCGAGCGGCCATTTGCAGATGCGATCGTTCAAATCGAGCAGCGAGGTCTTGTCGGCGAACTCCGGCGCGATCTTGGCCGGCACCAGACGGCGCGGCGGCGCGGGCGGGATCGGGGCCTGCTGCTCGCCCGGCTGCTGGCGCTGGAAACCGCCCGGGCCGATCGAGCGATAGACCGGCTGCGGCGGCTCGGCGGCGGGCGGGGCCGCCTGCGGCGTCGGAGCGGCGGGCGCGGACGTCGGACGCGGCGCGGGGGCCGGAGCGGGCTTGGGTTCGGCCGCGACCGGGGCAGGCTGCGGCTTTTCCGGCTTGGGTTCGGGTTTGGGAGTGGGCGCGGCCTTGGGCTGCGCTGGCGCGGGCGCGGAGGCCTCGCCGCCCTCGTTCGCCTTCACCGGCGAAGGGCGGCTTTCCAGCCCCAGCCGGTGCGCCTTGCCGATCACCGCGTTGCGGCTGACGCCGCCCAGCTCGTCGGCGATCTGGCTGGCGGTCATGCCCTGGCCCCACAGGCTCTTGAGCCTGTCGATCCGCTCGTCGGTCCACGCCATTGCTCGTCTGTCTCCGTCGTCTCACTTGCGGGGGCGCGACCGAGATCATAGGTCGGCGTTCATGCTCGACCAGACCTCCGGCGCATCGCCCGCCAAAATCATCTCCGCCCCCGGCGAGCCGGTGATCCGTTCGGTCAACTGGGGGGGATTGCGCACCCTCTATGTGAAGGAGGTCAGGCGTTTCTTCAAGGTCCAGCTCCAGACGATCTGGGCGCCCGCCGTCACCACCCTTCTCTATCTGCTGATCTTCACCGTGGCGCTGGGGGCCAGGAGCACCGTGCATGTCGGCGGAGCGGCCGCGCAGTTCGCGGATTTCGTGGCGCCGGGCCTCATCATCATGGGCATGCTGACGAACGCCTTTGCCAATTCCAGCTTTTCGCTGCTGGTCGGCAAGATCCAGGGCACCATCGTCGATTATCTGATGCCGCCGCTTTCCACGCTGGAGCTGTTGACCGGCATCGTCGCGGCGGCGGTGACGCGCGCCTTCCTGGTCGGTTTCGCGATCTGGGCGGCGATGCTCGCCTGGCCGGGCGTGCATGTCGGCATGACGCATCCCTGGATGGTGCTGTGGTTCGGGCTGATGGGATCGCTGCTGCTCGCCTTCCTCGGCGTGCTGACCTCGATCTGGGCGGAGAAGTTCGATCACGCCGCCGCCGTCACCAATTTCGTGGTGCAGCCGCTGGCGCTGCTTTCGGGCACCTTCTATTCGGTCGATCGCCTCGCGCCGAGCTTCCGCGCGGTGAGTCACGCCAACCCGATCTTCTACACCATCTCGGGCTTCCGCGCGGGTTTCCTCGGCCTCGCCGATTCGCCGGTGATCTTCGGCGCTCTGCTGCTGCTGGCGATCAACGCCGGCATGGGGCTGATCTGCTACGCGCTGCTCAAGCGCGGCTGGAAGATCAAGAGCTGACTCTTTTGCTCCTCGGGGAAGAAGCGGCGTGAGGGCGCGCGGATGCGCGCGAGGCTCAGCCCGAAGCGGCGGGCGAACGCCTCGTCGATCGCGCGGCCTTCGCGGTTGACGGCTCGGGTGAAGCCGCGCCGCCAGTCGGTGAACGGCCCATGCGTTTCCGAATGATTGGCCGAGCTGTTGACGAGGTAATTGCCCGCGACCGGCAGCCGCGCGACCGGCGCGCCCAGTTCCTCGGCGAGATCGGCCCAGCGATAATGCTCGTGCAGCCGCGCGAAGGGATCGCGGCGGATCGGATCGGGATCGTCGGGCCGGAGCCGGGCGATCACGCTCGATCCGCAGACGCGATCGAAGCCGCCGTCGAAGATCGCCGGATGGGGTACCGGCGCGGCGCGGAGGGTCCGGAAATCGGTGGCGAAACCGCGTCCGACGATTCCGCCGATGGTCTCTGCGCCGATCGTCGCGCGCGCGGCCGCGACGAGACGGCTGTCCACCCAGTCGTCGGCGTCGACGAACATCAGCAGCCCGCCGCCCCGCGCCATCACCTGCTGTCCGATCAGATGCTTCTTGCGCCCACTGTCGCGGTTGTCGGAGCGGACGGGCGCGGCCGGCCAATCGGCCTCGATAAAGGCGCAACGCAGATCGCCCGCCGCCGCGCGCGGCCGGTCATGTCCCGCGATGAGGATGCGAAAATCGCAATCGGTCTGTCCGCGTAGCGAGGCGAGGGTCAACTCCAGCAGCGCCTCGATCAGCGGCCAGTTCGCGCTGGATGCCCGGGCGATCAGCGGGATCCCGAAGGTGAACGGCTCCGCCATCAGTCCACCCTCATTCGTGGCCCCTCGCTTCGCAGCTTCGCGACGAGCCGGATCCGCTCCGGCTCGGCTTGCGCCATCTCAGGCGTCGATGTGCAGATCGTGTGCGAGCTTCTCGAAGCCGTCCCGAACGTCGGCGAGGGTGGGCAGGTCGAGTGCCTTCAGCTCGCGGTCGATCTTCTTCGCCTCGTCCGAGGTGAGGTCGTCCTTGTAATTGTCCACCACGTCCCGCGCGGAGCCGTAATGGCGATAGCGATCGACCTCGCTCTTGGTCGCGCGCTGCACATCGTCGAGCTTGTCCCGATCCTTGCCCGAATAATGATCCGGATCGGCGTGGAGGATCGGATTGAAGGCGTGTTCCTCCAGATAATGGACGAGCTTCTGTTTGGCGTCGCTGGACATCGCGCGGCTCCCGGTTGCGAAGAGGGCATGTGCGATCAACCCATTGGAATTACGCCTGTTCCAATGGGGTCCGTAACGATCTTGCGGGGCGTCGCGATCGCTTCACGTCCTGTCGATGCCGTCCCGTTCCGGCCGAAACGGGGCTCTCGCCCCTCCGTTGAGCCATCGCGGGGCGGGCGAGCCAGCCGGAGAACGGAAATGCCGAACGAGCGCGACGAAAATGACCGCAATAATGAGCAGGATCGCGGCCGACAGGCCTCATCCAGCGAGGAGCAATCGCTCAAGGAACGCGAATATCGCGACAAGAATGGCGAGGTGCATCACCACACCCGCACCTACGAACAGCAGCATGACGAGCATAGGAGGTAGTTTCAATGTCCAGCGCCATCGGCAATGCGCAAGGCGTGAATCTCAACACGGCGGATCCCGGGCGGCTCGATGCCGTGGGTGGGCTCGGCCATGACCGCGTGCAGCGGATCATCGACAATCGCCCGTTCGATTCCTGGAACGATCTCAAGAATGTCGAGGGGTTCGGAGGAACCCTGGTCGACGATCTCAAGGACGCGGGCGCGACGTTGGGCCATTGATGCCCTGAAATCCCGTTCCGGAGGCTCCGCCGATCAGGGCGGAGCCTCTTTTCATGGCCGCGCGGCCGTTGCGCCCGGCTTCGTCCTTTCGTAAACGCCCCTTCATGTCGCGGCCGGTTCGCCGGCCTTTTTCTTTTGGATTTTCTCTGAGGAGCCGTCTCATGGCCATCACGCCGCTCATGCCCGTCTATCCGCGGTGCGGAGTGCGCCCGGTGCGAGGCGAGGGCTGCTATCTGATCGGCGAGGACGGCCAGCGCTATCTCGATTTCGCGAGCGGCATCGCCGTCAATCTGCTCGGCCACAGCAACGAGCATCTGATCCACGCGATCCAGAAACAGGCCGAGACGCTGATGCATGTCTCCAATATGTACGGCAGCCCGCAGGGCGAGGCGCTGGCGCGGCGGCTGGTGGACGCCACCTTCGCCGATACGGTGTTCTTCACCAATTCGGGCGCGGAAGCGGTGGAATGCGCGATCAAGACCGCGCGGCGCTATCACTACGCCAACGGCAACCCCGAGCGGCATACCCTCATCACCTTCAACAACGCCTTCCACGGCCGCACGCTCGGCACCATCTCGGCGACCAACCAGGAGAAGATGCGCGGCGGCTTCGAGCCGCTGCTGCCGGGCTTCGCCTATGCGCCATTCGATGATCTGGAAGCGGTCAAGGCGCTGATCGGGCCGGACACGGCCGGTTTCCTAGTCGAGCCGGTGCAGGGCGAGGGCGGCATCCGCCCGGCATCGCAGGAGTTCCTCGTGGGCCTGCGCAAGCTCGCCGACGAGCATGGACTGCTCTTGGTGCTGGACGAGGTGCAGTGCGGCGTCGGGCGCACCGGCACGCTCTACGCGCATGAGCAATACGGCATCACGCCGGACATCATGGCGACCGCCAAGGGCATCGGCGGCGGCTTTCCGCTCGGCGCCTGCCTCGCCACCGAGGAAGCGGCGAAGGGCATGGTGTTCGGCACCCACGGCTCCACCTACGGCGGCAACCCGCTGGCGATGGCCGCGGGCAACGCGGTGCTGGACGAGGTGCTGGCGCCCGGTTTCCTCGAGCATGTCCGGCAGATGGGCGAGCGGTTGCGGGGTGCGCTCGAGCAGATGATCCCGAATCACGATCAGCTCTTCGATCATGTCCGGGGCATGGGGCTGATGCTGGGCGTGAAGCTGAAGTCGGACAGCCGCCGTTTCGTCGCGCACGCCCGTGACAACCATAATCTGCTGCTGGTCGCGGCCGGCGACAATGTCGCGCGTGTGCTGCCGCCGCTGGTGATCGAGCAGCGGCATATCGACGAGTTCGTGAGCAAGATGTCCGAAGCCGCGCGGACCTATGTTCCGCCCAGCGATGATTAACCGCGCCTTCCCGTTCGCCCCGAGCGTAGTCGAGGGGCCGGCCGAGCACAGCCGAGGCCTTGGCTGCGCCTCGACTACGCTCGGCGCGAACGGCTTTAGGGACAAGGTGGCCTGACATGACCATCCGCCATTTCCTCGATCTCGCCGATGCGGGGTCGGTCGCCATCGCAGCGATGCTGAATGACGCGATCGAGCGCAAGAAAGCCCGTGCGGGTTGGCCAAGGGGGCGGCCGGACGCGGACGCGCCGCTCGCCGGCCGCACGCTGGCGATGATCTTCGAGAAGAACTCCACCCGCACCCGCGTCTCCTTCGACATGGCGATGCGGCAGTTGGGCGGTACGACGATCGTGATGGACGCGGGCTCGATGCAACTCGGCCGCGGCGAGACGGTGGCGGACACCGCGCGCGTATTGAGCCGCATGGTCGACGCGATCATGATCCGCACCGACGATCACGCCAAGATCGCCGAGATGGCGGCGCATGCGGGCGTGCCCGTCATCAACGGCCTCACCGATGCCAGCCATCCCTGCCAGGTCATGGCCGACATGCAGACGGTGATCGAGCGGCGTGGATCGCTCACGGGCTCGAAATGGGCGTGGCTCGGCGACGGCAACAACGTCCTGCATTCGATCATAGAAGCCGGCAGTCTGATGGGCTTCGAGGTCTGGTGGGCATGTCCCGATGGCTACAAACCGTCGGAAGAGGTCGTAGCGACCGCACGGCAGCGAGTGCTTGGCACACCCAATGCGGACAGCATTACCGAAGCATTCCGCTGGGAAGCGGCCGCAGAGGACGCTGACGTCATCGTCACCGATACCTGGATATCGATGGGCCAGAAGCACGCCGAAGCGAAATTGGCGGCCATGATGCCCTATCAGGTGACCGAGGCGGTAATGGCAGAGGCCAAACCCAACGCCGCCTTCCTCCACTGCCTGCCCGCCCATCGCGGCGAGGAGGTGGTGGACGCGGTGATCGACGGCCCGCAATCCGCGATCTGGGACGAGGCTGAAAACCGCCTCCACGCGCAGAAAGCGGTGCTGCTCTGGTGCTTCGGCCTGATCTGAGGGTGGAAATCGGGCGCAGGCGGCCCGATATGGACCTCGAATTGCCGATAACCGATCCGTTCGCTCCGAGCGTAGTCGAGGGGCCGGCCGAGCGAAGCCGAGGCCGTCTCGACTTCGCTCGACCGGGCGCCTCGACTTCGCTCGGCACGAACGGATAGGGATGGCGCTGAGGACTTCCGAATGCTCGCATCCGACACCGCCACGCTCGACACCGTCACCGGCTTCACCATCGCCTCGCGTCATGCGCGGGGGCGGGCGGCGCGGCTGGGGCCGGCGCTGGACGCGATCCTTTCCGCCCACGCCTATCCGCCCCCGCTGGCGAAGCTGCTGGCCGAGGCGCTGGTGCTGGCCGCCCTGCTCGGCTCCACGCTCAAGCAGGAGCAGGGTCAGCTCACCCTTCAGGCGCAGACCGAGGGGGGCGCGGTCGATCTGCTGGTGGTCGATTATCGCGGTGGCGAGATGCGCGGCTATCTGCGCCACGATCCCGATCGGCTGGCCGAGGCGCCCGCCGATCCCTCGCTGTTCGCGCTGTTCGGCAAGGGCTATCTCGCGATCACCTTCGATCAGGCGATCACCGGCGAGCGGTATCAGGGCATCGTGCCGCTGGAGGGCGGATCGCTGGCGGCGGCGGCCGAGCATTATTTCGCGCAATCCGAGCAGATACCGAGCCTGGTGAGGATCGCCGTCGGCGAAACGGCGGAGGGCGGGCATATCGCCGGCGGCCTGCTCGTCCAGCATCTGCCCGAGGGCGAGGAGGGGCGCGAGCGGTTGCACACCCGGCTCGATCATCCCGAGTGGCGGCATGTCGAGGCGCTGGCACAGACGATCAGCCCGGCCGAGCTCACCGATCCGGCGCTGCCGCTCGACGAGCTGCTGTGGCGTCTGTTCCATGAGGAGGAGCAGATCCGCACGCTGGCGCCGATCGCGCTCGCCAAGGGCTGCCGCTGCTCGCCCGAGCATGTCCGCACCGTGCTCGCCCGCTTTCCCGCCGATGAGCGCGCGCGCATGGCGGACGAGGAGGGCCTCGTCCACATCGACTGCGAGTTCTGCGCGCGCAGCTTTCCAGTCGCGATCGGGGCCTGAACCGCGCTTTCGGACTTTACGGCCGTCAAGTTTTTCGTCGCAACGTTAAGGCGCGGTTTAGGTCGACGGCGTTAAGCAAATCCTGTACCGGTTGAACGAGCGGTACGCATTTCTCCCTGGACGCGCGCAAGCGCGAAAACTGGGCCGTCCTTGAGGCGGCCCGATTTTTGTGAGCCCTTTGCCGACGCTTGCGCAAGGCGGGGCGCGGGGCTAGCCGGATCGCCCATGAGCCTATCTTCCCAGCAGAGCCGAACCGAACGCAAATCCGCCGTCGTGCTGGTCTCCGGCGGCCTCGATTCGATGGTGACGGCTGGTCTGGCGCGCGAGGCGGGATTCGACATCCTCGCGCTCACCATCAACTATAACCAGCGCCATCTGGTCGAGCTCGCCGCCGCGCGTCGGGTGGTGGTGGCGCTGGGGGCGGAGCGGCATATCGTGCTGCCGATCGACCTTTCCGCCTTCGGCGGCTCCTCGCTCACCGCCGACATCGCCGTACCCAAGGGCGGGGTGGAGGAGGGGGTGATCCCCGTCACCTACGTGCCTGCGCGCAACACCATCTTCCTCTCGCTCGCGCTCGGCTGGGCGGAGGCGGAGGGCGCCCGCGATCTGTTCCTGGGCGTGAACGCGCTCGATTATTCGGGCTATCCCGATTGCCGCCCCGCCTTCATCGAAGCCTTTGAGGCATTGGCCGACGTCGCCACCCGCGCCGGGGTGGAGGGCGATCGCTTCCGGGTGCACGCGCCGCTGCTCCACATGACCAAGGCGGATATCGTGCGCGAGGCGGATCGGCTGGGCCTCGATGCGGGAATGAGCTGGTCGTGCTACGATCCGCAGGAAGGTCGGCATTGCGGTTTGTGCGACAGTTGCCGCCTGCGGCAGAGAGGTTTCGAGGAGGCCGGTTTGCCCGATCCCACCATTTACGCGGCGCATCCATGAGCTACGCGATCAAGGAAATCTTCCTCACGCTTCAGGGCGAGGGGATCAATACCGGCCGCCGCGCCGTCTTCCTGCGCTTCGCCGGCTGCAACCTGTGGTCCGGCCGCGAAGAGGATCGCGAGGAGGCGGACTGCACGTTCTGCGACACCGATTTCGTCGGCACCAACGGCGACGGCGGCGGCCGCTATGCCGATGCCGCCGCGCTCACCGCCAAGGTGGTCGAGACCTGGGGCCTGGGCATCGAGGAGGCCGCTCCCAACAGCCGCTTCGTGGTGCTGACCGGCGGCGAACCCATGCTGCAGGTGGATGAAGCGCTGATCGATGCGCTCCACGCCGAGGATTTCACCATCGCGATCGAGACCAACGGCACGATTCCCGTGCCCGAATCGATCGACTGGATCACCGTCAGTCCCAAGGCGGGCACCGAGGTCGTCCAGTGCAGCGGCAACGAACTGAAGCTGATCTGGCCGCAGCCCGGCTCCAACCCCGACGAGATGGAGGCCTGGGCCTTCGATCACCATCTCGTCCAGCCGCTCGATGGCACGTCGCTCAACGACAATCGCATGGCGGCGATCAAGTTCGTGATCCAGCACCCGCGCTGGCGCCTGTCGCTTCAGACCCATAAGCTGATCGGCCTGCGCTGATCCCCGGGCTGTTCCTGCGGGAGACGAGCCGCTAACCGGGGGTGATGACTTCCCCTTCCGAGATTCTCCACCAGACGTTCGGCTTCTCCTCCTTCCGGGGCGTGCAGGAGTCGGTGGTGGATCGCGTCATGGCGGGAAAGCACACGCTCGCGGTGATGCCGACGGGGGCGGGCAAGTCGCTCTGCTACCAATTGCCGGCGCTGGCGCGAGAGGGGACGGCGCTGGTCATCTCGCCGCTGATCGCGCTGATGCACGATCAGGTGCGCTCGGCCGAAGGCTTCGGCATCCGCGCCGCCGCGCTCACCTCGGCGGATGAGGACCGGCACGAGACGATGCGCCGCTTCCGCGAAGGCGCGCTCGATCTTCTCTATGTCGCGCCCGAGCGCGCCTCGGGCGAGGGCTTCCGCGGCCTGCTCCGCTCCGCCCCGCTGGCGCTGATCGCGATCGACGAGGCGCATTGCGTTTCCGAGTGGGGCCATGATTTCCGGCCGGACTATCGCCTGCTCCGTCCGCTGCTGGATTCCTTCCCGGACGCGCCGCGTCTCGCGCTCACCGCCACGGCGGACGCGCACACCCGCGCCGACATCCTCGCCCAGCTCGGCATTCCCGAGGACGGCCTGATCGTCTCGGGCTTCGATCGGCCCAATATCCAATACCGCATCGGCCCGCGCGACGGACTCGCGAAGCAGATCACGGCGTTCCTCGCCGGGCAGGAGGGGGCGGGCATCATCTATGCTCCCACCCGCGACGCGACCGAGCGGCTCGCCGCCCGCATCGCCGCCGA
>Ga0164242_10003743_pt1 | contig 17248 bp, 17 predicted proteins | sample OricomgcompostMG_FD_108783 | JGI IMG/M metagenome (GOLD analysis project Ga0164242, IMG submission 108783) | Miracle-Growth compost microbial communities from Emeryville, California, USA - Original compost - Miracle growth compost (MG) ...
GGGCAGGGAGCCGACCGACGCCGAACTGGCCAAAGAAGCGGACGTGAAAGAAGAGCAGCTAGCTGAGATTAACGAAATTAAAAAGCGCGAGCCGATATCGCTGAACCAGCCACTCGACGACGAGGGCAGTACGGAGCTGGGCGATTTGCTGGTAGACGACTTGGTTATTGACCCGGATGAGACCATAGACCACCATTTGCTGGGCGATGCACTGGAAGAGTCCCTGAGCCGCCTGAATGCTAGAGAGGCAGATATAGTACGCCGAAGGTACGGCCTGTTTGACGGCCGCGAATGGACACTAAAGGAGATATCGGTAATTCATGGCGTGGTTCAGGAAAGGATACGGCAAATAGAGGGAGAAGCCATGAGGAAGCTGCGCAAGCCCGACAATAGCCAGCACCTGAAAGTATTTATCGAGGAATAATCGGGATATACTAGGAGCATGGCGGAGCGCAAGAAACTGGTAGTCATAGATGGTAAAAGCGTGTTTTACCGCGGTTATTACGCCATGCCAAATCTTAGTACGCGTGACGGTACACCTACGGGTGGCGTGTTCGGCTTTGCCACCATGGCTCTGGAAGTTATTAAACGTCTTAAGCCTGACTATGTAGCGGTAGCCTGGGACAAGTCCAAAACCAACATACGCCGCCGTGTCGAGCTGTACCCTCAGTACAAGGCTGGCCGCAAGCCGGCACCGGCTGACTTTTACGAGCAAATCCCAGTTTTGCACGAGCTACTAAAGGCTTTTGGTTGGCCGCTGTACGAGTTTGACGATTATGAGGCTGACGACATTATGGGTACGTTGGCGTTGCAGGGGGCAGACGCAGGTCTAGACGTGCTTTTGGTAACATCCGATCTGGATATGCTGCAACTGGTCAATGAACATGTCCATGTCTATGCCTTAAAGCAAGGCCTGAGTAATATCGAACTTTATAACCCTGAGACCTTTGAGCAAAAATATGGCATTTCGGTCCACCAGTTTTTGGACCTGAAGTCACTAAAGGGTGATTCGTCCGACAACATTCCGGGCGTGCCAGGCATAGGCGAAAAGACTGCTATTCAACTGCTGCAAGAATACAAAACGCTTGATGGCGTGTACGAAAATGTAGAGTTGACCAAAAAAAGTACGCACGACAAACTGGTGGCCGGCAAGGAGCTGGCTTATCTGAGCAAAAAACTGGCAGCCATTTGGACAGATGCGCCCCTAAAACTTGATTTAACAGAGGTGGATGGCAGTAAAGTGCAGCCCGAAAAGTTGTTGGACCTGTTGGAAAAACTAGAGTTCAAGAGCCTGGCCAGGCAGCTGCCGGAGATTATGCATGTGGCTGTCATGGAGCACAAAGCTACGACTGGCCAGCCGGTAGATAACCTGGTTTTGATTGACACTGATGCCAAACTGGACTCGCTAAAATTGCCGCAGACTATTTTTGTGTACAGCCGCACTGCCGGCAAGCACGGGCGTAAGCCACAGGTACTGATTATAGGCACGGAAGATTCGGCTTACGCCATGGAACTGTCACAGCTGGATCTGACCAAAGTGGTCAACAAGCTATCCGAAGTAAAGGCGCTGATTGGTTATGACGTTAAGGCTACACTGCAAGTTTTACTTGAACTCGGCGTTAATGAGCTGCCGTATGTACAGCACGATGTGTTAGTGGGCGCATTTATAATTAATTCTTTGCGCCGCGAGCAGACACTGACCGATCTAGCTCGGGTTGACTGCGGCTATGACGGGTCGGCTTTTGAAGACCTGGATAATGAACAATTAATCAGCCGTGCTGCTGAAGTAGTCTGGGCTATCAAAACGCTATATGATCAACAGGTCAAAGAGATGTCCAAGGAGCCCAAGCTGGCTAGTCTAGCGAAAGATGTAGAGTGGCCGGTCGTGCCTGTGCTAGCGCGCATGGAGTGGCGCGGGATTTTACTGGACAAAGACTATTTGGCGAAGTTTGAAGTAGAAATTAGCAACGCTATATCGGACCTGGAACAGGAGATATACGGACATGCTGGCAAAGAGTTTAATATAGCCAGCCCGGCCCAACTATCTGATGTACTTTTTACAACACTTGGTTTATCAGCGCAAGGGATAAAAAAGGGCAAGACTAGCTACAGTACTGCAGCATCCGAGCTAGATAAACTGCGTGGCCTCCATCCAATAGTGGATCTAATAACCCAATATCGCGAGGTTACCAAGCTCAAAAATACTTATGTCGATACTTTGCCTAAACAAGCTGATGAAAACAGCCGGGTACACACCACCTTTAACCTGACAATTGCACAAACCGGCCGTCTGAGCAGTACCGATCCTAACTTGCAAAACATACCGGTACGAACAGATCTGGGCAAACGAGTTCGCACGGCCTTTGTAGCCGACAAGGGCCGTAAACTGGTCAGTGCCGACTACAGTCAATTTGAGCTGCGTCTAGCAGCGGCTATGAGTGGCGACAAAGAGCAGGTAGACATGTTTAACCGCGGAGCCGACATCCACACCATGACAGCAGCGGAAATATACGGTCGCGAGCCGGAAGACGTTACCAAACAGATGCGTAGTGCAGCTAAGGCGGTAAATTTTGGCATCATTTACGGCTTGGGACCGCATAGCCTAGCCGCCAGCACCGGCATGACATTTGCAGCTGCCAGCAAGTTTATCCAGCAATATACCGAAATACGTAAGCCAATGATGGCTTACCTAAACGGCCTGAAAGATAGGGCGCGGCAAGATGGTTATGTCGAAACATTACTCGGTCGCCGCCGCCCAATGCCGGATATTAAGAGCAGCAACTTCGCGGTGCGAGCTGCCGCCGAGCGAGCCGCCATGAACATGCCCATTCAGGGCACTGAAGCAGATCTCATGAAATTGGCCATGGTAGCAGTTGATGAGGAGCTGGCTAAATTTAAAAATGCTTATCAGCTTCTGCAGATCCATGACTCAGTACTGGTAGAGTGCGATAGTGGCGATGTTCAGGCAGTAGCTGACGTATTGAAGCGGACGATGGAAAACATTTATCCCGAATTGTCAGTCAAGTTACTGGTCGATGTATCAATTGGCGATAACTGGGGCGAATTGTAGGCTTAGGTTAGAGCGTCGATGGCCATAGCGGCTTCTTCGCGGACGGTGCCTATGCAGTCCTCTTTGGAAGGGAGTTGTCCCTTAGTAAACCAGTCATAGGCCGAAAAAGAACCCGCTTCCAGCCTAACTTCTCCGCCTTGGTAGGGTGCGGCCAAAGTGGCCCAGACGACCGGTATGCCGTCTTTGCGCACAAAAGCACCGTTAGCAATAACCTTCGTCTTACTAGGATCAAAACTCAGGCCGGATTCTTGCTGGCATTCGGCTAGGGCTACGACGCCAAAGAAATCATTAATTCGCCCATCGGCAATCATGTCATGCTCGCCTTTACCGCCTGGAAATGCCCACTTATCGCCGGCTTCTTTCTCGTCGGCGCCTCGCTTTAGAAGCAAGCAAGTCTTATTGGCTGCGTCTACTAGCACAACATTAGCCACGACGTAAAAGAGTTTGTCTGGTTTAGCGCCAGTTAAAGAAGTATCGATGCTCATGACTACATATTAACAGGTAGCCTTACCGAGGGTGTGTAATATTGCACTATAGGTACATTTGTGGTAAAATATTGGCAATATGGATTTGAGGTATTTACTTCGTAATTTGCTGATTGCGCTGGTCGGGCTGGCCTTGCTGGTGCTGGTAGTGGTCCTGGTCATTAAGGGCATAGCCAGCATATCTGGCCACGATACCTTGGCTCCTGGTGTTGATATAACTAACTACAACAACACAGGCTCCAGCGCGCAGCTTATAGTAGACGGTCCGATTAACAGCGATACTGACCACAGGCAAGTCCGCATAACCGTATCGGCCAATCAGGTTGATATAGATGTTTTGCAGGGCTATCAGGGTACAGTGCTGGATAGCCGAACCTACTCTAATAATCAGGCGGCCTATTCGACATTCCTGGATGCACTGCAGCGCAAGAACTTTTCTAGGGGATTGGCACCGACTTCTTCAACGGAAGAGTACAGCGGCTACTGCTCAGCCGGCGATCGTTACACGTTTAGCTTTAACGACGGCAGTCGCGACCGTTTTAACTACTGGACCAGCAACTGCGGTGGTGGAACCTTCCGTGGCGACGCAAACTCATCGGTAGACCTTTTTGTGGACCAAATTCCTCAATCGGACAAGGGTACCATAAAGGACTTCTACAAACTGTCCTACATACCGTCTAACAGCGGCTTGTTGCTCTAGCTCTGCTACAATAGTTACATGGTACGAGCTATCATATTTGATTGCTTTGGTGTTTTGATACGCGATGCACAGAACACCCTTATAGAAGAGTTGCGTCTTAGTAACGAAAGCGGTGCCAACGAAGTTGCTGACCTGGTAGTGCAGAGCAATCGCGGTATTATCGGGGTTGATGAGTCTCATAAACAAATCGCTGCCGTTTTGGGTATAACCTATGATGAATATCGCGAGAAAGTTGCTGACGGCGAGATTAAAAACGAGATGCTCATGGACTACATACTGAAGCTGCGCCCAAAGTATAAGGTAGGCATGCTTAGTAATGTAAGTTCGGGTGGCATAACCCGCCGTTTTACATCCCAGGAATTGACTGACCATTTTGATGTCGTGGTAGCCTCCAGCGATATAGGTTATGCCAAGCCGGAGCCGGAAGCCTATGAGATTACAGCCGACAAATTAGGCGTGCGCTTTGATGAGTGCGTGTTCGTAGATGATCGTGAGGACTACTGTGAGGCTGCGCAGTCGGTTGGCATGCGAGCTATTCAGTATAAAGATTTTGCTCAAATGCGCGCTGAGCTTGAAGCATTGCTAGCCAATTCTTAAAATTAAGCGTTTGTCGGTGTTGGCGGCCTTTTCTAATTTAGGCAAATTCAACCTTAGGGAACCTATTAGGGCTGCGCTCCGAGCTGATACTATAATATTGTGCGGCCCGGCAGCTACGTTGACTTCGGCGTCATAAAACCTTCGGACATAATCTTTTATGGCTCGTACTTCAGGTGGCTCATCCAAATCGCGCCGTGCAAGCATATCTCCCAAACTATCCATGATAATAATTATAACCCAGAGGATAATTGCTTGACGCGGGTGTATACTAAGACTAAGTGTTAAACATAAACACCTAGGTCATGGCCCAACAAAGAGAATTACTACCACAACCATCTGCCGATACTGTCCCTAAGCCGTACAATGCGCGCTACCCACTGTTTGTCGAGCCGCCAACACCGGCGTCCGTAATCCTGGGTGCCGCCCACCACGAGGCTACAGGGGGCTCGCCTTTGTCTACTGCGCGCATACCAGCCGTGGGGCATGAGCATCAGGCATTTGCCCGCGAAGCCCTGGATTATGCACGCGCAGAAGGCCAGGCCGTTGAGCTGGTTGATATAGATCCAATGTCAGTAATAACCATGCTGCGCGCGATTGATAATCATGGTGCGCTCGCCATTAGATTACGTGCAATCAGCCAAAGAAGAGTTGCGGTAGCTCATTGGCAGCTATTTGATGTGCTGGATGATGCTATGCATCCGAGCGGCAGCATAGACGCTTGCTCTTATAAAATAGCCAAATTATCATTGCGCCGAATGATGAAGGTAGACAGTGATCTATTTGAACGAAAGGCCGCGGATATGGCACTTCAGTCGGTCCAGAGTCGTGTTGCTGCAGTGAAGTCAATGTCTTTGGCGGCCTAGACTGCTACAATAGTTGCATGCCGGAGTTACCAGAGGTTGAAACCGTTCGAGCGGGTCTGCAAGGCTTATTGCCTGGGCGTGTTTTTGGCGCCGTTGAACATAACTGGGAGCGATCATTTCCCAATGCGCCGAGTGACGTTAAACAGTTTCTGATTGGCGCCAGTGTTACGGCGGTGCGCCGGCGTGCCAAGGTTCTCATGATAGATCTATCGACCGACTACACGCTAGTTATTCATTTGAAAATGACAGGGCAGCTAGTTTTTGTAACAGAAGGCGCAAGGTTTGGTGCGGGGCATCCGAGCGATAGTCTGGTTGGCAATCTGCCAGACAGATCAACTCGGGTAGAGTTTAGTTTTACAGACGGCTCTCATCTGTTTTTTAACGATCAGCGCAAGTTTGGGTGGGTACGTTTGCTGCCTACGCCCGAGGTGCCAAACATAGACTTTATGAAAAAAGTTGGTCCTGAGCCGCTAGAGTCTGATTTGACCGACGAGATGTTTATTGCACGCCTGCAACGCCGTAAAAATACCAGTATAAAGGCAGCCATATTGGATCAGACGGTCATAGCTGGCATAGGTAATATCTATGCCGACGAATCTCTGTGGGGAGCTAAAATTCATCCGGCTACCTTAGTAAAAGATGTGCCGAAGGCCAAACTAAAAACGCTGCTTACTGAAATTCGTTATGTCTTGAACTTGTCGATCGAAAAGGGAGGTTCATCGGATCGTAACTATGTTAACGCTGAGGGCAAAAAAGGTAGCTACCTGCAATTTGCCCGTGTTTTTAGGCGCGAGGGCCAAGCCTGTCCGCGCTGCGGGGCCATTATCATAAAAACTCGCGTGGCTGGACGCGGAACTCACTTGTGTCCCAAGGAGCAGAAGCTATGATCATAACTTTAACAGGCGAGAACGATGTCTTGCGGCAAAAAGCCCTCAAGCAAATTGCAGCTGAATACGATGATATGGCGATTGAGCGTCTAGACGGAGAAGATGTAAGCTACGAGCGGATGCATGAAGCTGCGCAAAGTTTGCCATTTTTGGTAGATAAAAAGTTAGTCATCTTGCGCACGCCCAGCGCCAACAAAGAGTTTACGGAGCAATTTGAAAAGCTGGTCGGAGACATACCAGATACTAACGACGTTGTGCTGGTTGAACCCAGGCCAGACAAACGATTATCCTATTACAAGCAGCTGCAAAAATACACCGATTTTCGTGAGTTTGCCTTGCTGGATTCAAACGGTCTAGCTACTTGGCTGACTAACTACGCAAAAGAGCAGGGCGGTTCACTTGGTGCTAACGACGCGCGGATATTGATTGATCGCGCCGGCTTAAACCAGCTTACTTTGCAGCACGAGGTAGACAAACTATTAGCTTATGACCCTAAAATTACACGTGCCAACGTCGAGCTTTTAACCGAACGTACACCGCATGGCAATGCTTTTGCCATGCTCGATGCCGCCCTAACGGGCAATACTAAAAAGGCGATTGAGTTGTATGACGAGCAACGAGCTGGCCAAGTTGAGTGGCAAGTGATTTTTGGGGCTATGGTCTGGCAGCTGCACTTATTGGCCATTGTTAAAGCGGCTGGACAAAAAACTGCCGGTGCAGTAGCCAAAGAGGCCAAGCTCAATCCGTACGCCGTAGAAAAAGCGCAGAACCTAGTGAGGAGTATTAGCTTAGAAAAGCTCAGGGCTCTAATAACGGCGTTGCGCGAATTTGATGTTCGTTTCAAAACAGAGTCACTCGATGCCGACGAAACACTGCGCTACTACTTGCTGAAGCTGGCCAACTAAAAACCGCCCACCAAGGCGAGCGGTTTTTTGGCTGGGTAAGAAACTATTTCTTCTTGGCGGCTGGTTTCTTGGCCGGAGCTTTTTTGGCAACAGGCTTCTTGGCCACGGCCTTCTTTGCTGCTGGCTTAGCTGCAGCTTTTTTGGCGGCTGGCTTTACACCTGCGGCTTTGGCCTTCTTGGCCAGCTGGCTTTGCAGGCGAGCAGCTTTGTTCTTGTGAATAACTTTCTTTTTAGCTGCTTTAGCAACGCTGCTTTGAGCGGCGCTGTGGCTCTTGCTGTCGGCTTTTTTGCCGAAAGACTTTAGAGCAGAGCGCAAACCGCGCTTGGTTTTGCTGTTGCGTACGGCGGCTTTGTTAGCAACCTTGACGCGTTTTTTTGCTGATTTGATAATTGGCATTTGAGAGATTTCCTTCGTTTATTAAATTATCCTCGTTAGAAATATACCAAAAGCGTTAACCGTTGTAAACTTTATTACGCCATTGAATGGTGGAAAACTGCTTGTGCTACCTTATAATAGATGGTAACATAACCTCGAAAGTCATAACAAAAATTATGGACGAACAAAAACAATCTATCATCGACAGAATAAAACAGGCACAGAATATTCTGGTAACTGTCAGCAAAAACCCGACAGTCGACCAGCTGGCGGCTTCGATTGGCCTGACGCTGGCGTTAAACAAAGTCAATAAACGAGGCACCACTGTATTTAGCGGCAACGTTCCTAGTACGTTGGACTTTCTGAAGCCCGAAGAAACTATTGAAAAAACCGCCGACAGCCTGCGTGATTTCATAATTGCACTAGACAAAAGCAAGGCCGACCGTCTGCGTTATAAGGTCGAAGACGACGTTGTGCGTATTTTCATTACGCCCTATAAAACATCGCTTAGCGAAGACGACCTGAACTTCAGTCAAGGCGACTACAACGTCGATGTGGTTGTTTGTCTGGGCGTAAACAGTCAGCAGGAGCTAGATGAGGCGGTTACGGCGCACGGCCGTATTTTGCACGACGCTACCGTAGCAAGCATTAGCCTAGAAGAAGGCGAAGGGCTGGGCACATTGCATTGGTCGAACACGCAGGCCAGCAGCCTTAGCGAAATGGTAACCTCGCTGATCGATGGGCTAGACAAAAGCGCTCTCGATGAGCAAATTGCTACAGCCTTGTTAACCGGTATAGTGGCCAACACTGACCGTTTCCGCAACGAAAAAACTACGCCGGCAACTATGTCCCTCAGTGCCGAGCTAATGAGCGCCGGTGCCAATCAGCAACTTATAGCTAGCGAACTGGAGTCGTCTGTATCTGTTGGCCATTCTTCAGGTGGCGATAAGCCGGCTAAACCTAAGGATACTGACTTATCGATTAGCCACGACACCAAAACTACTGAGCAGCCAGACGAAGATGCTGCCAAAAAGGTTGAGAGCAATAACGACAACGCTACGGTTGATACAGTAGATGACGGCCACCCCAAGATTAGCGGCATACATGGCGGCCACGCTTTGTTGCCCGACCCGGCAGAAGAATCCGGCGGGGACGAGGAGGGTCAAGGCGGTCTTCCATCCAATGACATGCCAGCGCTATCCCATAACGAAAGTGTTCTGACTAAGTCCGAAGAGCCCGCACCGCAAGCTCCGCCTGAATCTCCAGCACCAGTGCAGCCTCCAGATGTCGATGCAGGCGATAGGCCGACACCACTGTCGGGCAGCGATGTAAACGAACAGGTAGTTGAACAGGCTCAAGGCCAAACAAAAGTAGAAGATGACCCGTTAGCCGAAGCCCGCCAAGCAGTCGAAATGGCTCAGGCAAAAGCGGCTTCGGCCCCGCCACTTCCCCCAGTAACAGCTCTAAACGCTCAACCTCTGGTAGATAACTTGCACGAGGCTAAAATGGTTGAGCCAACCGGCGATGTCGGTGCAGACTCTATGGATATGCCATTGCCGGCCGCTCCACTATCGGCTCAGCCACCCGTACCACCGCAAGATAATTCAGGCAACTCAAGTGCTCCACCAGTTCCGCCGCCCTTCATTCCGCCTATACCCAAATAGGGTATAATTCTTGCTCATGCAGGGAATATTGCTAATCGACAAGCCAAAAGGATGGACCAGTTTTGACGTGGTAAATTATGTGCGCAAAATTGTAGCTGCGCATGAAAGCAAGAAGCCCAAGAATACAAAAGTTGGCCACACCGGCACACTTGATCCGTTGGCGACTGGTCTGCTAGTGCTGCTTATCGGCAAGGAATACACCAAAAAAGCTGGCGAGCTTAGCAAGCACGACAAGACCTACCAAGTTGTTATGCGCCTGGGCCAAACTAGCACAACAGGCGACGAAGAAGGCGAAAAAACAGTAGTATCAGACACCGTCCCTAGCGAAAAGTCCGTCCTAGAGGCTCTAGAGAGGTTTCAGGGGCCTATTTTGCAGACCCCACCGATGTATTCCGCTATAAAAATCAACGGACAAAAGGCCTATAATTTGGCTAGAAAGGGCCAAGTGGTAGAGATGGAGCCTAGGCCGGCCACCATACATAACAGTGTGCTGACCCAATATGAGTACCCTTTTGTGAAATTTACTAGCAAAGTCAGCAGCGGCACCTACATCCGCAGCCTTGTTGAAGATCTGGGCCAAGAGCTGAAAACGGGAGCTTACATGTCTGACCTGCGTCGTACGTCCATCGACAGTTATGAGTTGGACGATGCGCTGCCAGTTACCGGCCTTACTGCGGAAACGATTGCAACCCACCTCTTGACTATTTAGACGATTTATGATAGTATAAACAGAGGTAATAAAAACAAAATGACTTCACACGAACTACCTAAGTCGCCAGAGCAGCAACCCAAAGAGCTGTTGCGTCAACTTGGTAAGGTACCTACTCACGAGGTGGCTAAACGCCCCTACGACATACTGACAAATCCCTATGAGCGTATGTACTATGCCCATCTAACGGACAGGCTCATAACCATTTTGGATGGCACGGCAGATGGTAAGCCTTACGATGCAGTAGTTTACCTAGACAGCTCGGCTCGTCCGGTTAGTTGGATGGTTAGTGAAATGTGGGATTTTGCTGCTCGCAAAGACGAGCAGGGAAATCCGGTTGCTAAGCCTAAAACATTTTTCTCCAACATGGATGCTCGGCGCAACGGCACAGACATAACCGAAGCCACCTCTGAACGGCTCAGGGAGGTATATTCCGGCCTGTCTGATCTGCAGAGTAACAAAGAGGCGCCCAAAGTCTTAGTCGTCGACGAGATAGCCGTGTCGGGCGACACGGTAGATGTGGCCCGCAAGCGTTTTGAAGCGGCCTTTCCTGGCATATCGTTTAGGGGCTACGCATGGAAAGATGAACAGGCCGTACCAGACACCCGACGTGATAATGTGCGTTGGTATGAGCGCAGTAACCACCGTTACAAAGCCGTGCTCGACTGGCAGGAGCTAACTGATAAAGAACACCAAAAATTAGTAAAGCGCGGCATTGAACCGCCAGGCGCGTTTCTGGCTACACCTAACCCAAATCAATTCGGTGCAGGCATATTGCGCGGGGAAATTACGCGCTTGGTTAACGATGTCAAAACAGGTAATTTACCATTTTGGCCCTCCAACGAACGTGATATAGATCAGATGGAGGAGATGATTAGCAAATACAATGCTGGCCTAAGTGGCAGGCAGTTTAGGGATATGCGCGAGTGGATGAAGTTCCACTATTCTCCGACGCCCCGAGCCAACCTGATTACTAGCGATACCACCGGTCCGCTAACAGATAAACAGGCCATCATGCACTCGGAGGAAAAAGGCTCAACCACGCAGGTTAGGGTACCCAAGATTGATGCTGAAACAGAGGCCCTAATTAGAAAGCTTGGTCTTCTATAGTTTCGTGCAGATCAACTCGATCACTGGCATGATCAAAAAGGGCCTTTAACTGAGATTCGCCAACATTTAATAGGCCTATGGCGGCTTGCTGGTAGTCCTGGAGCAGTCCGGTCATGGCGATGTGTGCCAAGTCGACAGGCATTTCGGTACTGACTCGGCGAGCATTGGGGCGACCTTCCATGTCTACGAGGTACATATTTTCTTCTTTGGGATTGTTTATGTTGTAGGTGCGCAAGACCAGTTCTGTGAGCGTCTCGAATAAGACCGCTGGGCGCAAGGCGTGCTTCTCAGCGGTTACAATGACAGATCTGTCCTCTATATGAGCGAGGAAGCTGGGCACTACTAAAGACATATGGATATATTTTGACATATTATGACGCTTATTGCAATACTAATAGCTATAAAATTTAACCTTGCATTTAAGGGGTGTATCTGGTATATTTAATCCAACGCCATCACAAACATCTCTTTTAACATAGAATTAAGGAAGTAAATGATTTCTACAGACAAGAAGACGAAGATCATTAAAGATCTGCAAAAGGCCAAGAGCGACACTGGCAGCGCTGCTGTTCAGGTTGGTATTTTTACCGAGCGGATCAAGGAGCTGACTGAGCACCTAAAAGTCAACAAGAAGGACTTTGCGGCTCGCCGCGGTCTGCTGCAGCTAGTCGGCAAGCGTAAGCGCCTGCTACAGTACATTGCTGCCAAAGACGGTCAGGCTTACCTAGAGCTAATCAAAAAACTTGGCATTCGACGCTAAAAGCGTGTAGGTCAGGCGCTCGGAGATATTCGGGGCGCCGAACGTGCACATTAAAAGTTTGCCTTACGTGGACTGGGATACAGATATATTGCTCGTTTAGAATATGCACGGGGAGCGTATATTTGCACTGAGTCCAGGTCGAGCAGACAGAAAGATTTGGTTCTATAAATGAGTCAGACAGAAAACAATACAACGATCAATCCTTATGGTAAGGATGTAATTTCGGTATCGACTGAGTTTTGCGGGCGCGAACTTACGCTTGAAGTAAACCGGGTCGGGTTCCGTACGACAGCCAGCGTTTTGGTGCGTTACGGCGAAACCGTAGTGCTGGGCACCGCTATGACTGGCGGAATTATCCCGGGCATGGATTACTTCCCGCTTAGTATTGACTACGAAGAGAAGTTTTACGCTGCCGGTAAGATTAGCGGCTCCAGGTTTATTAAGCGCGAAGGCCGCCCTAGTGATGAGGCAATCTTGATTGGCCGCTTGATCGACCGCCCAATTCGTCCGTTGTGGCCAAAGGGCTACCGTAACGAGGTGCAGGGCGTGGCTAGCGTACTGTCGATGGACCCGGCTTTTCGCCCCGACATGGTAGCCATGATTGCCATGAGTGCCGCATTTATGCTGACCGGCGCGCCGTTTGACGGCCCGGTAGCTGGTGTGCGCGTAGGTATAAACGCTGAAGGTAAATATGAGGCTTTCCTGTCGGCCGCAGAGTTGGCGGAAGGCAAACTCGACCTAGTTGTAGCTGGTACCGACGGCAAAGTTATGATGGTGGAAGCTGGTGCCAAAGAGGCTACCGAAGACGAGGTAATTGGCGCTATGGAATTTGCCGTTGAAGCAATCAAGCCAGCACTGGAAATGCAGCGCGAACTGGTTAAGAAAGTTGGCGTAACGGCCCAAGAGTACGAACTGGCCCTACCAGACGAAAAGTTCCAAAAAGAAGTTGACGCTTGGGTCGAAGGCAAATTGGGCGCTGGCTTGCGCGCGCCTTACCCGGAGCGCAACGAACTCATTAGTAATTTGCGTGAGCAGATGCACACCGAGTTTGCCGAGAAGTTTGGCGAAGAATACCCGGACCTGAAGGGCGAATATAGCGAAGCGCTGCAGCTGGCAATCCACAAGGATGTGCGCAAGGGAATCGTCGAAGAGGGTGTGCGACCAGATGGCCGCAAGCTGGACGAAATTCGTCCGCTTTCAACCGAGGTAGGGCTATTGCCGCGAGCTCATGGCTCAGCCCTGTTTACGCGTGGTATGACGCAAGGTCTTAACATCGTTACTCTAGCACCATTAAGCTACTCGCAAATAGTCGACACCATGGAGACTACTGATGGCGAGCGGCGCTACATGCATCACTACAACGCACCAGGCTACACGGTAGGCGAGGTACGTCGCCTGGGTTCTCCAGGCCGCCGTGAAATTGGTCACGGCTATCTGGCAGAGCGGGCACTTAGCGCGGTTATGCCCAGCGAAGCAGAATTTCCGTACGCCGTTCGTTCGGTAACGGAAATTATGAGTCAGAACGGTAGTACCAGCATGGCGGCAACCTGTTCTAGTTGCTTGGCGCTGATGGACGCCGGTGTGCCTTTGAAGGCACCGGTAAGCGGCATTGCCATGGGCCTGATGGTAGACGGCGATAATTTCTACGTACTATCTGACATTGCAGACGCCGAAGACTTTGCCGGCGACATGGACTTCAAGGTGGCTGGCACTAAGAATGGCATTACGGCACTGCAGATGGACATGAAGGTTCATGGCCTACCGGTTTCGACGCTGAAGATGGCGCTAGAGCAGGGTAAGCAAGGCCGAGCGTTCATCTTAGAGCATATGCTGAAGACTCTGGACGGTCCGCGTGGGGAACTCAGCCCGTACGCACCGCGCGTTGAGAGTATTACGATCAACCCCGACAAGATCCGCGAAGTAATTGGTAAGGGCGGCGAGGTAATTCAGAAAATTACGGCCGAAACTGGTACTGAGATAGACATTAAAGACGACGGTACAATCATGATTGCCAGCCCGGACAAATCGCACATTGACGCTGCCAAGCAGTGGATTGAAAGTATTGTGGCCGAGCCGGAAGTCGGCAAGATCTACAAAGATGTACCGGTAGTCAGCGTGCTGGACTTTGGCGCATTCGTGCAAATTATGCCTGGCAAAGACGGCCTAGTGCACGTCAGTGAAATTAGCGAAGAGCGGGTTGAGAAACCCAGCGACAAGCTAAAAGAGGGTGACAAAGTTACCGTAAAACTAGTGGCTATAGACGACCGTGGCCGCCTGCAGCTCAGCATGAAGGCCGCTGCCCGCGAACTGAACAAGAAAGATGACAAGTAAACAGCAATTACTGGACGAGCTTAAGGCGCGGATCGTTAGTGACGATCCGACGCCTGAGCTTCGGTCGGGGGCGACACAGCTGGTGTTTGCCGACGGCAACCCTGAGGCGGAGGTGGTGTTCATAGGTGAAGCGCCGGGCAAGAACGAGGACGAGCAGGGCAAGCCGTTTGTAGGTGCAGCCGGCAAATTCCTGAACGAGATGCTTGAAATGATAGGACTTAAGCGAGAGAACATTTACATTACCAACATCGTTAAGTACCGGCCACCAAACAACCGCGACCCGCTACCGGACGAGAAAGAGAAGTTCCTACCGTATCTCCAGGAGCAGCTCGATATAATTCAACCGAAATTGATTGTCTGTCTGGGCAGGCACAGCATGGATGTGCTGCTGCCCGGGCTGAAAATCAGCCAAGTACATGGCCAACCCAAACGATATAATGGTCAGGTTTATCTACCGTTATTTCATCCGGCGGCCGCCCTGTACAACGTAGATATGCGCCAGACTCTAGTAGATGATTTTGCGCGCATACCAATCATTCTGAAGAAAATCGAAACCAATTCATAATTAACGAAAGGAAAACTATGGATAACAAACCGAAGAATAACAACCAACGAAGCGGCAAGCCCAACAACAGGGGCAGCCAAAACCGTAACAGATCCAACAACCAGGCTAGTTCTGATGGCGGCGCGAAGAAGAATAGCGTTAGCCGCGGTACTGCTGTGCGCGTTCAAAAGCGCAACCAGATGGACGCCCAAAAGCTGGTCAACCAGTATGCCTCGGCTGCCATGAAACAAGAGCGTGCCAATGCTGTCGCGCTAGACGACACCGACAAACTGCGCATTACCTTCCTGGGTGGCCAGGAGGCAATTGGCGAAAAGAACATGCAGGTAATTGAGTGGGGCGACGATGCTCTAATCTTGGACTGCGGTAACGACCTGAGTGTCGACCTGCCCGGTATTAACTACACCGTCAATGATCCTGCCTATCTGGAACAAATTAAGCACAAGATTCGCGGCTACGTGATTAGCCACGGACACCTTGACCACTTGGGCGGGCTCAAGCACATTGTGCCTAAATATCCGGCACCTATTTATGGCTCTAGCTTTACGCTGGGCGTAGTACAGAAAACTTTTGAAGATGCTTACGCCGAGACTGGCGTTGAGTTTGCGCCTCAGCTAGTAACTCTCAACATGGACAACCATGAACGCCTGAAGATCGGTGCGTTCTATTTGGAGTTGGTGCGCATTACCCACTCAGTACCGGAAAGCAGTTGTATTGTGGTAGATACGCCGGTAGGCGCCATCATCAACACTGGCGACTGGCGTCTTGACCCAGAACCGCTAGACGACAAGCCAACCGATGCAGCCCGTTTGCGCGAGCTTGGCGACAAGGGTGTACTGGTACTAATGAGCGATAGCTGTAACACACCGCTACCTGGCCGTACACCGACTGAACATACCCTACAGGACAGCTTCCACGACATTATTGGTCATGCGCAGGGCCGCGTATTTGTGGCTTGTTTCTCAAGTAACATGAACCGTATTCAGATGATCATTAACTCGGCTGCTGCATCGGGCCGCAAGGTTGCCTTGGATGGTCGGAGCATGATGAACTATGCCGAGATTGCCGTAAGGCAAGGGCTGCTGAAGGTTCCAAAGGGCACGGTTGTGCCCATGCAGACCGTGCCAAGTCTACCGGATGACCAGGTGCTGGTAGTTTGTACTGGCGGACAGGGCGAACCAGGCGCCGCCTTGCAGCGTATGGCTGAGGGCGACCACAAGCACATCAAGCTGCACGAAGGTGACACGGTTGTCGTAAGTAGTACGCCAATTCCAGGCAACGAAGTACGCTACGAAATCATCGGCAACCAGCTGACCGAGCTGGGCGTGTTCCTGTTCCGCCATCCAACCCACGAGGTTGACGGTGTTGGTCCGCTGCACGTTTCTGGTCATGCTCGCCGCGATGAATACCGCGAGATGCTGCACATTGTTCGACCCAAATTCTTCATACCCATCTACGCTGGTACGCGCAATCGTCGCTACTACGAAGAAATGGCTGTTGAAGAAGGCTGGTCGCGCAAAAACGTAGTACGTGCCAACAACGGCGAAAGCTTTTTGTTTACAGCCGACAAATGGGAACCAGCTGGCGAAGTGCCACACGGTGTTCTGTTGGTTGACCAAACCGGCTCAGTTGTAAATAACGTTGTGGTCAAAGACCGTGTTCTGCTAAGCGAGGAAGGTTTGGTAGCGGTAGTCATTACCGTAGACAAGCGTAATGGTACTTTGCTAACTAGTCCAGACATTATTTCGCGCGGTTTCATTTACATGCGCGAGGAAGAGGAACTGGTTAATGGTTTGCGTGCCGAAGTTCGCCGAGCTGTCCAGCAGCGCTTTAAGCGCATCGATTTAGATCGTTTTAAGGCCGAGCTAAAAGACCACATTACGCACTACCTGTTTGAAAACACTCAACGCACACCAATCGTCATCCCAGTTGTAAACGTTGTCTCAGGCGGTAGCAAGGGCGACAACGGTGGTGCTAAAAACAGCCAAAAGGACCAGGCCGGCACAGAGCAGCCGGTCAAAACTCCTGAAGAAATCGCCGCCGAACAGCAAAAGCGCTTCCAGGAAATGCGCGCTCGCTTACTCAACCAAGACCAGCCGGATTAGCTGGCACCCCTAAGGACAATAATGCGTCTTTAGCGCCCCGCTACCCTCTTACCTTGCCGTGGCTGATGGTACCCCTATAAACTTCGTCGATGATGTATAGGGGGCGATGCTTGGTTTCCAGGAA
>Ga0164242_10003744_pt1 | contig 17246 bp, 17 predicted proteins | sample OricomgcompostMG_FD_108783 | JGI IMG/M metagenome (GOLD analysis project Ga0164242, IMG submission 108783) | Miracle-Growth compost microbial communities from Emeryville, California, USA - Original compost - Miracle growth compost (MG) ...
CGGCACCCGCGAGCCGGAGATCTACGGCTCGACGACGTACGCCGAACTCGAGGCGCTCTGCGTAGGCGGCGGCTCGGAACTCGGCCTGGAGGTCGAGGTACGCCAGAGTGACAGCGAGGCCGACCTGATCAGCCGGCTGCACCAGGCCGCCGACGAGCGGACGCCGGTCGTGCTCAACGCCGGCGCGTTCACGCACACGTCGCTGGCCCTGGGGGATGCCTGCGCGATGCTGACCGCGCCGTTGATCGAGGTGCACATCAGCAACGTGCACAAACGCGAGGAGTACCGCCATCACAGCTACATCTCTGCCCACGCGACCGGCGTGATCGTCGGGCTCGGCGTCGAGGGCTACGTCCTGGCGCTGTCGTGGATCGCCTCCCAAAGCGCCAAGAGCTGACCCGAGTCTTACCTAGCTGTCCGGTAGCCTTGCCCGGATTGCTCGGAAAGGTTGTGCCCGATGGACTGGACGATGGCGCTCGGCGCGTTCGTCGTCGGCACCATCGTGGGCCTGACCGGCATGGGCGGCGGCGCGCTGATGACGCCGATGCTCGTGCTCTTCTTCAACGTCAACCCGCTGGCTGCTGTCTCCAGCGACCTCGTCGCCAGTGCCGTGATGAAGCCGGTCGGCTCGATCGTGCACATCCGCAACGGCACGGTCCGCTGGGATCTGGTCCGCTGGCTCTGCCTCGGCTCGGTGCCGGCCGCGTTCGGCGGCGTCCTGTTCTCCCGCGGGCTGGCCGATGCCTACGGCGGGGGAGTCGACACGTTCGTCGGCAAGGCGCTCGGCATCGCGCTGCTCATCGCGGCGGCGGGGCTGTTCGTCCGCGCGTATCTGCGTCTGGCCGAGCGGGCCGCCCACCGCGACGGACGCCGCCCGCCCGATCCGGTCGGTCGTCCGTCGCTGCTCGTGCGGCCGGGCCCCACACTGCTCGTCGGCGTCATCGGCGGCCTGGTGGTCGGCATGACCTCGGTGGGCTCCGGCTCGCTGATCATCATCACGCTGATGCTGCTCTACCCGAGCCTGCGGGCCTCCGAGCTGGTCGGCACCGACCTCGCCCAGGCCGTCCCGCTCGTGGCGTCCGCGGCCGTCGGACACATGATCTTCGGCGACTTCCAGATGACCGTGACCGGTGCGCTGTTGCTGGGCTCCGTGCCCGGCGCGTACGTCGGCGCACAGCTGTCGACGAGGCTCCCGGGCGCGCTGATCCGCCGCACGTTGGGCTTCGTGCTGTTGGCCTCTGCCATGAAACAGCTTGGCGTCCCGAGTGTGGCCACCGGCGTGATCCTGGCGGCCGCGCTCGCGCTCGCCGCGCCCGTCTGGATGCTGCTACGTCGCGGTCACGGCTTCCCCGCGCTGCCCTCCCGGGAGGCCGCCGAGGCCGAGCCGGTCAGCGCCGCCCCCGGCACCCACTAGACTTTCCGTCTGGCTGCGGCGTTTCCGCCGCTCGTACTCAGACATCAGCACAAGGGACGATCACTCGTGGCAACCACCAACGACCTGAAGAACGGCCTGGTCCTCAACCTCGACGGCCAGCTCTGGACCGTCACGGAGTTCCAGCACGTCAAGCCGGGCAAGGGCGGTGCCTTCGTCCGCACCACGCTGAAGAACGTCCTGACCGGCAAGGTCGTCGACAAGACGTTCAACGCCGGCACCAAGGTCGAGACGGCCACGGTCGACAAGCGGGCGATGACCTACCTCTACAAGGAGGGCAGCGAGTTCGTGTTCATGGACCTGGACACGTACGACCAGATCCACGTCCCGGCCGAGACCGTCGGCGAGAACGCCAACTACATGCTCGACAACACCGAGGCGACCGTCGCGATGCACGAGGGCGCGGCGCTCTACGTCGAGCTGCCGACCTCGGTGGAGCTGATCATCAGCCACACCGATCCGGGCCTGCAGGGCGACCGGTCGACCGGTGGGACGAAGCCGGCGACGCTCGAGACCGGCGCCGAGATCCAGGTGCCGTTGTTCGTCTCGACCGGTGAGAAGGTCAAGGTCGACACCCGCGACGGCCGCTACCTGGGGCGCGTGAACAACTAGGTGTCCGCCCGTTCGAAGGCCCGCAAGCGCGCGGTCGACGTCCTCTACGAGGCGGACGCGCGCGGCGTGGTCGCGACCACCACGCTCGCCGAGCGCGTCGAGTTGGCCGATCCACCGATCAACGAGTTCACGATCGGGCTCGTCGAGGGTGTGGCCGCCAACCGTCTGCACATCGACCAGATCCTCACCGAGTACGCCGAGGGCTGGACGATCGAGCGCATGCCCGGCGTCGACCGCGCGATCCTGCGTATCGGCGTGTACGAGCTGCTGTGGCGCGCGGCCGAGGTGCCCTCAGCTGTGGCGATCGACGAGGCCGTCGAGCTCGCCAAGACACTGTCCACCGACGAGTCCCCGCGCTTCGTCAACGGCGTGCTGGCCCGCGTGCTGCGCGAGGTCCCGGCCGTCTCCAGCTGAGTCCGGCGGCCGTGCTTCGCCTGCAGGGTGCGCGTGGATAAGCAGTTCCGTGCACGCGGTCTACTGGACGGGTGGACTCGTCCATTGGCTCACGATCTTCCTCGACCGGGCACCCGGCGACCAGGCGCCAGCGGCGGCGTCTGGCAGGCGGCCACGGGCAACCGGCTCTCGCCCGCCCGCGGCGCGCATGCCCGGGCCGGATCGATGCCGGACTTCACCCGGTTGAACACGCCGCCGCGCCACGAAGGCATCGGCGCCCGCGTCGCGTACGAGGGCGCGGTCTGGACGACGATGCGGCCGCCGGCCGGACCGGCCTACTGCCTGACCGACCGAGACCCGCGCACCGGGCTGCGCCCGTAACCGGCCCCGACCGTGCGTCGGTGACAGGCTCGGCCCCATGAGTGTCGAGCTCCGCGTGCTGACTGACGGTATCGGGCCGAAGGACCTGGACGCGCTGCGCGGCCTCGAGGCGCGCACGGTCGAGACCGACGGCGGCCGCCTGAAGCTGGAATGGGGCGCGATCATGGTGGGCCGTGTGAAGATTGCCGCGCTCGCGGTCGACGAGTCCGGGCTGATTGGCTACCTCGGTCGTGACAAGTACGGCGACTCGACGCCCGAACTCGCCGGCATGGTCGACCCCGCCCGGCGTCGCCGCGGCGTGGGCGCGATGCTGCTGGACACTGTCCTGGACGCCTGCGCCGAACTCGGCGATGAGACCGCGCTGTTGATCGTCCCGCGCTCCTCGACCGACGGCGCCCGGCTCGCCCAGGCCCGCGGCGGGCGGCTCGAGCACTCCGAACACTCGCTGCGGCTGCGCGGTGACGCCGGCCCGGCCCCGTCCCACGACGAGATCCTGCTGCGCCAGGCGCGCCCCGAGGATCTCGACGCCATTGCCGCGCTGATGAGCGAGGGCTTCGGCCATCCCCACCGCCCGTCCGAGGACGACCTGTCCAACACGTACGTGGTCACCGGCGCCAGCGACCTCATCGGCACGATCCGGCTCACCCGCGAAGACAGCACCGGCTACGTGCACGGCTTCACGATCCAGGGCGTACGCCGCGGGCGGGGGATCGGCCGCGACATCCTGCGCCGGTCGGTCGGGCTGCTCCACGACCAGGGCGCCGCCGAGGTCAGACTCGAGGTGGACGTCGACAACGAGGGCGCACTCGGGCTCTACACCAGCCTCGGCTTCGAGCCGGTGCTCACCGAGGACTATTACGAACTACCGACGAGGGGAGATGCATCGTGAGGATCGCGGTTGTCGGAGGTACCGGTGTCGCCGGCCGCCATGTCGTGGCAGCGGTGCGCGAGCGCGGCCACGAGCCGATCGTGATCGCCCGCTCCACTGGCGTCGACCTGGTCAGCGGTACGGGGCTGGGCGAGGCGCTGGCGGGCGCCGAGGTGGTGGTCGACGCGGGCAACACGAACGCGCTGAGCAGACGCGGCTCAATCGCCTTTTTCGAAGCCGCGGCGCGGAACCTGGCCGCGGCAGCCGCGAACGCCGGCGTCCGGCAAATCGTCGGGCTCTCGATTCTCGGCAGCGACCGCGTTCCATTCGGCTATTACTCCGGCAAGCAGCGCCAGGAGCAGGTGCTGCGGCAGGGGTCGGTGCCGGTCAGCGTGCTACGCGCGACGCAGTTCCACGAGTTCGCCGAGCAGTTCGCGTCCCGGCTGCCAGGACCGGTGCTGATCATGCCCAAGTGGCGCATCCAACCGGTCGCTGTCGCCGAGGTGGCCGCGGTCCTGGCGGAGCTGGCCGAGGGTCAGCCCGTACCGATGACCGAGCTGGCCGGACCGCAGGAAGAGACGCTCGCCGGCATCTGCCGCCGCTATCTGAAGGCCCGTGGCACGCGGAAGAAGCTGTTCGAGGCGCGGCTGCCGGGCTCGACGGGCAAGGCGATGGCGGGCGGTGAGAGCCTGCCCGGTCCGCAGACCCGGCTGGGCACGCAGAGCTTCGACGCGTGGCTCGAGCTGGTCAGCAACACCTCGCTGCGCTGATACAGTGGCGGTGATCCCGACATCCTTTAAAGGCCCGTCCCGTGAGGCGGACAAGGAGGTCAGCTGTGACGCTGCGTGCTGCCGTTGAGCCAGGCTCCGGCGCGATCGTCCTTTCCGCCGCCGACGTCTCCCGGACGATCGACCGGATGGCGCACCAGATCATCGAGAACCTCGACCCGGCCGCCGCCGTCCTGATGGGAATCCCGACGCGCGGCGTACCGCTCGCGAAGCGTCTCGCCGCCCGCATCGAGGTGTTCTGCGGCAAGCTCATGCCAGTCGGTTCGCTGGACATCACCCTGTATCGCGATGATCTCAAGTTGCGCGGCGTGCGCCCGCTCGGCGAGACGGTCGAACCCGAGGGTGGCATCACCGCCAAGACGGTGGTGCTGGTCGACGACGTGCTCTTCTCCGGCCGCTCGACCCGCGCCGCCCTCGACGCGCTGAGCGAGCTGGGACGCCCGAGCGCCGTGCAGCTCGCAGTGCTCGTCGACCGCGGCCACCGGCAGCTGCCGATCCGCGCGGACTACGTGGGCAAGAACGTGCCGACCTCCTCCGGTCAGTCGGTGCGGGTACGCCTGGCCGAACTCGACGGCGAGGACTGCGTCTCGGTGGTGGAGGCATGAAGCACCTGCTCTCGGCGGCCGACCTGTCCCGCGACGAGGCGCTCGGGATCCTCGACACCGCCGCGCGGATGCACGCGATCCAGACGCGCGAGGTCAAGAAGCTGCCTCCGCTGCGCGGCCGTACGGTCGTCAACCTCTTCTTCGAGGACTCCACTCGCACCCGCTCCTCCTTCGAGATCGCCGGCAAGTGGCTCAGCGCGGATGTGATCAACGTCAGCGCCAAGGGATCCTCGGTGAGCAAAGGGGAATCTCTGCGTGACACCGCGTTGACGGTGGCCGCGATGGGCGTCGACGCGCTGGTCGTACGCCATAATGCCTCCGGCGCGGTGCAACGCATCGCCCAGTGGGTCGACTGCGCGGTCGTCAACGCCGGCGACGGCACGCACGAGCACCCGACGCAGGCACTGCTCGACGCGTACACGCTGCGGGGCCGGCTCGGCCCGATCGAGGGACGCCACGTCGTGATCGTCGGTGACATCACGCACTCGCGGGTCGCGCGCTCGAACGTGCTGCTGCTCAACACGCTCGGCGCCCGGGTCACCCTGGTCGCCCCACCCACGCTGATGCCGTCCGGCGTGGCCAGCTGGCCGTGCACCACCAGCTGGGACCTGGACGAGGCGCTGTGTGGCAAGGCCCACGGCGATGTCGACGCGGTGATGATGCTGCGGGTCCAGCACGAGCGCATGGACGGTGGTTACTTCGCGAGTGCGCACGAGTACGCCGCCACTTACGGCCTCTCGCCGCGCCGGCTGGACTACCTGGGCGAGGGCGTGCCGGTGCTGCATCCCGGCCCGATGAACCGCGGACTGGAGATCAGCTCGGCCGCCGCGGACGGTGCGCACTCGGTCGTGCTCGACCAGGTGCAGGCCGGGGTCGCCGTGCGCATGGCCGTGCTCTACACGTTGCTCGCCGGGGGAGAAGAGGTGGCGGTATGAGGTCGTACCTGATTCGTGGCGCGGCGCCGGCGGGAGGCAAGGCACTCGACGTGCTGGTCGTGGAGGGGCTGATCACCCAGGTCGGCACCTCGATCAAGGCCGACGCCGAGGTGATCGACGGCGCCGGACTGGTGCTGCTGCCCGGCCTGGTGGACCTGCACACCCACCTGCGTGAGCCGGGCCGCGAGGACGCCGAGACCGTGGAGTCCGGTTCGGCGGCCGCGGCGCTGGGTGGCTTCACCGCTGTCCACGCGATGGCCAACACCGAACCCGTCGCCGACACCGCCGAGCTGGTCGAGCAGGTCCAGCGGCTCGGCGAGCGCGCGGGACTGGTCGAGGTGCGACCGGTTGGTGCCGTGAGCAAACGCCTGGCCGGTGAACAGCTCGCCGAGATCGCCTCGATGGCCCGGTCGGCCGCGGCCGTGCGCGTGTTCAGCGACGACGGGCGCTGCGTGCACGACTCGCGGCTGATGCGGCGGGCGCTCGAGTACGTCAAACCGTACGACGGCGTGGTCGCGCAGCACGCCCAGGACCCGCGCCTGGCCGACGGCACGGCCTGCTGTCACGAGGGCACGGTCTCCGGACGCCTCGGCCTGCCCGGATGGCCCGCTGTCGCCGAGGAGTCGATCATCGCCCGCGACGTGATGCTCGCCGAGCACACCGGCTCGCGGCTGCACGTCTGCCACGTGTCGACCGCCGGCTCGGTGGAGGTGATCCGCTGGGCCAAGGCGCGCGGCATCGACGTCACGGCCGAGGTCACGCCCCACCACCTGCTGCTCACGACCGACCTGCTGGAGAGCTACGACCCGGTGTTCAAGGTCAACCCGCCGCTGCGCCCGGCCGAGGACACCCTGGCGCTGCGGGCCGCGCTCGCCGACGGCACGATCGATGCCGTCGCCACCGACCACGCCCCGCACGCCGCCCATGACAAGGACCACGCCTTCGCGGACGCCGCGTTCGGGATGCTGGGTCTGGAGACGGCCTTGGGGGTCGTCGCGGAGACGATGGTCACGACCGGGCTGCTCGACTGGGCCGCCGTCGCCGATCGCATGTCGGTCCGTCCGGCGACTATCGGACGGCTGGCCGGCCACGGGCGTCCCGTCGCCGAGGGCGAGCCGGCCAACCTGACGTTGATCGACCCGGCGGGGGAGCACGTCGTCGACCCGGCCGCCTCGGCGTCCAAGTCGCGCAACAACCCGTACGCCGGACGTACCCTGCCGGCCCGCGTGGTCGCCACCTTCTTCCGCGGACGCCCGACCGTCTTCGAAGGGCGGCTCGTGGCGGGGGTGAGCGTGTGATCCGCACCGTGCTGGTGATCGCCTGCGTGGTCGTCCTGCTGCTGCTGGTCGCCGGTATGCGCTGGGGCTGGAACAACCGGCTGAAGCGGCAGGCGGGCCTGCCTGAGCTGCTGCCGCCGCCCGCCACGCTCGGCGCGCCGTTGCTCGCGCCGCTGACCGGCGTCTACGTCGGCACCACGTTCGCCGCGAGCTGGCAGGACCGTGTCGTGCACGGCGGCCTCGGCGTGCAGGCAGAACTCACCGCGACCTGGCACCCCGAGGGGCTGCTGCTCGCTCGTGCGGGCGCGGAGGCGATCTTCCTTCCGGCCGCCGCGATCACCGGCGCCCGCCTGGCCCCGGGGCTGGCCGGAAAGGTGGTCGGCGCGGGTGGGCTGCTCGTGATCAGCTGGAACCTCGGCGACCATGCCCTCGACACGGGCGTACGGGCCGACGACAAGAGCGCCTACCCGACCTGGGTCCGCGCGATCGAGACGAAAGTGAGCCAGTTGAAGCACTCCAGCGCTTCGCCCCCCAGAGACGCTGCGTCGTCGGCTCGCCCCGAGGAGGAGACGGCATGACAAGAGCACTACTGGTTCTGGAGGACGGCCGCAGCTTCGCCGGAGAGGCCTATGGCGCGGTCGGTGAGACATTCGGCGAGGCGGTCTTCGCCACCGGCATGACCGGCTACCAGGAGACGATCACCGACCCGAGCTATCACCGGCAGATCGTCGTACAGACCGCACCGCACATCGGCAACACCGGCGTCAACGGCGAAGACCCCGAGTCCGCACGCATCTGGGTGGCCGGCTACGTCGTGCGCGACCCTGCGCGCCGGGCGTCCAACTGGCGCTCGACCGGTTCGCTGGATGACGAGTTGGCGGCACAGGGCATCGTCGGCATCAGCGGGATCGACACCCGGGCGCTGACGCGCCACCTGCGTGAACGCGGCGCGATGCGAGCGGTGATCAGCTCCGTCGAGACCGATGTCCGGGCACTGACCGCCAAGGTGCTGGCCAGCCCGAGGATGATCGGTGCGGACCTCTCCGCCGAGGTCACCACCGCCGAGCCGTACGTGATCGATGCCATCGGCGAGAAGCGCTTCACGGTCACGGCCCTGGACTTCGGCATCAAGGCGATGACGCCGCAGCGGCTGGCCGAGCGTGGCATCACCACCCACGTGCTGCCGTCCACGAGCGGCGTCCGGGACGTACTGGCGACCGGCGCGGACGCGGTCTTCCTCTCCAACGGACCGGGTGACCCGGCCACCGCGGACGCCGCCGTCGCCACGGTGCGCGACCTGCTGCGCCGCGAGGTACCGATCTTCGGCATCTGCTTCGGCAATCAGATCCTCGGCCGGGCGTACGGCTTCGGCACGTACAAGCTCGGCTATGGCCATCGGGGCATCAACCAGCCGGTGCAGGACCGCCTCACCGGCAAGGTGGAGATCACCGCGCACAACCACGGCTTCGCGGTGGACGCCCCGCTGGACAAGCCCGCCGACACCGAGTTCGGCGAGGTCGCGGTCAGCCACGTCAGCCTCAACGACGGCGTCGTCGAGGGCCTGGCCGCGCGCGACGTGCCTGCCTTCAGCGTGCAGTACCACCCCGAGGCCGCCGCCGGCCCGCACGATGCTGCATACCTGTTCGATCGATTCGTGGAGTTGCTCGGTGCCTAAGCGGACGGATCTCAAGCACATCCTGGTGATCGGCTCCGGGCCGATCGTCATCGGTCAGGCCTGCGAGTTCGACTACTCCGGTACGCAGGCCTGCCGCGTGCTGCGCAGCGAGGGCTTCCGGGTCAGCCTGGTGAACTCCAACCCGGCGACGATCATGACCGACCCGGAGTTCGCCGACGCCACCTACGTGGAGCCGCTCACCGTCGACTTCCTCGAGCGCGTGATCGCCAAGGAGCGGCCGGACGCGATTCTGCCGACGCTCGGCGGCCAGACCGCGCTCAACCTCGCGGTGGCACTGCACGAGGCGGGGGTGCTTGCCAAGTACGGCGTCGAGTTGATCGGTGCCGACATCGACGCGATCCAGCGCGGCGAGGACCGGCAGAAGTTCAAGGAGATCGTCGAGCGGGTCGGCGGCGAGACCCCGTCCTCGCTCGTGTGCCACACGCTGGACGAGGCCATGGGGTTCGCGGCCGGCGTCGGCAACAAGGTCGTCATCCGCCCGTCCTTCACCATGGGCGGCCTCGGTTCCGGCCTGGCCCGCTCGGGTGACCCCGACGAGGTGCGCGATCTGGTCTCGCGGGGTCTGGCGGCGAGTCCGGTGCACGAGGTGCTCGTCGAGGAGTCGGTGCTCGGCTGGAAGGAGTACGAGCTCGAGCTGATGCGTGACCGCAATGACAACGTCGTGGTCGTCTGCTCGATCGAGAACCTCGACCCGATGGGCGTGCACACCGGTGACTCGATCACCGTCGCGCCCTCGATGACGCTCACCGACCGCGAGTACCAGCACATGCGCGACCTCGGCATCGCCGTGCTGCGCGAGGTCGGTGTCGACACCGGTGGCTGCAACATCCAGTTCGCGATCGACCCCCGTACCGGTCGGATGATCGTGATCGAGATGAACCCGCGCGTCTCGAGGTCTTCTGCCCTGGCGTCCAAGGCCACCGGCTTCCCGATCGCCAAGATCGCGGCGAAGCTCGCCGTGGGCTACACGCTCGATGAGATTCCGAACGACATCACGCTCAAGACGCCCGCGGCCTTCGAGCCGACGCTCGACTACGTGGTCGTGAAGGTGCCCCGGTTCGCGTTCGAGAAGTTCCCCGGCGCGGACCCGGTGCTCACCACGCACATGAAGTCGGTCGGTGAGGCGATGTCGATCGGCCGCAGCTTCACCGAGGCGCTGGGCAAGGCGTTGCGCTCGATGGAGACCAAGGTCGCCGGATTCTGGACCCGCGCCGACGAGGGACTCTCGAGGGACGAGCTGCTCTCGAAGGCGGCGATCCCGACCGACGGGCGGCTCTACTACGTCGAGCAGGCGCTGCGTGCGGGCGCCCAGAACGGGATCGTTGCTGCCGCAACGGCAGACGAGGTTGCCGCCGCCACCGGCATCGACCCGTGGTTCGTCGACCAGATCGCCCTGCTGGTCGAATTGCGCGCAGAGATCCTCGCGGCGCCGGCATTGGACGCCGAGCTGATCCGCAAGGCGAAGCGGCACGGCATCAGCGACCTGCAGCTGGCCGCGCTGCGCCCCGAGATCGGGGGCGAGGACGCGGTCCGTGCGGTGCGCCACGCCCACGGCATCCGTCCGGTCTACAAGACGGTCGACACCTGCGCCGCCGAGTTCGCCGCCGCCACGCCGTACTTCTACTCGAGCTACGACGAGGAGAGCGAGGTCGACCACACCGGCCGGCAGAAGGTGATCATCCTCGGCAGTGGCCCGAACCGCATCGGTCAGGGCATCGAGTTCGACTACTCGTGCGTCCACGCGGTGCTCGCGCTGCGCGAGGCCGGCTACGAGACCGTGATGATCAACTGCAACCCGGAGACTGTCTCCACCGACTACGACACCGCCGACCGGCTCTACTTCGAGCCGCTCACCTTCGAGGACGTCCTCGAGGTGGTCGACGCCGAAAGAGAATCCGGCGACGTCCTCGGCGTGATCTGCACCCTGGGCGGGCAGACCCCACTCGGTCTGGCGCAGCAGCTGAAGGACGCCGGCGTGCCGCTGCTCGGCACCCAGCCCGAGGCGATCGAGCTGGCCGAGCATCGTGGCGAGTTCGGCAAGATCCTCACCGACGCGGCGCTGCCGGCGCCGAAGCACGGCACCGCCACCAGCTTCGAGCAGGCCAAGGCGGTTGCGGACGAGATCGGCTACCCGGTGCTTGTCCGGCCGTCCTACGTGCTCGGCGGGCGCGGCATGGAGATCGTCTACGACGAAGCGCACCTGTCGGATTACATCAGCCGCGCCACCGAGATCACCCCCGACCACCCGGTGCTCGTCGACCGGTTCCTGGACGACGCGGTCGAGATCGATGTGGACGCGCTCTACGACGGCACCGAGCTCTACCTCGGTGCGGTCATGGAGCACATCGAGGAGGCCGGCATCCACTCCGGCGACTCGGCGTGCGCCCTGCCGCCGATCACGCTCGGTGCCGCCGACATCGAGCGGGTGCGCGCCTCCACGCTCGCGCTCGCCGAACGCATCGGCGTCCGCGGCCTGATCAACGTCCAGTACGCCATGGCCTCCGACGTCCTCTACGTGCTGGAGGCCAACCCGCGCGCGTCGCGCACCGTACCGTTCGTCTCGAAGGCCACCGCCGTTCCGCTGGCGAAGGCGGCCGCGCGGATCGCGGTCGGTGCCACGATCGCGCAGTTGCGGGGCGAGGGCGTGCTGCCGGCGACGCACGACGGCGGCGACCTGCCCGACGATGCGCCGATCTCGGTCAAGGAGGCCGTGCTGCCGTTCCACCGGTTCCGCACGCCGGCCGGTGACCAGGTCGACTCGCTGCTCGGTCCGGAGATGAAGTCCACCGGCGAGGTCATGGGCATCGACGCGACGTTCGGGATGGCGTTCGCGAAGAGCCAGGCGGCGGCGTACGGCAATCTGCCGACCAAGGGCACGATCTTCGTGTCGATCGCCAACCGGGACAAGCGAGCGATCATCTTCCCGGTGAAGCGGCTGGCCGATCTGGGCTTCCGCATCCTGGCGACGGCCGGCACCGCACAGGTGCTGCGCCGCAACGGCGTCCTGGCGGAGGTGGTCGGCAAATACAGCGACGGCCCCGGCAACGTCGTCGAGAAGATCGCCGCGGGTGAGGTCGACCTGGTGATCAACACGCCGTGGTCGGCCTCCGGTAACTCCGGCCCGCGGATCGACGGTTACGAGATTCGGACCGCCGCCGTCACCGCCGGCATCCCGTGCATCACCACGGTGCAGGCGGCCGGCGCGGCGGTGCAGGGCATCGAGGAGTTGATCGCCGGCGAGATCGGCGTACGCAGCCTGCAGGACCTGCACGCCTCGCTCGCCGGATGGCGGTCCGAATGAGCGCCGTCCCCCCCGGCGAGGGAGGCGCGTGGTGACCAAGCCGGTGCACGAGACCGCGGAGATCTTCGCGGTGCGCAAGGTCGGTGCCTACACCGAGTTCACTGTGGTCGCACCGGGTCTCACCGCCGGCTTCAGGCCGGGGCACTTCGTCGCGGTCGCCGTCGGAGGTGAGAACACGGCGATGATCCTGCGCCGCGCGTTCGCCCTCTACGGGGCGAACCAGAACGAGGGCTACGCCGGAACCATCCAGTTCGTCGTCGCGTCGAACGGGCCCGGTACGCAGTGGCTGGTGCAGCGGCAGGTGGGCGAGCGCCTCGACCTCGTCGGTCCGCTCGGTACGCCGTTCACGCTGCCCGCCCCCGGGACAGGCGCAGTGCTGGTCGGTGGCGGGTACGGTGCGGCCCCGCTGCTCCCGCTCGCCCAGGCACTCCTGACACAGGACTCGCCGGTCGAGATCGTCCTCGGCGCGGCGAACACCGACCGGCTCTTCGGCGAGCTTGCCGCCAAGCGCCTCGTCGGGCAGGTCACTGTGACGACCGACGACGGCTCGGCCGGCACCAAGGGTTGGGTCACCGACGAACTGCCCGCCGCGCTCGACCGCGTCGGGGCCGCCTCGACTGCCGCGTCGGCAAGCGGCGCGCGGGCGAGGCTGTATGCCTGCGGCCCCATGGGCATGCTGCGCGCGGTCGGGGATCTCGCCGCCGCCCGGGGCATCACCGCGCAGGTCGCCGTCGAGGAGGCCATGGCCTGCGGAATCGGCGTCTGCATGACCTGTGTGCTGCCGGTGCGCGGCACGGACGGGGCGAGCCGGTTCGTCCGCTCATGCGTCGACGGCCCGGTCTTCGACGCGAGCGCCATCCGCTGGGCGGATGTCGGCACGTTACCGCCCGACCTCGTCGGGGCCGATGCCATGGGAGGCCATTGATGTCCGGTTTTGGCGCCCTGCCTGCACAGGTGCGGACCGGATGCCAAAAGTTGCGGGGGAACCATGCCTGAGCTGTCCACCTCCCTCGGGCGCCTCGCCCTGCCGAACCCGATCCTCACGGCGAGTGGTTGCGCCGGCTATGGCCGCGAACTGCACCAGTTCTTCGACATCGCCGACCTAGGCGCCGTCGTGACCAAGTCGATCCAGCTGCGGCCGCGCTCCGGGCGCCCGACCCCGCGCATGGCTGAGACGCCGAGCGGGATGCTCAACTCGATCGGCTTGCAGGGTCCCGGAATCGACTCGTTCATCGAGCACGACCTGGCCTGGCTCGCCTCGGTCGGCGCACGCACCGTCGTCTCGATCGCCGCAGGCCGTGTCGAGGACTACGCCGAGCTGACCCGTCGCCTTGCCGGCCACCAGGCCGTCAGCATGATCGAGGTCAACATCAGCTGCCCGAACGTCGAAAGTCGCGGTCAGGTCTTCGCCTGCGACCCGCAGGCCTCGTCCCGGGTGATGCAGGCCGCGCGCCGCGCCGCCGACGAGACCAGCACGACCCCGCCGCCGCTGTTCGCCAAGCTCAGCCCCGACGTCACCGATATCACCCAGATCGCGCGCTGCTGCGCCGAATCCGGGGCCGACGGTCTGAGCCTGATCAACACCCTGCTCGGCCTGGTGATCGACACCGACAGCATGGCCCCGGCCCTCGGCGGCATCACCGGCGGCCTGTCCGGCCCGGCGATCCGCCCCGTCGCGGTGCGCTGTGTGTGGCAGGTGCACCAGGCGTTGCCGGCGCTGCCGATCCTCGGCATGGGCGGCATCCGCTCCGGCCTGGACGCGCTGCAGTTCGTCCTCGCCGGCGCGTCCGCGGTCAGCGTCGGCACGGCGGTCTTCGGCGATCCGGACGCCCCGATGCGCGTGCTCGCCGAACTCGAAGCCGAGCTCGACGCGCGGGGTTTCACCTCGCTGCAGGACGCCATCGGCTTCGCCCACCTGGACGCCGAGGAACGCGCGTCCCGGCTGAAGGCGTCGGCGTGAGGTTCGGCGAGCGGCTCGATCGGGCGATCGACCGGCACGGTCCGGTCTGTGTCGGTATCGACCCGCACCCCGGCCTGCTGGACGAGTGGGGCCTGCCGAGGAACATCGAGGGACTGGCCGCGTTCACCGCCACCTGCGTGAGCGCCTTCGCCGGGCGGGCCGCCCTGGTCAAGCCGCAGTCAGCGTTCTTCGAACTCTTCGGCTCGGCGGGCCTCGCGGTGCTCGAGCGGGCGATCGCCGACCTGCGCGGTGCGGGCACGCTGGTCCTGCTCGACGTCAAGCGCGGCGACATCGGCACGACCATGGACGCGTACGCCCACGCGTACCTCGACCAGACTTCGCCGCTGGCCGCCGATGCGATCACCGTGTCGCCGTTCCTCGGCGTCGGCTCGCTCAGCCCGGCCTTCGACGTCGCCACCGCCAACGGTGCAGGCGTCTTCGTGCTGGCACTCACCTCCAACAAGGAGGGCCCCCAGTTCCAGCACGCCCGTACGTCCGACGGGCGCACGGTCGGGCAGACGGTCTCGGACGAGGTCGGCCGGCGCAATCACGATGCGAGCCCGCTGGGTGACTTCGGCCTCGTCGTCGGCGCCACGATCGGCGAGACGGGGACGGACTTCTCCCAGCTGAACGGGCCGATCCTCTCGCCCGGTGTCGGGTCCCAGGGTGGCACGGCGGAGGACGTCCGCCGGATCTTCGGCGCGACCGCGCGGCACGTGCTGCCGAGCGTGAGCCGCGAGGTGCTCCGTCAGGGCCCCAGCCTCGCAGCCCTGCGCGATGCTCTCGACGCCCAGCAAGCCGCGTTCACCTTCCGGCGTGCCTGACGCACTGGACGGTGTGGGAGGTCTCGCCTGATTCGGACGCGACCGCCGCCGAAGCGCTCGGACGTAGCACGGGCTCCGGCCCGCTCCGCTTTGTGGTCTGTGCTTGTTCGCGGGTCTGCGGCCACCGCACCTGACCCACGCCGGTCGACCACGCGGCCGCGACGTCCGTGCCCAGGAACAAGGATGTAGCCGGCCGACTTCGTGTTCACCTTCGTCGTGTGAACCTTCTTCCATGCCGTGACCTTTCTTCTTGCTTCACGGCACCCGAGGGCCCCGACCAGACGTCCTGCAGACGTCCTCGACACCGCGGCGTAGCTCTGGTGGTGCCCGCCACGTGGATCGTTGACAAATAACTCAACGCTCGTAGAGTTATATGCCATAAACTCAACGAATGGGGAGTTATTCGGATGTCTGCCACACCACTCACTCGCGAGCGTGAACTCGGCGCCGCGCCGACCGGCGCGTTCACACCCACGAAGGGAGCATGACTATGCACGTCCTCATCGTCGGAGGCACCGGCCTGATCGGTCGGGCCACCACGACCGCCCTCACCTCGGCTGGGCATGACGTCACCGTCGCCGCCCGCAAGCAGGTCACCCCGCCCGAGGGCGCTGAGTTCGCGCAACTGGACGCCCTGGACACGCAGGCGGTACGCCGCACGATCGAACATGCCGCGCCGGACGCGATCATCAACGTGATGAGCGCCATCCCGGACCCCATCAACCCCCGCAGGATGGCCGCCCAGTTCGCGGCCACCGACCGACTGCGCACCGAGGGCACACGCAACCTGATCGATGCGGCACCGGGCGTACGACTGATCAGCGAGAGCATCGCCTTCGCCTACGACCCCCACGGTCGGGGCGCAGCCGTTGAGGCAGCACCGCTGTGGAGCAAGCCGCCCAAGCAGTTCGCTCCGGTGCTCGACGCGGTCCGCCACCTCGAACAGCGCACCCGCGACGCCGGTGGGACGGTGCTGCGCGTCGGGCATCTGATCGGGCCGGGAACCTCGTTCGCGCGGGACGGGGGTGGCTTCGCCGCGCAGGTCGCGGCGGGCAAGGTTCCGCTGATCGACGGCGGGGCTTCGATGTTCTCCTTCGCCCACATCGATGACGTCGCCGGCGCGTTCGTCGCCGCGCTCAGCGGGCCAGTCGGGACGTACAACATCGTCGACAACGACCCCGCCGCGATGGCCACCTGGCTGCCGACGATGGCCGAGCGTCTCGGCGCCCGTGCCCCCCGGGGCGCACCCAAGGCGATCGCCAAGCTCGCCGTCGGCGGCTGGGGCCTTGCCTTCATGACACAACTCCGCGCGGCGGACAACCAGCAGGCGAGGAACCGGCTGTCCTGGAAGCCGGAACGCACCTGGCGTGACTCCCTCGGCATCGACTGACGGGTCGGAGTGAAGAGCACGTCGGCGTGTACGTGTGCCCGTGGGAAGCGCCGGGCCAAGGCATCGGCGTGCATCCAGCGGGTCGTGGCGCCTCGGCCGTCCAGCAGGCCGGCGGCCGGCTCGCCAAGCTCACCGTGCCGACGCCGCGGCTGCGGCTGGTGCGGCGCGAGGACCGGGCGACGACCCGGCCGTACGGCGCCTGCTCTACGCGGTATCGCGGGCCTGAGACTCGAGTTCCTGCCGGAGTCCGCCGCGGCACAGCGCGAGCATGTCGTCGCTGCCACGCAGCGCGTCGAGCACGACCGGCGCCGGGTGGAAGAGCACGTCCGGGTAGTCGATCTCGCCCGCGGCCGGATCAGCGACGTAGGCCAATCGCTCGCGGTGCAAGGTGAACCGCGCGTCGACGCGGTCGTTGTTGCCGCGCGGATCCAGCCGGTGCCAGCGACTCTCCAGGTACACCGCGACGAGGCCGTGCAGCACGTAGCCGCCCTCGCCGTCGGTCAGGCGCTGGTAACGCCGGCAGGGACACCGCCGGCGCGCAGGACCGCAACGAGCAGGTGCGACTTGGCGAAGCAGAGTCCGCTGCGGACCGCCAGCACGTCAGTCGCAGTGACGCTCGGGCGCGGGCCGGCTCGCCGGTTCGCTCGGCCCGACCCGTCCTGTACGCAAGGCGTAAGCCACATCGTCGCGGCCACGGTCTTCGGCCAGCACGGCGGCGGCCTCGAGGTCGTATTCGAGGCTGCGCGGCTCGATCCGCCAGCGGTCGCCGTCCGACGAGTGCAGC
>Ga0164242_10003745_pt1 | contig 17244 bp, 15 predicted proteins | sample OricomgcompostMG_FD_108783 | JGI IMG/M metagenome (GOLD analysis project Ga0164242, IMG submission 108783) | Miracle-Growth compost microbial communities from Emeryville, California, USA - Original compost - Miracle growth compost (MG) ...
ACGCTGAGGCCGTTGACCCGCTCGCAGGAGCGGGAGTTCATCTTGTGCGGCATCGCCGAGGAGCCGACCTGGCCCTCCTTGAAGCCCTCGGTGACCAGCTCGTTGCCAGCCATCAGGCGGACGGTGGTGGCCAGGTTGGACGGGCCGGCGGCGAGCTGCACCAGGCCGGAGAGGACATCGAAGTCCAGCGAGCGCGGATAGACCTGGCCGACGCTGGTGAAGACGTGGTCGAAGCCCAGGTGGGCCGCCACGCGCTGCTCCAGCTGCTCCAGCAGGATCTCGTCGCCGTCGAGCAGGTCGAGCATGTCCTGCGCCGTACCCATCGGGCCCTTGATGCCGCGCAGCGGGTAGCGGGAGATGAGGTTCTCGATGCGGTCGAGCGCGACCAGCATCTCGTCGGCGACGGTGGCGAAGCGCTTGCCGAGGGTGGTGGCCTGGGCGGCGACGTTGTGGCTGCGGCCCGCCATCACGGTGGTCTCGTGCTCGGCGGCGAGCCGGCCGAGGCGGGCGAGCGCGGCGACGGCGCGGTCACGGATGATCCTCAGCGAGCTGAGCATCTGGAGCTGCTCGACGTTCTCGGTCAGGTCACGGCTGGTCATGCCCTTGTGGATGTGCTCGCCCCAGGTGGTGGAGTCGGCGAGGGCATTGAACTCTTCGATCCGCGCCTTCACGTCGTGCCGGGTGATCCGCTCCCGGGCGGCGATGCTGGCCAGGTCGACGTTCTCCACCTGCGCCTCGTAGGCCTCGATCACACCCTCGGGTACGTCGATGCCGAGGTCGCGCTGCGCCTTCAGCACCGCGATCCAGAGCCGCCGCTCGAGCACGATCTTGTGCTCGGGGCTCCAGATCCGGGCCAGGTCGTCGGCGGCGTAGCGAGTGGCGAGGACGTTCGGCACGGTCACGCGGAGGATTCTCCCATGCGCGGCGGGGTGCTGGGACATCCGCGTGGCGACGCGAACGCGAGGGGGCTACCTGGGCGGGGTAACACGTCGTTCGCTGCGGTAGACGGTCGATGCATCGACCGTCTACCTGGGGTAACAGCGTGTTACCCCAGGCCGGCGCGGCACACCCTGGCGTAGCCCCATCCGCCGACTCAGCGCAGCGAAGCGCCCTCCATCACGCCCAGCGGCTCGGCGGCGATGTCGCTGCGCCGCTGCATGCCGTCGAAGGCGATCAGGTCGGCGGCGGCATAGGCGTTGGCCCGGGCCGCCGCGACGTCGCCACCGGTCGCGCGTACGGCGAGGACGCGGCCGCCTGCGGTGACCAGGGCTGCCCCGCCGTCCGTCGAGCCCCCTCCGCCGGTCGAGCCCCCTCCGCCGGTCGAGCCCCCTCCGCCGGTCGAGCCCCCTCCGCCGGTCGAGCTTGTCGAGACCAGCGCCGTACCGGCGTGGATGACGTCCGCCCCGGCGGCAGCCGCCTCCACCACACCGGTGATGACGTCGCCCGTGGAGGAGGACTCGGGGTAGCCGGCCGAGGCGAGCACGACAGTGACAGCAGCCTCGTCGCGGAAGACCGGCGCCGCGACCGAGGACAGCTCGCCCCGGGCGGCGGCACTCAACAGCTCGCTCAACGACGAGTCGAGGACCGCCAGCACCGGCTGGATGTCCGGATCACCGAAACGGCAGTTGAACTCGATCACCCGCGGCCCGCTCCCGGTCAGCGCCAGGCCGACGTAGAGACAGCCGACGAACGGCGCGCCACGGCGCGCCATCTCGGCCAGCGTCGGCTGCACGACGGTGGCCATCACGACCTCCGCGAGGTCGGGCTGCGCCCAGGTCAGCGGCGTGTAGGAGCCCATCCCGCCGGTGTTGGGTCCATGCCCGCCGTCGAAGATCCGCTTGAAGTCCTGGGCCGGCTGCAGCGGGTAGGCCATGGTGCCGTCGCAGACCGCGAACAGCGACACCTCGGGGCCGTCGAGGAACTCCTCGACGACGACCTTTCCGCCCCCACCGAGGCACTGGGTGGCGTGGGCGATGGCCTCGCCCCGGTCGCGGGTGACGACGACGCCCTTGCCGGCCGCCAGAGCGTCGTCCTTGACGACGTACGGCGCACCGAACTCCTCCAGCGCGGCGGCGACCTCCTCGTCCGTCGTACAGGTGCGCGACCCGGCGGTCGGGACACCGGCATCGGCCATCACCGACTTCGAGAACGCCTTGGAGCCCTCGAGCCTCGCGGCTGCCTGCGAGGGCCCGAAGACCGGGATGCCGACGGCCCGCACCGCGTCGGCCACGCCGGCCACCAGCGGCGCCTCCGGACCGACGACGACCAGGTCGACCCCGAGGGCGGTGGCCAGCTCGGCGACCGCCGTACCCGACATCGGGTCGACGTCGTGCAGGGTGGCGATCTCCCCGATGCCCGGGTTGCCGGGAGCGGCGTGCACCTCGGCGTCCTGGGCGAGCTTGAGGGCCAGCGCGTGCTCGCGGCCGCCGGCGCCGATCACAAGGGTCTTCACGGCGCTCGAGCCTAGGGCATGTCTCCCGAGTCGGCGCCGTCGCGAGCGTTGTCCGTCGCGAGCGTTGTCCGGTGCGTGCGCGACGTCAACGCCGCCAGCGTGGGTGCCGGCGGCGGGCAGCAGGCTTCCGACTCGGGTCAGCGCACTACGGCGCGATACCCCATCCCCTTGGGCAGGCCCTGCTCCGCCGGCTCGTAGGGCACTCGGAGCACGAATGCCGACGGCCCGGTGTCACTGCGCGGCTCGTAGGTCGCGTCGCCACCGTGCCCGCGGGCGATCTCGCGGACCAGGTAGAGCCCCAGACCGGTGCCGCCGGTGCGACCGGCCACGGCGAAGCGGTCGAAGAGGCGCGGCACTAGGTCCTTCGGTACGCCGGGGCCCTCGTCGCTGATCCGGATCTCCACACCCTCGTCGGTGGCCCGGCCGGCGACGAGGATCGGCACCTGTCCGTGCCGGATCGCGTTGTCGAGCAGGTTGTCCACCGCCTGCGCCAACCGGCCGGCGTCGGCGCTGAACACGACGTCCGTGTCCAGCTGCAGATTGATCTCGGCGCCGTTGTTGGCCGTTCGAGCGCGCTCGATCGAGGTGGTGAGCAACTCACCGAGGGTCAGCTCCTCCGGCCGCAGCACCAAGGCGTCGCTCTGCAGCCGGGACGCCGTCGCCAGGTCGGTGACGAGCCGCTGCAGCCGAGCGGCGCTGGTGCTGATGCCGGAGATCAGCTGCGCCCGGTCGGTGTCGGTCAGGCGCTCCCACTGCTCCTGCAGCAGCGCCGCCGAGCCCTCGATGACGGCGGTCGGGGTGCGCAGCTCGTGCGCTGTCAGGGCGAGCAGGTGGGTCTGCTGCTCGATCGCCTGCTGGTGCTGCTCCTCATAGAGCCGCTGCTCGGTCTGGTCCCGAGTCACCTTGGCGAAGCCGATGTGCTGCCCGGACTCGTCATACACGGCGGTGATCACCACGCTCGCCCAGAACCGGGTGCCGTCCTTGCAGACCCGCCAGCCCTCCTCGGCGTAGGAGCCGTTCTGCAGCGCGAGGGCGAGGTTCTGCTCGGGATGCCCGACGGCCTGCTCCTCCTCGGGGTAGAAGACCCGGAAGTTCTGGCCGATGATCTCGGTGGCCGGGTAGCCCTTGATCCGCTGGGCGCCGGCGTTCCAGCTGATCACGTTGCCGGCGGGGTCGAGCATGTAGATCGCGTAGTCGCGCACCGCTGTGACGAGGGCGCGGAAGCGCTCCTCGCTCTGCCGCAGCTCGTCCTCGGCCCGGCGCTGGAGGCTGATGTCCTGCACCTGCGCGAAGACGTAGAGCGGCTGTCCCTTGGAGTCGCGGATCGGTGCCAGCGTCGCCCGCACGGTGTGGTCCGGGGCCCCGGGCAGCTGGTGCTCGAAGGCCACCATCGACTCGCCCTGGCGGCTGATCGCCTCGAGTCCGGCGTCGAGGTCCTCGCCGCGGCCCTCGGTGAGCTGACCGTAGTCGACGCCGACCAGGTCGAACGGCTCGCACTGCATCATCTCGGCGAGCGCGGCGTTGCCCCGGACGATGCTGCCGTTCAGGGTCAGCGTCGCCATCCCGATCGCGGCCCGGTCGAAGACCTCACGGAAGCGCTCCAGATGCTCGTCGAGCACCTCCTGTCCGCTGGTGTCATCGGTGATGGCCTGGTGGCCCACCACCCGCAGTCGGCCGCGCTGCCGCTCGGCCTTCGGGCGACGCACGCCGGCGCCGGCGACGGTGAGCAGGCGGTCGGCGAGCTCATCGATCCGGATCGACTTCTCGATGAAGTCCGACGCGCCCAGCTCGCGTGCGGTCTGGGCGAGGCCGCGCTCCTCGAAGCCGGTGAAGATCACGACCTTGGTCTCCGGCGCGAGGGTGAGTACGGCGGGGAGCGCCTCCAGCCCGTCCATGGTGGGCATCGAGGTGTCCATCAGGAGCAGGTCGGGCTCGTGCTTGAAGGCAAGCCCGATCGCCTCGGCGCCGTCACGTCCTTCGCCGACGATGTCGAACGCGCCCGACAGTTGCAGGCTGGTCCGGACCAGCGCGCGGACCTCGTCTGAGTCATCGACGAGAACCAGCGTCGGTTTCGACATACGTACCCCTTCCACCCCCACTGGGCGGCAACGCTAGTACCCCGCCACGCAGCCGCCATGCATCGACCCGCGCCGTGGCCGCGCCGCGACGGCCGCTCGGCCACACGACGACTGGCCTCAGCGTCCCAGCAGGTCGTGTACGACGACGGTCTCGTGCCGGCCGGGGCCGACGCCGATCACCGAGATCCGGGCGCCGGAGATCTCCTCGATCCGCTTGACGTAGGCGCGCGCGTTGGCCGGCAGGTCCTCGAACGTGCGGGCGCCGGAGATGTCCTCGGCCCAGCCGGGGAGGTACTCATAGACGGGCACCGCGTGGTGGAAGTCGGACTGGTTGACCGGCATCTCGTCGTGCCGCACCCCGTCGACGTCGTAGGCGACGCAGACCGGGATCTGCTCCAGGCCGGTGAGGACGTCGAGCTTGGTCAGCACGAAGTCGGTGACGCCGTTGACCCGGGCGGCGTAGCGGGCGATCACGGCGTCGTACCAGCCGCAGCGGCGCGGGCGGCCGGTCGTCGTACCGAACTCGAAGCCGGCCTGACGCAGGAACTCACCACTCTCGTCGAGCAGCTCGGTGGGGAACGGCCCCTCCCCCACCCGGGTGGTGTAGGCCTTCACGATGCCGATCACCCGCCCCAGCCGCATCGGTGGGATGCCGGAGCCGGTGCAGGCGCCACCGGAGGTCGCCGAGGACGAGGTGACGAACGGGTAGGTGCCGTGGTCGACGTCGAGCAGGGTGGCCTGGCCGGCCTCCAGCAGCACGACCTCGTCCCGGTCGAGGCCCTGGTTGAGCAGCAGGCCGGTGTCGCAGACCATCGGGGCGAGCCGCTCGGCGTAGGAGAGCAGCTCCTCGACGACGGCGTCGACGGTGAAGCCGCGACGGTTGTAGATCTTGGTGAGGATCTGGTTCTTCAGCTCCAGCGCACCCTCGACCTTCTCGCGCAGGATCTTCTCGTCGAAGAGGTCCTGGACGCGGATGCCGATCCGGTTGATCTTGTCGGCGTAGGTGGGGCCGATGCCGCGCCCCGTCGTACCGATCTTGCGCGAGCCGAGGAAGCGCTCGGTGACCTTGTCCAGCTGCCGGTTGTAGTCGGCGATGACGTGCGCGTTGGCCGAGACCCGCAGCAGCGAGGTGTCGACGCCGCGGGCGTTGAGCCCGTCGATCTCCTCGAACAGCACGTGCAGGTCGATCACCACGCCGTTGCCGATGACCGGGGTGACGCCGGGGGTGAGGATGCCGCTGGGCAGCAGGTGCAGCGCGTACTTCTCGCTGCTGCCGTCCGGCTGCGGGATGACGACGGTGTGGCCGGCGTTGTTGCCGCCGTTGAACTTGACCACGTAGTCGACATCGCTGCCGAGGAGGTCGGTGGCCTTGCCCTTGCCCTCATCGCCCCACTGGGCACCGATGATCGCGATCGCCGGCATGTACTGCTCCTTCACGACGGACGGAGTCCCTCCGGCCCGGGCTGTGCCGTGCCGGCTGCTCAACGCACCTGGATTGGGTCCGAAAAGCAAGAAGCCCCGACGCAAGACCGAAGGTCAGGCCGGGGGCTCTTGCAACCGTACGCTACCAAAGCAGCCGCGGAACGCCGCCCTTCGGATCGGTCACCGCATCACCGACGGCCCGGTGCCCTCGTCGTCGATCCAGTCACGGCCGTCGTCCCAGAGGTCCTCGGCGCCCCGCTCGCCGCGCTTGCGGTCGCGGCCCCTGCCGGCACCGGCGGCACCGGTCCGGCTGCCGCCGGTCGAGCCGCGGCCGCCGCCACGTGTCCCGGCGCCGCTTCCGCCCGCGCCGGCGCCACCGGAGCTGCCGGTCCCGCCGGTGGCCACGACGGTACGGCGACCCAGCGCGGCGTCCTCCTCCGCGCTGAGGAACCCACCGCCCGGGCGGCTCGCGGGTGCGCCACCGATGGTCTGTCCCGGGCTGAACCGCAGGGCGGCGGGGTTCGCGCCGGTGGCGCCGTAGCCGCCCAGGGCACCCGCGCCCGCGCCAGCGCCGAGAACCTCGGCGCCGCCGTACTCGGTGCCGGCTGCCGGTGTCACCGAGGAGGCCGCGGGCGCAGCCGGGACCTGGGCCGGCGTCGACGCGGGACCGCCCGGCATCGGCGTACCGCCGCCCTGGAGGAGGCCAGTGCTCGGCGTGCCGGTCGGACCCCCCGATGTCGTGCCCGATGTCGTGCCCGGCGTCGTGCCCGGCGTCGTGCCCGGCGTCGTGCCCGGCCCGGTGTCGTTGCCGGGCGCCGTCGGCGGCGGAGGCGGAGGGACCGTCGGCGGATGCGGCGGCTTCTTGGTCTTCGGCGGCTTCGAGGTGGGTGGCGGCACCGTCGGCACCGAGGGCGTGCCGCTGCCGCCGCCGCTCTCGTGGGAGCCGCCCGGGCCGGGCGGCTGGGCCGGCAGCTGGTCGACCTTCTTCAGCTCGGTGATCGCGTCGCCGAACGCGGTCTGGATCGCGGCGACGTGGGTGCCGGCCGCGTTCTCGTTCGCCTTCTGGTTCAGCGGCTTGCCGGTCGCGATCACCAGCGTCTGGTCGTCGGACCGGTAGCCCTTGTTGGCCCCGATCGCGGCGTGCAGGGCGCTCGCCACGCTGTCGAGCTTGCTGGCGCTGTGGTGCATCTGGTCCGACTTGGTCAGCATGTGCTTCTTGGCGGCGTCGAAGGCCTTCTCGGCGTCGGCGGAGATCATCGTGTTCTCGCCGAACGAGGCCGCGATCTGCTTGGCGCGTTGCGGCATCAGGTTGGCGATGGCCTCCAGCTCCCTCGATGCCTCGTCCCATTTCAGCGCCGCCGTCCGGATGGAGGCGACGTGGTCGTCGCTGACGCCGTCGAGCAGGGCGTCGAGATCGTCGCGGTTGCTCATCGGCTCACTCGTCTCCGGCGGTGGGGTCGCCCGTCGGCGCACAGGCTGACGGGTCCTGGGCCGCGGCCTGTTGCGCCTTCCTGGCGGCATCGATCGCCTTCTGGGAGGCGTCGTCGGTGGTGGCGAAGGCGGTACCGGTGGTCGCGGTCAGCCTGTTCACCGTGGTCCGGAAGTGCTGCTCGCTGTCGGCGTCGGCGTCCTGCACCACCTGGTGGGCCGCGTGTGCGGCGTCGGCGTAGCCCTGGAGGGCGCTCGTCAGGGTGGCGAGGGCGCCACGCATGTGCCCGTGTGCCTGCGATGCGAGCGCGTCGAGCTCCTGGGCCAGCGGGCTGTGGCCGAACGCCTGGGTCGCCACCCCCGGAAGGTCGACGTAGGGCCGGAGGGTCTCGGCGTCCCCCGCCAGGCCCTTCTTCGTCCGCTCCACCTCGACCGGGTCGCAGTCGATCTGCGCGGTGCCGCCGCTCGCCTGCAGGAAGTAGCTCTGGTAGTCGAACCCGCTCACCGGGGCGAGCAGCGGCAACCGCGGCCCGAAGAGCGATTGCTGGTCGCCCAGATGGGCCGTCCAGGGGCTGGTCCCGCCCTGGCCCTGATCCGATCCGCCGCCCATGATTCCCCTCCTGGTCCCGAGCAGTCCTGTGGAAGCATCACCCTCTTCCCCGGCGCTCACGCCTCCCAAACATCCGGCCGGGCATCCGGTTAGGGTGCAGTGACGATCCCTCGCCAAGGAGCTCTCGGGTGCACCTTCGAACCATCACCGCCGCCGGCCTGATCGCCGTACCCCTCCTCGGCGGGTGCGGCAGCGCGGCCGGCGACGACGGCAGCGCCGGCGGCCCCCGGCCGGCGCCCGGGACGACGGCGGCCAGCGCGCCCGTCACGCCGGCCTCCAGCACTCCGCCCGCTCCCACCGGCCCGGTGATCGACGGCGCCTCCTACTCCATCGTCCTGCCGGCCAAGTCCAAGGTCGTGAAGGGCGCCGTCGAGTGGAGCCGCGCCTTCGAGCGCGGCTGGAACCTCGAGGGCCAGCTGATCGAGGCGCCCTGTGGCTGCCGGACGGCCAACGACGACGCGGGCCTCGACCGCCTCGTCGAGGAGCGGACCCGCCACGACAAGCTCAGCTACGCCGACGTACGCCGGGCAGCGGACGTGACCATCGCCGGCTACCGCTTCGCCCACGTCACCGCCTCCGGCCACAGCGCCGACGGCGGTGACCACGTCGACGACTACGTCGCCTGGTACGCCGGCCGCAGCCTCGACTTCGCCTTCACCATCCATGGCGCCGGGGCGCGCTATGCCAAGCTCAGGGCGCTGGTCGACCAGAGCCTCGCGACCGTGCGCCTGAAGAGCTGAGCCGTGGCCCGCACGACCCAGCCACGGCGCGTCGACCGAGCCGCTCGCTACGGCCCCTGGATCTTCCTGGCCATCCTCCTCACCATCACCGGCCTGTGCGGCGCCGCCATCGGCCAGTACGTGTCGAACCACTGGCCCGGCGTGCCGATGCAGCAGGCCACCGTGGTGCGCTGCCGGCCGCTGGTCGTCAACGAGGTCTGCGCCACCACGGCCGACGGCGCCAAGGCCGCGTTCAGCTATGGCGGCCACGTCTTCACCCCTCGGGTCGGCTCGTCCATCGCGGTCTTCGACAAGGACGGCGCCTGGCACGCGCGTGACGAGGTCGGACTGCCGATCTGGCCGCTCGTCCTGGGACTGATCTGCGCGGCCGGCTCACTCGCACTCATCGTCCTGCTGGTCCGCCGCCTTCGGCGATGGCTGCGCGACCGGAGGCCGGAGCACCCGTAGGGCGTCTCTCAAGTCGCCGGCGGCGAGGTTTAGCGCCGCGCGGACCGGGGATGGTCCGTTCGTCACTGACTTCGGCGCTTCTCGGAGGACATCATGGGCGGCAGCGACCACATCCATGTCGATCATCAAGGCCTGCAGCAGATGCATCAGGTCGCCGGCAAACAGGCCGGCCACCTCGCCGATGCGCAGAGCTACATCAACGCCAACTGTGCCAAGTCGGAGGCCTTCCACGGCGCGCTCGCACCGTTCCGCGGGACCTACGAGACGGTCGTGACCAACGCCAACAACGGCATGAGCGACGCGCAGACCTTCTCCACGAAGATGAGCACCGCCCTCGACAAGGCACACCAGACCTACCGCCTCACCGACGACGGCGAGAAGACCCGGTGGGAGACCACGACGCAGCGTGCCGAGGGCGTGAACACCGCCATGCAGGACCTCGACTACGGCTACAAGACGGCCAGCAAGCCCGGTGACGCAGCGCTCGGCATCCACGCCGACGTCAAGGATCCGCTCACCGCCGGGCAGGACAGGCTGAAGGACGCGATCCGCAGCAAGCTCGGCCAGGACACCGACACCTCACTCGGCGACAAGGTCGACGCCGAGGCCCGCCGACGCAACCAGCAGGAGATCTCCCGTCGCCGCCGGCAGGCCCGCGCCGACGCCCGGCAGACCGGCATGAGCCGCGGGGACGCCGACGACGTGGCGGCCGCAGGAGCACGGGCCGACCGGCAGGACGTCAAGGACCGGCGCAACCTGGTGAAGAACACTGTCGATCCGGTGAAGGCGACGGTGGACACGACGAGGGACCTGGTGACCAAGGTCAAGAGCGTGGTGAACGACGTCAAGCAGATGCACCAGACGTCGAACGACCTCGACGACTACGAGAGCTACGAGGCCCGCGGCACCGACACCGCCGAATTGCGGAAGCAGCTCGGCTCATGACGGTGACCGAGCGCCACGACCCCACCTACGTCCTCCATCAGGACACGGTGCCCTCGGCAGACCTCGGCAAGTTCATCGAGGAGCAGAAGAAGTCCTGCGGTCTGATCGTCTACTCGATCGACGCCGTCATCCATCGGTTCACCGGCTTCAGCGTGATCGAATGGCTCTATCAGCCGTTCGCCGGGGACTGGAACGCGCTGCAGCACATGAAGGACTCCTGGCCCCAGGTCGCGACCTCGCTGCGGCTGGTGCAAGGCAACTACCAGGGCCTGAAGGACGACGCGCCGACGGTGTGGCACGGTCAGGGCCTGGACGCCGCCGTCGCGAAGCTGGACGCGATCATCGACTACCACGCCAACCAGGCGGAGGGCTGCGACCACCTCTCCACCCAGCTCGGGCATGCCCTCGAGGTCTCCGAGGCGGCGATCCAAGTGGTCAGCCTGGCGCTGAACTTCCTCGACTCGCTGGCGCAGGAGCTGATCGAGGACGCCTCCGTCCCGGTCCTCGGCTGGGGCAAGGCGCTGGTGACCGGCCCCGGAAAGGTCAAGAAGGCGATCTCGCTGATCAAGAAGGGCGCGGACGCGATCAAGAAGCTGACCGATCTGCTGCAGAAGATCCCCGAGATCGCCCGCTACATCAACGTCGGCCTGACCCTCACCGACGAGACCCTGAAGTTCGGCAACACCGTGCTCAGCGCTGAGGCCACCTCACACCTGGACGACACCTCGAAGCAGGCGTTCGGGTGAGCGCCTTCGACGATCCCGCCTTCCGGCAGGCGCTGGCGGAGGCCGACGCCGCCAAGGCCGCGGCGCTGTCCTCGCTCCAGGCCGAGCGGACCGTGCTCGCCCGCGAGCTCGAGCAGTTCCGCAAGGAGAAGGCCGAGCGCGACAAGGAGCGTGCCGCGGCCGCACGCCGCGGAGAGCTCGGGCCCGAGCGTCAGCAGTTGCAGCGGCGCATCGACGCCGGCGCGACCACCTGGGACGACGTCCGCAGCGGCCGCGACAGACATCCCAGCGCTGTCGCCGTCCGCGGCTTCATCGACCGCAATCTCGACGCGCTGGCGGCGGTGGTGCGCAACGACCCGGAGCTCCAGCGCGAGCAGCAGGAGCTGGGTGCGGTCCTGGGCGCCGAGCCCACCTGGCCGGACGCCACCGACGGCTGATCGGCGTACCTGACCTTCCTCACCTGCTACCCGCGTGTCGCGGGGAGCAATGTCAGGTGCCTCAGAGCCAGCCGCGGCGCGCGGCCTCGACGCCGGCCTGGAACCGGGAATCAGCCCCCAGCTCGGCCATCACCTCGGCGACCCGACGACGGACCGTGCGCAGGCTCACGCCCAGTCGGCGGGCGATCTGCTCGTCCTGGGATCCGGCGGCCAGCTGGGCAAGCAATTGGCGGCGGACCTCCTCTCCGGTCGTGTCGCGCTCGTACTCGGCGAGTGGTGAGGCCCGCTCCCAGAGCTGCTCGAAGAGGAGTCCCATCGCCTCGACGATCCCGCGCTGGCGCACCATGATCCGCGGTGAGGCGGCGCTCCCGAGCGGCTCGGGCATGAGCGCGTGGGTCACGCCGATCACCAGCAGCCGGGTCGGCAGGTCCGGCAGCAGCCGGATCTCCTCGCCGACGTCGGCCCGGCTCTGCAGTACGGCGGGGGCCTCCCCGAGCCCGCGCACCGGATAGATGGCGCGGGCTCGGCGACCGCTGGCGACCACCTCGGCGACCAGGTTGTTCATGTCCTCCTCCCACGGCTCCCGCCACTGGTCGGGCCGCAGCCAGGCCAGGTCACCGGTCGTGCGCTGCACGATGGCAGCGAGCGTCCCCGGCAGGTAGCGCGAGCGGAACAGCTCGCCGTCGATCGGCTGGACGGACCCCTCGAGGTGCTCTGGTGCGACGCCGGCGCTGCGCGCCGAGATGTAGGGCACCGCCCGGCTGATGCTGAGGAGACGCTCGTGCGCACCGCGCGCGGTCTCCGCCGCCGACTCGATCAGCCGCGAGATCGCCTCGGCCGGTGTGAGCACCTGGATCGACTCCTCGCCCAGGCGCACGATCCCGGCCGCGGCGAGCTCCGCCACCGCCTCCTCGAGCTCCTCGCGGGTCAGGCCGGAGACCTCGGCGACCTCGTCGATCGGACGCCCGGACATCGGCTGGATCCGCAGGTAGATCCGCGCCGTCTCAGTCGGGAATCCGAGCGAGGTGATGATGCTCTCGGCCGCGGGATTCTCCACGATCTCAGCCTAGTCAGCACGGCGAGCCGCGGGCGATGCCCAGACCGTGGGACGCGGGGCAGCGCCTCTTGGTCAGGCCTCCGGCTTGAGGAGGGGGAAGAGGATCGTCTCGCGGATCCCGGCGCCGGTGAACAGCATCACGAGGCGGTCCATGCCGAAGCCGAGCCCGCCCATCGGCGGTGCGCCGTACTCCAGCGCGCGCAGGAAGTCCTCGTCCAGCTGCATCGCCTCGGGGTCGCCGCCGGCCGCCAGGAGGGACTGCTCGGTGAGGACGTCGCGCTGGACGACCGGGTCGATCAGCTCGGTGAAGCCGGTGCCGCGCTCGACCCCGCCGATGATGAGGTCCCAGGCGAGCACCTGGCGGGGCTCCTGGGAGTTGAGCCGGGCGAGCGGCTGGGCGATGGCGGGGAAGTCGCACAGGTAGGTCGGCTGGAGGAGGTGCGGCTCGACCAGCTCGCCGCACAGCTCCATCACGATCTTGCCCTCGCCCCAGGCCGGGTCGATCTCCACGTCGTGCGCGGCAGCGAGCTCGCGCAGCGTCCGGAGCGGCGTGTCCGGCGTAACCTCCTGGCCGACCGCCTCCGAGACGCCCTGGTAGACCGGCAGCCAGCGCCACTCGCCGTCGAGGTCGATGGTGCCCTTCGGCGTCTCGATCCGGCGGGAGCCGAGCGCGTCGGCCGCGGCGAGGAAGACCTGCTTGAGGGTCTCGGCAATGCTGAACTGGTCGCCGTAGGCGTCGTAGGCCTCGACCATCGTGAACTCGGGGCTGTGGGTGGAGTCGACGCCCTCGTTGCGGAAGATGCGACCGATCTCGAAGACCTTGTCGACGCCGCCGACCACCGACTTCTTCAGGTTGAGCTCCAGCGCGATGCGCAGGGTCATCTCCTGGTCGAAGGCGTTGAGGTGCGTCTTGAACGGCCGCGCGTGGGCGCCGCCGTGGATCAGCTGCAGGATGGGGGTCTCGATCTCGAGGAAGCCGGCGTCCTCGAAGGTACGGCGGACGGCCCGCGTGATGAGGCTGCGGGTGCGGACCATCTCGCGCGCCTCCGGACGCACGATCAGGTCGGCGTACCGCTGCCGGACACGGGTCTCCTCGGACAGCTCCTTGTGGAAGACCGGGAGCGGCCGCAGCGCCTTGCTGGCCAGCTGCCAGGCCGACGCCATCACCGACAGCTCGCCGCGCCGCGAGCAGATGACCCGACCGGTGACGGCGACGTGGTCGCCCAGGTCGACGCTGCCCTTCCAGTCGGCCAGCGACTCCTCGCCCACCTCGGCCAGGCTCAGCATCACCTGGAGGCGCGTCCCGCTGTGGTCGTTCGTCAGGCCGTCCTGCAGGGTGGCGAAGCAGAGCTTGCCGGTGTTGCGCACGAAGATGACCCGGCCGGCGACGGTGACGACGTCCTGGGTCTCCTCCCCCGCCTCGAGCCTGCCGTCGTAGGCCTCGCGGACCTGAGCGAGCGAGTGCGTGCGGCCGACGCTGGTCGGGTAGACCTCGCGGCCCTCGGACAGCAGACGCTCCCGCTTCGCGCGCCGGACAAGACGCTGCTCATCCAGGCTGGGCTCGTCGAGAGCGGGCTCCTCGAGAGCGGGCTCCGGGGCGGTGGGCTGCTGCGCGTCGGTCACGGGCGCAAGGGTATCCGGGACGACGGCGGTCGCTGTAACGCGGTGTTCGATGCTCTTCTGCGGCGTTGCAGCACCGCAGAAGAGCTGCGAACACCGCGTTACAGATGGCGTCAGCGAGCGCCGATGAGGGCGTCGTAGGCCGTCGGGCTGCTGTCGCGCAGGAAGTCGCGGCAGCGCTGGGCCTCGTCGTCCTCCCCGATCTCGGCGGCCGCGGTGGCCAGCAGGGCCAGGCAGATGAGGAAGCCGCGGTTGGGCTCGTGCTCCCACGGCACCGGGCCGTGGCCCTTCCAGCCGTTGCGGCGCAACAGGTCCAGGCTGCGGTGGTAGCCGACGCGGGCGTAGGCGTAGAGGGTGACGTCGTCGGCGCCGCTCTGCTGCGTCTGGGTGGCCAGCGCGGCCCATGCCGCGGGGGATGCCGGCCGGCGGCGTACGACGTCGGCGGGCGCGGCCCCCTCCACCAGCTCCTGCGTGGCGGGGTCGACGGGGAGGTGGACGGGCGGGGGGCCGGCCAGAAGGTCCTGGTGAGTATTCATGGGAATATTGTCGGTGGTCGGGTGTTGACTTCGTTCTGTGACCCAGACAGCTCCACCTCAGACCCAGCCCGACGTGCGGCCATGGCCCGCGCTGTTCGCCCTGGTCGTCGGCTTCTTCATGATCCTGGTCGACCTGACCATCGTCACCGTCGCGACGCCGACCATCATCGAGAAGCTCGACGCGAGCGTCAACCAGGTGGTGTGGGTCTCCAGCGCCTACATGCTCGCCTACGCGGTGCCGCTGCTGATCACCGGCCGCCTCGGTGACCGGTTCGGCTCGAAGAACCTGTACCTGGTCGGCCTCACCGTCTTCACCCTCAGCTCGCTGTGGTGCGGCCTGACCTCCACGATCGGCATGCTGATCCTGGCCCGTGTGGTGCAGGGTCTGGGCGCGTCGATCATGACCCCGCAGACCATGGCGATCATCACTCGGATCTTCCCCGCCGCCCAGCGCGGCAGCGCGATGGCGGTGTGGGGTGCGACCGCCGGCGTGGCCATGGTCGTGGGCCCGATCCTCGGCGGCATCCTCACCGACGGGCTCGGCTGGGAGTGGATCTTCTTCGTCAACATCCCGGTCGGCCTGATCGGCTTCGTCCTCGCGTTGCGCCTGGTGCCGGCGCTGCCGACCCACGAGCACAGCTTCGACTGGCTCGGCGTCGCGCTGTCCGGGGCGGGCCTGTTCCTGCTCGCCTTCGCCATCCAGGAGGGCCACGACAAGCACTGGGCGGCCTGGATCATCACGATGATCGTCGGCGGCCTGGTCCTGCTGGCGCTCTTCGTGCTGTGGCAGGCGCGCAACAAGCGCGAGCCGCTGGTGCCCCTCGGCCTCTTCCGCGACCGCAACTTCTCGGTCTCCAACGGCGCGATCACCGTGATGGGCGCGGTCGGCGCCTCGATGGGCTATCCGCTGATGCTCTACGCCCAGGCCGTGCGCGGCGACAGCCCGACGCAGGCCGCTCTGCTGATGGTCCCGATGGCGGTCATGTCGATCGTCCTCGCGCGCTTCGTCGGTGGCCTGACCGACCGGCACCACCCGCGCAAGATCATGGGCTTCGGGTTCGCGGCCAGCTTCATCGGCATGCTGACCCTCGCCCTGCAGCTGCGCCCCAGCGCCCACATCTGGGAGCTGTGCGTCTCGATGGTCGTGATCGGCGTCGGCAACGCCTTCATCTGGGCGCCCACCGCTGCCACCGCGACCCGCAACCTGCCGATGCAGTCTGCCGGCGCCGGCTCCGGGGTCTACAACGCGACCCGCCAGGTTGGGTCGGTGATCGGCTCGGCCGCCATCGCCGTGCTGATGGACTCCCGCCTCGCCGCGCTCCTCGGCACAGGTAGCGGCGCCCACGGCGACGCCGGTGCGGCCAAGATCACCGAGCCGCACGTGGCCTCGCTGTTCTCCCAGGCGATGCGTGACGCGATGTACCTGCCGGTCGCCCTGTTCGTGGTCGGCTTCCTGGTGGTGCTGTTCTACGAGCGGCCCCAGCACGCCGGCTTCGCCGACTGAGTCGAGTTGCCACCCTCGCACCGTTGAGTTGCCACTCGCGCACCCTTGAGTCGCCACTTCGTGTCCCATGAGCGGAGCCCCCGCCCAGTTGGGCGGGGGCTCTGCTCATGCTGTGTCAGACCGGCAACTCAACGTCACCGGAGTGGCAACTCAACCGATGGCGTGACCGGCCGAGCTCAAGTGCTCACAGGACTCCACGACCCGGGCCGACATCCCGGCCTCGGCTGCCTTGCCCCAACTGCGCGGGTCGTAGGCCTTCTTGTTGCCTACCTCGCCGTCGACCTTCAGCACGCCGTCGTAGTTGCTGAACATGTGGGCCGCGACCGGGCGGGTGAACGCGTACTGGGTGTCGGTGTCGACGTTCATCTTCACCACACCGTAGGAGACGGCAGCGGCGATCTCCTCCGCCGAGGAGCCAGAGCCACCGTGGAAGACCAGGTTGAGCGGCTTGTCGCCGTGCTCAGTGCCCCACTTGGCGACGATCGCCTCCTGGGCGTCCTTGAGGATCTCCGGACGCAGCTTCACGTTGCCCGGCTTGTAGACGCCATGGACGTTGCCGAAGGTCAGCGCCGCCATGTAGGTGCCGTTCTCGCCGAGGCCGAGTGCCTCGACGGTGGCCAGCGCGTCGCCTGGCGTGGTGTAGAGCTTCTCGTCGATCGCGCCGACGATGCCGTCCTCCTCGCCGCCCACCACGCCGACCTCGATCTCGAGGACGATGTGCGCGGCCTTGGCCTTCGCGAGCAGTTCCTCGGCGATCTGGAGGTTCTCGTCCAGCGGTACGGCGGAGCCGTCCCACATGTGGCTCTGGAACAGCGGCATCTCCCCGCGGCCGACCCGCTCGGCGGAGAGGTCGAGCAGCGGGCGGACGAAGCCGTCGAGCTTGTCCTTGGGGCAGTGGTCGGTGTGCAGCGCGATGTTGACGTCGTACTTCTTGGCGACCTCGACCGCGTAGGCGGCGAAGGCGACCGAGCCGGTGACCATGTCCTTGACGGTCGGGCCGGAGAGGTACTCCGCGCCGCCGGTCGAGATCTGGATGATGCCGTCCGAGCCGGCCTCGGCGAAGCCGGCCAGCGCGGCGTTGAGGGTCTGGGAGGAGGAGACGTTGATCGCGGGGAAGGCAAAGCCCTTCGCCTTCGCGGTCGCGAGCATCTCGGCGTACTTCTCGGGGCTTGCGATCGGCATCAGGTGACTCCTTGGCCTGTCGTCGGGCGCTTCTCACGCCTGTCCTGGCGACTGACAGTAA
>Ga0164242_10003746_pt1 | contig 17241 bp, 20 predicted proteins | sample OricomgcompostMG_FD_108783 | JGI IMG/M metagenome (GOLD analysis project Ga0164242, IMG submission 108783) | Miracle-Growth compost microbial communities from Emeryville, California, USA - Original compost - Miracle growth compost (MG) ...
ATAGGACGACGCCATCATGTGCGATTCCCGTTGACTGAACACTGGATTGTACGCTTGTGTTCTACATGTATGTGGTGGTGCCTCCCTCTTGCTCAGACTACCTGCTCAGAGTTCTCGCTCTGTTGCCTTGTCTTGCCGTTGCGTCGTCAGCATGGGGAAGAATTTGGATGCCTGCCCGGGCAAGGAGGCGTCCTGGAGTTGGGCCATACACATTCAAGCTTGACTGGCATGCAGCGAGGGTGGCCTCGTTCACTGGACACCTACCTACCTATGTTCCCAGTTGGGTTTCACCACTTGCCATTGCAGTTGCTTGCCGGGGAAAGGCGGCGTTGACAGTCACAAGATCCGGTGTGCGATGCAAGGAATGTACGATCAATCATTGCGGCCCTCCCCACGACCATAACGGCAAAGGGAAGCGCCGCACCCAAGATTGTGCGCTGGAATTTCATCTCCATTCTGTTCGAAAACTTCAATGTGTCCTGGGCCCGACCGAGCACGTAAATGCTGGGGACCTCGAATCAAAATAAGCGTTCCGAGAATGTGAAAAATGCGTTGTATAAATTAATATGAGGAGAAAAAGAGGAAAAAAAAGAAGTCGAAAAAAATTCAGGTGTTCAAGACTTTTTGTATGGGGCTGGGACTGACGCGCGTATTGGCCTCAGGCACCAGACCAAGTACCAGGTACCTACCCCCTTGTATCTTGGTCGGCAATTTGCACGTGGGGCACCGTCAACCGTCCCTCGGACACGGAGCAAGTCGGGACAGGATCTTGAATTACTTCGCCGCTGGGTTATATCGCTGTTCGAGGGCCGCCCTGTGACAGCATCATTCCAACGGATATGAGTCTCTCCCAAACCCTCCCGAGGTTCTTGCTACCTCGCCTAAGCTGGATTGGACCTGCTACGACCTCCTCCGGTCCAGTATCAGCACTGGCCCTGCACTCCCGAAACCAACGACAATGGCAACCCCCTTCCAAGCCCAGCCGCGCAGACTGGCCTCGGGCTCATCACTCTATGTCGAGAACAAAGAGCCATAGGATAGATGTGGCCCGGAGACCTTCTCTTCGGCGAGCCTTCCATGTCTCAGCACCCTGTCGCAGAGACCACCACTTCGATACACTGAAGTTTGTACAGCGCCTACAAGAGGAGGGGTTTACAGAGGAGCAGTCAGTGGCAATGATGAAGGTTCTCAATGACGTGATTGAGGAGAGGTATGACCTCCAGCTAGACTGACTTCCTCCCTGCTACCTGGCCTGACCTTTGCTAACCGTCAGTCCAAGCATCCAAAACCTCACCCGGACTATGGTCTTACGCGAAGACGCTGCCAAGGCGACTTACACCCAAAAGGTTGACTTTGCCAAGCTGCGCAGCGAGCTCCTCAGCGCCGACAGCACCGAGTCCAGCACGACGCTTGCCGCCCACGAGCGCCTGACCAACGACATTACCAAGCTCAACAGCCGCCTGCGCGACGAGATCGGCCGCACCCAGGCGAGCGTGCGCCTCGACTTGAACCTCGAGAAGGGACGCATCAGGGAGGAGGCCGTCTCCCAGGAGCTCAAGATCAAGGAGACTGAGACCAAGATCGAGCAGGAGGTGGCGGCCCTGCGGCAGCAGCTCGAGCAGGTCAAGTTCCAGACCTTACAGTGGCTGATGGGTGTGTGCACAGGCTTTGCGGCGCTGCTGCTTGGTGCATGGCGTTTGTTGATGTAATACCCTGGTTCTTGTGACTTTTAAGATTATCATGGGGGGCAGTCATCGGAATTGGTGGTCATGCTAAGCCATTGCGTCTTTCCTACGACGATTACTCGAACGACATTAGAATACACGGATATGGCGCGCGCAAGCGGTATACGGGGGCGATGAAAGGATGGATACCAAGACCACTACGTGAGAGAGCAAGATTTTTTTTGGGGCTTATCCTTCGAGGCAGTAACCACGCCAAAAGTCAGCGTATAGGGCAGCTTTGGTAGGAACACCAGCCTCTCTCCTTCGATACTGTCAAACAGTCGTTATATTGGTGCTGTGACCGATGGGATCACCCCCTCTCTCTGAACTTGGGCTAGCTCTCCCCCGTCTTGGTGGTATTTATTGCGCCCTCGTCTCAGGCTACCCATTAGCACATGAGCCAAGCAAGGTAGGTAGGTCTCATCTCCGCTATGCTCCCGTCTTGATCAGCCAGTCGTTAGAGATGACCTTGCAGCGTCCTCTGCCGTTCAGATATTTGATCACGAATCCCTCCCGGATATTGCCATTCATGCCAACGCCCTTTGCCTTCTCAATCAGCTCCTCCAGGTTATTCGCGAAGTCTTTGATCTTATAGTAGCCGAGCACGGGGACGTGGGCAATGTCCAGGCGCTTGCAAATGTCCACGACGGTCTTGACGGGTACGTGCTGCTGCTTGTCTATGTCCCAAATACCGAACACGAGGAATGTGTGCTCGTCTTTTGGAAACTCCATAGTGTTTTGGCCAACGGTCCAGCCACAGAACTCTCCTTGGAGGGCCACGTTCCCCCCAATCTGGTGCACCTTCTCATGAAGGCCGAGCATCTTAGTCACTTGCCAATATTTGTTCTCTCCGTTATCGATGAAGTCGTGCGCCCGACCGCACACGCCAATCCTTCGTTGTCCGTCGTCCATGATCTCGCTACACCCCTCGGGGAGTGCTGGAAGGCAGCGATACCAACGAGAGCTTGAGTCGACCGCGTAGATCGTCATGCTAACACCATCGAGCTTCTCGGTGATCTGGAATATCGGCTCCGGGAATTGCAATGAGAAGAGGCCGACCACATTTTGGGCGCGCTCACTGCATGGCTGAGGGAAGAAACTCGGGGGTTTGCCAAGGTTGGCGTTGGGGTTCTTGTCCACCGCAGCCTCCCATTTCTTCACGCGGAGCTCCGTTTCGAAGGATAGGTTGAAGAGCTCCTTCATGGCTTCCGGCTCGCCGATCACGGAGATCATGTCATCGAGTAGACCGGTGACTTCTGGAAACTGTTCGATAGGAAAGACGATGCCTTGCGAGATCTTCTTGCCGAAGGTGCGCGACCTGACCCGGAATCCCTCAGTTCCATCAAATATGTCCCGGCGGCCGGCGACGTACTCCCAAAAGCGGCCATCTGTAGCAGGGAGGAAGGAGTCGATTTCGAAGTAGAGGACCAGCTGGCCGACCTGGTAATGGTTCTTGGGTACAACGACGGTCCAGCCCCCGACGTGGACTAGATCCAAGCCACTTCCTTTCATCCTCTCTTTGTCGTCGATACGGCGGACCGTAACGAGTCGGCGGGCAGGAGGTGGCGCTGGGATTTTCGTATCCATCGCGATGGGGTTTCCTGATGTCGACGTCAATACGTCGGCGCTCTTTGTAAAGGGGGTGCTCATCCTGAGACTTCTATTATTGAGATACGCAATATATACGCAAGAAGCCGTACCTATGGAAGTTGGACAAGCCCAGAATTTACGGCCTTGTCGCTAAGTCAAGATTTGGTTGGGGTGAGGGCTATGTTGAGGGGAAAGTGACTTTCTCATGACAACATGGTGCGGGTTAAAGCAGGTGCAAACTGCATGCATGGAATCACTGGACCCTCATGTACTCGACGGCGGCGAGTTCCCGTCACACTTGGAACTACTGGTAGTTGCCCTAAAAAGGGCCACTTTTGTGCAATTCATTGGCGATAGTGTCGATTCGAGTCTGGGAAACAAAGGGCAATAGTCGATGGTACTGAGTTTGGTTAGTTGACCCTCCTCCTCTTGACCGCCGGCGGCAACCTCATTAGGGGGTTCTACAGAGTCGCCGGTGGCGTTACCAAGTCCACAACCTCGGCTCCCTGTAAGTAACTGAAACTTGGTCATATTGTTAACCGATGTTGGGCTTTGTTGGTGATGTCGGGGGTTGGGGGAAGCTCAGCCCGCTACTAGTTGCTGGTCACTCAGTATTGACTGCCCAGCCTGGAGAGACGGAGGAGGAACCATCGTTGAGCGAGGAGATTGAGTTGATCAAGAGTAATTACTGCGGCTCTGATATTATATCTAACTAGTTGTGCCCAAGGAGTAGCTCCTCGATCACACTCCCTTTCGCAATGCAACAACTTTGCGTCCCTGAACTTGCGGCGTGGCCCTTCTTACAGGCCTGTGTGAATCGGAAGCTTAATGGTACTTGTTCTTCTCGGCATGGATATCATTCTCTAGATAGATCTCCGTCTTGTCGTTCATCTTGGCATCGATGTTCTCGCATAGGAGGCAGCAGATGAGACCAACGCCAGCGAAGGCCAGCGACGACAGCGCCGTAATCTTGAGGCCATGCGCATACGACCACTTGAATGCATCACTTGCGGCGGCAATAATGTCGGCAGTCTGAAATAGGGGCGTCAGGATGGGTACACAAATGACACAGCGGCGAGTCCTTTGTCCAAAACGACATGGCGCGGGAAACAGGAAGGAAACGTGAGGTTGCGACTTACGATGCCTGGAACAGCCATGATGGCATCAGTACCTAGCGATAGAGCCCCAAGGAGTTGTTGTGCATTGGCCGGGTCGAGCCCAGCCTCAATAGCCGCTTTCGGCACCGTCATGGCGGCGCGCTTGGACTGGGTATTAGCCAATATGGTCGTGTAGATGGCCGCAGCAAGCGACCCGCCAGCGTAGCGGGCAACGCCGGCGAGTCCTCCAGATATTCCGAGTTCCTCTTGGGGGACGCCAAGCTGGGTGAAGGCGACACTCTCGTACTGAGCCCAGCCGAAGGCGGTCTGCATGAGGAAGGTGAAGGCAATCATGAGGCCCTTGTTCGTGGGCGTCACGAGGGCCATGAGACCGCCAAAGAGGGTCATGAGGATCCAAGAGCCGACGAGGGTGTGTTTCCAATGCCCGATGACGTTGCCAAAGCAAATTAGGAGCACGGCACCGAAGACGAGACCGAGGTTGCCAGGGAGGGTGAGGAGGAGCTCTTCACTACGTGTGGTTGTCGGGGTCACTGTTAACTCGGTGTTAGAGCTTGGGGACTTGAGGAAAATTGGAGACTGGGGGATGGGCTTATACGGTAAAACACGTTAATCATTGTTGGGTATATGACATTGATACCGTAGTAGAACATGGTAACCTGCAATAGATGCTAATATTAGTCTTGAGACTAAAGAGTGAAGTTTAAGTTGATCCACATACGATGAAGGCTAGGATGAAAGGAACCGTAAACTCCCTTCCGTTGTGGTATCGGAAGATATGTGGAGGGCATAAAGGGTATTTGACACTAATAAAGGAGCAGAGGTTAGGATTCAGTTTCATGTTCTGTCGTTGCGGTAAGAAGGGGAGGGGCGATGCCAGTTCATACTTTCCAAAAGTCTCCCACAGCCCAAAGAGGACGAGGACACCAAACCCAACACACATGGGGGCAATAACAGTAACATCCTTGCTAGATTTATACTGTTACGTGGGTATAATTAGTCCTTGCTTTGCCCTTATGGGTGCTAGGTTTAACTGCGGGGAAGTATTCACAGTTGTGTTGATAATGCCCACGAGGGTGAGACAGACTCCCGGAATAACGAGCAGACAGCCAATGTAATCGAGCCCCCTGAGGGCATCCTTCCAAGGCACACCGCGAGGGTGCTTGGGCGGGTGGTATAACAAGGCAATTCCGAGAAGGCTGAGGAACTGTGCGATAAACCCGGCATAATAAATGTACTGGAAGTCGCGCTCTCCGCTGTCGATAGCATACTAGAGCATTGTTGTTAGCCTCAAAGGAGAGGGGGAAAGGGGGACAAATGGAAATGGAAGACATACTCGACCAACGATGGGACCAATGACAACAATGACAAAGACGAAACCGTCCGAGAGGCAGATGCCAATGTGCCGGTACTTGTTGGGCATCAACTCCGGGATCGAACACATGGCCATCTGGCAAAATCCGCCGCCAAAGCCAGTGATGGCAAGCCCGGCGATGAATTGTGTTGGGCCGTGCGAAGTAGCGCTGACTAGGAAGCCGACACAGCAGATTGCATTGCCGGCGAGTAGGAATAGACGGCGACCGAAGAGATCGCTGTTACTGCATTCGAGGAAACACAAAAGGATCATTGTTAGCTCTAGACATGATATATGGATTGAGATAAAGGGGCTGGATGGAAAGGGGAAACCCACGTTCCCGCAAGAAGAAAGCCGATCGAGTTCGCAGTAGTATATGCCGGAACTAATATAAAATTGGTCAACACTGAGCATCTTCAAGAGATACGGGAGCAGTAGAAGCACGCACCGTACCATCCCGCGCTTACAGGATCACCCCATCTTGCCGAGAGACGGCCCTGTAAAGCCCCTGTGGTAGGTACGGGCCAGAAGGAGAGGCCGAAGGTGGATGATAGGATCTGCCCGGCTTGGTCGTCAGTACCGCTACAATCGAGGCAAGGAAAGCTGGGGAAACTTACGAAGATCACTACCCAGGTCTTCCATGTCATGGCGACGACCTCGCCGCTCAAGGTTACTAGTCCGCCAGGGTCAGGGCCGTCGGCCGCTGGCGGAGCGCCGACACTGCTGCCCGACTGGCCCGTGTGCTTCTCTGCGTCCGACGAGATCTCTGCATCGGTGGAGACGGTGGACGCCCTTGCCACTGCAGTTTCGGTAGCGGTCATGACTGGTCGCTTTCGTCAGATGAACTGTGGCTGGCACGCGGACAAGGGTGTCTGAGCTACTGCGACGTCGAGTGAATCCTCCCAGTGTTCGTCCAGACTGGTTTGTTGGCGCATGCTGTTACGACGTTTAAGAGGACCACGGCCCCCATACCGGCGTGGTCGGATGACAGGCTAAACGTTCCCGCCCGGGGTGTGGTTGTGACATAACTCTGGGGGTGTTCCGCCATGGGTAAGCCTAGAAGGTCGCGTTGATGTCGCACTGGCTGCTCGCCGGGTCAGCTTTTCCAGCGCGTTGCAGATCTCCCCGGAGACTTGATACTGGGGAAAGCTAGGGCCCCGGGATTTGACTCTTGCGGGGCCGCCCCTAGTAATCTTGGCATGGGGAAAGGTAATTACTTGTTCAAGTTAAGGGTTGAGCTCTTTGACCGGAAAATCAAGTCCTCCCATGAACAATCAATCAATCCCTTGGCTTTGGAAGGCCTGGAGTGCTTGGATGAGACCAGTCGAGGCTCTAGCCTGCCTATCAGCTCACAGCTTGCACTTCCGGCCTGTCTGGAGGTTTGGCTCTCATCCCAATCTCTAAGAACCACCCTAAGCCTTGCGGGGAGACTAGTCGACTAAAGCACACAATCGGGATAGCTCGGTGCTTAGAGGTGGGGATGCATCTCTGGCATTTTGGCAGGCTCCAATTACATAGCAAGTGGGCTGGTTCAATTGGCTCCCTTGAATCTTGGTAATATTAATGGCGTCTCCCCCTTTTTGCTACTTAGGTAACCTTTCAAGAGAAGATGAAAGTACGGAGTACAGAGTACAGACACACGTACACCCGGCTTTAAGCCTATGCCCCCGAATAAACATACCCGGGCCACGGACCTCTCAGTTGGTCGGGTGCGAGTACTCTAGGACTCCGTCACGGTCATCCACTCCCGGGGTCGCCTTTCCAAACGCTATCATGTCGTGCCTAGAGAGAAGTGATCCACCCGGTCAGCTCTGACAGACCTAGAGCCTCTGGGGAAGGGGCAACTTACCCGGCGAACACGGTGATGGAATCGACGTCAAGGAAATAGTCGCAGTCACTTGACAGGCTGATATAGTCGGGACTGTTTATGAACTTGTCATAATCATCCCACGTCGGCAGCCACAAAGTGCTGCAACCGTCGAAGTCGAGGACCTTGTGGTTGAGTTTGCGGAGCGTCTCCTTTTGCTCTGGCGTTTGGTGGTGCTAATCAAGGTTAATAATTAGTGGCCAAATTTCATTAATGGCATGCCAAGGCACATAGCGAGCGAAACGATCGGCGACATACCTGAGTGTACCGTAAGACCTTGTGTTTCGCGAACGGTTTGGACGAGACGGTCAAGTCGGCATGAACGGTGGCCCAGTGTTTGTAGAAGTGTTCGAAGGAAACATTTGGGAGCCGTTTGAAGTACACAGCGATCTTGATGCACGCTATACGAAGGGGTTTTCAGGTCAGCGCAGGGAACTCGTCCGGAGTAGGTGGTTAGCAGAGGCGCTGATGGTACTCACGCTGATAGTGGATTCCGGCGTCATAGCTGAGAAGCTGCTGCTGAAACTTGTGATCAATGCGCTCGTGGCCCGTTGCTCTGTCTCCCGTCATGTTTGCCGGATGCGTACTGAATGTGCGAGGAGACACCGAGGTAGGTCTCACTTATGAGCGGATATTTGGATATCTAGAACGAGGCCCAAGCCCGTATATATTGGCGGCTTGGACAGTCCCGAGACGCAACGTAGGCGCCATGGTGCTACTAATACTGCTGTTCTCGAAGTTGACGTAAGCCAGTATTGATCGCCGCCCGATGTGAGGGGATCCTGTGGGGGGAACCCAGGAACCTGGTATCCGGGGTAGTGTTGGGGTATGATGATGCTAGGGGAAAGGTTTCCCTCGAGGAGGGACCTCCAACTTGACTCCAATTCTTCAAACTCCCTTGTTAGGTAGGCAATTTGTGGTGTGATTAAGCGAGCATAGAGTTGCGGTGATGATTGTGTTGTATTTACTCGTATCTCAAATCGTAGGTAGGATAGCATAATAACCGTGCATGATACAGCGCAGTGTTCAAGGCATGCAAATGTCCGGAGAGATGGTCTATTTACAATGACCGAAGGACTTTGGCAACACCAATAGCCTTCTCCTCGCCAAATCTGCCAGTCACAATCTGGACCCCGACGGGCATACCGTCGAAGAGGTCGACATCGTAGTAATCGTGATTAAACCGATCTGAGAAACTTCGAGGTTTGTGATCCTTCCATTCCTGACTTGGTTGGTCCTTGTCTTTTGACACGACGGTGGCGGGAACCGTGAAGGCGGTCCAGTTGAGAAGATTGAAGATGGAGGAGTAGCCGATGTACATGTCGGCCTGGACCCATGCCCTAGGGCGTAGGCCCACCCACTGGGTAGTCGGCATGATCAGAGCGTCGAGCTCGCTCGTCTCCCACCTGGCCATGTACTCGTCTTGGTACTCAAAGATCTCGTCGCTCAGGTTCTGTCTCTGGTCGGCATCTAGGTAAGTCTCGTCGGTGCCCGTCAGCATGCCCGGAACGAGTGGCTCCCCTTGACCTTGCTTGGTCATCTCGACTGCGTCACGTCCGCCCTCAGACAGAATGGCTTTGACCCACATATCGACACCCTTTGCGTGGCTCGAAGCATCCCACGGCACCACGTCATGGCCTGCTGCTCTGAGCTTCTCCACCGTCTCGAGAACGGCTCTCTGAATAGGAGGCTGAGGAAGAACAGCTCCGTCGTCGACGATATAGCCGATCTTCAATTTCTTCGATCCGGATGAAATTTCGTCGACCAAATTCTCCCTCCAGGGAATTGGCAGAACGCCAGGATCGCGCTTCCAGGGCTGGCAAGATAGATAGCTCTTCATGAAGTACTCAATGCTGTCCAGGTCTCGAGCCATCGGGCCAGCCACTGGTGGAATGACATTGGCCTGCCACCTGACACTTTCGCGGTTGCCAATTCGCCCGATGGTTGGACACAGGCCGTAGAGGCCCTGCAAGGTAGCGGGCACCCTGATGCTGCCACCGACGTCGGTACCGATGCCTAGTACGCTTCCGCCGCTGGCAACAAGGGCTCCCTCACCGCCCGAGCTGCCACCCGAGATTAAATATCGGTTGAGCGAGTTGACCGATTGGCCAAAAAGATGGTTGTAACTGTCGCTCATCATCGTGCTTTGAGGAATGTTGGTCTTGACATAGAACACCGCGCCGAGTTTGCGGTAGGCGGCCACGGAGGGATGGTCCTTTACCGCTGGACTGCCCACGCGTGCCAGCCAGCCGTTGGTCGCTTCGACTCCTTGGACAGCCTGACTATCCTTCAGACTAAGCGGGAGACCGTGCAGGGGACCGACGGGCTTGCCGGTCTTCTGCAAGATCTCGTCAAGTTCCTTCGCCTGAGCCAGGGCTTCGTCAAAGAAAATCTCCGTCAGACACGATGTGAGCTGTTGCACCACCGCGGTCCGCTTGCAAAAAGCCACGGTGACATCGTAGGCGCTCCAGGCCGAGGTGTGGATTTTTTCGAGGATATAAGGTGCCGAGTGGGATGGCTTGGTGACTTCAAGCTCCCAGGCCGACAGGATGCCACAAGATTCGACAACGGGAAGAGAGCTTTGAGCCTCTGCAGCGGATGGGATGGTCTTCAGACGCCATTCTTCTGGTATGAGCGCGAGTTGCCGTTGGCGGCGCTCTCGCGTTGCGACTTTCCAAGCCGGAAGAGGGTCTGCCATTTTGTCATTCACCCGTCCGCATCTGTGATGAGCAGAATGAAGCGACCGGGTCAGAGATACGAAAGTCATATATATGGCTTGCCGAGCGAGGTGTTGCCGTGAAATCTGCCGCCGAGCAGCTGCCGACATCGCATTGATTCTTGCTACTAGCATCGTCACATTTTTCCACATCTCAGGGGACGAGTCCACAACAACCCCGCTACGACTGACTATGCCTGTCTTTGCTATCACAGCGCTTGCTATCAGCATAGCGCTTGCTATCAGCACAGCGCTTGCCATCGGCACAGCGCTTGCTATCAGCCGTCAACTCACACGAATGCCTGCCACTGATTCGAAAGAGGAAGTTTGTTTGATCTGGTGGATCGTATGAGCACCGCCCCCTCGGTGGTCGAAGCGGATAACCTTACTAGTCCTGATTTGTAGCTGATAGCATAGCCGATAAGGAATCCGGTGAGTCGGTAAGGAGGGGTGGGTCTTGGCCCAGGTTCTCCTCGTCAAGCAGGAACTTCAGGGTCCCGAGAAGCGTCACAGGACCTGATTTGCAAATGGATCAGTGGCTTAAAAGATTGCCACGGAGCAACCGGGATTGGCAGGGTCTTGGAACTAGAGGTACATACATTGGATGGGATTTATTAGTCCTAGGTACGTAGTCTAGGTGCTTACGCCACGCCGAAAGGTGCCGAAAAACAGATTGGCTAGGCTGTTTCCAGCTGTGGGCAAGAACTACCACTGAGAAATCGCGTTCGATTCATCAGCACAACAGAAATACCTTCAAGGTTGGACCAAGCCGAGTACTGCCCTTAACGCTCCTCGATCTGCAAGGCAACCATATCGGTCTTCCTTGAGAAAAGTTATGAACGGAGAATCGCAGGTGAATGGAGCCTCTGTCAATGGCCAGGGCCAGACGCAGTACGCTCAGACCAGACTGAACAAGATTCGTGTCTACAAACATCGAGGTATGTTCACCGCTGGAGACATACAGTCCGTTCAAATATGCCAACCCTTGAGTACTGCCAATACAGAAGAAGACGGAGGACATAGGGCGCTGACCGTCGCAAACACAACCTTTTAGCGCACTATGATTTTGAGACCGTCCACTCCATCACCGACTCCACGTTCGTCTCTCACGTCTCATTCATCGGTACAGATGAAGACGGTGAGCCCACCCCGATGATGTTACCACTTACGGCGGTACTCGGAAACTACGGGGATGGAGACAACGTGGGCCCAGAAATGAGCGACGAGGACCTCGAGCGGCATCAGAAGGATGCAATGAAGCAAGGTCCGGCGAATGTCTATTTGCATGGCAATGCAGCGGCGATGCTCTGCAAAGCGATTAAGAACAGCGGAACCGGTACGGTCAAGGTTTGCATCTGTTCGACGAAAGGTACGGTCCTTGTTCTTGATGGCGAAATTGTACTTTGTGCTTTTCGTGACTATAGAATATATTCCGAGGCTGACGCCCAGTGAGCTCTAGTGGATGGACTGGTCTTGTACCCTACCCCCAACGGGCACAGTCTCAACTATCGTTCGGCCTCCATCCACGGCATGGCATCGCTGGTTCCAGATACGGACCGTCGGAAAAAGCGATGGGCCATGCGAATACTCACGAATCACATGTGGAGAGGTCGGTGGGGGAACACCTACCCAGTCTCTCCAAGCGCAGTTGAGAGTGTCAAAGTCATCGAGGTTCAAATACGAGCTGCCAGCGCCAAGATCCGTACTGGAGATACTGGATTATTCGACGCGAAAGTGGTGCAGGAGGAGGATAGAGTGAGCATGCAGGAAGCTGGCAAGGGAGTGTGGTCCGGTGTCGTGCCGCTGTTTGAGGTGCTAGGGACGCCGGTCAAAAGCAAAGATATCGAGGGTATCGGTGGAGACGAGAAAGGGTTGGAGACGCTGCAACCCTGGCTAGAGGAAAGAAATGCGAGGGAGCGCACTTATGCAGAAAGCCTAGGATTCATAGGAAAATGATGACTTCAGTCACGGCTCAGATCCCAAGTTTGTAGTAACCGTATTGAAAGTTGAGCGCAGCAACAAAGGCAGATGAAGTCAGAGCATCCATCGGCCGAGTGCCCTGCCGAGTTCCCTTTCGCCGACAATCACGTGATCCGCTCACCAGGCGCTGGTCCAGGCCTTTTCTCCGCATTCTTTCTACGCCGCCATCACCGAGAGCGCTCCTCCCACTATCCTTCGCGTGTACTCACGGGACATGTCTTCGTGATGCGGTTCGAAATAGTTGTCTCCATGCCTCAAACTGCGCCTCAACAAAGACCGTTGGTGCAGACTAACATATCTCCCTCTCGGATTGATGGAGATGATATGCCAATCATCATCATTAACCTTCCACCATATTCAAACGCGTCGTGAATTTTAAGCATCAGCTCCATTACCAGCCTTGATCGCTACAGCCAGTTCTCAGTCTCGGTGTTCCACTGATCACAACACCCACACCTGCGCTCCCAATGGCGACTCGGATAAGCAAAACGCCTGTGAAGCCCATGTGGGTGGACCTCCGCCGCCGGTCTAAAGGCGGATGTATCGATTGCAAATCTGCCAAAGTTCGATGCGACGAAGTCCGCCCTGAATGTGGCACTTGTGCTCGTCGACGGCGTCCCTGCCGAGGATACAAGCCTCTCCCAAGTACGGGAACCAATGCCGCAGAGGAGAAACAGAGGTTTATATTTTATCAGCCGAAGGATGCAAGAAGGAGACGATCCATGGAGAGTTCGAGTGCACGACTTGAGGCACAGACTCCGGTGTCGGAGGCTGCAAGTATCGAGACCGCCGTGGAAGAAGGTGACGACGGATCCTCGTCTGCATGCTCCATCATCAGCGTTCAAAGAGACATCGAACCACCATCTGATCGGTTTGAAGTATCTGGGCTCCTAGAATCGATGGCTGTGGATCCAACAATCTCATACGAGTCGATTGGTTCGTTTCCTTCCATAATACCTCAATCCCTCTCTATAATCCCGCCGGGTACTATTCCACCGGACGACGCGGAAATCATCAAACTGTACTTCAACAGGCATCCCTTCGAGCAAGTAATCAGCTTAGAGTTCGTGGACGAGATGAACGCCTCAACATGGATGGTGTTCCTAGACAGTCCGGAAGCGGTGGCAGATGCCCTCTGCTCTATTGGATCTGTCTACCTCGAAGAAGCCAGCCAAGGCGCCTTATTGCCGATGACTCTCTCCAGGCGTGCTAGGACTCTGGCCACTCTCAAAGCAAAGGATCCGAGCCGTGAATTGGAACAAATGCTTCTCATGTCCTTGGCATTGGGTGCAATGGAGGTAATTGACCGTAAGACCTATCTTTCACATGAAATGCTAAAACAGCAAACAGGGAATAGACACGAGATGCCAACCTCACGAGCGTACATCTTTTATTTTGATTGGCTTCGTGGCATCGATTATTAACAAGTATATCGAATCCGGCCTCGTCCTAAGCTCACTGTCCAAATATTTTATTTCTGCCCTCGCCAGACATGACATGATCATGTCATTAAGCCATCTGCGCCGAAATTCAATCAGTACGAGAATATGGATCGACATGACCGCCCACAGCCCTGATCGATTCACGGGCTACACCACGACCCTGATGCCACTCCTGGAAGAATTGTGTGGCCTTGCAGAGGATATCCACCGCAAGGCGCATCCCACTGAGGGCGGACCAGACGATCCCATGTCAATCATGTGTAGGGCCAACCAAATACGCTCTCGGATACAATCCTGGCAGTGGGACTCCAAGAGCGGTGTCTCTGAGGCGTCGGTGGAGCGACTCGTGGCCCACGCCCATGCATACCGTGCCGCTGCTTTACTCATGCTCTTTCGCTTGCTATATCCCGCCGGGAGCTCGGTGGAGAGTGACCAAAGAGCCTTGGAGATGGCTGGAGAGGTTATGATATACTTGAGGGGACCTCCAGAAGATTTGAGGCTTTCGGCCTGGCCAGCGCTGATTGCTAGCTGTGAACTCCAGAGTGAAGAGGATCGGGTCATGGCCATCAATATCTTCCGGAGTATATACGGCGTACGGAAGACCGGTACGTCTCTCCAGACCTTGAAGTTTGTCACAGATAGGGTCTGGAGAGCAAGAGATGAAGGGTACGACTGGAATTGGATGACCTTGAGCCAACAATTTCCCGGGGAGTGCGTACCGATCTGAAAGATCGTCGGCAATTTTGACTTCTCTGAGCGCAGAACTAAAGCTAAGAATCTTTCAACGGTCTACGACCGTTCGTTCTCGACTGCACCCAAGGCATATTGAGAGATATTGTTTCAAAACCACGTTGTACATCTATGTATTGGGCACGATGTCTATATGATAGTCTAATGGCAGATCCATCCGATGATAGAGCACAAAGTTGGAAGCTCCTCCAGGTAATCTATCGTAAGAGTATGTCTTGTTCAAAGTCCTCTTTCACTTGCGCAGCCACAGCCTCATCTGATAATACTTTCCAAGCTGTTAGAGCCATGCCCTTGGCTACCTGAATCGTGATTTCATGGTTCTGCTGTGTCCTTGCGGCCGTGGCGAATTCGGCAGAATGCAAGGCCACGCCCGGGGGCGTTTCGACGTGGAACGTTCCGTGAAACGAAGGGCAGGAATAAGAGACGTTTCCTGTACGATATTAGTTGGTTGGACGAAGCCAAGGAAGTAAAGCCAGCGGGGCTCACCCATATCTGTGCCATAAGGCCCATCGTACATGCGATCTAGATCGCACTTATACGTCTTTTGGAACGCCGTCATGGTATCAGTGAAGATAGAGCACAGCGTCTTGTTAGACCTTAGATCGGCGTATGGGTCGTGTCTAGATTGAATGGTCAGTAGCTTGCCAGCTTCGGCTTTCTCGAGGTGCCAACTGACATGGTTTCGATCTTTAAGGTACATCCAGTGGCAAGCGCAGCTCCTTCCAGGCACTTGTGTACCCGGTCCAGAAGCTCCATGCTCTCCTTTAGAGTCTTGGCCCTTACGTTACAGCTCATGACGGTGCGTTCGGAGATGATGTTACTGCTCGCTCCTCCATTCTCAATGATCAGCCCTATGATGTCGGTTGGTCGGGTCTGCTGTCGCAGCATGCTCACGGCGCTGTAGGTCAACGTGACAGCGTCTAGTGCATTTGCCCCCAGCCATGGCGAGAAAGCAGCGTGTGCGGATTTCCCTTCGAATGTGGCTCGAAAGGCGACAACGGCTAGACAGTTCCCGTAGGCAACACCGCTCACGCCTCTCGTCGCAGGCGATACTGGGAAAGGATGGCTCATCAGGGACGCGTCGACGTCTCGAAATGCGCCCGCGTCGATCAGCTTGATCTTGCCACCGCCACCCTCTTCTGCCGGTGTGCCTAGGAGGCGCACGCGCCCGGCCCCGCCAGACTGCTTGATTGCGCTGGCGGTGCCGAGAAAAGATGCGATCGCAGAAGTCGCGATCAGGTTGTGGCCGCAACCGTGACCAATCTGGGGAAGTGCGTCGTATTCGCAACAGAATGTGACGACTCGGCCACCGCTCCCATACTCGGCCGAGAAGGATGTCTCGAGACCGTACGCATGAGTGGTGACGGGTATCCCGCGAGACTGAATTAGGGCCACGATGTTGTCGTGGGCCTTGAATTCGACAAAACAGAGTTCAGGATTGTCATGAATCTGTCCATCACAAGTCTGTCAGTAGAGACTTGTTGAGTAGACGGAGACACTTGCCTTGAGGCTGATCTCTCGCAGCTCTTTGTCCAGTGAATCGATAGTGTCGCCTATTGTCTGTTCGGCCGTCGCGGTTGTGTGCGCACGCTCTGCGGTTGAAGCCAACTCCGCGGTTGAAACCACCTCTGCGGGTGATGCCAACTCCGCGGTTGAAACCGCCTCTGCGGTTGAAACCAACTCTGCAGTTGAAACCAGCTCTGTGGTTGGAGCCAACTCTGCGGTTGAAACCAGAGTGAGAGTAGACATCCTCGTTACGGGAAAATCCTTTCAGAAAATAAATGATAGGCGGATGCAAGTTCTCTGAGTCTAAAGGTCTGGGTCTCTGTATAGTAGATGCCTGAAGGACTACACAAACAATACTTGAGAGGAAGTGGGAGATGTCGAGACTTCCCAACGATACAGCATACTGCAGTTCCAGATCTATCTCCTAACCAGTAGATTCCGAGCCCCTGTTAGCCGACCCTCGCCGACTTCTGGAGGCTAGTAAACATGTGGGGAAACTGCAGTGATGATATTCTCTGGGGTAACCCAGTGGGCCAGGCCAGGATGAAAAGCTATCTTAGCTATCTACAGGGCAGGTCTAGAAATGCGGGTCGCCGGGTGGCTGCGGCACTCAACAAAATAGAGGTGCAGGCCTGTTACAGACCCTGGGGCAAGGTGTAAGTTAGGCTCCGGTGCGATGCAGTGTGGGTGGTGTGGTCAATTCATCTTTCCCATGGCGCCGTTTTGGCGAGGTTAATTCAATGACCAGGATCGACGTTCACTAAAAGAAGTATACGGATAGAGAGACTACCAGACTGTGGAGGCGCCGAGCTCAGGGGCACGTGCCATCAACTGATAAGCTATCTTTCGATAGCAAGACGGTTTCCTTTCTCGGAAGCGCCAGCCTTTCTTATCCTGGCCTAATGCCCCCTTATCCACAGGGCTGCGCTCGATCGCCGGCCAAAAAGCAAATCCCTCCCGATTCCCCGGACTGATGCCGCCCAGTAATACTAATTTGGAACATTCTTGCTATCTCCATGGCAATTGCGCGAGTCCGAGAGACCATTGCCCCCGCACAATCAGACCTACGCACCCCTGACCCTTTACCGAGAATCTGGTTCCCTGCATGCCGGGGTCGGCGAGATAGGTAACGAGTGGCCAGCCAAGTGTCAAGGGCAGATGGCTCGTCATGGTTGTTATGTTGTTACTTAAAGCTCG
>Ga0164242_10003748_pt1 | contig 17238 bp, 13 predicted proteins | sample OricomgcompostMG_FD_108783 | JGI IMG/M metagenome (GOLD analysis project Ga0164242, IMG submission 108783) | Miracle-Growth compost microbial communities from Emeryville, California, USA - Original compost - Miracle growth compost (MG) ...
CTTCGGAGCGCGCCTCATGAACGACCGTTCGCGTCTGCGCCTGGTGATCATCAGCGCGCTGGTGCTGTCGCTGCCGATCACCCTGATCGGGCGCCTGTGGTACATGCAGGCCCTGGCCGGCTCCACATACACGGCTGCGCTCAACCAGTCGGCGACGAGAGACGTCAAGACCGTCGCGCCTCGTGGCCTGATCGTCGACGACGTCGGCAACCCGCTCGCCACCAACGACAGCGCGCTCGTCGTGTCGGCGTTGAGCACGGAATTGCCGCCGGCCAACATCGGAACCACCGACCAGCCAAAGCCGAATCCGGAACGCATCGACGAATTCGCGCGCCTGTCGAAAATTCTGGGCGTTGACGCCGCCACGCTCAACGCGAAGGCGACGTTGTGCGACTACGTCACGTACGGCGCCGACGCGCCGAAGAAGAGCCCGAACTGCTGGACCGGTTCGCCGTTGCAGCCGATCCCGCTCGTCACCCTCGACAACACCACCCCGGACGACGTGAAGCACGCGACCGACGTCGCGCTCGAGGTGTTGGAGCAGCAGGAGCTCTTCCCTGGCATCACGGCGCAGGTGCAAGACGTGCGCGCCTACCCCGCGCCGGACGGGGCGTCGGCGGCGCAGATCATCGGGCACGTCGGCAAGATCACCAGCGACGACATCAAGGCCGCCAAGGGCGACGACGAGAAGGCGTCGCTCCAAGCGGAGGCCGGCGCCGGCGCGATCATCGGCCAAGGCGGCCTCGAGTCCGAGTACAACCAGTACCTCCAAGGCGCCATGGGCACCAAGACGGTGTCGGTCGACCCGGCAGGCCATCCGCTGTCGACGATCTCCGAGACGCCGCCGGTTCCTGGCGACGAGATCGTCACCAGCATCGACGCGAAGGTGCAAAAGATCGCGGAGCAGGCGCTGGCCGACGGGATCAACCGTGCGCGCACCGTGCCCCAACAGATCAACCACAAGGTGCAGACGGTGCCGGCGGACGTCGGCGCCGCCGTCGTCGTCGACCTGCGCACCGGCCAGGTGGTCGCGGCTGCGAACTACCCGACGTACGGTCGGTGTGTGTGGAACGGCACAGGCATCGACGACAAGACGTACGCGCAACTTCAAGCCGATCCGGGAAAACCGCTGTTCTCGCAGGCGATCCAGGGCCAGTACGCACCCGGCTCCACGTTCAAGGTCATCACGACCGCGGCCGCGGTCAGCACGCCCTACTACTCGCTGTCGGGCACGTACGACTGCGCGACGAGCTTCAAGCTCGGCAACATCAGCCTCACCAACTTCGAGGGCGAGGTGGGCGCGGGCAGCATCTCCTTCGCCGACGCGCTGAAGATCTCCTGCGACACGTTCTTCTACCAGGTGGGCGACACCCTGTGGCGTAAGGACGGTGGCATCAGCCCCAAGGGCACGCCTGCCGACGCGGTGATCCAACAGGCCGAAGCATGGGGTCTTGGCAAGAACACCGGCGTCGACCTGCCGATCGACGGCAAGGGCGACATCCAGACCCGCCAGGAGACCTTGGAGGCGTTCCAGAAGAACGGCAAGCTCTGGTGCGCGCAGGCCACGACCGCGCCGAACCCGCTCGACCGCGAGTACGCCGCCGACAACTGCAGCAACGCCGGCCACTTCACCGAGGGCGAGGCCGTCAACATGGCCATCGGCCAGGGCACCGTGACGGTCACGCCGCTGCAGCTGGCGATGGTGTACGCCGCCCTCGGCAACGGCGGCACATTGTTCACGCCGCGCATCGCCAAGGCGATCGTCGGCCCCGACGGCAAGCTGGTGAAGGCCATCACGGCGCCGTCCACGAAGCTGAACGTGCCGGCGGAGGTGCTGGCCTACGAGCAGCAGGCGTTGCAAACCGTGGTCTCCGGCGGAACGGCCGCGGCCGCGTTCGTCGGCTTCCCGCTCGACCAGTACACGGTGGCGGGCAAGACCGGCACCGCCGAGGTCGAGGGCAAGATGGACACCGCGTGGTTCGCGTCGTACGGCGGCAAGGCCGGGGAGCCCGCGCAGTACGCGGTCGTGGCGATGGTCTCCGAGGGTGGCCAGGGTGGCGCGACGTCGGCGCCGATCGTGCGCCAGATTTGGGACGGCATCTACGGCCTCGACGGCAACACCAACAAGGCGTCGGCCTACTACATGCCGAACGACCACTTCGCCGCGGCCGGTCCCGCGCTGCCGAACGGCGAGCCGCCGACCGCGTTGCCGAACCTGTTCCCGAGCGCGCCGCAATCGTCGGCCTCGGCGCCATCGTCGGCGCCCGCGTCGAGCCCTGGCTCGTCGGCCGCGGTTTCGTCGAGCCCGGCCACGGGCGGGGCGAAGGCGCTCGGGGTCGGGGCCGAGGTGCTGGCGACGCCGCCGGAGAGGCTCGCGGGGCCGCCGTCGTCGGCATGGGCGCGATGAGCACGCCCGGCAACATGCGGGCCGGCGCGGCCCGCGGCGGCGGCCCGGTCGCCGGCCGGGCGGGGCCGCGACCGCGCACCACGCCGCCGCCGAGCGAGGGCTTGCTCGGGCGCGATTCGAAGCTGCGGCACAGCGATTGGGTGCTGTGGGCGGCGGTGCTCAGCTTGTCGATGCTCGGGGTGCTGCTCGTCGCGGCGGCGACGAAGCCGCAAAATCCGACCCACCCGTTCGCGGTCGCCGAACACCAGGTGCTGTTCCTCGCCGTCGGCGTGGTGCTCGCGGCGCTCGCCGCCATCGCCGACTACCGGGCGATGCGCTCCGCCGCGCCGGTCATCTACATCTTGGCTCTGCTCGGCCTGCTGGCCACGTTCGTCATCGGGTCGAGCGTGTCCGGCGCGCAGGCGTGGATCAGCATCGGCGCCGGCCTGGAGATCCAGCCGTCGGAGTTCTCGAAGCTCGCGATCATCGTGTTGGTGGCGATGCTGTTCAACGCGAAGAAGCGCGAGCGGCTCGACGTCGGCGACGTCGACGTCGTCCGGGCTCTGGTTCTCATCGGCATCCCGATGGTCATCGTGCTTAAGCAAAACGACCTCGGCACGATGCTGGTGCTGCTCGCGATCATGTTCGGCGTGCTCGCGGTCGGGGGGGCGCCCACCCGCTGGATCGCCGGCCTGACGCTGCTGATGGCGATCGGGTCGGTCATCGTGGTGAAGGCGCACGTGCTGCACGGTTATCAGATCGACCGGCTCACCTCGTTCGTGCACCCCGACTCCGACCTCGGCGGCATCAACTACAACGGCAACCAGGCTCGGCTGGCGATCGGCTCGGGCGGCTTCACCGGCTCCGGGCTGTTCCACGGGCAGCAGATCAACGGCGGCCATGTGTACGCGGCGAGCACCGACTTCATCTTCGCGGTCGCGGGGGAGGAGCTCGGGTTCGTCGGCGGCGCGGCGATCGTGCTGCTGCTCGGCGTCATCATGTGGCGGGGTCTGCGCATCGCCGCGCGCGCGCCCGACCTGTTCGGTCGCGTCGTCGCCGCCGGGGTCGTCTGTTGGTTCGCGTTCGAAACATTCGAGAACATCGGCATGAACCTCGGCATCATGCCGATCACCGGCATTCCGCTGCAGTTCGTCTCGTACGGCGGCTCGTCGGTCTTCGCGAGCATGCTCGCCATCGGCCTGCTGCAAAACGTGCACATCCAGACCAAGGCTGGTCCGAGTTCCGCCGTCGCGTGACGGCGCCGTTACCCTTGGCTGGACGCCGCCCACGCGGCGTCCGATCGACTGGATCTCCCTGTCTGCCGGAGGGTTCGACCACTGTGACCTCGACGCTCGATCACGCGCAGGCGCCCGAATCGCTGTTTCCCAGGCTCGAGCCGTTGCTGATGCGGGTCAGCAAGCCGGTGCAGTACGTCGGCGGCGAGCTGAACTCGCTGGTGAAGGAGTGGTCGGCCTGCGACGTGCGCTGGTGCCTGATGTATCCCGACGCTTACGAGATCGGGCTGACCAACCAGGGCGTGCAGATCCTCTACGAGGTGTTGAACGAGATCGACGGCGTGCTCGCGGAGCGCACGTATGCGGTGTGGCCGGATCTCGAGGCGCTGATGCGCGAGCACGACATCCCGCAGTTCACCGTCGACGCGCATCGTCCGGTCGGGGCGTTCGACTTCTTCGGGCTGTCGTTCTCGACCGAGCTCGGCTACACGAACATGGTCAACGCGCTGAGCCTCGCGGGCATCCCGATCGAGGCGCGCGATCGCGACGAGTCGCACCCGGTGGTGATCGCGGGCGGCCACGCCGCGTTCAACCCCGAGACGATCGCCGATTTCATCGACGCGGCCGTTCTCGGCGACGGTGAGCAGGTGGTGATCGCGATCACCGAGATCGCGCGCGAGTGGAAGAACGAGGGCCGCCCCGGCGGCCGCGACGAATTGCTTCTCCGGCTTGCGAAAACGGGCGGCATCTACGTGCCGCGCTTCTACGACGTCAGCTATCACGCCGACGGGCGCATCGCGGCGGTGACGCCCAATCGCGAAGGGGCGCCGGCGAAGGTCAGCAAGCACACGCTGATGGATCTCGACCAGTGGCCGTATCCCAAGAAACCCCTTGTTCCGCTGGCAGAAACGGTGCACGAGCGGTTCAGTGTCGAGATCTTCCGCGGGTGCACGCGGGGGTGCCGGTTCTGCCAGGCCGGCATGATCACGCGGCCGGTGCGCGAGCGTTCGATCGACACGATCGGCGCGATGGTCGACGCGGGATTGAAGGCGAGCGGGTTCTCCGAAGTCGGGTTGCTGTCGCTCTCGAGCGCCGACCACTCCGAGATCGGCGAGGTGGCCAAGCAGCTGGGCGATCGCTACGAAGGAACCAACACCTCGCTGTCGCTGCCGTCGACCCGCGTCGACGCGTTCAACGTCGACCTCGCCAACGAATTCTCCCGCAACGGCAGGCGTTCTGGTCTCACCTTCGCGCCCGAGGGCGGCAGCGAGCGCATGCGCAAGGTGATCAACAAGATGGTCACCGAGGAGGACCTCATCCGCACGGTCACCACCGCCTACGCGCAGGGTTGGCGCCGGGTCAAGCTCTACTTCATGTGCGGGCTGCCCACCGAGACCGACGACGACGTCCTGCAGATCGCCGACTTGGCCCGCAAGGTGATCCAGGCGGGCCGCGAGGCGGCGGGCAGCAAAGACATCGCCTGCACGGTCTCGATCGGCGCGTTCGTGCCGAAACCGCACACCCCGTTCCAGTGGGCGGCCCAACTCGACCATCACAGCACCGACGCCCGCCTGGCTAAGCTGCGCGACAAGATCCGGGCCGATCGGCAATATGCCAAAGCCATCGGTTTTCGTTACCACGATGGGAAACCGGGCATCGTCGAAGGTTTGCTCTCGCGCGGTGACCGCCGGGTCGGGCGGGTCATCAAGCAGGTCTGGCTCGACGGCGGACGCTTCGACGGTTGGAGCGAGCACTTCTCGTTCGACCGCTGGATGCGCGCCGCCGAGATCGCCTTCGCGGATCAGCCGGTCGACGTCGACTGGTACACCACCCGCGAGCGCGAGCGCGACGAGGTGCTGCCGTGGGACCACCTCGACTCCGGTCTCGACAAGGACTGGCTCTGGCAAGACTGGCAAGACGCGCTGTCCGACGTCGAGGTCGAAGACTGCCGCTGGACGCCGTGCTTCGACTGCGGCGTCTGCGACACGATGGGCACCGACATCCAGATCGGCCCCACCGGCCGCAAGCTGCTGCCGCTCGACGTGATCCGGTGAGTTCTGCAGACGGTGTTCGTGAACGTGATCTCGTGGAGCGCTGACCATGCCGTCCCGGCAACCTGACGCGCGCGACGTCGCGCCGACCGTGCAGCGACTGCGCATGCACTATGCGAAGCGCGGCCGGCTGCGGTTCACCTCGCATCGCGACTTCCAGCGGGTGTTCGAGCGCGCGGTCCGCCGCGCCGAGGTGCCGATCGCGCATAGCGCCGGTTTCTCGCCGCACCCGAAGATCTCCTATGTCGGCGCCGCTTCGACCGGCGCGGCGAGCGAAGCCGAATACGTCGAGATCGGGCTGACGAGGCGATGCGATCCGGACGCCGTCCGCTCGGCGCTCGACGAGGCGTTGCCGACCGGCTTCGACGTGATCGAGGTCGTCGAGGCGACGGGCGGGTCGCTGGCCGACCGGATCGACGCCTCGCGCTGGCAAGTGAAGCTGCTCGGAGTGGATCCGCGGGCGGCGGCTCAAGCGGTGGCCGCGTTCCTACAGGCGGAGTCGATCCCGGTCGAAAGAGTGCTGAAAGACGGCCGGCGCGTGCTCGACGCGCGGGCGGCCGTCGTCCGGCTCGCCGTCGACTCCACGCCAGCCGAGCCCATCGGGCTGCGAACCGGCGTGGTTGAACCGGGCGAACCGGACGGCTGTGCGATACTCGACATGGTTGTTCGGCACCTCACACCCGCCGTTCGACCCGACGACGTTTTGACCGGGCTTCGCCAGGTGAGTGAGTCAATCCACCTAGCGCCGCCGCTGTCACCGCTGGTGACGAGGCTGGCGCAGGGGCGCCTCGACGAATCCGGCAGGCTCGCTGATCCGCTGGCGCCCGATCGGGATGCCGCCGCTGGCTCGCCACACGAGCCGACGGTTTAGCGCTTCGGCCCGCACGGGCGTCGCCGTCTACGACTTGCGCCGCGACCGGCACGCCGGGCCGCGGTGACCCGCCCACACGACTTGCTCTCGTGCGGTGCCGCCGCTGGCGGCGCCCGGGAGCCCGACGGAAGACTTCACCACCATGCTCGAAGACGAGCCGACCACCCAACCGTTCTCCACTAACCCGCCCTTGGGCAGCGATGCCGAGGGCATGGCAAGCGACCGTCAGACGACGCGTCGCCGCAGATCACCGGCCACGAAGGCCACCGCGCCGGCGTCCGAGACTCCCGACGTTCGCGACGGCTCACCAGCCACCACCGCCGACGATGCGCAGGCCACTCCTCGCAAGCGCGCGGCGAAGAAGGTGGCCGCCGCTCCGGCCAAGCGCGCGAAGGCCGCGCCCGCCTCGGCCGGCGAGGCCGACAACGAGTTGGCGGGCGGCGAGCCCGCCGCCCGCGCCATCAAAGCGAAGGCCGCTCCGGCGAAGCGCGCCAGCAAGACGGCCAAGGCCGGCGGCGCGCGGAAGGCGGACGCCGACACCAGCGCGGCCCCGGCCGCGACTTCGGATGTGGCCACCGGCTCGACCGTCGCGGTGACCGCGAGCGAGCCGGCGGTGGCTGCGTCCGGCCGTCCGGTCGCGATCCCGACCGTGCTGTTCCAGGCCCCGCAGGCCGACCCGGCCCCGACCGCCGCCGTTGAGCCGGCCCCGACGCGCCCGCGGCGAGAACGGGCCCGCGCGGTCCCGACAGAAGACGCCCAGGGCGCCGAGCGTGCCGACGAGACGGCGACGCGTGAAACCTCGGCCGAAAGCGCCGAAGGCGCTGGCGACGGCGCCGAACACGACGGCCCGCGCCGGCGTCGCCGCGGCGGCCGCGGCCGCCGGTCGGGCCACGCAGACGGCCGCGATCTCGACGCCGCGGACTCCGCTGAGGGCGGTAGCGGCGACGCCGATCTGGCCGGGCAGGCCGGCGAGGCCGATTCCGACGACGGCGACGAGCACGACGGCGAGGGCAGCGCGTCGAGCCGGCGTCGCCGCCGGCGCCGCAAGCGCGGTTCGGGCGCCGACGCCGACGACCGCGCGCCCGACGACCCGCCGAACACCGTCGTCCGGGTTCGCGAGCCTCGCGACCACGACGATCGCGGGGGCGTGCAGGGGGTCAAGGGCTCGACCCGGCTGGAGGCGAAGAAGCAGCGGCGGCGTGAGGGCCGTGAGCAGATCAGACGCGGACGCCGTGGCCTGGTCATCACCGAGGCTGAGTTTCTCGCCCGCCGAGAGTCGGTCGACCGGGTCATGGTCGTGCGGCAGCGCGGCGAGCGCACCCAGATCGGTGTGATCGAAGACGGCGTGCTCGTCGAGCACTTCGTGAGCACCGCGTCGACGAACCGCATGGTGGGCAACGTGTTTCTCGGCCGGGTGCAAAACGTGCTGCCCGGCATGGAGGCCGCGTTCATCGACATCGGCAAGGGCCGCAACGCCGTGCTGTACGCGGGCGAGGTCAACTTCGACATGTCGGGGCTCGACGGCCAGCCGCGGCGCATCGAGTCTGCGCTGAAGCCGGGCCAGGCCGTCTTGGTGCAGGTCACGAAAGACTCGATCGGCCACAAGGGCGCGCGGCTGACCAGCCAGGTGAGCCTGCCGGGCCGCTACCTGGTTTACGTTCCCGAGGGCTCGATGATGGGCATCAGCCGCAAGCTGCCCGACGTCGAACGCTCAAGGCTGAAGTCGATCCTGCGCAAGGTCATGCCCGAGGGCGCGGGGGTCATCGTGCGCACCGCGGCCGAGGGCGCCTCGGAAGAGGAGCTGTCGCGCGACGTCGCGCGGCTGTCGGCGCAATGGGAGGTCATCCAGAAGAAGGCGGAGACCGCGAACGCGCCCGCGCTGCTGTACGGCGAGCCGGATCTCACCATCCGAGTGATCCGCGACGTGTTCAACGAAGATTTCAATTCCCTTGTGGTGCAGGCGGATTCGGAGTGGGACACGGTCGAGGCGTACGTCGCTCACGTCGCGCCCGACCTCGTGCCGCGGCTGTCCCGGTGGACGTCGGAGGAAGACGTCTTCACCCACTACCGGGTCGACGAGCAGATCGCGAAGGCGCTCGACCGCAAGGTGTGGCTGCCCAGCGGTGGCTATCTCGTCATCGACCGCACCGAAGCGATGATCGTGATCGACGTCAACACCGGCCGGTTCATCGGCAAGGGCGGCAATCTCGAAGAGACCGTCACGAAGAACAACCTCGAAGCCGCCGAAGAAATCGTGCGTCAACTGCGGCTGCGCGACATCGGCGGCATCATCGTCATCGACTTCATCGACATGGTGCTCGAAAGCAACCGTGACCTCGTGCTGCGCCGGCTGGTCGAATGCTTGGGTCGTGATCGCACCAAGCATCAGGTGGCCGAGGTCACCTCGCTTGGGCTCGTGCAGATGACCCGCAAGCGGGTCGGAAACGGCTTGCTGGAAGCATTTTCCGAAATCTGCGAGCACTGCAACGGCCGTGGCGTCATCGTGCACACCGACCCGGTCGAGCAGCGTCCGTCGCGTCAGTCCGGCCCGCCGTCGACGCCGAAGCCCGGGCCCGGCGGGGCCGCCAAGTCGTCGCGTGGCGGCCGTGGCAAGCGAGCGGCCACGCCAGCCGACGTAGGCGGCGCCGTCGTGAGTTCGGACGCCGTGGCCGATGGCGCGGTCGACAGCGCCGCGACGCCAAGCTCGGACGCCGACACCGCCGCGTCCGACGCGAACGGCTCGGCTGCCAACGAGCCGGGCGGTTCTGGCGCCGGTGGCTCGCGCACCCGGCGCGGCGGGCGTCGTCGCGGCGGCTCGAAGTCCGGCGCGGCTGTCGCGACCGACGGCTCCGGGGCCGGCGAATCCGCCGAGCATGGGGCTTCGGCGCACGAATCGGCGCCTCAACCGGTCTGAGACGAGACACCGCCGGTCTAGCGTGCAATCCACCTCGCCGAGCTTTGGCGTTGGTCGCGATCGGCCCGCAGCCCGCTGCGGGCGGATAGCGATCTTCGCGTGATCAGCCGCGCGCGCATGCCGTGTAGTCGGCCGTGCCGGCGTCGCGTTGCGAAAGGGAGAAGCCGGTCCACAGTTCGGGCAGGTACCGCGATTGTGAGGGCTGCGCGACGACGACCGTGACGTCGTGTGGGTCGGCGATCGGTCGCTCGACGTTCTTGGGGTCGAAGTCGAAGACGAACGCTTGCGTCACCCTCGCGCCCGCCGGTGGAGCGTCGACCGGGCGCGACACGACGCCGTCCGCCCAATGCACGGTGTAGCCCGCGGCGGCCAGCGTCCGCGCGGCGACGCTCGGATCGGCGCCGGAGAGCCGGTCGCAGAACAGCAGCCCTCCCGGCGCCAGCGCGTTGCGCGCGCCGGCCACCTGTGGCGTCTCGCCCGGCCGCGTCGCGCGTCCAACGCCAAGCGTGATGCTGCCGGGGAAGGTCGCGGGAACCTCGATCGTCGCGACGTATCCGTGGGTCTGGTCGGCGATGGAGTCCAGCAGCGATCGTGGCGCGTCGGCCGAACCGCTCGACCACACCCACGTGCCCACGAGCTGAGGCGTCGTCGGGACGCTCTCGATCGTGATGTTCAGGCCTTGCGCGTGAAGTTGCCGGGTCATCTGCGCGGCGGTGGCTTCGTCGTCGACGACGTGGATCGCGACCGTTCCGCCGGGCAGTTGTGTGACGGCGAACGCGGCCGGTCCAAGCCCGGCCGGGCCGCCGGTGACCGACACCCCGACGAACGCCGCGACGGCGATGACGGCCAGGGCCGCGACGCCGGCGAGCGCACGCCGCGGCGTCCAGCGTCGTGAAGGCGCGGCGCGTTCGGAGGTTGGCGCGGTCGCGATCTCGGTCATCAGATGGCTCCGGAGTCTGGCGAGACGGTCCGGCGCGAGCGTGGTGTCGCGGGCGGTCATCGGGTCCACGACACGGCCGCCTTTCGGGCCGGAGCGCCAGGGTGGCGCTCATCCGGTTCATGTCCGCTCGCAGACTCGGGGTCGGTCAGCGCCGCGAGTTCACCCGGACGCAGCAGCGCGCGCAGTCGCGCACGAGCGCCCGCGAGCCGTGATTTCACAGTTCCTTCGGCTATTCCGAGAGCGGCCGCCGCGGCGGCGGTCGACAGCTCGTCGATCAGGCAGAGCTCGACCACATCGCGTTGCTTCTTCGTCAACGCGCCGACGGCTTCGGCGATCGCCTTACGCTGCGCGATCGCGTCGACGTCGGCGGCGACGGTCTCGGCGTGGTCGGGCTGCTCGCACGCGGCCGCGTGCAGCCTGGCGAGCGCGGCCCGGTGACGGCGTGCCGAGCGGCTCGCGTTGCGCGCCACGTTGTGGGCGATGCCGAGCAGCCATGGGCGCAACGACGCGTCGACCAGCAGCGCGCGGCGGCGGCTACGCCATGCTTCGAGAAAGACCATCGACGTCAGGTCTTCGGCATGGTCACGGTCATCGGCGCGCCGCGCGCAATAGCGATGCACCGCCTGCGCGTGTCGATCGAAGATCGCGCCGAAAGCCTCAGCATCGTCCGCCTGGATGGCGCGCAGCAGCGCCGCGTCGTCCATGTCGTTGATGCGTCCTGGCCGCGCGTTCATGCCCAAGGTGTCGGCGCCGGCGGGCAGACGGTTGACGCTTGTTGCCGCGGTCGAATGTTTTCTTGGCGTCCGTGGCAACCTCGCGGCGCCCTGCCGCGTTGGGTCTTCTGCTCGCATGAAGAGCGACGAGCGCGGCAGCGCGGGGAGCGCGGGGAGGCACTGTGGGCGGCAGCTCTGACGGGTTCGGCGATTTCGTCGCCGCGCGCCAGTCGTCGTTGCTGCGAACGGCGTGGCTGCTCACCGGAAACTGGACCTCGGCCGAAGATCTCGTGCAGACCACCTTGCTCAACGTGTTGCCACGGTGGGAAAGGCTTAGTCGGGAGGGAAATCCGGAGGCCTACGCCCACCGCGCTCTGGTCAACACATACCTGTCGTGGTGGCGTCGATTCCGTCGCCGAGAACAGCCGATCGAGTCGCTGCCGGAGCCTGGCAGCGCCGAAGCCGGTTACGACGCCGTGGTTCTACGCGATCAACTCGTGCGCGCGATGAGCGTGTTGCCGCCGCGCCAGCGCGCAGTCGTGGTTCTGCGCTATCTGCACGACTATTCCGAAGCCGAGACGGCCGCCCTTCTCGGGATCGCGGTCGGCACTGTCAAGAGTCAAGGCGCACGGGGCCTCGCGGCCGCCCGCGCCCAACTCGCCGCCATCACGCAGGAGTCTTCGCTATGACGCCGAACGACGCAGATCACGAGTTCGCGCGGCTGCTCAAGGACGTCGAGTTGCCGGGCGTGTCGCGCGGCGATCTCGCCGGTCTCGTGCGCGAACGCTTTATGCGGCGACGGCGGCGGCGAGGCACGATTGCGGCGGGCTGCGCGTCGGTGGCTGTCGTCGCGACCGTGGTGCCGCTGACGGTGCTCGGTGGGCACCGGTCAAGCCCGCAACCGACCGCTCCGGCATCGCCGCTCGTGGCCGTCGGTGAATGCGCGGGGACGACGGTGACCGCGAACGTCACCAGCGCCGAGGGCGCCGAGGGGTCGCCAAGAATCGAAGAAATCCATGGTGGAGAAGGAAATTCGGCGCTGACCGTGCCCGTCGGGGGCGTGATCTGGTTCACCGCCGACGGGCCGTGCGCCGACCGGCTCGGATACAGCGGGTTCGCACCGCTGCTGGGCGTTTCGAGTTCTCAGGGCTACGTGATCGGCCACGTCGTGGTCCGCGACGCGGTCTCGCCCGGGCGGGCGACCGTGACAGTTGAACTCCTCTGCGGCGAGGCAAGCGGCGACGGCGCCTGCCGCCCACCAGGAGCAACCGATCTGGCGATGGTGGACGTGATCGTGACGGGCGGCACAGGCACTCCGGCGGCCGACCTGTGGCACGGCCAGGACGGCACGGTGGCGGCGGCGGAGCGCATCGCATGCGGTCCTGGCCCGACCGGCAGCAATCCCGCTGTCGCGCAAGAGCAGCGCGACACCACCATGGCGCCGACGGGCGACCAGATGTCGCGGATGAGCGCTCCTCACACGACCACGCCCACGCCCGCGCCAACCCCGACGCCCGTTCCCGGCGAACGTGACTATGGCGAGATGCGCTTCGCGCCGCCGCCTGCCGCCGCGCATCCGGCGGTCTGCGCTCCGCTCGCGATCCAGCTGGCGGCAAAGGGCCCGACCGGGGTGAAGGGATCGGCGCCCATCGACGTCCGCCTTGCTGTTTTCAGCGCTGATGACCCGGCGCACATCAACGTCGACGGATCATCGACGCCGTACTTCACGAACGTTCTCGCCTGGGAGGTCGTGTATGCGGTCGACGCGGTTTGTTACGGGTTGAAAGGCACGTGCTCATCGGGGCCGATCCCGGCCGACGGGTTCACCGTCGTCGACGCGACCACCGGGCAGGTGCTGGTCACCGAGGAGGTCTCGCGTGATGCGCTGGTCGCGCGCTGACGCGCGTTGCGTATTGATCGAACAGCGCCCGGGGTAGAGGCTCGGCGCGAGCGGGCGTACCGTTCGATGGCATGACAGGCAAGCGGCTGCGACCTTCGGTGGGGATCGCAGCCACGCGACGCCTGGCTCACAAGATCGCGCGGGCATACCTCTTCTGCTGCGCCCGCGAGGACGCGCGCACGTGGCGAGTTGTGATCCCCTCGGGCGCCTGGGTGTGCCAGCACTGCCCGCACGTGAGCTTTGATCTGGCCCGGTTCACCGACCACTACGTCACCGCGCACGCCTGACCCGCGCTCACGCGCCCCGCGCTTCGTACGCGGGGTTGTTCCCCGCAGCGGCCGACCGACCCGACCGAACATTGTCCGACGCCGCCGCTATCGTCTAGCGATCATCGGAGCACCGCGGGTTGGCGTCTCGGATTTCGCGGGCGGTGACAGAACGGGGTGAGTGATGCACAATGTAGTCGGAACAACTACGTCATGGTGACCGTGAGGTGGACCGCCGAGAGCGCAGCACACATCGGGAGCCGCGGAGAACGCTACCCGGCGGCCATCGACATCAGTGTCGTCTGGGCCAACGAAGCGGCTGCAGACCCGCGAGCCATCGTGGTCGATCCAGATCCAAAGTCTCGGGTTGGCGCTATACGCATCGTCGGATACTCGCCGACTGCTGGGTTCATGATCACGATGGTCGTTCGGCGGATCGATGGTGAGATGTGGGGCGACTCGGCGTGGAAAACGACGGGTGCGGAGCGTCGCGCGTACAAGGAGGCTGGCCGTGGCGAAGCGTAGCGAGCAGGAGATCAACGAGTTGCTTGCCGAGGTCAGAGCCGAATACGAGGACGAAGACCGGGCTGCCGCTGAGGAGGAGGAGCGCGAGGCCGCCGCACGGTTGGTCTTTTCCGTGCGCTTGCCACCCGAGGTCTACGCTGCTGTGAGAGATATGGCCACCCGGTCGCACTCGACGCCGTCCGCGCTGATCCGCCAGTGGGTATCGGAGCGGGTCGCCGCCAGCGACAGACCCGATGACTTGAACGATGCGGTCGCGCGCCTGCGGCGCGATGTCGAGCATGTCGAGAGACTGGTGCGGCCTGCGTGAGCGCGCTCAGCCGCTTGCGGCGCCGTCCTTGAAGACCATGAGCGCGCCGCTGTAGCAGGCGACCCACACATGGTTGGTGGCGTCGTCGTAGGTGATGCCGATCGGGTCGTTCTTCGTCTCCACCGTCTGCACGACGTGCATATCGCTGGTGCGCACTTTGCTCATCGTGTTCGACATGTAGTTGACGACGTAGATATAGCTGCCCTCGGGCGAGATCGCCATGCTGCGAGGCGCCCGGCCGGTGGCCACCTTCGCGACGACCTTGCGGGTGGTGAGGTCGATCTTGTCGACCACGCCGTCGCCGTTGATGGTCGCGTAGAGCCAATGGCCGTCGGGGCTCATCACCAGGTGGCGTGGCGCCGACCCGACGTTCGAGATCCAGGTGACAGCGAAGGTCGTGAGATCGACCGCCGCGATGTGGGTGCTGCCCATGACCGCCACGTAGGCGGTGCTGCTCGTGGGGTCGACGGCGATGCCGCGGGGGAACGGCCCGAGCGGAATCTGTCGCAGTTGCTGGCCGGTGGCGACATCGACGACGCTCAGCGAATACGAGCACCAATTCGACACCAGCAGGTATTTGCCGTCGGGCGTCACGGCGACATATTTCGGCACCGCGCCCACTTCGATGACCTGGTCGATCGCCAGGGTCGTCGTGTTGATCCGGTAGACGAAGCTGTTCGGGTAATGGTCGCTCAGCCGGCACGAGTCGGAGCCTTCGCGGGTGAACGGCGCCGCGCCGTACATCGAGTAATTCGACACGTACACGCTTGATCCGTCGGGGGTGACCGCCGCCTCGACCGGTGCGCCCTTATACGTGCCCGGATATTGCGGATATCCGAAGTCGGAGAGCCGCACCGAGTCGGGAATGATTTTCACCAGGTTGTAATCGCGGTCGTACACGTTGACCGTGTGCAGATACATCATGTTCTGCGCGAAGAACAGCCCGGCGCCGGTCGACACCACCGACTTCACGTCGAGGTGGCCGACGATGGTCTTCACCAGGGTCATCGGGCCGTTCGGCGTCACGTAGTGCTTCGTCGAGCCGGACGCCGACGCGCTGGCGCCGACGGTCCCGCTCGGGCTCGCCGGGGCGGGCGACGACCCAGGGGCGGAGGCGGGGGCCGTCGAGACCGGGGGCGTCGAGACAGTGGATGACGACGCCGCAGGGGCCGCCGGCGTCGACGTCACCGGCGGGGCCGGCGTCGGGTCGGCGGGCCGGCCGGGGGCGGCCGTGCAAGCCGTGGCGCAGGCGGCGGCGAGGGCGGCCACCGCGAGCAGCCGGCCTCTCGCGCGACGTCGCATGCGGGCCATCTTCGCGTATCGGACGTCGGAGACGTCGCCGCAGGGGCGCCGGCGGCGCGGCGGGCCACCGGGCGTCCCGCCGACGCGCGGTTGATCGACCCCGGTTTGACCGCCTGCCGAGCCGGTCCGTACTCTTGGTTGCGGCGCGTTTCAGGCGCGCTCGCTCCCGCGTGTCTCACGTTCAGCCGCGCCGGGTTCAATCGTCAGGTCGAGCAGGCAGGAGTCTCCCGGTGTACGCGATCGTTCGCAGCGGCGGCAGGCAGCACAAGGTGGCCGTCGGCGACGTCGTCGAGGTCGACCGGGTCGAGGGCGAGCCAGGCAGCACCCTTTCGCTGCCCGCGCTCCTCGTCGTCGACGGCGATTCGGTCACCAGCGATGCCAAGGCGCTCGGCAAGGTGACGGTCACGGCCGAGGTCGTCGACCACACCAAGGGCAAGAAGATCGTCATCCTCAAGTACAAGAACAAGACCGGGTACCGCAAGCGGCAGGGCCACCGTCAGCGCCACAGCCGCGTCAAGGTCACCGGCATCGAGACCGGGAAGTAGGCCGCCGTGGCACACAAGAAGGGCGCGTCGTCCAGCCGCAACGGCCGCGACTCGAACGCGCAGCGTCTCGGCGTCAAGCGCTATGGCGGTCAGCAGGTCAACGCGGGCGAGATCATCGTCCGGCAGCGCGGCACGCACTTTCACCCGGGCGCGAACGTCGGCCGCGGCAAAGACGACACGCTGTTCGCGTTGTCGGCCGGCGCCGTCGAGTTCGGCACCGCCCGCGGCAGGCGGGTCGTGAACATCGTGGCGGAGGCCTAGGCGTTAAAACTGGCCTCAAAGCTCGACAATCACGTTCCATAGGCGAGGGCGAACCGTTTCCACGGTCCGCCCTCGTGTCACATTCACAGTGGCGCAGGCGAACAGCGAGGGCGCAGGCGAAACAGCACGGGAGGAGGGCGCGATGCCGACGTTCGTCGATCGCGTCGTGCTGCACGCGAGCGCCGGCGACGGCGGCCATGGCTGCGCGTCGATCAGGCGGGAGAAGTACAAGCCGCTCGGCGGGCCCGACGGCGGCAACGGCGGCCGCGGCGGCAACGTGGCGCTCGTCGTCGACTCCGACACCACCACGCTGCTCGCGTTTCATCACGCGCCGCACCGGCGCGCGACGTCCGGCAAGGCGGGGCAAGGCAGCAACCGTAACGGGGCCGACGGCGAAGACATGGTGCTCCCGGTGCCCGACGGCACCGTGGTCAAGAGCAGCGACGGCGTCGTGCTGGCCGACCTCGTGGGCGTCGGCACAAGCTACGTCGTCGCCCAGGGTGGTAGAGGCGGGCTCGGCAACGCGGCGCTCGCGTCGCCCCGGCGCAAGGCCCCAGGTTTCGCGCTGTTGGGCGAGCCCGGCGAGGCTCACGACGTCGTGCTCGAACTGAAGACCGTGGCCGACATCGCGCTGGTCGGCTACCCGAACGCGGGCAAGTCGTCGCTGGTCGCGGCGCTCTCGGCGGCGAAGCCGAAGATCGCCGACTATCCGTTCACCACGCTGGTGCCGAACCTCGGGGTGGTCGACGCCGGCGAGGTCAGGTTCACCGTGGCCGACGTGCCGGGCCTGGTGCGCGGGGCGAGCGAGGGCCGCGGGCTCGGGCTCGAATTCTTGCGCCACGTCGAGCGCTGCGCCGCGCTCGTGCATGTCATCGACTGCGCCAACGTCGAGGTCGACCGCGATCCGCTGAGCGATCTCGAGGCGATCGAGGCAGAGCTCGCTGCCTACGACGAGACCGATCTCGGCGGGGTGCCGTTGCACGAGCGGCCGCGCCTGGTCGCGCTGAACAAGATCGACGTGC
>Ga0164242_10003749_pt1 | contig 17237 bp, 24 predicted proteins | sample OricomgcompostMG_FD_108783 | JGI IMG/M metagenome (GOLD analysis project Ga0164242, IMG submission 108783) | Miracle-Growth compost microbial communities from Emeryville, California, USA - Original compost - Miracle growth compost (MG) ...
AAGGTCAAAGGTTTAGATACCTCGGCATAGCCGAAACATTATAGGACGATGTCATGATAGAAGACCCAGCACATAACATTAGAGCATCAAAAGGGGCATACGCCCCCACACTGGAGGGCCTCACAGTGGTTGGATTATCTGCATTCCATTTCGGAACGGTGGTTTTCTGCTTTTCAGGCATATTGTTGTGCTGCACTGTACAAACAAACACTAGGAAAGGAGTTGAACGAATGCTCAATATCGGTAACCCTTTCCGACCCCGGTTCTCCAAACCCCTGAATCTAGGGTGATATGCATGCGCCTAGTTACGCGATGGCGGTAAAATAATAGTACACATGGGATGTATAGCAACCTTTTTTTCTTTTTCCATCCGTGACCATGCCAAAAGTCAGAAAGCCGGTAACTCCAGTCGGCGGCACCCTCCCAGGGAGAGAGGACCAGCACCCTCTAAGATAGATAAATTCCCGCAAAGCAAAGGAGCAAATAACATGATATCGCTTGTCTGTCCGCACAAATTGCGGAGAGATTGCGGCCAGGGCGAATTAAAGGACCTAGCTCCAGCCGCCCTGACCGGCATTGCCGTAAGGGGTGGTCCCGTAGGGGGTAGCACCACCTGCACCGCCCCAGCTGCTCTGGTTCCCTCCGTTGCCGTATGGCGTCGTGAACCCCTGGTCCTGCCAGCCCTCAGCTCCGCTATACTCTGGGCTCTGCGGGCCATTGTAGTTGCCGCCCGCGGCGGCCGTGCCCCCCTCGCCCTCGGCAAGCTCGTGGATGAGACCTGCTAGCTTCTGCTGCAGCGTTTTAACACCCTCCTGGACGATGGAATCAGGCGGCAGGGCGCCTGAGGTCTCGACTCGTAGGTAGAAACGGTTGGGTTCGGCGTCGTAATCAAAAGGCTCTCCTTCTTGGGGAGGGTCCTCATACGCAGCGTACTCGCTTATTGGCCTACGGGACGTGTCATCAGCTCTCGACGAACATAGCCACCAGTTGAGTTGCGGGCCGTAGCACTTACCATTCCTTCAAATCTGACTCGTACCACAGATCCAAGTCTCGGAGCTTGTTGTGAGGATCATACTCGAATCCGACAGCCGTGGTGGCCATCCATTTTGCGTGCTCCTTTGCGATGCCCTTCTTGGCGATGCAGGTCAACTTGATCTCCTGGTCCTTGCGAAGCTTCGCGATAATGGGCCCGTTGCCATCGGGGTCGGTAATGACGGGGCTGCCAACGTACTGGTTCGGCCGGCCGGGGTCAGGGATCAGGTCGCGCGCGTAGACCTTCATGACCTCGTCGCTCGTGCAACGCGCATGGAGGGTAAGCTTGACGCTGCAGTGCTCGCAGTACTGCTCGCACTCGCACTCGCGCGTGTATAGGAGCGAGTCCACGTCTATCGCCTTGAGAGGGATGAGGCCAAGGCGGTGGGCTATGAACTCGTCGGCGAGGACGGAGGTGTTCTCCTCGATCTCGACCAGGTCGATCGCGATGGTGGGGACTTCCGACTGCATAACGCGGCGGAGGGAGTTGGACATGGAGAGGTCAACGCTATTGATCTCGAAGGACACATACGTCGGATCGGCCTATACGGAGCGTAGTTACGTAGGAGTCAGTGGTTATGTTGCGCTATGCGACGCGAATGGAGATCAAAGTGGCGTCTGGGGAGCGCGCAACACGCACATGGTGGATCTTGACAGACGGTCCCAGGGACTCGCCCTCGTCCATCATCATCGCGTCGTAATCCATGGTCGTAGAGCTATCGGATATCCGTATAGCATGGGTTGGGTTTCGTCGTAAAAAGGAGCAAAGAGGCAGGTTCAATGTTGTTGCGCAGGCATGGTTTGGTTTGCGGGTTGAATACGACGAATAAAGCCTTCAAATTCCTCGAAGATGGCTGGTTTATGGGCAACCCTCCCGTGGCAAGTAGAATGGACCGTGCGTGTGTGGCAGCACTCAGTTTTAGGCTCTGAAGATTACACCTGGGGCGTGCCTTTAGTGCACATCCAGCACCGCATTTGCTGGGTTCTAGAACCAGGATCTTCCCGTCCCCCCATTCACTTCACGGCTATGGGCTATGGATGGAACCCCGGTTCCGGTCAAGGTGAACACACACGGCCCGTTGATGATCCGCCAATGCCGAGAGCTCAAGACTTGGAAATTTTCCTGGGCTCGACATAAGACTGGCTTGTTTCCATTGCCACTCAATTTCCTCCTGTTCCGTAACTCTCAGAGTCTCGCCATTATTCCAAAGCCGTTAGAATCGAACATGTTGCGCCAGGTTATCTCCTCCGTCCCCGCCCGAGCTGCGCGCTCAAGTATACGGCTGGTAGCTCGGGGGCAAGCTCCATCACGCGCCCAAGCCTTCAACCAATCCTTAATATCGGCGCGAGCAATTCAGCCCGCATTCTCGAGATGGTACAGCGCCGAGACAGAACCCGCAAAGGAGGCAGTAAAAGAGAGCGCGGAGGGGAGGCCAGAGGCCGAATCCCAAGAAGCGGCAGATCCGCAGGCTGTCCTCAAGAAAGAATTGGAAGCTAAGGATGCCGAGGCACGAGACTGGAAGGTTCGCTCCATTCCCCAAGCCCCCCGGGCCTCTACCACTTATACCTAGTACTGACGTGATGCTGCCATCTAGGACAAGTACATGCGCTCTGTCGCAGACTTCCGGAACCTCCAAGACCGAACCCAGCGCGAGATGAAGTCGGCACGCGACTTTGCGATCCAGAAGTTTTCCAAGGACCTCGTCGACAGCGTCGATAACTTCGACCGCGCCCTGAGCACCGTATCGGAAGTGAAGCTCAACGCCGCAGAGAAGTCGGAGGACCTCCAAGAACTGGCCAACCTTCACGCCGGTCTCAGGCTGACTGAGGGCATCCTGATGTCGACCCTCAAGAAGCACGGCCTCGAGCGATTCGACCCCGTGGGGGAGAAGTTCAACCCTAACGAGCACGAGGCCACCTTCATGACCCCCATGCCAGACAAGGAGGACAAGACTGTGTTCGTCACCCAGCAGAAGGGCTTCAAGCTTAACGGGCGCATTCTCAGGGCGGCCAAGGTTGGCGTCGTGAAGAACAATTAAAGAGCTATAGGATCTAGAAGATCGCTAACGCCGTGTATTACTACTGTTTAAAAAAAAACTGATACCATGACCTAGGGCGTTCGGGTCTATGTATAAATGCTCCTCTCATGACGGCACCGGTGGCATAAAGGATAAACTTCATAGCAACGGTCTGGAAACGGTCGCATATAATCAAATGTATATAGAATATCTGCTTGGGAAATCTAGCAGGGGGTCCCATATGGATGGGCAATGCCTATTAATCATGCTATAAGACCAACTCTTTTGTGGCTGCCTTCACCACCGACCATCACCCATCGAATCAACGATTACTACTCGGGAAAATGTTCCATGCGATTTTCTCTCTGATAAACTCTCGTTGTAGGCACCTTGGTTTCCGGGCCACACACGCCTCCCTACAGTATCTTACAAGGGAAAACCAAACCTCAATGTCTAGATGGAGCACTCGGACGGTCGTCTAGCCATGTTTACAAGGATGGTTCGAAAAACAAGCAAAAAAAACCGAAACCGAAAACCGAAACCGAAACCAAAAGCAGAGAGGCTTCCACGAGTTACAGCCCCCCGATCAAGCACCCACAATCAAGAAAGCATCTCCATCATCTCCTGATCGAATTCCGAAAACACTTCCTGGTAATCATGGAGGCCGACGCTCATGCACAGCTTCTCAATATCTGCCTCGAGCTCCGCCACCACCGCAGTCCCCCTCTCAAACACCTTTTTCATCTCATCCACGGTCTTCGTCTTAGCTTCGACGTCCACTCTCATGTCTCGGAGTAACTCCGCCGCGAACGCCCTGATGCGTCCTGCTCGCTGGTTTCCTTCACGGCCCACGTCCACGGCAGGCAGGCAAGCGGTGGGCTGGTCTCCATTGTGCTGTGGCTCCACGGTTGGTTCGCAAGCGGCAGACAGGTCTCTCTCTTGCTGAGGCTCCACGGTAGTAACTTGGGAGTCAACGGACTGGTCTCTCTCTTGCTGTGGCTTCACGACAGACCGATAGGCAGCGAGATGGTCCCTCTCTTTCTGCGGCTCCGCGGTAGTAGGTTGGCAGGCAAGGGACTGGTCTCTCTCTTGCTGCGGCTCCACGATAGGCAGATAGGCAGGGAGATGGGCTCTCTCTCGCCGAGCCGCCACGGTAGGTAGGCAAGCGGCAATTGAGTTTCGGCGCTCCTCAAGCTCGTCGGCCCGCTCTCGCAGCTTGGCAATGGTCTTCTCGGCGACGGCCTCAACGTAGCTAAGCTCGTGCATGACTTCACGTGCTTTGAATAAGGCCAGGGGGAATTCAATTCCTGTGACGCCGCCGTAGAGCGTGCCCGGTGTGCTAAGGGCGTTGGCGATTTCGGACTGCAGTATGGGTTAGCTTTTGGATTTGGTGCTCAAAAAGGGGTTGGATGTAATGTTGGTAAGGCTTAGTTTATATAGACCATGAACATACCGAAGAGTAGGTTTCGTCACCTGCGACTGGCCCGGGCTTGGCAACGTCGATTTTACCATATCGTAGCTCGCGTAGCTCACGAGCGGCAAGAGGAGCCATGCGATCAAACATGCGGTGCGGGTCTTCATACGCCAGTTGGCTTTGTATAGGGCAGGCACCTAGAAGAGAGTTAGGTTACCGTTTCATGGCATTATTTACGCTAGAGAGTGTGATGGAAAAGGGGGGGCCAGCATTGTGTCGTGCTTCGTTGCGTTAGAAAAAGAAAGGGGGGGAGGGTTAGAGCTACGAGAGCCGGGCGGTTACATACCAGGAGGGTCGAAAATAATCGACTCGCTATCAGGAACACTGTAAGCCCCGCTCAAGGACATGCCGTCTTCGGCGCAGTATTGCGGCTCCCATAGGACAGCTCGTGATTCTTGAAGCTCAGGAGTCTTGCGGTCAGGCGTAGCTGGTCGCATTCGGGGTTGGTCCTAGGTTTGTAGTCAGTGACCCGAGAAGAAGAGGGAGCAAGTTTGCCAGTGGGTCAGACACAGTGGGATACTAACCTCTGGCACTTCGGGCTTATTCACATGGCCTTCGTCCCATCGCTTGGCGCCGGTTGCCCAGCGGAGGAATGTGCAAGGCGAAATTCTGCCGGAGACTGGATCTCCTTCCTCGTCGGACACATAGTCGTCCGCGCTACCAAGATGGTTCTCGCCATTCGCGGCGTCGGGTTTAAACCAACCCTGGTCTCTGCCAGAGTTGTGATAGGAGATGGGATCGGGGTCGTAATCTGAGGGAGGGTGGATGTGGTCGGTTTCGGGACGATCGATCTCGAAGAGGCCTTTGTGGCTATGGCCACTATTACCGTCCTCTGAGAGGATCTCGTTGGTAATGCTCTCCATGATGCTACATAGTGTATCGTTAGTATTGCTAGCTTATCGCGTTGCCTGGGTATGTTCAACTCGTGGTCGTAGATATTAGTGATCTATCTTACCTTGGAGAGGTAGGATCGGCCCATTTCTTGGCCCTTTCGACGGCAAGTATGTGACTGATCAGGGGGTCACCCTCGTCTACACCTGGTCCCCGCATGGCCGTATAGGCGTACATGCTGGAGTGACTGAGCACCCACTCCTTCCGTGGGTTGTTCTTGCTGCAGTCCTCCAGGACCGTCTTTGCGATGCAGGTAGCATCGTCTAGATACGCGTCAGACACTCCGCACGGCAAAAAGAATGGACCTCCATTTCGAACTCACCCGCAAGCTCGGAGCTTCCTGCCTCTCCCTCGCCGAAGAACGGCGTGGTGGGAGTAGTCGCCGCTGTGGACGGCTTTCCACCACTGTGGATGGATTCGATTGCCGGGGTATCTGTGCATACCTAAATTAGTATTGAGTGCTTCTCAGGGGCAAAACTAATTTTTATCTATTTTTGGTTTCTACTCACCCGGCTCGGCCTCGTCGAACGCCAGCGCGTCCTCCTCCTCGAAGAAGAGCCTTAGGAGGTCGTTGGATCGATTCATGGTTCCTGCTCGCGGGGAAAATTAATCTTGTTCTTCTCAGCATCACGGGGGAGGAATTTCAAGGCGTACTGGACGCCTTTTATGCCACCGATTTTTCTTCCGTCTTAGGAGGATGCTTACCTCGAGTGTTGGATTGGAGGAAGATTTTGCTAAAAACTGGAGGTGGTTTGAAAGTTAGTTATGGTTGCAAACCACTGAGGGCGATGACCAAGGTCGAGTGAAAATCGAGTCGATGAATCAGAATTGCAAGCCAAGTCCTTACAGCTCGTCTTCCCTGTCCCCGCGACTCCCGAGTTGCCATCCCGACTCGCGTCGGCGGCGGAGACTTTCTTCGCTCGAAAGCGGGAAAAAAACGAACGAGCTTTGAAGCTCGAGAAGAGGGCCATGGCGAGTAGCGATGGGATGCTGCTGGTGAGGGGTTGAAAAAGGGGCGGGAGCCGGGATGGTAAATAAAAGGACCGGAGTGGTAAGATGGGGGGGACTTGCGGGTGAGTAAGTTCCAGGTAGGTGAACCAGGCAGATAGGTGGATAGGGGTGGGAGAGCACGGGGTAGGTAAACAAAGGGGTTCAGCCCTACCGTCACCATTGCAGACACTCCGATAACACTTCAAATATCTGGCGACCTTGAAAGGCATGGCTGGGCCTCAGCAACATTGACAAGGGAGTCTCGCTGGTATCTCTAATCTGTTAAAAGATCTTGATTCATTTCATTATTATCTGATCCTAATCTTGGCCCTTTTTGTCACACAGGATCAGGGTATGCACCTGGAAGACAACCAGGTTCCAAGTCATAAACCGCCACCCCCAAAACAGAAATCATGCATACCTCCTCTAAATAAGCCTCACTTCTTAGCCTTGCTTCGACCTGCAGCTGCTTTGGGCTTTGCCTTTCCCTTGGCCCCCTTCCCAGTGTCACCACCGTCGTCATCACCACCAACCCCCTGAGTGGCCTTCTTAGCACCCTTCTTCCCTCCCTTGGCTTTGGGCTGCTTGATGTACTTGTCGCCCTTCATATCGAGTCCCTCGTCTCCATTGGTCTCGGCTGGCTCGACGAGATCCGCTTCGTCTTCCTCCTCGATGGCTTCCTCGAGGTCGGGCTTATCTTTGGCGAGCTTCTTCATGGGGCCGCCGGCGGTGGTGGTGGCCTTCATGAACGGCAGAGGGTGCGACCGAGAGTTATAACTAAGGGGTTGGTTAGCAGGAATTACGATGGCCATTACTATACAGTAGACACTTACAGTCTTGTAAAAGCAGATTTGGTCTGGGTGTCAATGTTAATCTTCTCCTCTGCCTGAGGACCAACACCCAGCTCCTTGATGGCATCGAAATCATCGCGAGTGAGGAAGTAGCTGTCCATGAGGTCAATGACCTCGTCCGCCGCATCTCTGCCCTCGACTTCAAGGCGCTTCACAATCTGATACCACAAGACCGGCAGGTACTGCTGGCGGACCTCGTTATGGTCGCCGGACGACCTGAGACGCATATGGGACTGGATCTCGCGGACGTAACGGCCAAGCTTGCCTGTCTTGCTATTGTTGCCGAGCCACGAGGTGAAGTTGGAGCCGAGCATCTGGCCAGCAATGAAGCTGGAGGGCCTCACGGTGCTGAAGACGGCATGGGTCGGCATGAGGCTCCATTGCTGCTGCGGCCCGTGGATCATGCGGTCAACTAGGTCACCATCGCTGATGCTCTCCGCAGCCTGGTCAACTAACTCCAGGTATTTGAGCCTCTCCTGTCTAGGGGTGTAGCCCTTGCCGGTCAGCAGTGCGGGTTTTGTGCGTAGATAGTTCTCCTGGATCATCAGGAAACTGAACTCATGGTCATTGAAATACAGCTCAATCTTGTCGTTGAGGGTCGATTTGCTAGCCGGGCTAAAGAGTCCTCCGGCGATCAGCGCCTGGCAGATGTCCCATGGTTTGAGGATGATATGTTTCTGCCAGGCCTTTGACATAGCCTTGCCCTGGTCGAAGTCCATTGAGGACTGGTCTAGCTTGGCCGTCGAGATCATGTTGATGACCTGCCTGATGTCCCTGTTGCTACCCTCGATGAGGGCATCGACAACCGGGGGAGGGAGTTTCAGTCCCTCTCTGTGGCAAATGGTCATGACCCGTGATCGGATCTGGTCGATTGTAGGACGAGTGAATTTGATATCGAACGTGACAAAGTCGAAAGGCTTCATCTTGGGCAACCTGCGTTCGTTGCAGATCAGGATAAGGGGCACCTCTGTCGTCTTGCAAAACTTGGCAAGCGCTCCCACACCACCACGGTCGCCAGCAGACATGCCGTCAACCTCATCCATGATGAGGACGATGTTCTTCTTCGTGGCATCGGCCTTCTTGCCGTCGCCAGCAAAGTAACCTAGTAGCGACGTGTTATTCAAAACGTCTGCGATGCCGTTGTCGACAAGCTTCTTGCTGCGGGAATCGCTAGCGTTACTCTCCAGGACATCGTAGCCTTCCAGGTTGGCAGCCAGATGCGCGGCAGTGGTCTTGCCAATGCCCGGCGGACCAGATATGATGATAGCGCGGGAGGCACCCATGCCGTCCGCCCCGCGCTTCTGGAAGTCGTATTTTTTCGACTTTGGCCAGTTCCTGAGCCAGTTTTGGATCCTCTCGACGTTGGCCTTGTTTCCACAAATGTGGCTCAGCTGGCTCGGGGCGTACTTGGAAGTCCAGAGCTGTGATAACGGAGGGGCTTGGGTAGGAGGGGCGACGCCTCGGGCAGCGGCCGCCTTCTTTTTTGCCTTCTCAGCCTCCAGTCTCCGGGCCTTCTCCTCCTTTTCCATATCCTCTGCCTGTTGTCTAATCTTCTTTTGATCCTCCTCCTGTTTCTGCTTCGCTTTCTCGGCGCCCTTGCCCGAGCCACCGTGTGCAGGCATGGTCCGGATTAAATAGAACAGTCCTTCCTCGTCGATGGTCTTGATGCCAAGGTCCTTGATCTTTCGTAGTTTACTCGGCCCTGCGTCGTCCCCGAGGACCACAAAGTCCGTCTTGCCGCTCGGGGCACCGGTTACTTTGCCTCCATATCGCTTGACGAGAGCCTGGGCCTCTTCTCTGCCGAGAGTCTTGAGGAGACCAGTGAAGACGAAGGCCTTCCCCATCAGGCAGTTCTCTGCACCATCAGGGATATCCGCGGCACCGGAGTTTGGAGGTGGGCCGGAGTTCCCTCCACCAGCAGCAGCCTTCCTCCAGTCGAACTTGGCGTTGGGGTCCTTAGGGGGCGCGTCCGGGGCCTGAACCGTCGGGACGTTGTCGATGATGGATTGAATGTCGGCATTCTCGGGCTCGGCGTCCTTCTTAGTCCTTGGGGCTCGGGGCTTGGCAGGGGCCGCACGCTTCCGTGGCGCCGCATCTTCCTCCTCTTCCTCATCATCGGTGTGTTCAACTGACTTGCGTTTCTTGCTAGCCGACGGCACTTCCGGTTCATCCTTCACCACTACCTTGCCACGCGAGGCAATCCTCTTGGGCTTTGGGAGTATTTCCTCGTCGCTATCATCATCAACGTAGCCGTCGTTTTTCCTCTTGTTCCGGCCCTTTACGTCAGCTGTGAATATGTCGTCTCCCCCATCGGCATCGTCGTCCATGAAGGCGTCCTCATCATCATCCTCGTACTTGGTATACGAGGTAGTGGCTCGTTTCTTGGGGCCATCTTGACGAGGCTTGGGCGGCGTGTCCACTGGAATGGAAGTAGGCTTTGGTTTCGAGCGCGGGCTCATGCGCACTTCAATTCCGGGCTTCGATTGTGTTTTCGTAGTAGAATTTGGTGTGGCCTTTGGTGTGGCCTGAGTACTGGGCGCCTTCGATTTGACGGACCCTTTACTAGATGCAAAGTAGTCGCTTGCTGAGATGGGAACACCCTTTGCAGGTTCGGGTCCCCTGAACGAAACAAGAGTTAGTGTGCGTAAAACGAGGGGTCGTAGGAATGTTCTTATGTTGACTTTTTCTTGGGAGTCCCTCTAGTTGCTGGCTTCTTTGCCCTGTAAAAATATTAGCGGAAGCACATAATAGTTGGGAGTAAGAGCGAACATACTCTACGGGTGCTTCGAAATCATCGTCGCTATCATCGATGACCCTCCGCTCTATTGATTCCCCGTTTGTTAGGAAGTTTTTAGATAGAGCCTGTGAGACAACATGTACTCACTGCTTCGGTTCTTCTTGGCCGAGTCATCCTCCTTCTTGGGCGCTGGCTTCGCCGGGGCGGCACCACCCTTTGGGCCGAAGAAGGACCTGATATCCGGCATTGAAGATGGGATTATGCCGAGTTTAATAGGACGGGGAGAGAAAAGGAAACTTGGCGGTAGTATTCTAAAACAACCAATACTGTCAAATGTAAACTCGTGCTTCGTGCTGCAACTTCACTCTCACATCGAGAAGCGGAAGGGTGCGGCGTGGTTCGGCTCGCTTTTTTGTGTAGATGTTGGACGGGCTCGAAAGGCGCGACAGTGACAGGCAGACAGGCACGACGCGATTAATCGCGCTGAAGCGTGACAGGCTGCCGGCTGCCAAAGTACTTCTTAGCTTCAGGTGGCAGGGGTGGTTTGTCCGGAGATTTGCCGGGAAAAGCTCCAAGCTCAATTTTCTGGAGGCCACTACCAACGACGCCCACTCTCTTCATGGCGATGGGACAGCTCCTCGCCAACGTCCAGCAATTTCGAGAACAATGAAGCAAAACGCTTCTGCGGCGCTCCTCAATGCCTTCCGGGGGTTGAGGGTATCACCGGTGGCCCTTGGCCGGAGGCCCGCGCTCGCTGCAACCATCTCCCTCCCAGTCGTATCAACACCCACCGTCCGCACAGATGCCAGGCCATTCTCGTCGACCGCGCCCCGGACCTCATGGCTGGAACCAAGAATAGACAGAAGGAAGAAGAAGATGAAGGGGAGGCCCAGAGTAGCCACAGGTGGCTCGACCAAGGGAACCACCGTGGTCTGGGGCGACTACGGGCTGCGCATGTGGGATCATCACCGAAGGGTCAGCGCGAAGCAATTGAAGGTCGCCGAGGACACGATCAAGCAGAGGCTACGAGGACAACGCTATCGGCTGTACAAGAGAGTGTCCTGTAACATTGGTGTTTACGTCAGCGGAAACGAGGTGAGTCGCCTGCTGCTGCTGCGTTCGCTGGCCGTCGACTGACCTAGGTTTTTAGATGCGAATGGGTAAAGGAAAAGGTTCCTTCGACCACTGGGCGTCGAGAATTGCCGTCAACCAAATACTGTTCGAGCTTAGAGGCGCCATCCACGAGCAGGTCGTTCGAGATGCTTTCCGTCTAGCAGGTAATAAGCTGCCAGGTAAGTCATTCAAAGTCTGGCTCCCAACGACAAAAGCTAATACGTGCTCATAGGCCAGTACGAATTCGTCAAGAAGGGAGATCCGGCCGTTGTCGGAATCACAAAGCTGGACGGTGTTACCTTGGAGGAGCTGAAGAGGCCGAGGAGGCAACTGCCAACTATCGAGGAGGCTATCAGCTCGCCTTTGACACCGTCCCCCCCGGACGCCATGCCAACTATCGAGGAGGCTGTCAGCTCCTCACCCTTGACACCGCCCACCACGGGCACGACGGCGACTTCCGCGGCTCCACCGTCCTGAGGAAAGAATATATGTTTGGCTGTAGAATATGTAAACTAGAGAAATCTTCCGGGACATAGACTTTGGTCCTTCAGCCGCTGCCCTCCTCACCCAAACTTTTGCCACGTGACTCGATTCAGAGGGTAGACGGCTTCGAGGTTGCCTCACCTTAAAAACCTCACTCCCTGGGACAAACCCTACAAAGGGGTAAGAGTGCGAGTACTACCATGACCCGTGCCCCGTCAACTTCAGATTTACCCTCAGGAGAATAAGGACACGGAATACATCATCTCCTAGCAGATCAAATTCCGCAAGAACATTCGGAAAAGAGTGTGGGTAGAGGGTTGCCCTGAGTAGTTTGACAAGATCATCCAGCCTCGTATATCATAGAGGAGAGCCTGGAGCTTTGGAAGCACCAGGTTGAGTCCAGTACAAGCAACATGGACTTGAGGCATAGAATCTTGGAGAAACACGGGACTGAGATCGGGATTGAATTGAGCTAGATGGAACTCTTCAGGCTGGCCAACTTAGGGCACCAGGTATTAGTACCTTAGGGGCTACTATCAGCTTCCCCAGAGTTGCCCTCCCCTTGGACGACTTGGGTCAAGTCGTGAGAGGAATGGCACCTGGTATCAGCTGCGTAGCTAGTTCCACATGGCGATGCGCACGGACCACCATTTAATTGATTTTCGGCCCTCAGCTCCAGAAACGCGTCTCCCCGAACGCGTCTCACAGCTCCGTTGGAACATTTTGCACAGTCCAAATTCTCATCGACCCTCGTCTTCTCTGTGACTGGACGCAACAATGGCACTAATAGTCGATAAACATCGTCCGAGGTCCCTCGACACACTCACATATCATGACGAACTGACCGAGAGGCTAAGGTCGCTGGTATGTGATCTTTGACCTTAACTAGATGCCCAAAGACTAGACTAATACGGGCTGCAGGCACAAAGCGGCGACTTCCCCCATCTACTAGTCTACGGACCATCCGGCGCCGGCAAGAAGACGCGGATCGTTGCGACGTTGAAGGAGTTATTCGGGCCCGGCGTGGAGAAGATCAAGATCGACGCCCGGGTGTTCCAGACGACTAGCAACCGCAAGCTAGAGTTCAACATCGTAACCTCGGTCTACCACCTAGAGTTAACGCCTTCGGATGTCGGGGTTCACGATAGGGTGGTCATCCAAGACCTACTCAAGGAGGTTGCGCAGACACAGCAGGTCGACCAGATGGCGAGGCAGAAATTCAAGGTGGTGGTCATCAACGAGGCCGACCACCTCACCCGGGATGCCCAGGCCGCGCTGCGTCGGACGATGGAGAAATACTCGCCGAATTTGCGACTGATCCTCCTAGCCAACTCCACCGCAAATATAATCGCCCCTATCCGCTCACGTACGCTTCTCGTCCGTGTAGCAGCCCCGACACACGCCGAGATCTGTACCGTCCTTGCGGCATCCGCGAAGCGGGAAGGCTGGCCGGTGGTCAAGGGTCTACACCAGAGGATAGCAGAAGAGAGCGGGCGGAATCTTCGAAAGGCGATGCTGATGTACGAGGCGGTACACGCACAGAAGTAAGTCTAACCAACCCCCGGGGGCATACGTCGCCAGGCATTTAACACTCGGGTGTTCCCGTAGCGAGAAAGTCACAGATACCACACCGATCCCTCCGCCGGACTGGGAGGCGCTGATCGGGCAGATCGCCAAGGAGATTATGGATGAACACACGCCAGCACGTATCCTTCAGGTCCGGTCGAAGCTCTACGACCTACTGACGCACTGCATCCCCGCGACGACGATCTTAAAGACGCTGACGTTCAAACTCATCCCGCTTATCGACGACGCGCTCAAAGCGGATGTTATCAAATGGTCGGCATTCTACGAGCACAGAATCAAGACGGGCACCAAGGTCATCTTCCACCTCGAGGCCTTCGTGGCCAAGTTTATGAGGATCTTTGAGATGTACCTAATGAGCATGGACATGTGAAGGAGAAGACACTTGGGAAAAAGTGACCAGTGGCTAGGGAAATATCGACGGCGTTTATCCGGAAGCGTTGGGTTCGGGGGGTGGACAGCGGAAGTCCTGTCTCCATCTCCTCTGGCATAGCTGGTTTTGAGCTTTTCGTAAGAACAAATGCATAAGCTACGAATACCGATAGGTGTCTTTGGTGTGACATCTTGCCGGAGATATCTAGTACATCGTGATGGGGTCGCACAAACTAAGGCCGGTACCGATCGTAGTAGGTACCTATTTAGTTGGGGAACCGGAGCAGCATCTCGGCTTGGCACGTGCTCGTCTTATCGACGGCGGTATTGCCTCCTCTACCCCCCTGCTTTTTCCGTTGGTGCATACATCCCGATCATCCAGACCAGCCCCGGCGGGATTATTGGGGCAGTTGCATGGAAAAACAAATGCAAGGTACGAATTATTGCTGGGCGCTGCCTAGCTCGGCGCAATGTTCAACACGCCCGAGGTGTGGCGTGCTGGAGCAAACCACTACGCAAGTACGAGGTGCTGCTCACACACCTCGTACAGTAGGCAGCCGGAACTGCACAGCATCGAGCCGAAAGGAGTGCGGCTGCCAAGCTATCCACTATGGATCATTGAATACAACTCTGGATGATTGAACGCCCGCGGCACCAGCGCTGGTTGGTCGCATTGGCCGCATGGAGTCCTGCCAGCGGATTCTCTCCGATTCCACCCCTCCCCCCTCTTGGACTCTGAAGGGAACCCCATTACCGGGCGCGAGATGGGAGCGGTAGATTGGACCTCGATGCCCGGCGGCGTGGGCCCAGCCGGCCAAAGGGGTGGTAGCCGGGGTCCTTGAGTGAAGGGACGAAGGGGACGGACGGTAAGGGGATGGATCCTGGCGGAAGGATCCAGGGAGGACCCTGTTGTACGCCGGTCGCACTGCAGATGCTGGCTTCCGTCCGTCCAGGAGTGGAGCATTTGCCGGTAGAGACTACCGTAGTGTTTGCGTGGCTAAGCAAACACAAGCGTCTAGCCTCGGTGATGGATGGGGTCATCGACCGATGCGAATATGACGATGATCTTGGGGCGAAGAGGGGGGGGGGGGTTGTGTCCTTGGTGCTGGGCCGGATGGAAGGTTAGAAGGTAAGCAGCCACAGGGTTGTAATTGGTCTGTCATGAGGTCTGGAGCCAGCGGGGTAGTGCTAGTGCGAATAAGGAAAATGAGGGAATTGGGGGAGAAGCGGGAAAGGTAACATTGCCATAACGTGCCAACCTGCTTAGCTCTGGGTGAGATGTAGAGGTACCAATATATGACTGCACTTCCTAATCAGGAGATTCGATCGACAACATTTGATGGGCTGGAAGTCCCTCGACCCTGGACCACCCCTGTCAAGGCTGTCATGTCCGGGCCGAAGTGACTGGTTGGGTGCTGCTACCATGTTTGGACAATGTCCATACCAAGAACAAGACACCCCCCCATGATCCATCAGATATCTCCAGGTTCTTTTTCAATCCTCGGCAGACGCAATCGCCCTCCTTTCTCGCAAACAACTGCTCGACCGTTGCGAGAAAGGAACACGGCGGAAGCTAACCTTTTCTTGCTCGGCGTTTCGTGTCGCCGCGCGCTTGAGCCTTGGCTGACACGGCTCATGGACGCCACTGCAATGGCAGGGCTGTAAGCAAAACGTTTGAGGACCCTTGCCTGCCATGGCGGGACAAATCAGAATTGGGGACCGGCCATCCTTCCGGATGCGGGGTTGGTTACGGCGTGGCAATGGCAGGAGGTGTGGGAGGTGTGCTCCCCCTCTCTCCCTCCCCACCTGTTACTACACCATCGCGGGTTGGTATCGGGTGTCCACATGAATGCTAGACTCGACCTCGACACCACATATACCTCGAGGACCCCCGCGGACATACAGGAGAAAGTCGCAGCAAACAACACAGGTTGGTTAAGACATTCGCGCGTCGGCGGCCAAGGCCAACCCCAATTTTGCAGCTGCGCGAGGGAATTCGGCCGGTTGGCCCAACGAAGCGATACATCCGGTTTTGCCAAAGAGCCGCTTGATTGAGGCGAGGCATGCCTCCCTCCCTCCCCCTGCGTACCCACCTCGCAGCCTCTGCAGGGCGTTGGAGCGAGGGAAGGGTGGGAAGGGGGAAGTGGGAAATGGGAGATGGGGGAGGGCAGGATCATGAAATTTGCCAATGCTCACCTTTTCCATATCATGTCGCAGTTGATGCAGCTCGTGCTCGTACTTGGCGAAGCAGCCGTTTTATCGGAGACAAAACCAAGTCCCGCGTCTGCAGGCCAGATCGACAACTTGCTTGGCCTTGGCTTACACGGGCTGGCTAACCCACAGCTAACATTGGCCCATATCCCCTCCTTCTATTGCAATAAGAGCGAGATCCTAACCAAGAACCCGCCTGCGCATGAATGGATGCGATAGGATGTGCATCCGAGATAATGGAATTTGGGGTTTGGAGAAATGGATTAACTCGGAGCGAGGATGCCTATGCCCAATGACGATCGAGCCAAAAAAAAGTCCAATGGCCGGTACACGGTAGGTTGGCCGGGACGGTCGCCCCTTCTCCTTCCCTGTTGGAGACTGGAGGCTGGAGAATGGAGAATGGAGAGAGGAGACTGGAAGCCGGGGGGGCTGTCGGGCGGAAGGAAAAAAAGAGCCACCACCCCATCCTTGTCACGGTACAACCCCGGCCTAGTTGGGGGACTTGAGGGGACCACTCGGCGGACTACCACGGCACCACCTCACCCACGTACACTACCATCGACTACCTAGGTAGAGCTACCGCCTCCGGTGCTGCAACCTACCCGAACGTGAATTAGAGCTCCCGGGATAATAATACTGGGCTTTAAATATCTGTTGGGGCCCTCCTCTCCCACTCTCGCGAGCAAAAGCTCCTGCTGCTACTACTACTAGTACTACTACACCCCCCAGCGCCCGTTCAATTTCCCCATACTGCGGGTTGGCTGCGCATAGTTCCTTCCATTTTGCCAGTTGCAATTTGCCACAATACAAAAGCTTCTATCCTCCCGCCTCGCATCTGTCCCTCTTGCTTGCTGCAATCCTCCCCTCCTCGCTTCCTTCCCACCGGTCAGCTTACACCATAGCCGTTCCGCTCGGCACCCCCCCCTTCTCTCCTCTCCTCAAGCTCGAGTCGCCTGAAGTGCGTGTGCTTTATATACGCTCTGCTTCTTACCGCTCTGGTTTTTACCGCTCGACTATCCGTCTACCGTCCCCTCGCGGAGCTCAACACCACGCCCCGCGTGCCTGTCGCCATACTCACCGCATAGCTGTCGTCGCGATCCGGTCCAGGCCTCCCTCCTCCGTGCCCCGCCAACCCCACCAATCCCGAAAATATGGCTGAGGCAGAAGCTCCCAAGGCCCCCGTTGTGGCCGAGGCCCATGAGGTCGACACTTTCCGTAAGGGACAACCGAAACCCTAGTTGAGGCTCTCGAGAGCCGCTTATTACCGTGGCAGAAGCTAACCTCCAACCGGGCCAATAGACCCTCCTGCGAAGATGCTTGAAAGTACGTGTAATATTATTTCGCGCATGAAAGCCGCCCCTCCACCCCACATCCGGCGCCTGTCTTGGGGGAACTGGGCCGATGACGGCAGCCTAGGGGTGCGCGGAATCTGGGCGAAAAAACAAAAAAAAAAAAAAAAAAAGAACAGGAAGCCCGCCCAC
>Ga0164242_10003750_pt1 | contig 17235 bp, 11 predicted proteins | sample OricomgcompostMG_FD_108783 | JGI IMG/M metagenome (GOLD analysis project Ga0164242, IMG submission 108783) | Miracle-Growth compost microbial communities from Emeryville, California, USA - Original compost - Miracle growth compost (MG) ...
AGGCGATCGGGGTGTGAACGTATGCGCAGGTCCGCAACCGAGGTAATACAAATGGGCATACGAAACATACATACAATACATGATGGTATTATTATCTTCAACCCCAATATCGATTGGCCATGTCACGGCGGCAATCGGAGCTTCGACAACTTGAGACGAGACGCCTGACTGACCGTCAGGGGGCCAGGTTGATATAGCATGGATAAGATAATGACATATTATCCTCTGCCTCTCTGACCTTTCCTTTCCTTTCCTTTCCTTTTTGGCTCTCTCAACCATATTTCCAATGCAGGACGTCGAACCCTGATATTCCTCCCATTCTTGTCTCTTTACGACACACAAATCTGTCTAATAGATTTTTTTACCACCCATGATATCTTGTTGAAGCGTAGCATGCCGGCAAAAAGCGCAAAAAGCTCGATGCTCAGGGGCGCCGAACTATTGACGACCGTAGAAAGTCGACAAGGCGCCTGGTAACCAGGCACGCAGAGGTGTTCTGTTGGTCGACCACCACCACCACCTAATGCCGTTCGCCATTGCGCTCCGATAAAAATAAAAAAAAACAAGATGCCTATATGCCTTATGCCGTCCTTTGTATAGTAAAGAGTTTACCAAAATATCCAACCTCCCAAAATATTTTTTACCTCCTACCCTTGGCGCCCCGCCCGTGTGATTCTCTTTTTTTCTTTCGTAAAAATGCGTCCCGATGATGATTAAGAAAAAAAGAAGTTTCATGCGAGCCACTCCTCCTCATCTCGCTTTAGACCGCGCATCACCAGGCCCTCGTCTTCGTCATCGTCTGATTCGGGATGTTCCCGAGCAGGCGTGGAAATACCTCCGTTTTGATGCTCAATGGGGGTGGCATCGCCGTCGTCCTCGTCCAGCATCCAAGTGAGCCCGTTGGCCTGCTCCTCGAGGGGGAACACCTCCTGGGCATACTCCTCCAGACCCCTGGGCCCCTCCCACAGCTCCAGGGCGGTCTTGGGGCAGCTATCCTCCAGGGCGCGGTCGCCAAAGTAAGGGGGCTGCTTCGCGGGGTCGTCCTTGCCCATGCCGAAGAGCGCCTCGAGCGCCTCGAGCTGTATTCGGTAACCCTCCGGGATCTTGACCTTGATCTCGATGGGGCCCCGGACGTAGCGGACGGGCCTCCCCACGCCCCGCGAGAAGGCCCGGCAGGCTTCTCGCGGGCTGAGCATCTCGTAAGCGAGTGAGATGCGCTTGCCGTTCCCCCACTTGGATACTCCGTCCTTGAAGATCTGGAGGATCGCGGGGCCGACGTCGTGTTCGGCGTCTAACCAGGGGAGTTTCACGTCTGGGTGGAAAGGCGCTTGCCAGATCCATGATCCGTCGTCCTGGAGCTCTGTGCAGAACAGCGGGTACGGTAGAGAGGTGAAATTGTTGTTGTAGATGCCGGTGTACACGAAGGTGGCGGGCAATCCTATCTTCCTGGCATAGTCTTCGACTTTGTGCTTCGAAGCCCATAAGGGCAGAGACGGCCAGTCCTTGTTGTAAGCGTGGTGATCCGGCATGGAGGAGTAAATGTAGTGCTGGATGCCAGCCCTCTTTGCGGCATCGGCTAGAGCCTCGCCGATCTTTATCTCGTCGCCGTAGAAGGTGGTGTTGATGAAGGCGAGCTGAGCACCGCGGAACAACTCGGAGATCAGCGTGTGGTTCACGCCGATGCCGACAATGGGGCCATTCTTGGTCACGTCGACGTTGGCCTTCTCGGCGCGGCGCTCCCTGGTGTAGAGCTCCCCCTGGAACACGGTCACGTTGGGGTTGGTCGACACCTCGGTGGCGGCGGCGCCCTCGAGCACCCTCAGCTGGGCGCGGACGTGGTAGCCGACGGCGGTGGCTACGCGGATGAGCGAGGCCGCCTGGCGGCCGCTGGCATTGATGACGGCGATGGTCTTGTCCGGATTCGGCATTGACCTCTTGGCGGGGCGGAAGGTCAGCGAGTTGTTCCTCGATGCGAGGGGCGACGACTCGGAGTACGAGGGCCGCGAGTGCTTGTGCCTCTTCTCGTCCTGGGGAATGCTCGAGGCCTCGATGTGCCTCGGAGCCGGCCGGAGGGCGAGGGAGGCGCCGTGATCCTCCGGCATCGAATCGGTTTAAAAAAACGACGGGCGGCCAATCACTAATACCCGATCGCGCGAACCTATAACAACCTCCTTCTTTTACAACAACCCTGCGCGGGAAAACTCGGGTATTCTTTCTTCAGAGCTCCTCCCAGTTTTGGAATCGCGTGCCTAGGAATAAAATTATGTCCTTTCCGAAGCGACTTTGAGGCCAGGCCTCGCGGAGCTTAGGCCATTCAAATACGCAATGGCAGGGGCGGGATGGTGCCTCGGGGGGGTAGCCAATGGCCAATATATCAAGGCGAGGAAGCACCTTTGGCAAGATCGTCCGGGGCTTTGCGCGCGTCGGGATAATGTGGTGGTTTGCGACTTGTCAGATATCTCCGCGGTTTTCTCGAGAACCCTGAGGGCCGAGGTCCCAACTTTCCCGTCTCCTGCAGCGCGAACTTGGTAACAGCTAAATTATGGCTCTGTGGTGGCCGAGTCTCTTAAACGTGTGAAGGATCTGTTAGCGGGGTCCGGGGGCCTAGATGTGCGGGGCAGATCGCAGTTGGAGGGGAGGGGGGCAAAGGAGGGGTGTTATAGGCGCGAGAATCGGAACCGGTAGCGGGGGATTGAAGGCGGCAGAAGAGACATATGACCATCATTACGAAAAGATAGGGAAACTGGGGGGGCCAGGAAACAGCAAAGGCAGGAAGGGAAATACGACTGTGAAAAGGCGCTGCCTGGTATTTAATTCGGACGGGTATCTGACGGGAATGTAGGAGAGAAATGACCGACATGGGTTATTGGAGAAGATGACCAAATAGAAATGCGATCTGACCAACGAGAGCGTGTTCCCACGGTGTTTCTTCAGTGGCCCTCTTCTGCGTTTGCAAGGTTTTTTTTTTTAAACGGAGTCCCTTTTCGATGGAGCTCGTTTTTTTTCTCTGTATCCACACCCCTTCGGCGGGCGATTGGGGAGACGGGAGGATCGGGTTCGGCCTAAACGCACAAGAAATCCACGGGACGGAGAGGTACCGCTCTCTCACATAGAGGGAGGAGATGCAACGCTGCAATAGCACTTTTTTTATTATTCCCGTGTGTGGGCAAAGAGAGTGAGAGAGAAACAGAAGGGGGTGGGTTTTTGTTGATAAGGAGGGGTGGTGGTGGAGGAGGCGGGTGTATTGCCGGTGCTCGGTCTTCCGGCAGGTTTATGTTGAGAGTGAGAGAGCGATAGATAGAGAGGTAAAGTTGGGCCAAGAGTCAGTTGACCGGAGCCGGTAATTCGAGACACGGAAAGGAGCTCCAACGGATTCTAGGCAGGTGACATTTGATTTAGAGCGGTGAAGTTCTTATAATGGACTGATGGGTTTCCCATGCTCTCTCCCGGCTAGTCCTCCCGCTCGGTCTGGGCCTCTTCGTCTGATAGCGGCTGAAGTGAGAGCGAGGAAACGCCCAGTAACGAGGGTTGGTGTCACGAAGAGAAGCCGGCCGAACCCTCTGAGGACACAACTCAACTAATTATATGTTCCCCCTTCTAACGACTTTGACCCAATTGCCCAATTCTCCGGGCTATCCCCGGCCTGGGTTTCCTGTTGAGAGAGTGAGACACACACGCCGTGTGCCCATTCGAATAAAACGGGGATGGCGCAGGACCCGGGGGAGATGACGATACCTTTCGATAGACCCGGGCCACGATAGTCCTGCGGGTTGGCTTTGTTGACCCTCAGGGGAGCGACCTCGGGGTTGAAATTAGGTAAGAGTTGCAGCGTGGTCCGGCTTGGCTAGCAATCCATTAGGTATTGACTCGGCTCCATCAACCGCTCTACATTTTCTGACCTTTTATCTGTAGTTTCCCATCGCAACCCTTGTGTTCTACTCCATTCTGCCCCTTGTCCCCTCCCCCCCGGGCCTGCCTTTACCATTTTCATTGGGGGTTTAATAATCCATCTCCACTCCCACGATAGGATCACATTGCTTCCCCCCCCCATCGAAGCTTTGCAGGCTAGGAATAGGCCGCACCGAGTCTCGTCTAGGCTCCGGTAGTTTTTCCTCAACATTGCATCCAAATCCTTGGCCGCGGCCCAGGTTATGCATCCTTGGCTCGTCCTTCCCCGGGCCCAGACCGCAGGCGGCTCTTCGAGATTTATGGCCCCGTGATCTTGATATCCAACGCTTGACTGCCCTGCTGGAACCATTCGGACCACTTTCGGTCTTGCGGGGACTGTGGGGATAGGGCTGCAAACGAAGAGTAACCTCCGGCTAGGCACACACAGGCTTCAATAGCTCGATAGGGCCCTACAACCACCCCCCTTTACCCCATGTGTGCGATTGTTTCGCGGATAATGTGACGATAACGAAGTTGTTGCTCGTGGCCATGTACACGTCGTACATGCATGCCCTTGGATGAGAGGACGATGCCGTATCTCTCTCTGGGGAAGCGAGTGCATGGTCATCCCGACTTCCGGGGAGGGGGGGAAGGGCAACATCCTTTTGAGCGTGTTGATTAGGTGGGTACCTTACCCAGTATCTACCGCTCGTTGTGATATATATCCATCATGATATTTACTACCCCTTACTCAACCTTGTGGCACCCACTTGGTATGCCGGCCTAGGAAAGAGGGTTGGCGGCCCTGATGATCCAAATCACAACTTCGAGGGGAGAGTGCCAGTGGACACAGCCCTGCAAGCTCCTCATTTTAGCTCAGCAAGCGAAAAGGAACCCAAAAACGGCATCGTGACCTGGCTAGATTCTCAGCAACGGGGCGTCGCCATCTCCCTTTTCAATTACGTACAAAACAGCTGACTAACCCGGATCCGACGCACCCCATTGGCCTCGATGGCGTCATAAAGGTCTCACAAACAGCCTGATGTGGAGGAGACATCTCCGCGGGAAGCGAACCGACCGCACTTGGCCCCCTTTGTTCCCCGTGCCCAAAGGTTAAGGCCTCAGCGAAGGCGATATCTCGCATCAACGCATGTCGTTGCTTTGCTCACGTAGATGGCTTTTTGCGGGGGTCCAGGGAAATCGGGTCTAACCCGCGGAAGAGTGGGGGCGGCTGCTATGGAGATCGATTTGAGGCTGCCGCCCTGCCACTGCCCCTTGCAAAATAGGTTCTCTAGTCTTGGCCACGTGATATCGAGAACGAGTCAGCTCAACGACAACCACAAGATGCCTAACGACCGCCAAGGTTCTTTCGTTCCCACCCGCTCGGATATGCAGTTTGTTTTTGTTACCATCACGTGATATTAAACGTGACTACACGTGACTTTGACGACCCTTCGAGTTGACGGGAGGGGTGGCGCTTGAAACCCCACCAAACAGTGAGGCTGCACGGCCATTCGGCAATGCATTCGCGTCTGCCCGCCGCCGGCCACTTAGCGCGTAAAGAGCACGCCCGTCTTCCACCTTGATCGCCTTGTCCTCGCCGTGCCTCCTGCCCGATTACAGCAGAGGCAGACCTCGCCTTTTCATTCTCTTATTACCTCGCCCACTCGGCGAGTTGTTCACTTCCTGCGAATCCCTGCCGCGACAGCGAACCACGGCACGTTAAACCCCGAAACCATGGCCGGCCGGCGCCGCCGTGTGTCGAACTCGACCGTCGCGACATTCGACGACTCCCACGTCCCCTATGTGCCCGAGCTGTCGATCCGAAGGGGCTTGCTGCTGATAACGAAGACTCCGACGACTGGCCCATCTTCAGGCTCTCTGAAGCCGTCATATTGTACAGCGACGGCAGGCGGCTGGCGAATCCGTTATTTGTTGAAGGAGAAGGCCCGTTCATTATCCAGGGGAAACTTGAGGTTGACGAGGACCAGCATGAATGTACGTGTGTCTTGTTCGTACTATGAGCTTTCTGTTCTCAAACCTAACGAGATATAGTTCTTCTTAAGCCGCAGGCCGCCAAATCGGCCTATATCGAGATTAGGGCTTCATGGCTGTATTCCATTGGGCTGACCCCCCCGGGCTACGATTCTATCGATCTCTGGGTATCCGGCAAGGCCGGCTGGTTTCAGATAACCCCGGCCGTGCGGTATGAGGCGATGTATCGCGAGATACGGGAGGCCATCACTCTTTACTTTGTCATCTTCGATATCTGCAAGGCGGAAGCGAATTATTTCGACAAGTACGCTGCCGCAAGTAAGATCAAGAAGAAGAAGATGAAGCCCCCAGAGCCTCTGTCGATCGAGCGCTTATTCCTAAAAGTAAGTGTGAATTTCTCGCTCCTACTTGGTGAAACTAACACCCTGTCTTCAGTATGCCGTCGCTATTGGCGATGGGATCTACTATGGCGAGGCAGAAGCGCGATGCCACAAGTGGGCTCGGTTTCTTATCAATCATTTCCCCAAGGAAGGGGGGTTCGACTGGTCCGAAACCCTATTCCATCAATGGATCATCGAGAAACATCCGGTATGGCCCTTCTCCCCCTTTTTGATCTGCCTGCCCTAACCCCTGTAGGACGTTCAAAAGAAGCGCCTGAAGCAAGTTGGCTCTATGCCAGCTGCGGCTCCTCCCCCCAAGCAGGCACCTAAAATAAAAACCCTTGCCCCTGCACCCACACGCCATGAGAGGTCTCAGACTAGGGGTTCTGCCACCACTTGGCAAAGCTACGATACTGAAGATTCCGAGATGCAGGGTGCTACGGGCGATTCTTCTTCTGTCACAACTCCCAGGACAGCAGCAAGACGCAGAGCTGCGAAATCCGAATCACATACAGGGTCACAATCTCCGAAGGCTCGCCTCTCCGAAACGAATTCACGGTCTGCGCACCCGCAGCCACAAACAGCTGAAGCTGCTGAGCCTGTGATCAAAGTACTTCTTGACCTCTTAGAAGAGATTGCCAATGAGAGTTTTGATATGAAACGGGTCAAATGGAAATCTGTCAACTCCAAGATATACCAAAAGTGCAAGTTCAAGGACTACCAGACACCGACGGAGATCCTCAACTACTATTCGAGGCACCTTTTCCCGAGACTTCCATCCAAGTGGCGCCTGACGCCCTTCTACGACGAGCTCAAGGAGGCCACTACCCAACCTAACAAGCCGTTTCAGACCACGTCACTCGAGACCATTCCTTTGCAACTCGTGCGCCGGGTCTCTTATCATAAACCAGCACTATTGGCAAAGGCACCTACCGTCCCTATCCCGTCCAAGATCGACAGCACGGCCAGGGCGCGGCGGGCCTTGGAGAGTTCCGGGGACGAATCCGACGACGGCATCAGCAGGAGAGGCTCTAGGCACCCGCCACGCCATGCCGGAAAGGGAGCAGGGCTAAGGCTGAAGACCGCGTCGAAGAAGCGGACCGCCTCCGAGATGGACGACGATTCCAGCACCCGTCGCGACAAGTCCGCAAAGAGGTCCCAACCGCTCACTGACGACGACATCGACGAGGAAGGTGCCGAGGAGAGTAGCGACGTCGCGACGCCCAACTACGACGATGATGACGACGACGACGACGACGACGATGACCAAGACACCGGGGGCCTCGCCATGCCTCCCCCCAAGGACGCGGTCCGCATCGTCGTCCACGCCGAGAAGATCCCCTCCATGTCGCCGTCCGGCCCCAACGGCACGTGGGTCTGCGACCAGGAGGACTGCGGCTTCGTGGTCCGCTCGGCGGAGGACGACGCCGGCAAGGCGCTTATACAGCAGCATTTCAGGGACCACGAGTCCCAGGCCGAGATGATGGATCTGGCTGTGTCGGAAGGCCGTCGTGGACACATGCCCATTGAGTATGCTTATCCCGTCTCCCAATCTTGCACATTGTCAATTCTCCTGCACTCCCCCTTCGCCCAGACCCCCAATCAAACCTGGCCTTGACCCCTAGTGCTGCGTTGATAACCGAGAAACAAAACCGTGGCGGAGCAGCTGTAAACCATGCCTGCCTTCCAGTGGTTATGATCTCAGGTGTACCAAAACGACCCTTAGTTCGCTCTACTTCCTTATCCCTGCCTTTTACGTTCAACCCTCTAGTTATGTCACCCAGGCACTAACCATTAGCACAGTCACCTCCTCGCGAAAATCCAAGCCATGAGAAAGAGCGCCGCGGCCCCGGAACACGGTACCCTCAACGGGGATCCCCTCGTCGCCCCGATCAAGCGTCGCCTTCTCGTCTAACCCTCCCCCGGCTTGCTTGTCACTCACAGCCCCTCAAACCGCCGCCCCTTTACTTTCCTTGTTAGAAACGAAAATTTATTTGCTCGTAATGATCATGATACCCCTGGTGGCGTGGTACGAAATGCATATTTGCGGGGTCTTTGCATCGGTTTTCAAGGAGTTGGGATGCTTGTTGCTTTGCGAGGAAGCGAGAGGAGTCAGTCCCATTGGGCATCCCTCTCTGGTCTCGGTTTTGGAAACGGTTTCCCCTTCACGAGACCGACCGGGTACCCCTTCCGTGTACATATAGTACATTCATATAAAAAAATATCAATTTACCTATCTTGCATTAGGCAATAACCACCTGTCGATGTGAGGTGCTTGGGAAGCGACCCTGCACGGTGAAGGGGGAGCTGGGACTTGGTATACGTTGCGGCTCACAGTCCGGCAAGACCTTCATTTGAATCATCCATCATGTTGAATTTTGACCATTTTGTTAACACTTCTTTTGGCCTCTCGCCCTAACATATGCTTGATAAACCCCCAATTCTACCATATACATAAAACTCCCATATGGTAAAAATGTAGGTACAAGCAGCCACCCCTTATCGGGGTGATTTCTCCATCCGTGAATCAACAAACACCACACGCCTACCTCTCAAGACCCCTCACAGTAGTCATGGCTGAGGCATCCTGTTTACCTTCTCGCTGCGAGATACCTAGCAGCCTTATCCCAGGCAGCCCTGTCGGCGGACGAGACCTCCTTGGGCCCCAGCGTCTTTACACCGGCGTAGATGGCGTCGAAGAAGGCGCAGCAGACGTCCAAGTCCTCGGAGAAGCGCAGGGCGTAGGGCAGATACTTGCTGGGGAACTCTTGCTTCTTTGCCATTTTCTGCTCGGGGGTGTCGGATGGAGAGATGTCGTCAAAGTAGGTCTTAACTGCGATGCCGAGGGCAACATCCGGGTCGGTGAGGAAGGGCAGCCTGGGTGACATTGGTTAGGACGCCGCAAAAGGGTTATCCGACTGGGATGAGGCAAAAAAAAAAAGAGTGCGGGGGAACTTACCTCTGTCCGATCTTCAACGCATCGTCACGGTCCCGCTTGGCTTGTGCATACATGAACATAGACGCTATGATGGCCTCAGTGAGATCCCGGTCGGCGGATCGTACTTCTGAAACTAGGGAACGGTACGACAACAGGTTCTTGCTCAACGGGCCGGTATAGCCGTTGGCCTCATGCTGCAGCTTCAACAGAGTCGAGCAGCGGCTAATTAGGAGCAGGCTAGCCTGGTCCTCTTCGGTGCCGTTCATGGGCAAGCCTCGAAGTTCCTCGTGCTTGTTTTCGGCATTCAGGAGCTCAAACCGAACCAACTCGAAAGCCAAGAGGATCGCTTCGTAGAGGTAGGGGATATCGGGGTTCTTTTTCACCGTTGGCTCAAAGGCAGACATGGCGGCAGCGAGCGCGTTGCCCCAGCTTGTCAAGTTGTGGGTGTCGTCGACGTAGCCCCTGAGCTGGAGGAGGCGCCAGATGGCCAGAGAGACAATAGTATCCGCCGACTTCAGACCCTTGATCTTCTCTTTTGTGATTGTCGCCTTCACAAAGTCGGGATTCTGGAGGGCGAGGACCTCGGACGCGATAGACCCGGCGGCAAACTTGGGGAAGTGCTCTTTGATAGTGCCCTCCTTGGCATCCCATCCGGCAACTCGAAGAAACGGGGGAGGTTGGAGGTTTCGGTGATTGAAATTGTACGAGTAGTTGCGATCGTACCAGACTTTCATGGTGATATTCTTGTGCTGGATGCCGCGATGCAGGCGTGGGACTAGGAGACCCAAGGCCAGCTCTTTGATCGGCACTAACTGTGATGAAACAAGCTTCTTGTACTCATCAGTCGCCACACCATCCACGGTTGGCAAGACTACGAGCTGGCCGTTTGTTATCCAGCTCAGTATCCTTGGTCCTATCAGGCCGATGTTGAGATAGTGAAAGAGCTCCGAGGGGAGCTGGAGGCCGAGGTATTCATGGTTATCCCCGGTCAGGTGATCGTAGTCGTTAACTACAACCTCGCCACTCTCGGCAATGTAAATGAAGTGGTTGACAGCCATACGGGCCTTTCGGTACTTGTCCAGCCAGTCCGGGTCGTGCTGCTGCACCATATCATTGAATGACGATGTACAGGCTATGGTGACAGACTTGTCCGACGTCCTGAGCATGTTGACGGCATCCGAGATGGTGAATGGTTGGTTCTTGATAATTGTCGTGTCTAGGAGAGCCGGGAATGGAGGTAGAAACGAGGTCCCTGTCATCAGACGAGCATCCATGAAGAGGGGCTCGCTGACATTAAGGGCCTTGATGATTTGTTTCTTGGAGATGGCCGTAACCGTGTTGGCATCCCAGTCGATGGAGCGAATAATGCTGTCCTTGATAGGATACAGGAGGAGTTCCTGGGAGCCCATGATCCCAGCACACTGGTCTGAGTCGACCATGTCGAAGTACGCAATCTGCAGTTCCCAAGAGTTAGCCCGGGTTCGGTTACTCTTCACAGGACACCCAAACAAACCTGTGCTGCTGCGTTATAGGGCGGGACGAGGAAGTGGAGCTGCCTCTGCTTCAGGATTCCTTGGAGGAGTGGGTAGAGAGATTGGGGCCGGAAGGCACCTGCAAATATCAGTCAGTTCGTCCATCTATATACCCCTCCTGGGGGAGGGGGTGCGGAGTTGGCTAGTACCAGAGTTCCCGGCGAAGGCTAAGACAGCTTCCTCAGCTTGGCCACCAAAGTAGAGGTCCCAGGCCTTGTCTGTCTTCGCATTTGCCCGACGGCCTTGGGCGAGTGAGATCTCATCCTGGCCCGTAATAGCCTGTCCGTCGAAGATGAAGAAGGGTGTGATTCTGTGCGCCTTCCACTGGTCCAAATCCGTCTCGATGTGCTTTTGAATTCCGGTCAGGCCGCCGAGGGCTGGGAGGAGCGGCTCATGGAACGGGGCGGTGTCGAGGAAGAGTTGGAGGTAGTATCTGGCCTCAACGGCGATCGCGCAGTCCTCGATCTCGGCAATGGGATGGGTCCTAGAGAGGGAGAGTGTTAGGATATCTCGTAGAGCACAGAATAGCTAAGTATGGGACATGGCTTACGCTGCCTGCTCGTTGATCCAGCCATCCTCTACCAGATCTATGTCCAGTGCGGTTAGCAACGTTTGGATAAATACTCGAAAGTCTATTTAATAGAATTGAAAACAGAGCTAAAGTGCCGGCAAATGGGCAGTCAAGGGGAGTTTGTTGATTCCCATCACTTGTACGGCGTTTGCTTGCCGGTCTAACCACAGCCTCGCTCGATTGGCTCGCGTGCGAGCTTGAAGGTAACGGCTGGGCACCAAGAAGGAGGAGAGCGAGGACAGGAGTAAAGAAGAGCAGTTCGGCGCCATAACGGCGACGAGGTGAAGCTGCAAGCGCACTCACTCGGCATCTTGACGGGTTTGGAGGAGTTCCACTGCGACGCAGGCAAGCTCGTGGGAGCTGGAAAGGCCCTCGGTGCGGCTCTGCGGAAGGGGGGGGTGGGTGGATGGGTGTGGATCGTTGGAAGCGGATGGAAAAAAAAAGAGGACCAGCTGGCGTGCCGGCGCGCGAAGATGTTTCAATGAGCGACTTGGAGTTTGTCAACCGAAAGAAAATGGCCGCAATCGGGGCCGTAGGGGGACGAGGGGGGGGCGGCGAAGTGGGGGGGGGGGGGAGAACAGAGCTCCAGGTTGGGAAGGGGTGTTGTTCACGAGGGAAAGGTCGAACCCAAAGAAAGTTTGCTTCAATTGCTCGTCGAGCTGCTGCTGCCTTTCTTTCCAGGTTCCCGTGCGGCCTCTAGCCCCAGTGGTACGTAGTAGCTGTGGGCTCTCCTGCAGGGGTGCTCCGCCATGCTAGCGCCGGTTTTCGAGGCCCACAAGGGCCAGCCCAGCTTACCTTACCTTATCCCTGTCCCAGTCTCTGGTTTCTGCCCCATCCAGGGTTCCAAAACTGTGGCTGGTGACCGTCAACGTCCAACCAGTAGGCATAAGTGGGGAGGCAGTTAAGAATATCAGACTGATGAATATCAGCCTGGTAACGCTTTTTGATACCGTATCTAGCACAAACATACACGAAATAGTTACAAGGGCACATTCATGTCAAGGAGATAGTGTAGGCACAAGGTAAAGAAGCAACCATGTCTGATTTATTATTTTTTTTTGGTCGGAGTTCTCAGTACGGAGTACAGACTGTGTGTCTCTGCCTCGGGGAAGCCGGCAGCCAGTTCCGTTCGCAAAACCGCCTGGTAATCGAACCTTCTTCCCACCCGGAGCCTCTGCCAAAGCCCTGGCTCTGCGTTATTATCCCATCCCTTCGCAGAGGACGGACTAATGTGTGGTGTTCCCTGTGCCCATCTATGAGAGCGAGCAAAGCAATCTTGTTTCCCTTCTCTGCCAAATCTCTTTTCTCGAAAAGGGGGGGTATCATGCTTCCATCCACCTTGCTCTCATCTTAAACCACTGAAAACATTACCAGTCTATGTTTCGCCCTCTCTATGTAGTTCCCGCACCATTTGACCATGGCGAGACCGTCGACCCGAGATGGTTGTGTGCCGAACCAGAGAACCGAGAAATCCACTTTTGTCTATGATGGTGTACCATGCATCGAAGCGAGAAAGTAAAAAGTCAAAAAATAATGAGGAAAAAAGCCAAAGTAAAACCGAAACAACAACAATGTGTGTTTTAAGGCGATGCCATGACCCTTTCTATGTCGGAAAGCGGGGAAAAAAATGCCCACCCGCGGAAAAGCTGGGATGACCGCAAAACGATGCGAATTGTCGTCAATGAGGCGGTCAAAAAGATCTAGCCTCTCTAGATCCGAGCAACCGTGTAACTGCAAACGCATGAGTAGCATGCCATGCTAATGCGGTTCCAGTCGTGATGTTCCCCAAGTTCGTGGTCTAAGGGTATCAAGCAAATCGGGGTGCTGGATGCAGAGAACAAACAAATGCGATCTATCGTAGAATCCCGAGTGTGCCTGAGAACCTGAGCCTGCCAATCCCGGCTAGGGTTCTCTTGGGGTCATGTTCGCCGTCGTTGATAATGTTTCGAAGCGCAAAATCAAAAGTCGAATAATCCGTGGCATGTTAAAATGCAAATGCGCAAAACCGAATACCACACCCTAGTAGGTGTGATGTGAAAAGGCGTTCTCTTCGTGAACGCGGTTGGAGGCTGTGCCCGGTGGTGATTTACCACCATGACTGGCCGCCAGCTCCGCCGGGGTTTCCGTACCCGCCGCCGCCATAGCCGCCGCCACCACCGCCGTAACCGCCACCGCCGCCATAGCTGGGAGGTGGGCCGCCAAAGCTGCCGCCGCCACCACCGCCGTAGCCCGAGCTTGGGGGAGGGCCGCCGAAGCCGCCGCCGAAGCCAGGGCCCCCACCGCCGCCGCCGCCGTACTTGCGGAAATCGCTGTTTCCTCCGCGACCACGGCCACGACCGCCGCCCGGTCGACCTCCCCGGCCGCCGCCGCCACCGCCGAACGAGGACTCGCGTGCAATGGTCTCGAGGAAGGCTGGAACCTCCTGGTTGGCCTCCTTAAGAAGCTCTAGCAGGTCCCGCACAACACCGCGGTTACCGCGGTTGAAGAAGGCAGTGGACAGACCGGTGTTTCCGGCACGGCCGGTACGACCAATACGGTGGACGTAGTCGTCGATGTCGGTCGGCAGGTCGTAGTTGACAACGTGGGTGACGTTGGGAATATCCAGACCACGAGCAGCGACGGCTGTGGCCACAAGGATGGGGCAACGGGCGTTGCGGAACATCTCTAGAGCGCGCTCACGCTCGCGCTGGGTGCGATCACCGTGGATGGAGGTGGCAGGGAAGTTCTGGTTGATGAGGAAGTCGGAGAGAGAGTCGGCCATGCGCTTCGTCTCGACGAAGATTAGCGTTAGACCAGCGCCGTGGGTGTGGAGGATGTCGAGTAGGACGGAGCGCTTGTCAACGTCCTCGACATACTCGATCTTCTGAGTGATGTTCTCCGAGGTGGATCCGACACGACCGACCGAGAGGAAGACGTAATCCTTGAGGAAGTCACGGGCAAGCATCTGGATATCGCGGGGGAAGGTGGCCGAGAACATGAGGGTCTGGCGGTTCTGGACGCCGGGCATGTCCTCGCCCTCGACGATGCGGCGAATCTGGGGCTCGAAACCCATGTCAAGCATGCGATCGGCCTCGTCCAGGACTAGGTACTTGATGTTGCAGAGGGAGATGCGGCCTCGCTCTATGAGGTCGACCAACCGTCCGGGAGTAGCAACGAGGAGATCGCAGCCACGCTCAATTTGACGGAGCTGAGAACCTATGTCTGCACCACCGTAGACGACGCAGGGACGGACCCAGGATCGGTAGGCGAATTTGCGCGCCTCCTCGTAGATTTGAGAAACAAGCTCACGGGTCGGGGCAAGGATCAGCGAGGTCGGATAAGCCTTGCGCTGACGTCCATAGCCGCCACCCTGGCCGCCGGGGACAACGGACGGGCCGTTGATGAAGGCCTGTGAGAGGATGGGGAAGAGGAAACCTCCAGTCTTTCCGGAACCGGTCTGAGCACAGGCCATGAGGTCACGGCCACCCATGACGATGGGGATAGAGTACTTCTGGACAGGAGTCGGAACCTTGTAGCGGGCGTGCTCGATGTTCTGGATCAGGTGGTCGTCCAGGGGCGGGTTGGTGAAGGACAGAACGGGTTCGGGGACGTTCTGGCCGGAGGCTTCAACAGGGATATCATCGTACTTCTCAAAGTTGATACCGCTGTGCTGTTTGGATGGATCATCGGGGGTTCCGAAGAGCTCTCGCTCAAGACGAGGGTTAACGGGGCCTGGGATGTGCTTTCCGTCTCGCCACTGGCCGTCACCAGAGCCCTTAGCATAGCCTCCACCACCTCCACCACTGGCATGACCTCCAGCGCCGGGGTTGCCGTACGCGTTCGGGTTGAAGGTCGCATTCGGGCGTCCCCAACCGCCGGGACGACCGCCTGGAGCCGGGCCAGCACCTGGGGGTGGGCCAGCGCCTGGAACGGGATAGTCCGGGGCGCCAGCGCTGGGCCAACCAGGGCCGCCAGCACGGGCGTCATAGTTGTTGTTTCTAAAAACCGCGTGTTAACAATCGTTCTTTACACATGACACGAGGTAGAATTGAGGCATGAGCGACCGATTCTAGAATCGGTCGCCCACCCAAGAGAAAAAAAAGAGTAATGCGGAATAAAATAACTTACCCAGCCCAAGCGCTGTTGTTGAGGCCGTTAACGGCTGGCGGGGGACCTCCTGGACCTGGGGGGCCGTTCATGGGGACATTGGGGTTGCCGTTGGGGGGGGCAGCACCCATCTTGCCGCGCATATGGGGAGGGATGTAGGAACGGGCACCAGGGCCCTGCTCGGCACCGAGGTTCAAGCCGCCCATGTTCAGTTGTTCAGCCATGGTTGTTGTTCGTCGTGGCGATTCTTATTGTGAGATGTTGTTGACTAGTCGTGGTGAGGGTGTGGTGTGATGGCGCCGAGAGTTTTAAAATCGGAGTCAAGGAAAAGGATGGGTGTCGCGGAGGTGATTCTGTCTATGGAACTCTCGAAAAGAACGGGCGGTCCAAATGAGAGTCGGTAAGAGAAGAGATCTAGCGCAAACGATGAATGCAGGATCAAAAAATGAGAGGCAAGGGAAAGCCGAAGGTCGCTTTCGAATTTCTCTCAGTCTATTAGGCTGCAGGTTCCACGCAAGGGTATTATTCAGGTGTCGATTGCCTTCGTTCCTCTCGAAGAAATGAAATCTTCAACAGGATAAAAAGGAAAGACAGGGAGATGAAGGGAAATCAAATTCGGGGTTTGTGAGGGTGGATTAAGAAATCCGATGGGTTTGTTGAGAGGAGGAGAGGAAATTTTTGATGGAAGGGCAGAAGGGGAGGAAAAAAAGAGTTTTGAACTTGTGTCGGATCCACTAAAGAGGTTAAGCCAATACAGGGTGGGTCCTTGTTCGCCCCCATCCGCCTGTCCCGCGCTGTCCCTGCCAATTTTTTGGGCTGCCTTCAGCTCTGGGCAGTGACCAAGGAATACAGGACTGGTGGACTGATACGGTTTCCGTACACAGTATTCCGTAGGCAGACCGTAGACAGTAGGGGAAGAAGACAGGCGCTAGAGAAGTTAAACTCTTCCCTTCCCCAAATCTGGGTGGCGCCCTCCCCCCCGGTTTTGGCCTAAACTCTGGAAGAGGCGAAAGAGGTAACCCAGTGGTTTTTCAATTGGATGAATCATGTTATTCGTACCCGGGCAAGTCCCTTGAAGGTACTTTACTGCCGTCAAAGTGAGGCAAATGGCTCCGCAGAACCTTGCAGAACCTGCAGGCAACTCCAGAGTACCCTTCTTTCCCCTGCCAGCTCGACTGGGCCTCGCAAGTATTCCCTACAGTGTATTCCATGCATGCATCAGGTTTTGCAGTGTTCGGGGCGCCCATTTTATCTATCGGTGCGACACCCGAATGATGGTATCCGAAAGGATGGTACCCGAACGACAGCACGTCACATGTTGGTCTTACCCCCATGGAGCTTTCCAGAATGGACCTTTTTTTTTTCACCTTCTAGAAACAGCCATTTGACTTTTTCAAGATCACATGAGGCAGATGCCAACGTTCAGGGTTGCTTCCCGCAACCCTCACTTGCCTACCTCTTCCGGGACATATATATTTCTCTTCCTAGGGAGGCAGGGACCTTTTCTTCTTCCAACTCTGGCAGCGGCAGTAATGAAGAGCACATGTGAGGTACTAAGATATATTAAGCCCAACTGTACCGAGTACTGAGGAGCAGAGGTTGCCCGGTGCCTTGAAAAGATAATGACGAGGATAACGAAGGACGGAGTCGAAGTCCAAGGCCGGAAGGAGGACGGAGGCGAGAGACGGAGATGCCCGGGCCATTACCTTGGCTGGCGGCGCTTAAAGGTGGAACCCCCGTGGATCGGTGGGGCTTAGTCCCGAAGCCGATCAAAATCTTTCCGGAAACGTCTCGCCCCCGGAGAATGATGGCTAATATAGCCTAGGGTGCCAATGACCTAGAACA
>Ga0164242_10003751_pt1 | contig 17230 bp, 15 predicted proteins | sample OricomgcompostMG_FD_108783 | JGI IMG/M metagenome (GOLD analysis project Ga0164242, IMG submission 108783) | Miracle-Growth compost microbial communities from Emeryville, California, USA - Original compost - Miracle growth compost (MG) ...
ACGGCCTCTCCGCCGAAACGTAAATCATCCTTACGCCTCAGCCCGAAAGATACAAGGTGGGCATTCGAGCAAAGCTCGAACCGTCTTCCCCCACCAATCTCATAGCTCACCCGTCCCTACCAATCGTGTCATCCTGAGCGGAGCGCAGCGGAGTCGAAGGATCTGCGGTTTTACACTCAGCCCAAAAAACGACATCTCCACGATTCGTCACAATCTCCGGCATCAAAACCTTCAGCCAGATACATTCCTATCCTTTGCCTCCTAAACTGGCGTTCACGCACCACAATCCGTCCGCAAGGAGGTCCATTCCACATGAAGAAAGCGGCACTCAGCCTTTCACTTGCCCTCATGAGCTGCCTACCATCCGCCGCGCAGACTCCCGCACCCAAGCCGCCCACCACCCTCAAAGGCGTCCTGTTCGAGCAGCTCCGCACCACCCACAACGCACAGGACTGGTTCGCCTCCGGCAACACCGCCATGCAGGGCCTCACCGCCGAGCAGGCCCGCTGGACCGATGGCAAGGGCAACCACTCCGTCGGCCAGCTCACCTATCACCTCGTCTTCTGGAACAAGCGCGCTCTCATGCGGTTCAAGGGCGAGACGCCCGACAAGTTCAGCGGCAACAACGACGAGACCTTCAACAACTTCACCGCAGAACAGTGGGCCGACATCGTCAAGCAGTTCGACCAGAACATGACCGAGTGGGAGAAGGCCGTCGAGGCAGCCGACGACGCCACCATCGCCAAAAACGCCTCCCTCATCGCCCACGTCGGCACCCACAACGCCTACCACATCGGCCAGATCGTCTTCGTCCGCAAGGAGCAGGGCGTCTGGGACCCGTCCAAGGGCGTCAAGTAGCGGGCACCATCCCGCGGACCGCCCTGCTCAAGAGCACGACTTCATTCGAGCCGCGGACCGTCTTGCTAAAGGCACGAGTTCAGCCGAGCCGCCGACCGTCTTGCTTAAGGGCACGGCTTCAGCCGTGCCGCAACCGCTCCGTCGGGAAAAGCGGCTTCAGCCGCTGAGGAATTTATTCGCTCCATGCTGTCGCCTACTCTCGAATTTCCTGATAAAAACAACCGATTACTATCTCGCTCGAGAGCGAATTTCGAACCTCTTTGCTAAGGGCACGAGTTCATTCGAGCGCGGACCGTCTTGCTTAAGGCACGACTTCAGCCGAGCCGCGGACCGTCTTGCTTAAGGGCACGGCTTCAGCCGTGCCGAAACGTCTCGGTCCAAAACGCGGCTTCAGCCGCTGAGGTCTCTCTGCAGGTCACCCTCCTCTGCATGCTGTCCTCCCCGCAGTTCTTCCGATAAGATCAACCCGCCACCCTCCGAGGACAAATGCCCGAACCCAATCACGGCTACCATCACCCAGAGGGACACATCCCTCCGCCCGATCTCCACCGCGAAAAGCGCCTCCTGGGATTCAAGCCGCTTCACGTCATCCTTGGAGCTTTGCTTCTAATCGCGATCCTCGTCATCTATATCCTTCTCACCGCTCGCGCTGGCTACTAAGGTTTCCCGGGCTATAGAGTTTGCCTTCACCAATGCACCTGCGTTGTCGTTAACCCTCAGCCGTACCCGGAAACGTGTCATCCTGAGCGAGCGCGGCGAGTCGAAGGATCTGCGGTTCGCATCCTCCAACGGAGTCCGCGAAACCTTGTCAACCCCAACAATCCCCTATCTGCAACATACGAAAGAACTTCCCAAGTGCCGATCTCACCTGTCCAAATTGCTAAACTGGAAATGAGCAGTAACACGCAAAAGCTGAGGACTAGAAATTCAGCACAGCGATCCAGCTAACCGCAATCGCCTGAAGACTTTGCAGCGATTACTGCCCAAAACATTGGATTTTCATCGTCTTCGCCGCACGAGTCCGGACCTAAGCGTAATCCTTAGAAGACTTTGCACAAAAAGCAGGGGGCTACCCTCCAGCTACAGCACCAATCACCAGCAGGGGCTCCCGGCCGTCAGCCACCTCCTGCGGAAGCGGTGCGTCGATGCTCTCGTGCGATAGGTCTTCCTGGCAGGCGAAGAACCGCAGGAACGCCCGCCGCTCCTTCGTCGCATGATCGCGGATCGTTCCGCACAGCATCGGATACTGCTCTTCGACCGCATCCAGCACAGAGCGCTGCGTCGGTGTCGAGACCTCAACCGTCAGCTCGCCCTTCACCTTCGCCAGCGTGCGCAGATGCTGAGGCAGCACGACCCGCACCATCATGGAAGCGTCTGGACCTCGACAGAAAGTACCGCCGGAAGATCCCGCACGATCGGCTTCCAGCTATCGCCCGCGTCCGGAGACACGTAGACCTGGCCGCCCGTCGTGCCGAAGTAGATGCCGCACTTATCCAGCGAGTCGACCGCCATCGCGTCCCGCAGAACGTTGACGTAGCAGTTCTCCTGCGGCAGCCCCTTCGTCAGCGGCTCCCACTCATTGCCGCCCGATCGGCTGCGATAGACCTGCAGCTTGCCATCGAGAGGGAAGTGCTCGCCGTCGCTCTTAATCGGAACCACGTAGATCGTCTCCGGCTCGTGCGCGTGCACGTCGATCACAAAGCCGAAATCGGTGGGAAGATTCCCGCTCACCTCGGTCCAGTGATCGCCCGCGTTGTCCGACCGCATCACGTCCCAGTGCTTCTGCATAAACAGCGTTCTCGGACGCGTCGGATGCATGGCGATGTGATGAACGCAGTGACCGACCTCGGCTGTTGGATCAGGTATAAACTCCGACCGCAGCCCCTGGTTGATTGGCTTCCACGTCTCGCCGCCGTCATCGGTGCGGAACGCTCCTGCAGCCGAGATCGCGATGTACATCCTCTTCGCATCGCTGGGATCGAGGAGAATCGTGTGCAGACACATGCCTCCCGCACCCGGCTGCCAGTGCGGACCGGAACCATGCTTGCGCAGCCCCGGAAGCTCCTGCCAGTTCTGCCCGCCGTCGGTGGAGCGGAAGAGCGCAGCGTCTTCGACACCTGCAAAGACGGTGTCAGGATTGCTGAGCGAAGGCTCCAGGTGCCACGCACGCTTGAACTCCCACGGATGCGGCGTACCGTCGTACCACTGGTGCGTTCCCGCGTCGCCCTCATACGCGAACTTGTTGCCGACAGGATTCCACGTTGCGCCGCCATCATCGGAGCGCTGCACGACCTGCCCGAACCAGCCGCTGGTCTGCGAGGCGTAGATCCGGTTCGGATCTAGCGGTGAGCCCTTCATGTGGTAGATCTCCCAGCCGGCAAAGTGCGGCCCGTCGACCTTCCAGTCCTCGCGCTTGCCGTCTGAAGTAAGGACGAATGCTCCCTTGCGTGTACCAACCAGAACCCGAACTCCGCTCATCGCTCGACTCCTCGCGTCTCAGGCAGGCAGTCGTGTCGCCTGAGGAGATTTACTTCGCAGCCCGATCTGTGGCCGATCCGGTTGAAGCCCTGACGACCAGCGTCGGTGGAACCAGAATGTTCTTCGGAGCCTGCTCCGGATTGCTTGTCAGGTCCAGCGCCAGCTCTCCGGCGATTCGCCCCAGCTCCGCTGTTCCATGATCGATGGAACTGAGCGGAACCTTGAGGTAATCGTTGTAAGGCATGTTGCCGCACCCGATGATAGCAATATCTTCCGGAACGCGCAGCCCTGCGGCCAGCACGGCAGCGATCGCACCGATTCCGGTCATGTCGTTGTAGCAGAAGACCGCGTCTGGCCGCTCTTTCAAAGCAAGCAGCTTCTGCATGGCTTCATAGCCCGTCTTGTCGCCGCGCTCTTCCATGTGATCGCAGACGACCACATATTCATCTGGAACCGGCAGCCGATGCTCCGCCATCGCGTTCCGGTAGCCGCGCAGACGATCGAACGACGGGCTGGTGTTGCGGCCCGCAATATGTGCGATCCGCTGGCGCCCAAGACTGACGAGATGATTCGTCGCCATCTCACCCACCATAACGTCGTTCGACCCGACGAAGTGGGCGGCCAGATGCGGAAAGTTACGGTCGAAGAGCAGGTACGGCGTACGCTCATCACCCAGCTCATAGAAGTTGCGCAGGTTCGGCTGACAGGAAGCGATCAGCAGAACGTCGATGCCTCGGCGCAGCAGCGTGCGAATCTCCTGCCGCTCGATCTCCGGATCTTCTTCCGACGAGGCCAGGATGACGGCACGATTGCTCTGGCGCAGCACGCCGCTGAGAGATTTGGCGAACTCGGCGAAGAACGGATGCACCAGGTCGGGAACGACAAGACCCACCGTGTAGGTTTTACCGCTGGCAAGGCCGCGCGCCAGCATGTTGGGCTGATAGTTCAGCTCCTTCATGCGTTTCAGGACGCGCTTCCGCGTCTCCTCACCGATATCGCTGTTGCCGCGCAGCACCTTCGACACGGTGACCACAGAGACTCCGAGGTCCCGTGCAATATCTTTCAGCCTGACTGCCATAGCAGCATCATCTTACAGTGACCCATTGGATGGGAAGGCGACAAACCTGACCGCAGACCTAGGAAAAGCGCGTTCTGCGGCCAAGCGTCCATGCACCAACGACTAAGCTGACGACCAGAACAAGTCCCAAACCCGTCACCCACCGGCGATCCATCGCCAGCGGCGGAACGATGGCTTTGCTGCCGAGCCAGATAAAGAAGCCGGTGGCGGCGGCCACAATCGCGTAGTCCCACCAGCGCCGTCGCTCGTCACGACTGCCGAACTCGTCGCCTGCCTGGGCTGCGAGAGTACGGTTGTAGTCCAGCCCGTAACGTTGGCACTCGCGCAGCACCGCCTCGTTGTTGGAGGTCTGCTCACGCGCGGAGGCGACGGCGGTTCCGATAGCCATCGCTCCCAGGATCATGATGATGGAACCGGTGATGACCAGCAGACGATGGCTGGAGTCCGCTCCAGCGAGCTCGCCAAAGACGAGAGCGCCCCAAGCCAGCCCCCAGAGCTGATTGGTATTCGACAGCGGAATGCCTCTGCCGATGCCCAGGTACTTGGTCGCAAACTGCTGGAAGAGGTCGCCGATGACCCAGACGAATCCGCCAAGGAAGAGCCAGAAGACCAGGCCCGGCTGGTGAAAGAGCTGAAACGAGGGCGAGTGCAGACCGCCATCGAGAGCGAGCGTAAGCCCGAAGACGGTTCCAAGCTCGCCTACCGTAAATGCCGTGACGAAGGACAGCGGGTTCATCCCACTGATATAAGCCTTGCGATAGGGAACATACATCGTTCCCCACATCAGGCTGGCGCCGGCGGCTGCAAGGATTCCGCGCACGGCGTGGTGCCCGGCGGACGTTTGGCCGTGGATGGTGCTGAAGCCGAGCATGACTGCAGCGACCACAATGGCGAGCGTACCTAAAACAACCTTGCTGATATTGGCTGCGTTCGCTCCTTCCAGCTCTTTAAAGAGAACGCGTCCCCACAGCAGACCGATCAGCGAGTTGGCGTTCCAGAGTGGAAAGGCGACGGCGAGACCAACATCGCGAATTGCGAAGACGGTGAGCGTGTTGGCGACTGCCCAAAGAGCTCCGGCGAGGAGAGCCCACACGATGAGGTGCTTCTTCTCCATCAGGTCTGTAAAGACGTATCCCGTACCCTTGAGCAGGGTAGGGAAGGTCCAGCGCGCTGTGAAGACCCCCGCTACCATGCAGAGCGAGACCGCAAACGGTGACAGACCCGTGTTTACCAGCTTGGTGGGAGCCTCAGCAGCACCCAGCCATACGCCCGCGGTCAGACCGCAGATCACTCCCAATCCGTGCAGCGACATTCCGTGCTGCTTTGCTCGTTCAGCCACACTTGCCACCTGGTCCCTCAACTTTCAATGGAGCACGATCAAAAGCACAACCCCGGCCACCAGTACGAAGAAAGGGACAAGAAAGTGGCTGTCGGTGAGGATCGTCTTAATAGAACGGCCTAAACTCATGAATTCTTCCTTCTCATCATCCACTCTTCACTGTCTGCGATGAACCTACGTTAGCGCTTACGCCCGGGCTTCACCCTATCGAGCCGCTGTTATGTATGTCAAACAGATTCTCGTCTTTTGCCTTCCGAAAGACCCAGACCTGATTGTCTCCGAAAAGCACCCAGCCTGAATCCGAAAAAAATCTTCCTAACCGCACTGCGGTTTGCTTGTCTAATGCGCTGAATGGAAGCCAACGACCACGCTATTGTCCGGAGGGTACTGGACGGGGACAAAGAGGCTTATGGCACGCTCGTCGGTCGCCACAGCCAGAACGTCTTCCGTGTCGCCTTTCGGATTACCGGCGATGAGGCAGACGCCGACGAGGTGGTTCAGGAGGCTTTCCTTCGAGGGTACCAGCGGCTCCAGAGCTTCGAGTCGCGGTCAGAGTTTGGAACCTGGATCTACAGAATTGCCGTCAACTGCGCACTGAATATGGTCAACAAACGCAAACACGAAGCAGCCTGCCGGATCGGCGAAGAGACGGACCCTGCGATGCAGCAGGTGCAGGTGGCCGATGCCGCTGCTGGTCCCGAGCGCACACTGCTAAGCCGCGAGATCGAAACCCTGCAGGCGGCCGCGATGGCGAGTCTGACGGCGACGGAGCGGACAGCCTTCATCCTGCGCCACATGGAGGATCGCTCGACGACTGAGATCGCGAGTGCGCTCGAGATCGCTCCTAACGCTGCCAAGCAGGCCGTCTTTCGTGCCGTGCAGAAACTGCGACGCAGCCTTGCTCCACTCCGGGTGAATCCATGAATCACATCAGCGAAGAACATCTCATCGACTACTACTATGGCGAAGCCGAATCGCCTGCTGCGATCAGCGAGCACCTGGAGGCGTGCAGCGATTGTGCGCAGAGCTACGAGTTGATGCGTCGCGATCTGGAGGACATCAAGCCGATTGCGGTTCCCCAGCGGGATTCGGCGTATGGCAGCGAGGTGTGGGGCTCCATCCGTGGATTGGTGCCTTCCTATGAGAAGGCTAGAAAAATATCGCCCTGGAACTGGTTCAGGCTGAACTGGAGCATCGCCGCTGCCGCAATGGCCTGCCTCCTTCTGGTGGCGGCGTTTTTCGCTGGACGCAAGTGGGAGCACCGCAATGGAACCACCATTGCGAATGCAACTAACGAGCAACAGGGGAGACAGCGTGTTGTGCTGCTGGTTCTTGGGGATCACCTCGATCGCTCCGAACGGCTTCTCGTGGAGTTGAAGCATGCTGAGCCATCTACAGAAGGGCCGTTGCAGGCCGAGGCGCGTGACCTGCTGTCCGCGAACCGCCTGTATCGCGAGAGTGTGAAGCAGCAGGACCCTGCGCTGGCGTCCGCGCTCGATCACCTGGAGCGCGTGCTGATTGAAGTTTCGAATGAGCCTGCGGGGTTATCGCAGGCGAAGCTCGATGAATTGCAGAAAGAGATGAATACCGACGGACTCCTCTTCGAGGTTCGTGTCCTCCGCTCCCGGGTGCAGGAAGACGCAAACCAGAAGAGAGGCGCCGCGGATGCAAGGAAAGGGGTTTCCATCTTATGAAAGCTATATCCATTCTCTCAGTCGCCGTTGTTGCGTCTGTCTTTGCCGCACCCGCAGCCTTCAGCCTTCAGCCCATTGTGATTGGCGCGACTGACCCTGTGATGACGCCGGCCATCGAACCGCGAGGCAATGAGTATGCCGATGGCACGCGAGCGATCAATGAAGGTCGGTGGTCCGATGCAGAGACTACGTTCTCGAGGATCGCTTCGCAGGGCGGGGATCGCGCCGATGCCGCAATGTACTGGACGGCCTACGCGCAGAACAAGCAGGGCCAGCAGGCCAGGGCGGTTGAGACGTGCGTCAAACTCGGCCACAAGTATCCGCAGAGCCGATGGCTCAACGAGTGCGGCGCTCTGCGCATTGAGATCCAGGGACGCAGCGGCCAGCCAGTCTCTCCGCAAGCCAGCGGCGACGACGAACTGAAGCTGCTGGCCCTGAATGCGCTGATGCAGCAGGATGCGGCAAGAGCGATGCCGGCGATACAACAGATACTGAACGGCAACGGATCGGAGCGGCTGAAGGAACGGGCGCTGTTTGTGCTGGCCAGCAGCAACTCACCGGAGGCGCAGAAGCTGATCGGCGATATCGCACGGGGGCAGTCGAATCCGGAACTTCAGGTCCGCGCCGTCAAGATGTATGCAGCGATCAAAGGGAAGCAATCGGTCACCACGCTGTCGGAGGTCTACCAGCACACAGCGAATGAGACGGTGAAACGCGCCATTCTGCAGTCGTATCTGATCTCTGGCTCGCAGGACAAGCTGTTAGAAGCTGCACGGGCAGAGCAGAACCCGATGTTGTCGAAGGCGGCCGTGCAGGAGCTTGGCGCCATGGCTGCCGTGTCTGCGCTGACGCAGCTCTACCACGACACAAAGGACAACCAAATGAAATCGGGCATTATTGGTTCTCTGGTGGCCTCCGGCCCGCGCGGCATGGATGCGCTGAGTGAGATTGCAAAGACCGAGCAGGATCCCGAGCTTCGTCGCAAGGCCATTCGCAATCTCGGTATTGTTGGAGGCGTTTCGGCCGCGCCGCAGCTGCTGAAGGCCTATCAGAGCAGCTCCGATCCGGAGTCAAAGCGATCTGCGATCGAGGGCCTCTTCCTTTCGGGAGATGCGCATGACCTGGTGGCGCTTGCCCGTGCGGAGAAAAATCCTGAGTTGAAGCAGATGATTGTCTCGCGACTGAGCGTGATGCATAGCAAGGAAGCCAGCGATTACATGATGGAAATCCTCAACAAGTAAGCAGCGTCCTCAAGCAAGGGAGGGTACGTCCGTGAACAGCAATCTCGTTATTGCTTTCGTCCTTAGTGCGTCTGCAGTCGCCTTTTCCGGGCAGCAGCCGCGAGTTTCCAGCACGCAGTTGAGCACTGAGCCGGCGAGCTCAGGACTGTCCGCGACGGTGACGCGATTTCAGCACTCCAATCAGCGGCGTTGGATTGGATATGAAGTGCCAGCTCTTCCACGAAGCCATTCATCTTCATGTGGCGATTCGAACGGCGCCTCGTCTGACGATGGATGCTGCAGTGAAGTTCAGCTCGAAGGATCAGGAGAGCGTGTAAGCGACTCTGATCAAATGTCCGAGCCGGGCAGGGTCTATGTGCTGCTGCGGCTGGAGCAAGGCGCTGTCGCCAGGGTGCGGCCGGTGAACGCAGGTTGCCGCATCAATGCCGGCGACGTGCCTTTCACATGGCTCACTGGAGTCGACGCGGAAGAGAGCGTGCGGTATCTGGCGCAGTTGGCAGGCAGCCCGAGTGCGGAGAATCGAGTGATGGATGGAGCGCTTGCATCGATCGCGCAGCAGGCTGCTCCTGCAGCAACTGAGGAACTATCGAAGCTGGCCGCGCCGGAGAATCCTTCGCGGCTGCGAGAGAAGGCGGCCTTCTGGCTTGGAGCTGAGCGCGGTCATGAGGGATTGCTGATTCTCGAGAAACTCCTGGCGTCTGAGCAGGATATAAAGCTGCGTGAGAAGCTGGTCTTCGATATCTCCATCAATCGTGATCCTAGAGCACTTCAGGATCTGCTGGCGCTGGCAAAGTCGAATGCCGATTCGCAGGTGCGGAGCCAGGCGATCTTCTGGCTCGGGCAGAAGGCAGGGAAGAAGGCCACGGCGACACTGACCGGGGCAATTGAAAATGATCCGGACCAGCAGGTGAAGAAGAAGGCGGTCTTTGCCCTTAGTCAGCTGCCAAGGGATGAGGCTATACCGCAGTTGATTCACGTCGCCCAGACCAACAAGGATCCGTCGGTGCGCAAGGAGGCCTTCTTCTGGCTGGGACAGTCCGGCGATCCGCGCGCGCTGACCTTCATGGAATCCGTGCTGAGGCAATAACCGCGTTTTTGTCTCAGCACATTAACCTCGCCCTCCTACATGGGAGGGCGAAAGTGCGTTAGACTCCCAACTGTTTAGCTTTACCGCTAACCCCCGTCGAAAATCGACGCCGGACGTTCTCACTAGGAGCTGCATACGTTGACCGATCCTGCTCGCCTTTTTGCGCTGCGAAACGTTGCCAAGATGTTATTTGCCTCGATCCTGTTCGCCTGCCCGGCACTCCACGCGCAGTCGCGGAAGGAGATGGATGAGATTCTTCATACGCTGCCGGCGCAGTCGCAGAAGATCATCGAGCGGCTGGGCTCGTTCGAGAATCTTCCGATTGACGAGTGGCGCTACCACGTTGGCGACCTTCCGCACGGTGAGGACCCAGCACTAAACGATTCTTCCTGGCCGGTTGCGAAGCCACATAGCAAGGCTCCTACCGAGGCGGTCTGGTATCGACGGCTGATTGAGGTGCCGAAGACGCTGAATGGATATGACCTGACGGGCGCGCGGATCTGGTTCCAATTCCGTGCCAATGCAAATGGACCGGTTCCGGAGATCGTCTATTTCAATGGCCGCCGCGTCGCGCTGGGCGAGGACATGGAGCCCATCGTCCTATTTGATCAGGCCAAGCCGGGCGACAAGGTACTGGTCGCCGTCAAGCTGCTCCAGACTGTAGATACAAAGAACTTTTCTGCAGTATCGACGCGCATCGACTTCGTTAAGAGCCGTCCAAATCCCTCAGACCTGCGGATGGAATTTCTCTCGACTGCGGTTCTGCTGCCCTCGCTCTCGAAGCAGTCGCAGCAGGATATGGCTACGTTGGAAAAGGCGATCGGAACCGTCGATTTGTCCGCGCTGGATGCGAACAACCAGCCCAAGTTCGACGCTTCTCTCAAATCTGCAACGCAGCAGCTTGAGAGCTTGAAGCCGACGCTGCAGCAGGCAACGCTTCATCTGACCGGCAACTCGCACATCGATGCCGCATGGCTTTGGCCTGCATCTGAGACCGTCGACGTCGTCAAGCGAACCTTCTCGACTGCGCTGCAGCTGATGAATGAGTATCCGGACTATACCTACACGCAATCTGCCGCTGCTTACAACGATTGGATGGCTACCAAGTATCCAGCCATCAACAACGAGATCAAGAAGCGCATCAAGGAAGGTCGCTGGGAGGTTGTGGGTGGCATGTGGGTCGAACCCGACCTGAACATGCCCGACGGAGAGTCGCAGGTGCGCTCGCTGCTGATCGGCAAGCGCTGGTTCCAGAAGGAGTACGGCGTCGATGTTCGCATCGGTTGGAATCCTGACTCCTTCGGGTATAACTGGCAGCTCCCGCAGATCTACAAGCGATCGGGTGTGGATTACTTCGTGACCCAGAAAATGACCTGGAACGATACCAACCAGCTTCCGTTCAAGCTCTTCTGGTGGGAGTCGCCGGATGGGAGTAAGGTCCTGACCTACTTTCCGCATGATTATGCGAACCGAAGCCTGAACCCGGTTCGCCTCTCTGCTGACCTGGCAACCGCTCGCAAGCGCGCTCCCGGCATGGAGGAGATGATGGACTTGTATGGTGTGGGTGATCACGGTGGCGGCCCAACCCGCGCCATGCTGGACGAGGGCAACCACTGGGCGAACGACAACATGATTGTCCCGAAGATGCAGTTCGGCACGGCACAGAGCTACTTCAGCAGCGTCGAGACGAAGATTGCGCCTGAGTCGCAGACGTGGGACTACAACTCCATTGCAAAGGGGTACAAGTATCCGGCGGCAGAGGCAGGCAAGATCAGCATTCCCACCTGGAAGGACGAGATGTACCTTGAGTATCACCGGGGCGTCTTCACTACTCAGGCCCAGCACAAGCGGAATATGCGTGAGAGCGAAGAGCAGACGCTGAACGCCGAGAAGTATGCATCACTGGCGTGGCTTAACGGCAATGCTTATCCCAATGACCAACTGACCGATGCCTGGAAGAAGATTACCTTCAATGGCTTCCATGATCTTGCGGCAGGGTCAGGTATCGCTGTGATCTACAAGGAGGCGCAGGCGGAGTTCGATCAGGTTCGGCTTGAGACGAACGAGATCACATCGAAGTCTCTCCACACTCTGGCTGAGAACATCAACACCAAGGCTGCGGGCGATGTTCCGGTGCTGGTCTTCAATCCGCTGGCCTGGAGCCATACCGGACTGACTACGGTAGATGTGCAGCTTCCCGAGGCCTCCGGCAATGGCATCTCGCTGCTGGATGAACATAACAATGTGGTACCGACCAAGGTTCTTTCGAGCGATGCAAAGACCGGCGCCTACAAGCTGCTGGTTCAGGCCGCCGATGTTCCTTCGCTCGGCTACAAGGTGCTGCACGCTGTTGCCGGTGACAAGCCCTTCAAGACCGACCTCAAGGCTTCAGGCACAACCATGGAGAACTCGCTCCTCCGCGTTGAAGTCGATCCGAAGACAGGATGCATCACCAGCCTCTTCGACAAAAAGACGAACTTTGAGTCCATCGCCAAGGGAGCATGCGGCAATCAGCTACAGACCTTCGCCGACCTGCCGAAGCAGTACGATGCCTGGAACATCGATCCGGGAACGCTTGACCACATGACGCCGATCAGCGAAGTAGACTCGGTCCAGATGGTGGAGCAGGGGCCGATGCGCGCTGTGATCCGCGTGAGCCGTACCTGGCAGAAGTCGAAGTTCGTACAGGACATTCAGCTCTATGCCAACAGCGACACAGTCGACATCATCAGCGACATCGACTGGCACGAGACGCACGTTCTGCTGAAGGCAGCATTCCCGCTGGCTGCATCAGGACCGATGGCGACCTATGAGATTCCCTACGGCTCAATCGAACGGCCCACAACCCGCAACAACTCGTGGGAGAAGGCGCGCTTCGAAGTCCCGGCCCTGCGGTGGGCTGACCTGGGCGACGACAACCACGGCTTCAGCTTGCTGAACGAAGCAAAGTACGGTTACGATGCGGTCGGAAACACACTGCGGCTGACGCTGCTGCGTTCGCCCACGTCGCCTGATCCCGATGCGGACCGGGGTCATCAGCACTTCAGCTACGCTCTCTATCCGCATGCCGGCACCTGGAAGCAGGCGATGACCGAGCGTCGCGGATACGAGTACAACTATGAGTTGCGCGCCCAGCAGGTGGCCTCGCATCAGGGGGCGCTTCCACTCGAGCACTCCTATGCTTCGGTTGCGCCTGAGAACGTTGTGCTTACGGCGCTCAAGAAGTCTGAGGATGACAACGCGCTCATCTTCCGCGTCTTTGAATGGGCGGGCAAGCAGGCTGATGTCACGTTCACGGTTCCCGCGGGAGCAACGGGAGCGACGGAGACCAACCTGATGGAAAAGCCCACCGGCTCAGCCCTCGCGGTCTCCGGCGACAAGGTAACCGCACACATTCATCCCTACGAGATCCTCTCTGTGCGGGTGGACTATCCTCATACAGCAAACCAGTAGACGTTCCAGGACGGCCCGAATGGGTGAGCCAAAGCGTGGCTCACCCATTCGTATTTTAAGAAGAGATGCTTAGTACACTGGCAAGAGGAGAGCAGCATGAACCTCGTTCGTAACGAAGAACCAAAGACCTTTACTCCAGAACTCGGCATGCGTCGCCAGGTCCTGGCGAACACGAATGAACTCATGCTGATCCGGCACTTCTTCGATGCAGACTGGGTAGGAGCACGCCACAGTCATCCGCATCACCAGCTCGTCTACGTGGTCAGCGGCGCGATTCGTGTTGATGTCGGTGGAAAGATCTTCGACGCACACGCCGGAGACAGCTTCATCGTCGATGGAGGCGTAGAACACCAGGCCTCCGCACTCGAGCCGTCAGAGGTTCTGGATGTCTTCACGCCGACGCGCGAAGACTATCGCGAGCTTATAAAGTAGCCGTCCAGCGTAGCTACTGGTTCGCCTGCCTGCGGTCGAGGAGAAAACGGGTGCTGTAGACCATCAGACCCGCCAGCAGGATGATCCCTGCCGTGCGAATCTCACGTGAAAAGTTCGGGCGCGAAAAAAGAATGAACGTAAATCCCGCGATGGCGAGCAGAGCCGGCAGAGGATAGAGCGGCATCCGGAATCCCCGCACCTTGCGCTCGCGCTGATGCTGCGGCAGAAGCACTGCCAGTCCCTGCAGAAGAAACTGGAACAGGATGCGAATGACTACGAGGGCGGTAATGACCTCCTGCAGCCGGAAGATGCAGCAGATCATGGTCATTGCGCCGAGCGTTAGCAGGGCATGATGCGGCATCCTTAGCCTGGGATGGATCGCCCCGAACCACGAAGGGAAGTTGCCATCTCGCGCCGCCGCGAACGGAATACGCGACTGGCCAAGCAGCAGAGCAAAGACGGAGCACAGCGCTGCTACGGCGATAAGGATGACGATGACGCCGGCGGCAGTATGCCCATACAGCCGTTCCATGAAGACCGCCATGGTGAACATGCGCGCATGGCTTCCGTTCTCGTGCATCATCTCGCGCCACGGTAGCACGCCAAGCACGCTGATGTTCATCAGCAGATAGAGCGTGCCCACGATAGCGACCGATCCGAGTACAGCGCGAGGAATGGTACGTTGCGGATCGCGTACCTCCGCACCGAGGAAGCAGGCGCTGTAGTAGCCGCCGTAGTCATACGCAGCGACCAGCAGCCCCGCACCCAGACCGATGAAGAAGGATTGGTTAAGCTGAAAGGCACCTGCGGGAAAGTCAAAAGCGATCTTCGGATCGAAGTGCGTGAACCCGGCAAAGATGATGAAGACGAGCGTAAGCACGACGGCGATGCCGAGCCAGCGAACAATCTTGTCGATCGCGACGATGCTGCGATACAGAACCAGAAGCGCCAGCAGACAGGCGCTCATGGCGATCAGGGTCTGTCCGCTCAGGACGACGGGAACGCCGAGTAATCGGGTAGAGAAGAGAGGCCTGCCCGAATTGGGAACAAAGAAGCTGATGTATTGAGCGAAGCCAATGCAACCAGACGCGATCGACAGAGGGGAACTGAACAGGATCTGCCAGGCATAGAGAAACGAGAACACCCGTCCCAACTTGCGCTCCCCATACAGATGCTTCAGGTACGCGTAGGAACCTCCCGCTTCGGGATAGGTGGTGCCCAACTCGCTCCACACCATTCCATCGCAGAACGAGAGCGCAGCGCCAAGAATCCACCCGAGCATGGCCTGCGGTCCGCCCATGGCTGCCACGATCAGAGGAAGAGTCACAAATGGCCCTACTCCGACCATCCCGATCACGTTCAACCCGAGTGCGGAGGACGTCGAAAGTCCACGCTCCAGCTCTGCGGGGCGTTTCTCGGTCGCTACGCCGGTTCCTGCACGGTTAGTATCCATCCACCTGTCCCATCAGATGATTGCACTCGTTCCTTACGGTCTGGTGTGCTTCTGCCAGCATATGCTCTCTTTGCTCCAGCCATCGCTGATCGGATACGGCAGCACTGCGGGCTCGCACGATTTCGGGCTCCAGGCTTTCCAGAGCAGGGCCGCCAGGAATCCTTCTGACGGCGACAAAATTCTTCGCGCTCAGAGCGCCTCGAATGACTTCGCGCGAGATAATGTACTTGCCCTGCACCTCGCGCTCCACGATGCTGGCCAAAGCGTCGGGATCGTATACACGGTCCAACTCACGGACCGCCCGGCTTACGATGCCGTGCGCGCTATGGAAGCTCATTCCCGTCTCCCTGACCAGCGTATCGGCAAGCTCCGTGACAGGAAGGAAGTTTCCGTCAGCCGCCTTTGCCATTGCGTCCGTGTTGAGCTCCGCATCTTTCACCACGCCATTCAGTAGGCGCACGCTGCGTTCTGCATCCTCAAAAGCCGTGTAGACCAGCGGCTGCAGGTCGTCTTCCGCATCGTTCATGTCGGCGAATGGCGTATTGTGCAGGGCCCCCACGACACTCTGCGCTTCGAAGAGTGCGCGGCTCGCCAGCACCCGCACATGCTCCAGCGGGACAGGGTTGCGCTTCTGCGGCATGATGCTTGAGATCTGCACAAAGGCGTCGCTCAGGCGAAGATAACTGAACTCTACCGTGCTCCAGAGCAGGAGGTCCTGCGTGAAGCGGCCCAGGCTTAGCATCGACGTCGCCAGGATGCCGCAGCACTCCGCTACATAGTCGACCGCGGCGATGGCCCCGTAGGAGTTCACCTGCAGTTCATCGAACCCCAGCAGCTTCATGGTGAAGGCGCGGTCGATACGGAAGCCGGTTGTCGTAATGGCACATGCGCCCAGAGGATTTCGGTTGACCCGCGTGTAGCTCTCGCGAAGGCGCGCGGCGTCGCGTTCCAGGATCTCGATATAGGCCATCAGGTAATGGCCAAGGGTCGTTGGCTGCGCGGGCTGGTTGTGCGTGTACGCCGGCATCAGGGCTTCGCGATGCGTCCATGCCAACTCAACCAGCGACAACCTCAGATTCAGAAGCGCTTCATAGATGTTGAGCAGTCGTCTGCGAAGCACCATGCGGTACATCGTGAGGTCGATATCATTGCGGCTTCGCGCGGTGTGCATCTTGCCCGCGACCTCTGCGCCGCAGATGTCTGCGAGCTTCTTCTCAAGGAAGAAGAAGAGGTCTTCGAAGCTGCCATCGTATTCTGCAGAGCGGATCTCATCCCGATCGAGCTGATCCAGTGCGCGCACGCAGGCCGCGGCCTCTGCCATGGGCATGATGTCTTGCCGAGCGAGCATCAGGGTGTGAGCGTAGTCGATCTCGAGCAGAGCATCCAGGAAGTATCGCTTCGCGTCCGCGAAGACCGGCGCCAGGATCGTCTCGCGATAAACAGGAGCGGGGAACTTCGCCTTCGGGCCGGAGTTTTCCATCAGAATTCCTTCACGCGCTTCAGGTTTAAGACATAAAAAAGGTGACGCAAATCATTTTCTGATCTGCGCCACCCCTGATTGATTACCAGCGGGCCGCAATGCCGAACTGAACGATGCGGGCCTCAAGGACTGAGCCGCGAACCAGCGTCGGAGGCCCGATGGGAGTACCGATCGGACCACGCGGGTCGTTCGCCGTTCTAACTACTGACTGTGTGGGCGACAGGTTGGTTACGTTGGTGTGGTTGAAGAGGTTGTTTGCCTCCAGCAGGAACGAGGGCGAGATGCGCTCGAATAGCTTGGGGAAGTTTCGCGTGTAGCGTCCATCGACCTGATAGACACTCGGCGAGCGCAGCGAGTTCCTGCCCACAAACAGCGGGCGGGTCACGTTTGCTACCGACGAATCTCCATTGAGCGTTACGTTGGTGATGATGTTCTGCTGATCTCCGGAGCTAAGATTAGCCAGCAGTGCAACCATATTGCCGTTTGCCAATGTATTCCAGAAGCCCTTGCTCAAACTGAACTCAGGCTGCAATACCGCGGTCAGGTTGAACGCATTTGGGTGATTGACGATGCTGTTGCCGCGATCGCGCTTCAGATTCGTCGTGTCCTCGATGCTGGCGTTCTGCTCAAAGGTATC
>Ga0164242_10003752_pt1 | contig 17228 bp, 16 predicted proteins | sample OricomgcompostMG_FD_108783 | JGI IMG/M metagenome (GOLD analysis project Ga0164242, IMG submission 108783) | Miracle-Growth compost microbial communities from Emeryville, California, USA - Original compost - Miracle growth compost (MG) ...
ATCCCCGGAGGTTCAGGTCGCGATCCTGACCAAGCGGATCAAGGACCTCACCGAGCACCTCAAGGAGCACAAGCACGACCACCACTCGCGTCGTGGTCTGCTGCTGCTCGTGGGTCAGCGCCGTCGCCTGCTGGGTTACCTGCAGGAGATCGACATCAACCGGTACCGCTCGCTCATCGAGCGTCTGGGGCTTCGTAGGTAGCGGCCGCGCCGCTAGCGCGAAGTCCGAGTACCGCGTCGATCGGCAGCTCTTCGTTCGACAACGCGAACTTCTTGCGAACGGCCCGCCACCTCAAAGGTGGCGGGCCGTTTCGTCGTCTCCGCAGAGCTCACACGCGGCGGGATGCCGTTCAGGCTGCGTCTGCGGCGGCGAGTTCTGCCGCCAGCTCCCGCGTGCCGCGGTTCCACGGCGTTCCGTGTCCCGGAAGCACCCATTTGGCGTCGATGGATGCCAGCTTCGCATGCGACCGGCGCGCGGCATCCGGGTCGTCCGTGAATGGTGCGGGCTGCGGACCGCGCTTCCCGGTCAGCACATGCCGCGTGGTCAGCGCATCGCCGACGAAGACGGCGTCGAGGGAGGGCACGACGATGGCGATGCTGCCGGCTGAGTGTCCGGGAAGCGCCACGATCCTTGGGTCTCCGGGAAGGTCGAGCACGTCACCGTCGTGAACCGGCGTCACCTCCGTGAGGTACGTCGTGCGCATCCCGCCCTTGCGCAGCGTGTACCACAGGAACCCCATGGTGGCCCCGAAACGCGTCTTCCCCCACGCCGGGTGGGTGGATTCCTCGCCGCGAGCGCGAGCCGCATCCTCGTGGCCGATGTAGACCGGAATGCCGTGGTCGCGGCGGAGCCGTTCGGCGTAGCCGATGTGGTCGGAGTCGCCGTGCGTGAGGATGACGCCGCGGATGTCCGCGACCTCGCGACCCATCTGGGCCAGTTCCTTGAGCAGATCCGAGTACTGGCCGGAGATGCCGGCGTCGATGAGGGTGAGGCCGCCGTCGCCCTCGACGAGATAGGCGGCGACGAGGTCGTTGCCGACGCGGTGCAGGCCGGGTGCGAGTTCCATGGCGATTCCTTCCGAGTGGATGGCGGGGTAATGTTTGCCATGGCTACGGTAATTAGCCATGATGGCTAATGTCAATAGCTAAAACGTGATTCGAGCCGTCGTTCGTCCGACGGTGCTTCGAAGGGGGAGACGGATGCCGGCACCCAACCGCACCACCAACGACGAGATCCTCGCCGAAGCCGTGCGACTCGTGGAGGAAGGCGGTCCCGACGCACTGACCATGAAGGCCGTGGCCGCCGGAGTCGGCGTGCAGCCGCCATCGCTGTACAAACGGGTCCAGAGCAGGGAACATCTCCTCGGGATGGTTGCCGAACACGCCGCTTCCGATGTGGCGGCGGTGCTCGATAAGGCCCAGGGCGATGCCGGCGACGATCCGCTGGACGGCGTGATCGCCATGGCGAGGTCGCTGCGACGGTTCGCGCACGAGCACCCGCGCCTGTTCGGCCTGCTCTTCGCCGCGTTGCCCGAGGCTGCGCGCCCGTCCAGAGATGTGCTCACCCGAGCGAGCTCAGCGGTGCTCGTCGCGGGCGGGCGCCTCGCCGGTCCCGAGCATGCGCTCGACGCCGCACGCACCATCACCGCGTGGGCTTACGGGTTTCTCACGATGGAGCTCGCCGGTGCATTCCAGCTGGGCGGGGAGCCCGGCGCGGCGTTCGAGTTCGGAGCGCACGCGATCGCGCGCTCGCTAGAGCGGCCTATGGATGAGCGGGGCAAAGCCCGCTGATTGGCTCAGTGCCGGTCCGTCGTCGTAGTCTGGAGGAGACGCTTGGCAACGGTGCCGGGCGGACCGGCCACGCCACAAGCATCGGCCGGTCACGATCGATGAAGGCTGCGTACAACGATGCTCACCATCCGACCTGGTACGGACACGTCCACCCGTCAGGGCCAATTGGCCCGGCTGATCGCCCCGGACGGCGAACGGCTGCACGACCCGGATCTCGACCCGTGGGTCGCCGACGTCTTCGAGGAGCAGCTCCTCGCTCTGTACGAGGACATGGTGGTCGCACGCCGCATCGATACAGAGGCGACGGCGCTGCAGCGCCAGGGGCAACTCGTGCTCTGGCCGCCGCTGATCGGCCAGGAGGCAGCACAGATCGGCTCCGCCCGCGCCCTTCGCCGCGGGGATTTCGTCTTCTCCAGCTACCGCGAGAACGCCGTCGCGTATGTGCGCGGTGTGTCGATGACCGACATGCTGCGAGTGTGGCGCGGGTCGCAGTTCTCCGGCTGGAACCCGTACGACGTCGGCATGGCGACGCCGACCGTGATCATCGGTGCGCAGACTCTGCACGCTGTCGGCTATGCGATGGGCGTGCAGCACGACGGCGCGGACGACATCGCCATCGCGTACTTCGGCGACGGTGCGACCAGCGAGGGCGACACCAATGAGGCGATGGTGTTCGCCGCCGCGTACGGCTCTCCTGTCGTCTTCTTCTGCCAGAACAACCAGTACGCCATCTCCGAGCCCGTCGGCCTTCAGGCGCAGAAGCCGATCGCCGACCGCTCGCCGGGCTTCGGCATCCCGAGCATCCGAGTCGACGGCAACGATGTGCTGGCCGTGCTGGCCGCCACGCGCATGGCCGCCGAGCACGCCCGAAGCGGCGAAGGCCCGATGTTCATCGAGGCCGTCACCTATCGACTCGGACCGCACACCACCTCAGACGACCCGACCCGGTATCGCGAGTCCGCCGAGCTCGACACGTGGCGCGAGCTCGACCCGATCGAGCGCACCCGCTTGCTGCTCGTCGACTCCGGCGCCCTCACCGAGGAACGTGCGGCAGCGGTGAAGGCCAAGTCCGACGCCATCGCCATTGAACTGCGCGAGGGATGCCTGTCACTGCGTCCCCGGGATCCGCTCACGATCTTCGACCATGTCTACGTCGACGCCCCCTCCGCCCTGCGACGCGAGCGCGACGCGTACGCCGCTTACCTCGCGTCGTTCGGGAGCGCGGATGCCGGGGCAGGCGAAACCGGGGAGGTGTCGCGATGACGGAGCTCACCCTCGCGAAAGCGATCACCACAGGACTCGCCGATGCCCTCGAGTCCGATGACAAGGTGCTGCTGCTCGGCGAGGACATCGGCAAGCTCGGCGGCGTGTTCCGTGTCACCGACGGCCTGCAGGCGCGCTTCGGCGCCGACCGGGTGATCGACACGCCGCTCGCCGAGGCCGGCATCATCGGCACCGCCGTCGGAATGGCGATGCGAGGGTACCGCCCGGTGTGCGAGCTGCAGTTCGACGGGTTCGTGTTCCCGGGCTTCGACCAGGTCGTCGCCCAGGTCGCGAAGATGCGGTACCGCACCATGGGTGCCGTGAGCATGCCGATCACGATCCGGGTGCCCTTCGGCGGAGGAATCGGCTCAGTCGAACACCATTCCGAGTCCCCGGAGGCGTATTTCGCGCACACGCCGGGGTTACGTGTCGTGGCGTGCTCGAATCCGCAGGACGCCTACACGATGATCCGCCAGGCCATCGAATGCGACGACCCGGTCGTCTTCTTCGAGCCGAAGCGCCGCTACTGGTCGAAGGGCGACGTGCTGCCGGATGTCGCCGACGCGCCGTCGCTGGACCGTGCTCGCGTCGTGGTCTCCGGAACCGACGCCACCCTCGTCACGTACGGACCTCTGGTTCAGACCGCGAAGGATGCCGCGCTCGCCGCGGTAGACGAGGGCGTCTCGGTCGAGGTGATCGACCTGCGTTCCCTCGCTCCGCTGGACGAGGAGGCCATCGTCGACTCCGTGCGCAAGACTGGGCGGCTCGTGATCGCGCACGAGGCGCAGCGGTTCGGCGGCCTGGGCGCGGAGCTGGCGGCGACGATCACCGAACGCTGCTTCGACACGCTCCTCGCGCCACCGCTGCGGGTGACCGGGCACGACATCCCCTACCCGCCTTCCGAGCTGGAGGAGCACTACCTGCCCGACCTCGACCGCATGCTCGACGCGGTCGACCGCGTGATGGGGGTGCGGGTATGACCGTCAAGGAGTTCGCTCTGCCCGACCTCGGCGAGGGGCTGACCGAGTCGGAGGTCGTGGCGTGGAAGGTTTCCGTCGGCGACACGGTCGAACTGAACCAGATCATCGCCGAGGTGGAGACCGCCAAGGCCCTCGTCGAGGTGCCGTCGCCATTCGCCGGCATCGTCAAGGAACTGCACGCCGAGCCGGGCGAGACGCTCGAGGTGGGAGCACCGCTGCTGTCCTTCGACGTCGAAGGAGAAGCGTCGGAAGACGGCTCGGATGCTTCGACGCAGGCGTCCGACGAGGCGCGCGTCGCCGAACCGGTCGGCGTGGGCGCGGCACAGGCCGGCTCACGGCCGGTCGTGACGAACGCTGGCGGGAGGCCCCGCGTCGCCGGTGCCGCCGGACGCGAGCAGTCGGAGGCAACCAACGCCGGTGCGGAGCCGGCGGTCGCTGCTTCCGCCGGCGCAACGGAGCCCGTGGAGGAAGAACGTCACGAGGTGCTCGTCGGACGCGGTCCGCGCGCGCAGTCCGCCCGGAGACCGCAGCGCAAGGCGCGGGCCGGCCGGCTCGCCGAGCCGATCGCGTGGGAGCGCCCGGCCGGCGTCGGCCGCCGCGACGGCGCCGAGCCCGCACCGCCGGCCGAGTCTGCACAGACGCCGGCGTCGCTGGTCGAGCCCGTCGAAGCCCCGATCACATCCGCAGCCGAGACCCGCACCGTCGCGACAGGCATCCGGCGTCGCACCGCCGAGGCGATGGCGCGCAGCGCCGCCGTGCCGCAGGTGACGGAGTTCCTCACGGTCGACGTGACACGGAGCATCCACCTCATCGACCGGTTGGCCTCCTCACCCGAGTTCCGCGGCAGGCGCGTCACCGTGCTCACCCTCGCGGCGAAGGCGCTCTGCCTCGCGCTTGAGACCACCCCAGACGCGAACACGCGGTGGGACGACTCCACCGGCGAGATCGTGACTCCGGTGGGAGTGAATCTGGGAATCGCTGTGGCGACGGAGCGGGGCCTCGTGGTGCCGAACATCCGCGACGCCGCAGCACTGCGGATGCCGGAACTCGCGGACGCCCTCGCCGCTCTCGTCGAGCGCGCCAGGGCCGGGAGGTCGACGCCCGCCGAGTTCACCGGGGGCACCGTGACGATCACGAACGTGGGTGTCTTCGGGGTGGATGCCGGCACGCCGCTGCTGAACCCGGGCGAGACCGCGATCCTCGCGCTCGGTGCCGTGAACCGGCGTCCCTGGGAGCACAAGGGGCGCGTCCGCCTGCGGCAGGTCATGACGCTGAGCCTGACGTTCGACCACCGGGTCATCGACGGCGAGCAGGGATCGAGGTTGCTGCGCAACCTCGGGCGCATTCTCTCCGATCCCGCCAGCACCATCGCCCTGGCGTAGGGCCCTCCAGAACCACCGTTCCTGAGCGAGCAGAGCACGTCGAAGCGCACAACTCGCACCAAGCCGCACTTGCTCAGGAGCGTTGGAACGGTGAGAGCGCGGCGGCGTACGTCGATCATCGCCGCGCTCTCCAGATGCTCGCTCAGAAGTTCGCGTCCTTCGGTCTTATGCCAGATCGGCGAAGAAGTCGCGAAGATCCGCCGCGAGTTCTGTCGGCGATTCCATCGCGGGGAAGTGCAGCCCGCGCTCATGTTCGCGCCAGAACGCGCCCGCCGGCGCAGGCACGAGCTTGCGCACCGTGGCGTCGCTGCCGAACACGGAGAACCCCTGAGGCACAGCCGGCGGCGCACCCCAGTCGGAGGAGTGCGCCTGGTCATAGAGCGTGTGTGCTGCGGAGGCGCCGGACTTGGTGAACCAGTAAAGGCTGACCGTGGTGAGAAGCTGATCGCGATCGACGGGCAGGTCGGTCCACGCATCGACTTTCTCGGCGATCCATGCCAGCTGGAACACGGGCGAATCGGTCAGACCGTATCCGACGGTCTGGGGGCGGCTGTTCTGTATGGCCAGGTATCCGGACCCATCCGTGCGGAACCGGTTCATGCGCTCCAGGATCACCTGATCGACCGGATCGCCGTCATCCAGTGATTCGGCCATTCCTGGCAGGAAGGTCGCGACGCTGGCGGCCGTGAAGGGATCGGTTACGACGTGCAGTCCGATGATGTGGTCGCCGTCGATGCCCGCCATTGAGCCGGCGATCCCGGCACCCACGTCGCCGCCGTGCACACCGTACCGGTCGTATCCGAGGCGACGCATGAGTTCGGCGAACGCCGCCGCCGAGCGGCCCATGGTCCAGCCCGCGCCGCTCAATGGCGTGGAGTACCCGTAGCCGGGCAGCGAGGGGATCACGAGGTGGAACGCCTGGCCGTTCTTCGGAGCTACGAGCGGAGCGATCATCCCGCCGAACTCCGCGATCGAGCTCGGAAAGCCGTGCAGCAGAAGAAGGGGCACGGCGTCCTCACGCTCGGACCGCACGTGCAGGAAACCGATTCGCTGCCCATCGATCACAGTGCTGAAGAGATGCTCTCCGAGTTCGGCCTCTCGTGCGCGCCAGTCGAATCCGTCGCGCCAGTACTCGGCAAGGCTCGCCAGCTTCTGCTCGGGGATGCCCCTGCTCTCGTCCGACACAGGGGACGCATCCGGCCATCGGGCCGCGGCCAGGCGGTACTGCAGGTCGTTCAGCTCCGCCCCCGAAACCCGGATGCCTGCTGGTTCGATACTCTCGTTCATCTCGCCACTTCCTTCTCGATCTCGCTGTCGCCCCTTCGGCGCCTTCTCGAGTCGAGCGTATGAGGCAATGCGGAAGGGTTCGTTCCTCATGAGGAGCACAATCGAAGAATGCTGCAAACCTCGGCTCGCCTGCTCCGGCTCCTCTCCCTGCTCCAGGTGCGGCCCGACTGGACAGGCCCCGAACTGGCCCAACGACTCGGGGTCACGACGCGCACCGTACGCGCGGATGTCGACCGGCTGCGTGACCTCGGTTATCCGGTGGACTCGCGCCCTGGCGTCACCGGCGGGTATCGCCTCGGCGAGAGCGCGACGATGCCCCCGATGCTGCTCGAGGACGACGAGGCGGTCGCCCTCGCCGTCGGGCTGCGTGCCGCGACCTCCGCCGGACTGAACGGGATGGACGAGGCGGCCGTTCGTGCACTCGTCAAGCTGCAGCGGCTCCTTCCGCACCGGCTGCGGGCCAGGGTCGAGGCGATCGGCTCTGCGGCAATCACGCCGGGTCGGTCGAACGCTCCCGGCCCTCAAGCATCCGCCGATGCGTTGGTCGTGATCGCGAGCACGTGCCGGGATCACGAGTGGCTCCGGTTCGATTACCCCGCGCGCACAGCGGGATCGGACGAGGCGCGCAGGATGGCTGACGCCGCCGACCCCACACGCAGCGATCGGCTCGTCGAGCCGTACCGCCTGCTGCTCCTCGGGCAGCGCTGGTATCTGTTCGCGTGGGACCTCCGTCGCGAGGACTGGCGGACGTTCCGGGTTGATCGCATGCGGCTGCATTCGCGCACTGCACGTCGTTTCCCACCCCGGGAACTGCCGACGGACGAGGAGATCACCGCCCGCTTGCGGCGCGGCATCGGAGAGTCCACGTGGAAGTACCGGGCCCGCGTCATCGTGCACGCGTCTGAGACATACGTGAGGTCGAGGATGCCGATTCCCGTCGACATCACCGCGCTGGGCGACGAGCGCTGCAGCTTTCGACCCGGCTCAGACGACGCCGAGTCGCTCGCCTTGTACCTCGGGATGCTCCGCGTCGACTTCGAAGTGGTCGACGCCCCAGAGCTGTCCGCAGCGCTTGGCCGACTCGCCGAACGCTATGCGCGCGCCGCCGGCGGAGCCTGAAGGAGCGGCCCATGCGGCTCGCGTCTGGATCGCCTATAGCGTGGCTGGCATGAAAAGCACGCGCAAGCCGCTCTGGCGCTGGGATCCTGCGCCCTACGTGCTCCTTCTCATCCTGCTGATCGTCACCTCGTCGATCCCGCCGCGCGGCGCGCCCGTGCTCTACTGGGTGCTGGTCGTGATCACCGCGGTCGTCGCGCTCATCCTTCTCGTTATGCTCGTGGTCCAGCTCGCTCGGGGGAGACGCAACCCCGATTCCGCAGGCATCCTCTCCGCCCTGGACGGGCTCGAACTCGTGCCCCTGGATCCCACGTCGACGCCCGCGACTCCCGTCATGGAGACGGGGCGGCACCAGGGCGCGCTGGAAAGCGTGCTCGCCAGAACCGGGTCGAACCCGGACGCCGTGCTGGTGCCGGATGCCACGCGCTGGCTCGGCCTGCGCATCCGCATCGCCGTGCACCTCGTGGCAGACGACCGCGTGTACCACGTGGGATTCCTGCCAGACCGTGCCACCGGCCGGTACAACACCGGCCTTCGTGCCCTGGCGGCGCAGCGTCGATATGTGCGCGCGCCGGCAGAGCTCATCGCGTCGAAGGCCACCAGATCTACGCCGAGCGGAACCTCGCCCGTTCTCGGCCTGCAACTGGATCTGGGCTCTCTCGCTGCCGCCGTTGACGAGACGTCGATCTGAAGCACAGCGAGCCGACAGCGGCCGTCCAGCGAACTCCGGCAGGCTGGGCAGATGTTCCGGCGGCATCCCGTTCTCAGCGTTCTCACGCTGCTCTACCTGGGCGGTGTGGCGTGGATCACACTCGGGCCGCAGCCGCAGGTGGCGAGCAAAGACGGCATCGTCATGCAGGTGCTGCGCATCCTGTGGGAGCATCCCGCGACGGACTGGATCACCTACAGCGCCGTCGAGTTCACCGCCAACATCGCGATGTTCCTGCCCATCGGGCTCTTCTTCCTCCTGTTGTTCGGCCGAAGCAGATGGTGGCTCGCGATGGGCATTCCGTTCCTCATGACGCTGTGCATCGAGACCGCGCAGATCTGGATCCCGGGCCGCGTCTCCGACATCCGCGACGTCATCTCCAACACGCTGGGCGCCGTCGTGGGCGTGCTTCTGGGGTTGGCGATCACCGCGCCTCGAGCCCGACGGGACCGGGAGGCCGCCCGCATCGACTCGGCACAGGCGGCAGCGCGACGGGCCTCGCTCACCGACCGCTGACGTAGCCTCGAACACGATGCCCGACACGATCGTCAAGTCGAATCCGGATGCCCCGCCACGGTTCTTCGAGGCAGAGGCGGCCGGCCTGGAGTGGCTCGCCTCGGCGGGCGGAGCACGCGTGGTGCGGGTCGTGAACGTCGCGCCGGGCAGCATCGAGCTGGAGCATGTGCCCACGACCCGGCCGGATGCGGAGTCCGCGCGTGCCTTCGGTGCGGCGCTCGCCGTAACTCATGACGCCGGCGCAGACGCATTCGGCGCGCCTCCGGACGACTGGGACGGGCCGTTGTTCATCGGACGTCGTCCGCTTCCGCAAGCGCGCGACGGCGCCTGGGGTGAGTTCTACGCGCGCGACCGGGTGCTGCCATACCTGGAACTCGCGATCGAAGCGGGCGGAATCGGCCGCGGCGGGGCATCCATCGTGCGCCAGGCGTGCGACGAGATCGCCACAGGTCGGTTCGACGACGACGATCCGCCGTCGCGCCTCCATGGCGACCTGTGGAACGGCAACGTGCTGTGGTCGCCGGAGGGTGTGGTGCTCATCGATCCGGCAGCGCACGGCGGTCACCGTGAGACCGACCTCGCAATGCTCGCCTTGTTCGGATGCCCGTACCTCGAGGAGATCCTCGACGGCTACCTGAGCGCCCACCCGTTGCGCGCCGGATGGCGAGAGCGCATCCCGCTGCACCAACTGCATCCGCTTGCGGTGCACGCCGCGAGCTACGGGCGCGGCTACGGGGACGTCCTCGCGGACGCCGCCGCGAGGGTGATCGCGCTCGCCGACACCCGGTGAACGCTGCTCGAAGCGTCCGGAACGACCCGCTCTGCTAGGATCGTCACGGTTCAAGTACCACATGAAACTCGCCCTGCGGATCATGCAGGCTGCTGGTCCTCGGTGGTGGAATCCCAACCGCACCCGCGCAAACGAATCTTTCTCGCGCGGAATCTCGACTGCGGGTGGTGCTCTTCTACTGATGGCCGGCGCGGAGCATCTCGCTGACGTAACGCCTGTTCTCCCGCATGTTCGGCGAGCGCGCCCATGTCCACACGGGACGGCGCACGAACAAAGGAGAAGAGACCTCAATGGAAGGTCCAGAAATCAAATTCGCCGAGGCCGTTCTCGATAACGGCCGCTTCGGCACCCGCACGGTCCGTTTCGAGACCGGGCGGCTCGCGCAGCAGGCGCAGGGCGCCGTCGCCGCGTACCTCGATGAGGAGACCATGCTGCTGAGCGCCACGAGCGCCAGCAAGCACCCGAAAGACAACTTCGACTTCTTCCCGCTCACGGTCGACGTCGAGGAGCGGTCGTACGCGGCCGGCAAGATCCCCGGCTCGTTCTTCCGCCGCGAGGGTCGTCCGTCGACGGAGGCCATCCTGGTCTGCCGTCTGATCGACCGTCCTCTGCGTCCGTCGTTCGTCGACGGCCTGCGCAACGAGGTCCAGATCGTCATCACCGTGCTCTCGATCGCACCCGACGAGTTCTACGACGCGCTCGCCATCAACGCGGCGTCCGCGTCCACGCAGATCTCGGGTCTGCCGTTCTCCGGCCCTATCGCCGGTGTTCGCCTCGCGTTCATCCCGGGCAACGGCGAGCACGAGGACCAGTGGGTCGCGTTCCCGAAGGCTTCGCAGCTGGAGAGCGCCGTGTTCGATCTCGTCGTGGCGGGCCGCGTGCTCACGAACGACGACGGTTCGGAGGGCGACGTCGCGATCATGATGGTCGAGGCCGAGGCCACCGAGCACAGCTGGAACCTCATTCAGGCCGGCGCGACGAAGCCGAGCGAGGATGTCGTCGCGCAGGGGCTCGAGGCGGCAAAGCCGTTCATCCGCCAGCTGGTGGGTGCGCAGAACGTGCTCGCCCAGCAGGCGGCGAAGGACATCGCCGAGTACCCGGTGTTCCTGCCGTACTCGCAGCTGAGCTACGACAACGTCGCGGCTCTCGCGTACGACGACCTGGTGAACGTGTACCAGATCGCCGACAAGATCGAGCGGCAGAACGCCGACGACGCGCTCAAGGAGCGGGTCAAGGCCGCCGTCGCCGAGAAGGTCGAGGCAGGCGCCCTGCCTGCCGAGGTGCTCGAGCAGTTCTCCGCGGCGTACAAGTCCGTTTCGAAGGTGGTCATGCGCGGGCGCGTGCTGCGCGAGGGCATCCGCATCGACGGTCGTGGCCTGCGGGACATCCGTCCGCTCGACGCCGAGGTGCAGGTCATCCCGCGCGTGCACGGTTCCGCGATCTTCCAGCGCGGCGAGACCCAGATCCTGGGTGTGACGACTCTGAACATGCTCAAGATGGAGCAGCAGATCGACTCGCTCTCGCCGGTGACGAAGAAGCGCTACCTGCACCACTACAACTTCCCGCCCTACTCGACCGGTGAGACCGGCCGTGTCGGCAGCCCGAAGCGACGTGAGATCGGCCACGGCTTCCTGGCAGAGCGCGCGCTCGTGCCGGTGCTGCCCAGCCGGGAGGAGTTCCCGTACGCCATCCGTCAGGTCTCCGAGGCGCTGGGCTCCAACGGCTCGACGTCGATGGGCTCGGTCTGCGCGTCGACCCTGTCGCTGCTCAACGCCGGTGTGCCGTTGCGCGCGCCGGTCGCCGGCATCGCCATGGGGCTGATCTCCGACACGGTCGACGGCGAGACTCGCTACGCGGCGCTCACCGACATCCTGGGCGCTGAGGATGCGCTGGGAGACATGGACTTCAAGGTCGCCGGAACGAGCGAGTTCGTCACCGCCATCCAGCTCGACACCAAGCTCGACGGCATCCCGTCGTCGGTGCTCGCCGGTGCCCTGCAGCAGGCGAAGGATGCTCGCACGACGATCCTGTCCGTGTTGAACGCCGCCATCGACCGTCCGGATGAGATGGCGCCGACCGCCCCGCGCGTGATCAGCGTGCAGATCCCGGTCGACAAGATCGGCGAGCTGATCGGCCCGAAGGGCAAGACGATCAACGCGATCCAGGACGAGACCGGCGCCGAGATCTCCATCGAGGAGGACGGAACCGTCTACATCGGCGCGACCGACGGCCCGAGCGCCGAGGCTGCGCGGGCCCAGGTGAACGCGATCGCGAACCCCACGAACCCCGAGGTCGGCGACCAGTTCCTCGGCACGGTGGTGAAGATCGCGACGTTCGGCGCGTTCGTGTCGCTGCTGCCCGGCCGTGACGGCCTGCTGCACATCTCCGAGGTGCGCAAGCTCGCCGGAGGCAAGCGGGTCGAGAACGTCGAGGACGTGCTCTCCGTCGGTCAGAAGATCCTGGTGCAGATCACCAAGGTCGACGACCGCGGCAAGCTGTCGTTGCAGCCGGTCATCGCCGAGGAGGCGGACACCGAGGGTCGCGGAGCGACCACGGACAGCTCGTCGGAGCCCGCAGAGGGCTCCGCAGAGACCGTCGAGGCCTGATCCGCTCGAATCATCGCGAGGCGCCCGTCCCGGCTTCGGCCGCGGCGGGCGTTTCGCACTCGGGTGACTGTGTCGGCGTGTCGCCGGCGCTCGTCAATGCCGTCTCCTGGCGGAAAACCCACCCGAATGCGGGCCTTCAGGCGCATCAATCCAAGGATTTTCCAAAGATTTGGTAACGGTTCAATCGTTTCGACCGGGCTTCTGCTGGGTCGTCAATTACGCTCACTGGCATAGATGTGACGCAAGCATCTCGCGTCGCAGGGCTCGTGGGGGGCTTGGAGAGCTGGAGGGGTACATGGCGCAGTCGTATCCCGTGCGCGCACGGGAGCACGCGAACCGTGGCGTTGCCGGGATCGGACCGGTGTTCGACGCGCCGGTCGCGCCTGCCGATTACGACGGCGTCGCCACTGCGCCGCTCTCCATCATCGCGCCCCGCCGGCTGGGCGAGACCGACATCGCTGTGTACCCGCTCGGACTCGGTACTGCCGCTCTCGCTCGTGCCGCCGATGTGGATGCCGCACAGGCCGTGCTCGACCGGTATGTGCATCTGGGCGGCAACCTCGTCGTCACCTCCGATGCCCACCTGCGCGGGCTCGGCAACGCGATCGTCGGTGGCTGGATGCATCGCCGCGACATCCGCGACAACATCGTGCTCGACCTCCGCGTCGGTGTGGGGGAGGAGAGCCCTGGCCTCAGCCAGGTGAACCTGGTGCGCTCTGTGGAATCGGCACTGCGCCGGCTCGCGACCGACCGCGTCGACATCCTCACCCTCGAGGGACCGGATGCGACCACCGCGCTCTCCGACACGCTCGCGACCGTCGAATGGCTGATCGACACCGGCAAGGCGCGGTTCGTGGCGTTCTCCGGCTTCTCGGCGGAGAGCCTCATGGAGGCTCGCGTGCTCTCGTCGTTCGGCCTGCCCAAGGTCGCCGCGATCGAGGTTCCGTACAACCTGATGAACCGAGGCGCGTTCGAGGGCGACCTGCGCATCGTATCGGCCGCGCAATCGCTCGGGGTGCTCCCGGTGCGGCCGCTCGCTCACGGCTATCTCGCCGGCGCGTACCGCTCGCGTTCGGACCTCGACGCGGATGCCCGCGGTGCGGGAGTCGCCTCGTACCTGGGGCGCCGGGGTCACCGGGTGCGTCAGGTGCTCGACCGGGTCGCGGCCGAGCACGACAGCAGCATGGCTACGATCGCGATCGCGTGGCTCCTCGCCAAGCGCGGCGTTGTCGCGCCCGTCGTCAACGTGGCATCCGCCGTCGAGGTGGACGACCTCATGGCGGCCTGCAGCATGAGCCTCAGCCGCACCGACATGCTCGAACTCGACCGAGTCTCCGAGTAGTCCTTCCCCGAGGGTGCGGGTTCTTCCCCGAGGATGCGGGTTCTTGCGCGCGAAAGTGGGTGCTTGTTACGAAAGCAGCCGCGCCAGAGCGCGGTGTAGCGAAGCCTCGGTGGCGTCCGGGTCCGCGATCGGTGAACCGCCGAACGCGCCATCCCTCGCCAGGAGCAGGTCGTCCGCGGCGTCCTCGGGAGCCGATGTCCCCGCCTCGCCGAACAGGTCGACGAGAGTGGAGCGCAACCACGTGCGCCATGAGACGACGGCCGGCGTGACCGGTCCGGCGGCGTCCAGCTGCGACGTGGCGGCGTTGATGAACGGGCAGCCGTGGAATCCCGGCCGCCTCGATTCAGCGGCGAACCGCTCGACCATCGCACGAAGCACACCTGAGGCGTCCCTCAGCCGCTCCCGGTCCGCCTCGACAGCCTCGCGAGCCTGGCCGGCGCGAGTCTGCACATATGCCGCGATGAGCACGTCCTTGGACCGGTAGTGCTTGTAGAACGTCGCCTTCGTCACGTGGGACTGGGCGATGATCCGATCGACACCGACGGTGTGCACGCCCTCGTCGTAGAAGAGACGGTCAGCCGTGGCAAGAATCCTGAGCTTCGCGGGAGCAGGTGGGCGAGTGGCGGGGGCTTTCTGGTCGGGCATCCATTGCTCCTCAACTCGGCGGGTTCCGTTGCTCCACGACGAGTCCCGTCGGAGATCGTATGCAAGTATAGAGGGGTAGACATTGCTGTTTGTCCTCAAGAATGCGGACATATTCGCCCGTCTCGAACTCCTCCGCTTGCGGCTGGTTCGCGCACCGATTCGATCGCCTATTCTGGAGGGGATGAACGGCGCCGTTGACCTCCCACTCGACCGCGCCGATCTGACGTTCGCCGCATCCGGCGATGCGCTCGTCTCCCGCACAGTGCTGCCCAGCGGCGTGCGCATCTTGAGCGAGCACGTGCCCGGCGTGCGCAGTGCGACGATCGGATTCTGGTTCGGCGTCGGGTCGCGCGACGAGACCGGGTCGCTTCTCGGTTTGGCCGGCCACTCGGCGAGCTTCGGTTCGACGCACTTTCTCGAGCACCTGTTGTTCAAGGGCACGGGGCGGCGTACGGCGTTCGATATCGCGATCGCGTTCGACGCGGTCGGCGGCGAGCACAACGCGCTCACCGCGAAGGAGCAGACCTGCTACTACGCGAAGGTGCAGGACCGCGACCTCGGCATGGCCACCGAGGTGCTCGCCGACATGGTGACCTCGTCCGTGCTCGACGCGACGGACTTCGAGAACGAGCGCGGGGTCATCCTCGAAGAGCTCGCCATGGCCGAGGACGACCCTGCGGATGCCGTCAACGAGCGCTTCTTCTCCGCTGTGCTTGGCGAGCATCCCATCGCCCGCCCCATCGGGGGGAGCCCTGCCGCGATCAACGGCGCGACGAGGGATGCCGTCTGGCAGCACTATCGCGCCAACTACCGCCCGCAGGACCTCGTGGTCGCGGCCGCCGGTGCCGTCGACCACGCCAAGCTCGTCGCCGATGTGGAGCGCGCCCTGGCGGCTGGGGGATGGCCGATGACCGAGGCTGCATCGCCCGTCGAGCGGCGGAGCACACTCGAAGCGGAACTGACCGGGGCGGTGCCGATCGTGACGGCCAGACGACCGATCGAGCAGACGCACCTCGTGATCGGCACGCCGGGCCTGCGAGCCACCGACGACGCGCGCATAACGATGGGCGTGCTCAACTCCGTGCTCGGCGGCGGCATGTCGAGCCGGCTGTTCCAGGAGGTGCGGGAGAAGCGCGGCCTGGCTTACTCGGTCTATTCGTTCGCCGCCGGCTACTCCGACACCGGTGTGTTCGGCATGTATGCGGCCTGCGCTCCGCAGAAGTCGCGCTCCGTCGCCGGCATCATGCTGGAAGAACTGCGCCGGCTGGCCGCCGACGGGATCAGCCACGACGAGCTCGGCAGGGCCGTCGGCCAGCTCTCCGGCGGGTCGGCCCTCGCCCTCGAGGACTCGGACACGCGCATGACCCGGCTCGGCCGTTCCGAGCTGAGCACAGGCGAGTTCATCGACCTCGATGAGACCCTGCGCCGACTAGCGCTGGTCACCGCAGACGAGGTGCGAGAGCTCGCCGCCGCACTGGCATCCCAACCCCTCACCATCGCCGCGGTCGGCGCTGTCGACGACGACGTGTTCTCCGGCCTCAACTGAACACCCTCGAATCGAAGGAACCCCAGGTCTTGCCTCATTATCTCTACCTCGTGCGCCACGGCGAGCAGCAGGATGCCGAACACGGCATGCCCGACGGCCCGCTCTCGGCGCGCGGCAAGCGCCAAGCAACGCTCATCGCGGAGCGGCTCGGCGGCGTGCCGTTCACCTCCGCCTACCACTCACCGCTGCGCCGCGCGGAGGAGACCGCGAAGATCATGGCGGAGCGCTTGCCGGCACTCCAGCCGGAGCCGTCCAGCCTGCTGTTCGACTGCATCCCCTCCGGTCCCACCCCGGATATGCCGAAGGCGTTCGAGTCGTTTTTCGGCGGTATCACCGAGGCCGAGATCGAGGCGGGAAGCGCCCAGATGGCGGATGCGGTCAGCGAGTTCCTCACGCCGGCCCGCGCCGACCGTCACGACCTGCTCATCACGCACAACTTCGTGATCGGATGGTTCGTGCGTCACGTCTTCGACGCGCCCGACTGGAGGTGGCTGGGTCTCAACCAGGCCAACTGCGGGCTCACCATCATCCGGGTGCGCTCCGCAAAGCCACCGGTACTCGTCGTGCACAACGACCTCGGACACCTTCCGGTGGAGCTTCGCACCGGAATGCCCGAACTGCAGCCCGTCTAGCCGCATCGACCAGCGATGCGCCCGGTTCGTCTTACTTCCGGGAGACCCGGGACATAATGTCGCCTCGGATCGAGGGCCTGAGCCAGCAGAGAAAAGCATCCGGTGATCCTTAGCCTCGGATCATCCGACGGCAGCAGCCGCGGAGATCGAAGGAGGCAACTCATGGCGTCATCGCGCGTTACACCCGACCGTTCCTCTCGCACGGTTCCCGCTTCTTCGACGATGTGGCTTCTCGCCGCGTCTGCCGCATGGATGATCGTGCTCCAGTTCGCCGTCGTCGGCGGTCTGTTCCCGCCGATCGGGCTCATCCAGGCGGTCCTCTACGTCGTACCTCTCGTCATGGCCTGGCGGCGGCTGAGGGGTGCATTCGTGACGGCGGCGGTCATAGGCGTCATCATGCAGCCTCTGTCACCCTCGCGATTGCCAGCGGATCTACCTGGCTGCTGGCCTTGACCTCCTTCCTCGTGCCGAACCTGCTTGTCGGCGTCACGATGTCGCTTGTGGGGGCCATCATCGCGACGGAGCGTCCCGGGCAGCGGCTCGGCTGGCTGATGATGGCGATCGGCGTGGCGGGTGTTGTCCCTACCTTCGCCGCGCAGTATGCCCGATACGGCCTCATAGCC
>Ga0164242_10003753_pt1 | contig 17227 bp, 13 predicted proteins | sample OricomgcompostMG_FD_108783 | JGI IMG/M metagenome (GOLD analysis project Ga0164242, IMG submission 108783) | Miracle-Growth compost microbial communities from Emeryville, California, USA - Original compost - Miracle growth compost (MG) ...
CTCGTTTATCGGCGGACAGATCTTCGGCTTCGGTGCGCTCGGCATCACGTTCCGGCCGGGTCTCATGGCCGGCCTCTCCACGGCTATCGTGACGTTCGTCATGTCGATCATCGCGCTGGTGGTCGTGACCTTCATCGCCGATTTCCTCGCGCCGAAATTCGGCGGGGAGGCCAGCCGGCCGCAGGCGTTCAAATGGGTCGCCTTCAGCGCCACGGCCGCGTGGGTCGGCGGCATTTTCGGGCTGATCCCGGCGCTTAGCCTGCTGGCGCTGCTGGCAGGTCTTTACAGTCTGTACCTGTTCTATCTCGGCGCGACGCCGACGATGAAAGTGCCGCAGGAAAAAGCCGCCGGCTTCACCGCCGTGACGGTCGTCTGCGCCGTCGTGGCCATGCTGATCGTCAGCTACATCTCCAGCGCGGTGACGGGCGTCTTCGGCGGCGCCGCGATTCACCAGGCAGCCGACGACGGCAAGCTCTCAGGCACGCTCACGATTCCCGGCGTCGGCTCGATCGACACCAGCAAAATTCAGCAGGCCACCGATCAAATGCAGAAGGTGGCAAATGGTGACGTCAAGGCGCTGACACCCGATCAGATGAGTCCTCTGCTGCCTAAGCAGATCGGCTCATACGCCCAGGTATCGACGTCGAGCACCGGCGTGGGCGGAATGGGCAGCGAAGCCGAGGCGACCTATAAGGCGGGCGATCGCCAATTCGACCTCAAGGTCACCGATATGGCCGCACTGGGCGGCCTCGCCGGAATGGCCGCAGCAATGAACGTCGAGCACAATCAGCAGGACGCCAACGGCTACGAGCGAGTCCATAAGGTCGGCGACCAGATGGTTTCCGAGAAGTGGGACAACAGCGATTCGAGCGGCAGCTACGGCACCAGCATCAACAACCGCTTTTATGTCGAGGCGGAAGGCAGCGCGGCCAATATCGACGAGCTGAAGGCGGCCGTTGCGTCCGTCGATCAGGAGAAACTGGTCGGTCTCGCGCAGTAGGAGCGCGCCTACTCCAACACCCCTTCGTGCAGCCGCACGATACGGTCCATCTTGCGGGCCAGGCGCTCGTTGTGGGTGGCGACGAGCGCTGCGCTGCCCTGCCCGCGCACCAGCTCGAGAAATTGCGCCAGGACCTTGTCCGCGGTGGTCTCGTCGAGATTGCCAGTCGGCTCGTCAGCCAGCACGAGTTGCGGCTTGTTGGCGAGCGCGCGAGCGACGGCGACGCGCTGTTGTTCGCCACCGGAGAGCTGGCTCGGCCGGTGGTCGATGCGTTGCGCCAGCCCGAGCGCGGCGAGGAGCTCGCGAGCCCGTTCGCCAGCTTCGGCACGGTCCTTGCCGGCAACGAGTTGCGGCAGGATCACGTTCTCCTCGGCATTGAAGTCAGGCAACAGGTGGTGGAACTGATAGACGAAACCGAGATGGTTACGCCTCAGCGACGTGCGGCCGCTGCTGTCGAGCCGTGTGGCGTCGATGCCGGCGATCTCGATCGTCCCGCCGAAGCCGCCTTCGAGCAGCCCGACCGCCTGGAGCATCGTCGACTTGCCCGAACCGGACGGGCCGAGCAGGGCAACGATCTCGCCGGGTCGGATCGTCAGGTTGACTCCGCGCAACACGTCGATGCTTACTCCGCCCTGCTCGAAGCTGCGGGTGAGGTTCGTCAGGCGAACGACGGGTTCACTCATAGCGCAGCACCTGCACCGGATCGGTCCCCGCTGCTTTCGAAGCGGGGTAAAGCGTCGCCAGGAAGCTCAAGACCAGCGCCATGAGGACGATCACCGTCACCTCGACCGGATCGGTGCGCGAAGGCAGATCGGTAAGAAAGCGCACCGAGGGATCCCACAGGTTTTCGCCCGTGAGCCGTTCTATCAGGTGAACGATCGGCTGACGGAAATACAGCACCAGCGCGCCGAAGATCAGGCCCGCTAGGGTTCCGATCGCTCCAATGGTGAAACCGACCGTGACAAAAACCTTGAGGAGGCTTTTCCGCGTCGCGCCCATCGTCCTCAGGATGGCGATGTCGCGCGTCTTGGAGCGCACCAGCATGATCAGCGACGAGAGGATATTGAACACCGCCACCAGCACGATGATCGAAAGCACGAAAAACATCGCCACCCGCTCGATCTGCAAGGCGTCGAACAAGCTCGCGTTGATCGATTTCCAGTCGTAGATCTCCGCCTGCCCCTGCAGCTTCCGCGCCAGAGGCTTCAGAGTTTGCCGAACGGTATCGGCATCGGTCGTCTTGACCTCGATCATGCCGATCGAATCGCCGATCAGCAGCAGCGTTTGCGCATTGGGGATCGGCATGACCACGTAGGCCTTGTCGTAATCGTAGATGCCGATCTCGAAGATCGCGGTGACGGTGTAGCCGACCGATCGCGGCACCGTGCCGAACGGCGTCGATCGGCCTTGCGGGTTGATGATGGTGATCGTGTCGCCAAGCCCGATGCCCAGGTTTTCGGCCAGGCGCGATCCGATGGCGACATTGCTGACGTCGGGCTTCAGGGTGGACAGATCGCCCTGCTTCAAGTTCGGCTTGAGCCGAGCGATATCCTCCGGCGTGTTGCCGCGGACTTCCACGAAGTCCGACCGGCCATTGAAGGTCGCGAACAGGGGCTGGTCAATCAGCGGAGTCGCCCGCGTGACGCCGGGCGTGGCGCGCACTTCCTTGAGCACTTCCTGCCAGTTGTCGAGCCGGCCGCCGTAGGCCTGGATCACCGCATGGCCGTTGAGGCCGACGATCTTGTCGATCAGTTCTCCGCGGAAGCCGTTCATCACGCTCATCACGATGACCAGCGCGGCGACACCAAGCATTACCGCGACAAGACTGATCCCGGCAACGAGCGCGATGAACGCTTCGCCGCGTCCGGGGAGCATGTAACGCTTGGCGATCGTCCATTCGAAGGGGGAGAGGATCAAGCGGGAGGCCCTTGCCTGACTGCGTTGGCTCGGGCGTGTAGGCAGCCGAACCTTGCGCTGCAATGAAAAAGGCCGGCCCCATAGGACCGGCCCCCTTCGGATTCCGAGCCGATCAGGCGGCCTTCTGGTGCATGTACACCGCTCGTTCGTGCGAGAACGCCTTGAAGCCGAAATAGCCGTGATAGCTGCCCATGCCGCTGCCGTTGACGCCGCCGAACGGAAGCTGGTTTTCCAGATAATGCGAGAACACGCCATTGACGGTGACACCGCCGGACGACGTGCGATCGAGCACCTTCTGCACGTTGGCCTGGTTGTCGCTGTAGACGTAGAGCGCCAGCGGCTTGTCGCGCGCTTCGATATAGCTGATAACTTGGTCGAGATTGTCGTAGGTCATCACCGGAAGGACAGGGGCGAAGATCTCTTCCTGGAGAATCTTCATCTGCGGCGTCACCTCCGTAAGCATTGTCGGGTGGATTGTCAGGTCTTCCTCTTCGAGCTCACCGCCCGCTACCACCTTGGCGCCTTGTGCCACGGCATCGTCGAACAGCGATTTCACGCGGGCGAAATTGCCCTTGTTGACGATCTGCGCAATCGATTCCTTCTTGATCTTGCCTTCAGTGTAGAGGTTTTCCGCGACCTTGGCCCTGAAGCCTTCGACCAGTCGATCCTTCTGGTCTTCCTTCACGAAGACATAATCCGGGCTGATGCAGGCCTGTCCGCCGTTGAACTGCTTGGCCCCGGCGAGGTCGGCGGCGATCTTCTCGATATCGGCGCCTTCGTCGATGATGACCGGGGACTTGCCACCCAACTCGAGCGTCACGGTCGCGAGATGCTTCGCAGCCGCGGCCATCACGATCTTGCCGACGCGTGTGCTGCCGGTGAAGAAGATGTGGTTGAACGGCAGCTCGAGCAGCACTTCGGCAACGCCGACATCGCCTTCGAACAGCGCCACCTCGTTCTCGTCGAACACCTCGCGGACGATCTCGCCGGCGATATGCGCGGTGTTCGGGCACAAGTCGGTCAGCTTGACCATGCAGCAGTTGCCTGCAGCGACGGCCGCGGCGAGCGGGCCGAACACCAGGCCGAGCGGAAAGTTCCACGGGCCGAGGATCAGGCACACGCCGCGCGCCTCGTGAACGATCATGCCCTTGTCATTCGGATTCATCGACGGCGTGATCTCGGCCGGCTTCATCCATTCGTCGAGATTGTCGATGTTGCGCTGAATGTTGGAAGTGACGTTCATCACTTCCGTCACGCGGATTTCCTGCTCCGGCTTGCGGGTGTCCTTCTGCACCGCCGCCACGATGTCGTTGGCGTGCGCCTCTACCGCCGCCTTCAATTTGGCGAGCTTGGCCTTGCGCTGCGCCGCGGTCGACGCTTTGACATCCCATTGGTGCTCGCGCTGCAAGTCGAAAACACGAGAGATTTCCTGCGAAATGTCGGCGGTGGTCTGCGCGGTGCTGGCCATGGGGTTTCCTCTCTGCAATCGAAATTTGGCGATAGATTCCGGCTTGGCGCCCATATGGCGGCTAAGACGAAAAATGCCAGCGCGCTGTGCAAGGTTCGGCGCACAAAGTTGACAATGTCCGGTCGTCGCGATGGAATGGCGGCAAGCGCCCGAGAGCGCAGCCAACGGGAGGACTAACATGAGCAGGTACACAGCTTCGGCAATCGCGCTGGCTTTGACGGGCGCGCTCCTCGCCGGCCCGGCTCCGGCCCAGCAGAAAGCACCGGCGGATCTGACGGTGATGCCTCCGGTGCCGAATACCTACACGCCGAAGAAAACCGTCTGGGGAGATCCGGACTTCACCGGTACCTGGCCGATCAACGACATCGCCGAGATCCCGGTCAGCCGGCCCGACAAGTACGGCAACCGCTTTTTCAAGACGGACGAGGAGCTCAAGGCGGAAAGCGCCCGCACGGAGCAGCTGCAGACCGGCTACGCCAAGGAGGACAAGGGCGACAAGATCGGCAATGGCCATTGGATCGAGTATCTCGGCGGCAGCCGCCGTACCTCGATGATCGTCGACCCGCCGAGCGGCAAGCTGCCGGCGCTGACGCCTCAGGGCGAAGCGCTGAACAAGGCGGGCCGATCGAGCTGGGTCCAGGGCCAAGTGTTCGACTGGGTCAGCGATTTCGACAGTTGGGACCGCTGCGTCAGCCGCGGCTTCCCCGCCTCGATGCTGCCGTTCCGCTACAACAACGGCATTCGCATCCACCAGGCGCCCGGCTTCGTTGTCGTCGAGCTGGAGATGCTCGGCACGCGGCTGATCCCGGTGGTGCCCAAGGCGCGATTCGCCGAACTGCTCAAGACCCGCTGGCCCGCGGACGTGCGCACCTGGATGGGCCAGTCGCTCGGCTATTGGGACGACAAGAACACCCTCGTTATCGAGACTACCAACATCGTCGCCGGCGACAGCGCCACCGGCGACCATCTGAAGCGCGCCGCGGCGCCGCTCAACATGGCGACCCGCGGCGTGCCGCGAAACAACACCGTGCCGATGAGCCCCGAGGCCAAGGTGATCGAACGCCTGACAATGACCAGCCCGAACACCATCGCCTACGAGATGACCTATTCCGACCCGCCGGTCTTCACCGCCCCCTGGACCCTGCGCGTCGACTGGACGCGCGACGAGAAGTACGCATTCTTCGAATACGCCTGCTTCGAAGGCGACGTGCAGGTGCGCAACTTCATCAACTCCTCCCGCGCCGCGCGGGGGCTGACGACGAGCAAGGTGGGTTCGCCGGATCGGACCGATGGCGGGGCGGATACGGTGGCGGTGAAGTAGGCGTCAGCCTCCCCGCAACAGCTGCACGCCCCAGTCCCGCTCGAACAAGTAAAGCAGCAGCCGCGCCGCCTCTCCGCGTTCGCCGGTCAGCCCGCCATCTCGCTCCACCAACAGCCGCGCGTCGTCGTGGGCAAGCGGGAGCAGGCGCTGGATCTGGTCGAGATCGGCGACGCGGAACGGGGTTTCGCCGCTCTGGCGGGTGCCGAGGAGCTCGCCGCCGCCGCGCAGCTTAAGGTCTTCCTCGGCGAGGCGGAAGCCGTCCTGCGTCTCGCGCATCAGGGCCAGGCGTAGTTTACCGGTCTCGGACAATTCACTGCTTCTCAACAGCAGGCAAACCGATTTCGCGCTGCCCCGCCCGACCCGGCCGCGAAGCTGGTGGAGCTGCGCGAGGCCGAAGCGTTCAGCGTGCTCGATCACCATCAGCGTGGCGTTGGGCACGTCCACGCCAACCTCGATCACCGTCGTGGCGATGAGGAGTTTCGCTGCGCCGGAAGCGAAGCGCTCCATCGCGGCGTCCTTGAGCTCGGGTTTGAGCTGGCCGTGGACCAGCACAACGTCGTCGCCGAAACGGTGCTTCAAAGCCGCGTAGCGCGCCTCGGCAGCGGCGATGTCCTCGCTTTCGTGTTCGCGAACCATCGGACAAACCCAGTAGGCTTGGCACCCGCTTTCCAGATGCCGCGCGAGGCCATCGATCACTTCCGCCAAGCGTTCGGCGGCGATCACGCGGGTGTCGATCGCCTGGCGGCCGGGCGGCATCTCGTCGAGCCGGCTGACGTCCATTTCGCCGTGTTCGGCGAGGAGCAGCGTGCGCGGGATCGGCGTGGCGGTCATCGCCAGCGTGTGCGGCGTCAGGCGCCCCTTCTGCGTCAACAGCAAGCGCTGCGAAACGCCGAAGCGATGCTGCTCGTCGATCACCACCAGGCCGAGGTTCCTGTAATTCACCGCTTCCTGAAAGATGGCGTGGGTGCCGACGACCCCATCGATGGTGCCGTCCATCAGGCCCATCAGGATGCTCTCGCGCGCCCGGCCCTTGTCGCGGCCGGTGAGCAGCGCGACCTGCGCCCCGGTCGGCGCGGCGAGCCGGCGCAGCGTCTCGTAATGCTGGCGGGCAAGGATCTCGGTCGGCGCGAGCATCGCCGCCTGCGCGCCCGCTTCCACTGCGATCAGCATCGCCTCCAGGGCGACCACCGTCTTGCCCGAGCCGACATCGCCCTGCAGCAGGCGCAGCATCGGGTGGGGCTGCATCATGTCACCCTCAATCTCCTCGATCGAGCGCCGTTGCGCGCCCGTCAGGGGAAACGGCAGCGACAGCTTATCGCGCAGCCGTCCGTCGCCTTGCAGCGGCTGGCCCTTACGGCGGCGGTTGTCGGCGCGGACCAGCAGCAGCGCCAGGCTGTTCGCCAGCAGTTCGTCATAGGCGAGGCGGTCCCGCGCCTGCGGATGCTCCCCGCGATGGGCGAGGACCAGCGCATCGCGCCAGGCGGACCACTTGTGCCTATCGAGCACGCCGGGCTCGATCCATTCGGGCAACTCGGGCGTGCGTTCGAGCGATTGTGCGACCAGATCGGCCACTTTTGGCTGCGTCAGCCCTTCGGCAAGGCTGTAGATCGGCTCGACCAGATGCCCCATCAGCCCGGCGCTGCTTTCGGCGACATGATCGGGATGAACGATTTGCAGCATGTCGCCGTAGCGGTCGAGCCGCCCGGCGACCCAGCGCCTCTCGCCGACCGGCAGCTGCTTCTTCGCGGTGTAGCTGGCGCGGCCGAAATAGGTCAGCGCCAGCACGTTGCCCTTCGCGTCCTGCGCCAGCACGCGATAGGGTCCACGGCCGGAACGCGGCGCGCGGTGCTCGATCGGCGTGAGCGCCACGACGATCTGTTCCCCCTCGCTGGCCTCGTCGAGATCGGCCACGGACCGGCGCTGCACGAAGCGGTCGGGCAAGTGGTAGATCACGTCGCGCACCCGGGTCAGCCCAAGCTTGTCGAGCGGCTTCTTCAGCTTCGGGCCGACGCCTTCGAGGCTATCGGTCTCGGCGAAGAGTGGATTGAGCCGTTCGGGACGCATCGCGCAGCCCTACCCTACCGCAAACTCATTCGTCACCCCTGCGCGGGAAAGGCGGCGAAACGGGGAACAAGGATGCGGCTCGCGCTTTAGCCACTGCAACGGACGGGGCGAGGACCGACCAGGAGATTTTCATGTCCAAAGAACCATTTACCGACGCCATCATGCTGCTGAAGCACGACCACCGCACGGTGGAAGATCTGTTCGGCAAGTTCCAGAAGGCGAGCGGCAAGGACAAGAAATGGCAGCTCGCGCAGCAGATCTGCAACGAGCTGAAAATCCATGCGACGATCGAAGAGGAAATCTTCTATCCGGCGACCAAGGATGCCGTGGAAGAGGATCTGTATCAGGAGTCCTTCGTCGAGCATGACGGAGCGAAAGTCCTGATCAACGACGTCATGGCGAACGGCCTGGAAGACGAATTCTTCGAAGCCAAGGTCACCGTGCTGTGCGAAGAGATCAGCCATCACGTCAAGGAAGAGGAGCGGCCGAAGGAAGGCTACTTCGCCCAAGTACGCGAATCCGGCATCGATCTGGTGGCGCTGCGCGACCGATTGATGGAACGCAAGCAGGAACTCATGCAGAAGGCGGAGAACGGCGGTCTGCCGCCGGCGAAGCTAGCCGCGGTGCATCTTGAGCCGGCCTGATCGTTACGGCTGCTCTCTCTCCTAAAGGGCGAGAGGGCTTGCGGCTTGAGCAGCCGGTGACTCTCGCATAATGCCGCAGCCTATGCACGCCCTCGCCGCCCGCTTCGCTCGCGCCCGCTTCCGTGCCTGGCATCGCGGCACGCGCGAGGCGGATCTGATGCTGGGCGGGTTCTTCGACCGCCATCGCGCGAGCTGGAGCGAAACCGATCTCGCCTGGTTCGAGGCTCTGCTCGATGAGGACGAAGTAGAGGTCATGGCTTGGGCGCTGGGCCGCACCGAAGTGCCCGAAAAATTCATCGGGCCGCTGATGCAGGCGCTGCAAAGGCTCGACTACGTCACCATATAGCTTGCGCGTGGCGTGGCGGCCCGCGTAGGCCGCCACCAAGCATGAGACTCGCCGGCGCTGCCCTTCCAAGCGCGCCGGCGGGTTTTTGCGTGTGCCCGTATCCCGTGAAACGCCAGGACTTTCGATCTCCCGCATGCCCGAACTCAATCGCCTCCTTGCCGCCAGCACGCCCCTGACTCTCGCCTCGCTTGCTCGCGGCGCACAGCCGCTGGTGCTGGCCGATCTCGCGCGGGCGGCGAAAGGTCGGGCGGTGTTCGTCGCGCCCGACGAGCAGGCCATGCGCGGCGTGGTGGACGCCGCGCGCTGGTTCGCGCCCGAACTGCAGGTGATCGAATTCCCCGCGTGGGACTGCCTGCCTTACGACCGGGCAAGCCCGGCGCTGTCGGTCAGCTCGCGCCGCCTGTCCGCACTGCACCAGTTGCAGAGCGGCAAGCGCGGGCAGCTGTTGGTCACCACCGTCAACGCGCTGCTGCAGCGCACGCTGACGCCGTTCCGCATTCGCGAATCCGTCCGCGAGCTCAAGCCGGGTGTGACCATCGGCCACGACAGCCTTGCCGCGCTGCTCCAGCGGCAGGGCTATTCGCGCACCGATACCGTCGTCGATAACGGCGAATTCGCAGTGCGCGGATCGATCTTCGACATCTTTCCTTCGGGGCTCGAGCAGGGCCTCAGGCTCGACTTCTTCGGCGACGAGCTCGAAAGCCTGCGGCTGTTCGATCCGAGCACCCAGCGCACCACCGAGGTGATCGATGGTCACCTGCTGCTGCCCGCGAGCGAAGCGCTGCTCGACGAGGAGAGCATCAAGCGCTTCCGCGGCCGCTACCGCGAACGGTTCGGCGCCAACGCCACGCAGGACCCGCTTTACCAGGCAGTCAGCGAAGGCCGCCGGCTCGCGGGAATGGAGCACTGGCTGCCGCTGTTCGAAGAACGGATGGCGACGCTGTTCGATCATCTCGGCGAAGACGACCTGATCGCGATCGACGCGGCCGCGCTGGGCGCCGCGGACGAGCGTTTCACCGACATTGAGGACTACCACCGCCAGCGTGGCGAAACTGCCGGGCAGGCAGCCGGCAGCTACCGGCCACTGGATATCGACGCGCTCTACCTCTCGCGCGACGAGTTTTCTGACAAGCTCGCCAATTGGCCAGTGCATCGCACGGACATTTTCGCCCAGCCCGAAAGCGCCGGCGTCATCGACTTCGGTTTCAAGTCTGCGCGGGACTTCGCGCCCGAGCGCTCGCGCGGGGACAACGTTTACGAAGCGGCCGCCGCGCATCTCAAAGCGGTCGCCAAGGCGGGCCGGAAGCCGTTGTTCGCCGCCTATTCGAACGGATCGCGCAGCCGCATCGTCTCGATCCTCGAGGAAGCGGGGGTCAAGGCGAAGCCGGCGGACACCTGGCAGGAAGCGCTCGGCCTCGCGGCCAAAGGCCCGGTGGCGCTGGTGCTGCCGCTCGATACCGGTTTCGCCAACGACCAGATCGATCTGTTCACCGAGCAGGATCTGCTCGGCGACCGGCTCGTGCGCCGGCGCAAGAAGCGCAAGGATTCGGACGCCTTCCTGGCCGAGCTGGCCACGCTCAACCGCGGCGATCTCGTCGTCCACACGGATCACGGGATCGGCAAGTATCTCGGGCTTGAGCCGATCACCGTCGGCCAGAGCCAGCACGACTGCGTGATGCTGGAGTATCACGGCGGCGACAAGCTCTACATCCCGGTCGAGAACATCGACGTGCTCAGCCGCTACGGCAGCAGCGAGGAGGCGGTGCCGCTCGACCGGCTGGGCGGCGAGGCGTGGCAGAAGCGCAAGGCGCGGCTCAAGGAGCGCATCCGCGAGATCGCCAGCGAGCTGCTGCGCACGGCCGCCGCCCGCGCACTACGCAGGGCGCCGGTGCTCGCGGCCGAGGAAAGCGCCCTCGCCCAGTTCGTCGACCGCTTCCCATGGGAGGAAACCGACGACCAGGAACGCGCGATCGAAGACGTGCTTGGCGACCTGTCCGAAGGCAAGCCGATGGACCGGCTGGTCTGCGGCGATGTCGGCTTCGGCAAGACCGAGGTCGCGCTACGCGCGGCTTTCGTCGCGGCAATGAACGGCCAGCAGGTCGCGGTGGTCGCGCCGACCACCCTGCTCGCCCGTCAGCATTACCAGAACTTCGCGGAACGCTTTGCTGGCTTTCCACTCAAGGTCGGCCGCCTCAGCCGCCTCGTCCCGGCGAAGGAGATGAGCGAAACGCGCGCAGGTCTGGCCGACGGCACCGTCGATATCGTTATCGGCACCCATGCGATCCTGTCGAAAACGACGAAGTTCAAGCGGCTCGGGCTGGTCATCGTCGACGAGGAGCAGCGCTTCGGCGTCGGCCACAAGGAGAAGCTCAAGCAGTTGCGCGCCGATGTGCACGTGCTGACGCTCACCGCCACGCCGATTCCGCGCACCTTGCAGATGGCGATGAGCGGGCTGCGCGAGCTCTCCACTATCCAGACCCCACCGGTCGATCGCCTGGCGGTGCGCACTTACGTGATGGAGTGGGACGACATGGTGATGCGCGAGGCGCTGCTGCGCGAGCATCACCGCGGCGGACAGAGTTTCATTGTCGTGCCGCGCATTGCCGACATGGAGCCGCTCGCCGACTGGCTGCATGAGCACGTGCCGGAAGTGAAGTTCGTCACCGCACATGGGCAGATGGCGCCGGGCGAGGTCGAGGAGCGGATGAGCGCGTTCTACGAGAAGAAGTACGAAGTGCTGCTCTCGACCACGATCGTCGAGAGCGGGCTCGACATCCCCAGCGCCAATACGATCATCATCCACCGCGCCGACCGCTTCGGCCTCGCCCAGCTCTACCAGTTGCGCGGCCGCGTCGGCCGGGCGAAGCTGCGCGCTTACGCTTACCTGACGACAGCCAAGGATACGCAGTTGTCCGAAGTGGCCGAGAAGCGCCTGAAGGTGCTCGGCGACCTCGATAGCCTCGGCGCGGGATTCCAGCTCGCCAGCCACGATCTCGACATCCGCGGCGCCGGCAATCTCCTCGGCGACGAGCAGTCGGGCCACATTCGCGAGGTCGGTTTCGAGCTCTACCAGTCGATGCTCGAAGACGCGATTCTGGCCGCCAAGGCGGGCGAAGCGGGACTGGAACGCGAGCGCGAAAACCTCAGCCCGCAGATTACCGTCGACGCTCCGATCATGATCCCCGAGGATTACGTGCCTGACCTTGCTGTACGTATGGCCCTCTACCGCCGCCTCAACGATGCCGAGCCTGGCGACATCGAAGCCCTCGCCGCCGAGATGATCGACCGCTTCGGCCCGCTGCCCGATCCAACCGGCAACCTGATCAAGCTGATCGAGATCAAGCATCAGGCCATCGCCGCGAACATCTCAAAGATCGACGTCGGGGCGCGCGGCACCCTGGTGACCTTCCACAACGACGACTTCCCCGATCCGGCCGGGCTGATCGCCTATGTCGAGCGGCTCAAGGGAACGGCCAAGTTGCGGCCTGATATGAAGCTGGTCATCAACCGGGCGTGGAACGATCCGGCGAGCCGCCTGAATGGGCTGATTCAGCTGACCAAAGGACTAAGCGGCATCGTCAGGCGGGCGGAGAAGCGCGAGAGGGCGGCCGCTTAGCCGGCGGCAAAAGCAGCGAACGCTTCCGCAGTCATCGGCGGACCGCCGAGAAAGCCCTGCCATTTCTCGCATCCCTCGCGTGCGATCGCCGCCCGTTGCTCGGCGGTTTCGACTCCCTCGGCGATGACTTCGAGACTGAGCGCTCGTGCCATCGCCAGGATTCCACGCAGAACGGCCAGGTCACGCTCGTCATCCACGATCCCCTCGATCATCGAGCGGTCGAGCTTTAGAACATGCAATGGCAGGCGCTTCAGGTAACGGAAGTTGCAGAAGCCGGCTCCGAAATCGTCGAGCGCGATGCGGACGCCCGCGTCCGCCAGCACCTCGAGTTGTTTCGCGCACCCATCGAGCTCGAACACGAGCGCTTGTTCGGTAATCTCCAGCGTTAGCCGTTCGGCCGCAAAACCGGCCTTTGCCACCGCACCGAGGATCGTTTCGGCGAAAGACCTGTCAACCAAATCGGCTGGAGTGACGTTCAACGATAACCGCAGCGCCTTCGGCCATGTTGCAGCCACGGTCAGCGCACGGCAGGCAATATGCCGGGTGAGTTCGGCGGCACGGCCGCACCGCTCCGCAATGTCGAACAGCGCTTCAGCACCGATGCAGCCAAGTTGCGGATGGTTCCAACGCGAGAGAGCCTCGGCGCCAATCAGCCGATTGCTGCCGCTGGTGAATTGCGGCTGGAACAGGATTTCCACCTGCTCTTGCACGATTGCGGCGGTCAATTCCTCGATTCGCCGGCCGCCGCCTCGGCGATCGGCAAGGCCGCGGCGTTCTCGAACAATTTGGGCGATGAGCATCCCGCCAGACTGGCTGATCGTGCCGCACCCGTCAGCCGCCGCGCCGCGCGCGTTGCAAATCGGGACGAGGGTCCATAGGTATCTGCCGCGCCGCCAAGGAGAGGTCGCCGATGGGCGAGAAGACGGATTTCGAACGGCTCGCCCTCGTCGCCTCCCCGGTGGACAAGGCGCAGGAAGCGGCGCAGCGGATGGCTGCTGCCTCCGACTGGGTGCCGCTCGATCAGGCCGACGCGGTGGTCGTCCTCGGTGGCGACGGATTCATGCTGCAGACGCTGCATCAGATGCTCGACGATGGGCGCGTCATTCCCGCTTACGGCATCAATCTCGGCACTGTCGGATTCCTGATGAATCCCTATCGTTCGTCAGGCAGCCTGCCACTCCGCCTCGCCAAGGCCCGCCACATCGCCGTCGCCCCACTGCAGATGACCGCGATCACCCACGATGGCGCGCATCATGTGCATAACGCGATCAACGAAGTTTCGCTGCTGCGCGAAACCCGTCAGACGGCCAAGATCGAAGTCACCGTCAACGACAAGGTGCGCATTCCTGAATTGATGTGCGACGGCGTCTTGCTGTCAACGCCGGCCGGCTCCACGGCCTACAACCTTTCCGCCAACGGCCCGATTCTGCCGCTAACCTCCAACATGCTGGCGTTGACGCCGATCAGCCCCTTCCGCCCCCGACGCTGGCGCGGAGCAATCCTGCCCGATCACAGCAGCGTATCGCTGCGCGTGCTCGAACCGGCCAAGCGGCCAGTGGCGGCCGTCGCCGATCAGAAGGAAGTACGCGACATCGCCGAGGTGCGGCTGATGATCGACCAGGGTAGCGAGTTGACGCTACTGTTCGATCCAGGCCACAGCCTCGACGAGCGGATCGTCAGCGAGCAGTTCGTCGCCTGAGGTCAAACCTACGGACTGGCAGGATGCTGATCGTGATGATGATTGGACGAGGCCACAACCGCGACAACAGCCACGGCCAGAATGCCGATTAGCGCCGGGATCGCGGCGCCCGGAACACCGCCTCCAGCGAGATGCTCGCTATCGTGCGACGGAGAAGCGCTCCGTGATACGGCCGCCGCAGCCGGTTGAGCGAAAAGAAGGCCCGTCGCGGCCAGGCAAGCGAATGCGCTTTTTATCGGCTTCATGATTTACTCCGTGTTCCGAACAAATCCGCACGCGAAGGAAAGGCGCGCATGATGGCATCTCTTCGGACGGCTTTGTGTTCCATGGAGCAAGGCAAACGGGCTCGTATCAGCGCCGAACTGCGGCCCAAGACCGCGGAACGAGCCGGCTAAGAAGAATTCCTGATAATTAGCAGCCGCTTTTTGAGCTCGATCCTTCGTTCGGCTCAGGTCATGCTTGCAAATCCCACAGGCCGCCAATATAGGCGCGGGCCTGCCCATCGGGCTGCTCCCCGATAGCTCAGCGGTAGAGTAGGTGACTGTTAATCACTTGGTCGTTGGTTCGAATCCAACTCGGGGAGCCATCTTTCATTCTTCCAGGAGAAATATTGGCGCGCGCGGATAGTCAGCGCGTGAAGGTAGTGTCGGCTTTGCGGTTAATACCGATTCAGTATCTGCCTTGGAACATTCTTTCCATTTACCCGCTCACCGCGCCTTGGCATTGTTCAAAGGAGGTGGATGTGAGTGCGGAACTCAGGATGCTGATCAAAGCCAAGGCCGCACGAATACATCGGCTAGCAGAATTGGAAGAGGACGGCATATTCAGCCGGCTATCGTTCGAGACGGCGGAATTGCAGGCCATGATCGCCGAAGCCATCCGCGAGGAACACGTCGGGCGAGACAGATCCCGTTTTGCGTGACCTGAGCCGGGCTCAACCCGGCTTCTTGAAGCGCAGCGCCAGTTTGTCGGTCTTGCCGCGAACGGATGGATCGAACACCGGCTTGTCGTGCGCGTCGGCGGCGTTGGCCAGGAGCTTCGACTGGCCGTCGAGCTTGAAGCCCGCCGCTTCGACCTCGGAAATCACCGCCGCCGGATCGATCCGGTGAAGAGTCGAAGTCGCGGTCACCCCCGAACCCGCGGCGGCGGCATGATCTTCGATGTAGTAGACTCCGCCCGGCTTCAACGCGGCGAACGCCGCGCCATTGAGGCCGGCGATGTTAGCGGTCGGGCCGTTGTGGAAATCATGGTAGTTCTCGGAGGTCCACACGACGTCGACCGGTGCATCCAGCTTGAAACTGGCGAGATCGGTGGGAACGACAGTGACGTTGCCGTACTGCGCAGCGAGTGCGTTGAGCGCGTCAAGGCCGCCCGGGCGGTTGGCAAAGCCTGTCGGTACCAGCGCATAGACATGGCCCTTGGGACCCACGGTCTTGGCCAGAATGCGCGTGAAATAACCGCCACCCGGCATCATCTCGGCCACCTTGTCACCCGGCTTTACCCCGGCGAAAGCGACGATCTGCGCGGGCTTGCGAGCAGCGTCACGCGCGGTATCCGTGGCAGGGCGCGCCGGATCGGCCACTGCCGCCGCGATCGCGCCGCTAACCTTCTGCGCCAAGGCGCCGGCAGCCAGGCCGGATGATGCGAGGGCTATCGTAACGGCAAGGGCGACGGTCTTTCTCACGATGTCTCTCCCGGACTGGCGGCCGCCGAGCGGCACACGATTACAGCGATGCGACGCGGCGAAACCGCTCGGCGGCTTCGCTGGCGTGGTTCTTCTGTTCTTCATCGCAATCGGCCTCGACGAGATCCTCGATCTCCTCGGCCGCGCGCTTCAGGAAGTGTTGCGCCGCCTTCGCCTTGGCTTCAGCGTTAGCGAGTTCATGCTTGAGGTCGCGGAGCGACTCATTGTCCTGCGGCATAGGGGTCTCCTGGCTGGCGCGATGCTAGAGCAACCGCAGGCCAAGGCAAGCCTCTCAGCCGGCTGCCGGGCTCGGCTTGGCCACGAGCGCCAGCCCCAGGGGCACCACGAACGCGATCATCACCGCGCCCGCATACCACGGCGCGTCGTGAGCAAGGTCGTAGATCAGGCCGAACGCCGGCGGCGCGACGATGCGGCCGAAGGCGTTGGAGGCCATCAGCAGACCCATCACGCTGCCTTGCCGTTCAACCGGCGCGGTGCGGCTGGTCAGCGCGCCCGAGGTCGGGAACGCCAGGCTGTGCCCCATCATCAGCGTGCCCATCAGCAGGACGGCGACATAAGGCTCACGCAGGATCGGCTGAAGCAGCATCGAGGCGGCGAGGACGACAAGGCCGCCGGTAATCACCCGCCCCTCGCCGAACCGCATCACGAGGGGGTGGAGGAAGAACAACTGCACGATCAGCCCGCCCGCGCCGATGGCGACGAAGGCAAAGCCGAGGTCCTGCGCCGTCCAGCCGAAGTTGGCTTCGCTCCACAAACCGTAAACCGCCTCCATCGAAGCGAACGCGGCAATGCCGAAGAACGAGATCACGAACAGGCGCAGCAGCAGCGGATGCGTAACGACATAGCGCACCGCTTCGCCATAACGCGGCAGCGGCGCTGCCTTGCCGAGCGGCGCCCGCACGTCGCGCAGCACAAGCAGCGACCAGATCGCGGTCAGCGCGGAAAGGCCCGCCGCCACCAGGATCGGAGCGTGGAAATCGGCCAAGGCATCGCCCTTGCCTGCGAGCAGGCCGCCGATGACGGGCCCAAAGGCGAAGCCGAGCGAGAAGCTGGCGCCGAAAAGGCCCATCGCCTTGGCCCGCTTTTCCGGCGGCGAAGCGTCAGCGAGGAAGCCCTGCGCGACGCTGAGCGTGCCGCCGAAGAAGCCGTTGACGATGCGAATGGCGATGGCCAGCCACAGGCCCGGCGCATAGGCGAACGCCACGTAGGTCAGGGCCGCGCCGGCTGTAGTGACCACCAGGACCCTGCGCCGGCCCCACTTGTCCGACTGCCGCCCCCAGAAGATTTCGCCGAACACGTTGCCGAGGCTGTAGGCGGCGAACAGTAATGCGACCTCGAACGCGCCGGCGCCGAACAGCGGGCCGTAGAACGGCAGCAGGGGAAGGATCAGGCTGAAGCCGGCGATGTTGACGAACACCGCGAACATCAGCGGCAGCATCCGCTTGTA
>Ga0164242_10003754_pt1 | contig 17226 bp, 16 predicted proteins | sample OricomgcompostMG_FD_108783 | JGI IMG/M metagenome (GOLD analysis project Ga0164242, IMG submission 108783) | Miracle-Growth compost microbial communities from Emeryville, California, USA - Original compost - Miracle growth compost (MG) ...
CACGATGGTGCCGAACGCGAACGCGAGAAGTGCGATCAGTGTGAGGTATCCCGCTCCGCCGATCAGAGGCAGCAGCACGGGCCAGTCGAACAGGTTCGCATCCACGCCCTTGCCCGGCAGCACGGCTGACGCGACGAGGCCGGCCGCAACGATCGACACAAGTCCGACCACGAATGTGGTCACGGCAAGCACGAGACCCTTTCCGATGAACGCGCCAATTCTGCCCGGGGCGGCGGCCAGGGTGGAGCGGATCATGCCGGTCGAATATTCACCGGTGATCACCAGCGCACCGAGCACTGCGACGATCAGCTGAGTGAAGTTGACGCCGAGCGTTGCGGCTTGCACGAGTGCTTGGTTTTGTTGATCCGCCGACAGTGTGTGGTCGGGCGCCGAGTACGTGACGGCGAGAAGCAGCCCGAATCCGACCGTCAGAAGCACGATCAGTCCGTAGCACCAGATGGTCGAACGCAGGCTACGGAGTTTGATCCATTCGCTGCGCACAACACCGGTGAACCTGAGCCGGATGCCATCGAGCTGCGCTGAAGCGTTGTGGCGGGTTGCCATTGCAGGTGCTGTTGTCATCACTTGGACACCTCCGTGCGGTATTCGACATCGTCTTGGGTCAGTTCGAGATATGCCTCTTCGAGAGATGCGCCAACCGGGGTGAGTTCGTGGAGAACGAGCGAAGCCTGTGCGGCTGCTTCACCGATCTGCGCTGCGCTGATGCCCGTGACGGTGAGAGCGCCATCGGGAGTGCTCGTCACGGTGACGTCTGGAGCAGCGAGGCGTTCGGCCAGGAGCCCGGCATGTGGGCTGCGGACGGTGACGGCCTTCTTGGTTGCGCCGGCGAGGATGTCGCCGATCGGTGCGTCTGCGATGATCCGGCCGCGACCGAGCACGATCACGTGGTCCGCCGTCTGCGCCATCTCGCTCATCAGGTGAGATGAGAGGAACACGGTGCGACCTTCTGCCGCGTAATGCCGCGCGAGCTGGCGCACCCAGACGACACCTTCCGGGTCGAGACCGTTGACCGGCTCGTCGAGAATGAGGGTGTTCGGGTCGCCGAGCAACGCTGCGGCGATGCCGAGACGCTGCCCCATACCGAGGGAGAACCCGCCGACGCGCTTTTTGGCAACGGATTCAAGCCCGGTCATCGCGATGACCTCGTGCACCCTGCGTTTGCCGATTCCGTGCGTTGCAGCCATGGCAAGAAGGTGATTGTACGCGGTCCGTCCGGTGTGGATGGCCTTGGCGTCCAGCAGCGCTCCGACCTCGTGCAGCGGCGCGCGCATCGACACATAGCGCTGCCCGTTCACTGTGACGCTTCCGCGTGTTGGGCGGTCAAGTCCGACGATCGCTCGCATTGTGGTGGACTTGCCCGCACCGTTCGGCCCGAGGAATCCGGTCACCCGCCCGGGACGTATCGTGGCGCTGATGTTATCGACGGCGGTCTTGGGACCGTACCGCTTGGTGAGTCCTTCTATCTCGATCATGGTTTTCAGACTACGGAACCGGTGCCGTGACAAGGATCCGTCAGGCGGAGGGTATTGCCACGCGCAGGGTCGTACCGCGGTACGACCCTGCGCATCGGTCAGCTGTGTGCGTCCCGTTCCTGGGCCGCGAGTGCTCTTTCGACGCCGGCCAGATTCTCGACGACGAGGCGCCGCAGCGCAGCCGGCTCGGGGTTCGCGTCCAGCCAGGCGCGCGTCGCATCGGCCAGCTCCTGGTTCGCCAGCGGCGCAGGATACATGCCAACGATCAGCGCAGCGGCGATCGCATAGCTGCGTGACGTCCAGATCGACTGGAGTGCGGCAAAGTACGGCGCGACGAACGGTTCGAGTAGTGAGGTGTCCGCCGCCCTCTGAAATCCAAGACCGGTGGTGCGCACGATCGTGTTCGGCAGCTTGTCAGACTCGAACACGCTCGAGAACGCGGCCTGCTTTCCGGCGGCGGTTGGGATCGCCGCGCGCGCGTGCGCTGCAGATTGCTGCCCAGTCGCGGTGTTATCACCGGCCAGGGCCGCGTCGATGTCAGCTTCGGATGCTTCGCCGCCTGCCACGAGCGCGATCAGGAGTTCCCAGCCAAGGTCGGTGTCGATGTCGAGGCCGTCCAGAGTCTGCGAACCGTCGCGCAACGCGTGGATCGCAGCCAAATGCTTGTCGGTCGACGCCAGAGCGGCGAAGAACTTCACGAACTGGAACTGCGCATCGCTGCCGGCCTCGGCCTGCTGGGCGAGCGCCCACAGGGCTGACGCAGCATCCTCGGTGGTGCGGCGCTGTTTGGCCGGCGTTACATACGAGCCTGCAGTCAGTGCGAGCTGGTTGAGTGTGGTGCGGATCGTCGTCGACTCGGTCTCGCTCGCGATATTGCCGAGCACCAGCCGCACGTAGTCGCTTGGGCGAGTTTCCGCGTCGCGTGTCGAGTCCCACACGGATCCCCACACCAGCGAGCGGGCGAGCGGACTTTCGATCGCGTCGAGATGCTCGATCGCAACCTCAAGAGACTGCTCGTCGAGCCGGATCTTCGCGTATGCGAGGTCGTCGTCGTTGAGCAGCACCAGATCGGGACGCGCCTGGCCGACAAGCTCGGCGACATCCGTTCGCTCCCCGTCGACGTCGAGCTCAACGCGGTGGTCGCGCACAAGTTTGCCGTCGTCGTGCAGATTGTAGAAGCCGATCGCCAGTCGGTGCGGCCGGATGGTCTGGTGGTCAGAGGGCGCTGACTGCAGTACGGCGAATGACGTGATCGTTCCGTCGGAATCCGTTGCGATTTCTGGGCGAAGCGTGTTCACTCCGGCCGTTTCGAGCCAGAGCTTGGACCACTCGGTCAGGTCGCGGCCGCTCGTAGCCTCCAACTCGACCAGAAGGTCGCGCAACTCGGTGTTGCCGTGCTCATGCTTCTTGAAGTACTGAGAAACGCCGGCGAGGAACGCGTCTGGGCCGACCCAGGCGACCAGCTGCTTGAGCACCGAAGCGCCCTTGGCATATGTGATGCCGTCGAAGTTGACCTGTACGTCCTCCAGATCGTTGATCGTCGCAACGATCGGATGCGTCGAAGGCAGCTGGTCCTGCTTATATGCCCAGCTCTTCTCCATCGCAGCGAATGTCGTCCACGCCTCGGTCCACTCCGTGGCCTCGGCCGTGGCGAGCGTAGACATGTATTCGGCGAACGACTCGTTCAGCCACAGATCGTTCCACCACTTCATCGTCACGAGGTCGCCGAACCACATGTGCGCCAGTTCGTGCAGGATGGTGACGACGCGACGCTCCTTGATCGCATCCGTCACCTTCGAACGGAACACGTACGTTTCGGTGAACGTGATCGCGCCGGCGTTCTCCATCGCGCCGGCGTTGAACTCTGGGACGAACAACTGGTCGTACTTCTCAAACGGATACGCATAGTCGAACTTCTCCTCGTAGAAGGCGAACCCCTGCTTGGTCTTCTCGAAGATGTAGTCGGCGTCGAGGTAGTGCGCAAGCGATTTGCGTGCGAAGACTCCGAGCGGAATCGTGCGACCGTCTCTGCTGGTCAGCTGACTGTGCACGCTGACATACGGGCCTGCGATGAGCGCCGTGATGTACGAGGAGATCTTTGGCGACGGAGCGAATGACCACGTCTTCGTGTCAGCGCCGGCCTCGGTGGGCTTCGGTGTTGGGGAATTACTCACAACCTGCCAATGGGCAGGGGCCGTCACCGTGAATCGGAAGGTCGCCTTCAGGTCCGGCTGCTCGAATACGGCGAACATGCGCCTGGAGTCAGGCACCTCGAACTGGCTATACAGGTAAACCTCACCATCCACCGGATCGACGAACCGGTGCAGACCCTCGCCCGTGTTCGTGTACAACGCGTCAGCGACAACAGTCAACTCGTTCTCGTCCTTGAGACCGTTCAGCTGGATGCGCACGCCATCGTTCACGTCTGACACGTTCAGCGGTTCACCGTTGAGGGTGACAGAGTGCACCGTGCGCGTGATGGCGTCGATGAACGTCGATGCGCCCGGCTGGGCTGCGAAGCGCACCGTCGTCTCGCTGCGGAACGTTTCGTCGCCACGCGTGAGGTCGAGTGCGACATCGTAGCTGTGCGTGCTGATGATCGATGCGCGCTCGATCGCTTCGGCGCGGGTCAGATTTTCTCCGGGCAACTGTGCCTCCTGTTGTGAGCGGATTGTGTCCAGTGATCCAGCGTAGTCGGCGAACGCGTGAGCTCGATGGAAGAACGTGCACGCCGTGGGCGTTAGATAGGAGCATGAGCATTGCTGAAGAGAAAACTGCCGTGGATTTTTGGTTCGATCCGTCTTGCCCGTGGGCCTGGATGACCTCACGCTGGGTCGATGAGGTGTCAAAGCACCGCGACCTCGACGTTACATGGCACATCATGAGCCTCGCGGTACTGAATGAAGACAAGGACGTTACCGACGACTACCGCGCATTCTTCCCCCGCGCTCTGCGCTACACACGGCTGGTGGCGGCCGTGCACGAGCTCCACGGCCAGCGCTACGTCAAACCCCTTTACGACGCCCTTGGCACTCGCATCCACCCGGGCGGCAGCAAGAACCCAGACGAGGTGATCCCCGCGGCGCTCGCCGAGGTAGGGCTTCCGGCTGAGCTCGCGCGTTACGCAGACAGCGACGAGTATGACCAGCAGATGCGTGCAAGCCACTTCGACGGGATGGACCGAGTGGGGCAGGATGTCGGCACACCGGTGATCGCGGTCAATGGCACGGCATTCTTCGGCCCGGTGATTTCGCCGACCCCTCGTGGCGAGCAGGCGTTGACGCTCTGGGACGGCGTTGTGGCGGCCGCAGGCTACGACGGCTTCTTCGAGATCAAACGCACGCGCACTCGCGAGCCGATCTTCGACTGACGCACTCTCAATAGAATGTGAGCCATGCGCATCCATATCGCGACGGATCATGCCGGACTTGAGTTCAGCGCCGACTTGCAGAAGCACCTGCGGGACGCAGGTCATGAGGTGATCGATCACGGTCCAAGCAGCTACGACCCGATCGACGATTATCCTGCGTTCTGCATCAATGCGGCGAAGGGGGTGGTCGCGGATCAGGAAGCCGGTATCGAGGCGCTTGGGATCGTGTTCGGCGGTTCTGGCAACGGCGAGCAGATCGCGGCGAACAAGGTGCGAGGCATCCGGGCTGCCTTGGTGTGGAATCAGAGCACTGCGCTGCTCGCGAGACAGCACAACGACGCCAACGTGATCTCGATCGGCGCCCGTCAGCACACCGTTGAAGAAGCGACCAGCTTCATCGATACGTTCATCGCGGAGCCGTTCTCCCTGGAAGAGCGACACGTTCGCAGGATCGCTCAGCTTGCCGAGTTCGAGGCGACGGGGGACATCGCAGGCAAGAACGTCGATGCCTGAGGGTCATTCCGTTCATCGCATCGCCCGCCAGTTCGCGAGGAACTTCGTCGGCAAGCGCATAGCAGTGACGTCCCCGCAGGGAAGATTCGCGGCAGGCGCATCTCAGATCGACGGCCACGTGATGGTTGACGCCCGCGCCGTTGGCAAGCAGATGTTCCTCGAGTTCGACAATGATCTGTGGTTGCGCGTGCACCTCGGGATCTACGGCGCATGGGATTTCGCTGGCGAGATCACCACGGATGCGACGATCCGCTCGGCCGACGGGCGGATGGGTCAGACCAATCAACGGGGCACGGTTGTTGACGACGCCGCAGGCGAAGACCCTTCGAGACGGCCGCGGGCGGCCTCCTCAGGGCAAGGCTCGGTTCGGTCAATTGGCGCTCCGCGCAAAGCGCGGTTGCGGATGTCGGAGTCCGAGAAGGAGAACGACGATCCCGACTTCGCCTTTCCGCCTGAACCGATCGGCGCCGTGCGCGTGCGGCTGCTCACAGAAGCCACTGTCGCCGATCTGCGGGGGCCGACAGCGTGCGAGGTGCTGGATCCGGCGCAGGTCCAGACCGTGATCGACAAGCTCGGGCCCGATCCGATCAACGACACTTCACGCGAGGCAGAGGACAAGGTCGTTGCTGCCGTGCGCAAGAAGCAGTCGCCGATCGGATTGCTGCTGATGGACCAATCGATCGTCAGCGGAATTGGGAACGTCTATCGCGCTGAGATGCTGTTCAGGGCGCGCCTGAATCCGCACACGCCAGGCAATCGCGTGCCAGAGGAGACCGTGCGAGCGCTGTGGCGTGACTGGGTTTACCTGCTGCAACTCGGTGTGGCGACCGGTCAGATGATGACGATGGATGACCTAGACGACGACGCATACGTCAAAGCAATGGCGAGCCGCGACGACCGGCACTGGGTGTACAAGCGCGAAGGCCTGCCGTGCCGCGTGTGCGGCACGAACATCGTGATGGAGATGATGGCGTCGCGCAAGCTGTACTGGTGCCCAAAGGATCAGGCCTAGCCAGCTATCGGGACCGAGGCCCTACTCGCTGATGTGCGCGAACAAGAACCAGCGGTCCTTGTCGAGGCCGCGAGCGATCTCGATCGCAACGTCCTGACTGGTCTGGTCGAGCTCGTCGAGCTCCTTCACGGCCGTGTTCACGACGAGGAGCGCGGCGTCGATCTGGCCGATCACCTCGGCGATCGTGTCGTTCGACTGCCGGAAGCCTGCGGTCAGCTGCTTCGTCGTGGTCTTGGCGGCCACCGTCTGAAGTCGCCCGTCGACGGGCAACCCAAGGGCGATGATGCGCTCGGCCGCGAGGTCCGCCCACTCCTGGGCGTGTGCGACGATCGTATCGAGCAGCTCGTGCACGCCGATGAAGTTGTGACCACGAACGTGCCAGTGGGCCTGTTTGCCGTTGACCACGAGCGCCGTCAGATCGACGACGACGGGGCTCAGGAACTGCGCGACCCCAGCCGCGACATCCGGGTTCGAAACGCTTTGCGGAACTGTGACGGTGCTGCTCATGGTCAGTCCTTTCGAGGGTCTGAAATTCTGGGCTGTGAAGCGATGCAATCAACGCTACTTCAGTGGCATATTTCCGCAAGCAAGCTGAGGCTGCACTAAGTTCGAGGCCGGGCGCGGCCAGACAAGCTGGGGTGGGGATAACCCACGCACGCATCCGGATGCTCGCCGGCTGTTTCACAGGCTGCATTGACCTGAGTCTGGGATGTATGACCTTTCGATTGCTCTCACGACTGCGGCGTCCGCGCGCCGCTCTCGCTGCGGTATCCGTGCTGCTGGTGACCGCCACAGTGCTCGTGCTTGCCGGGTGTGGTGCACTTGGCTGGCCAGCGCGCGTCGACACCGTCGGGAAGGTGTCGTTTTCGCATGCATTGCAGATTCCGCCGCTTGCGACATCTCGCACCGGCGCGGCAGGCGAGAAGGTTTTCGACCTGACGGCCAACGCTGGCACAACGCCGCTGACCGATGTCGCTGCCACGCGCACCCAAGGTTTCGCTGATGCGCATGGCCAGCATCCTGATAACGCGTACCTCGGGCCGACAATCGTGGCGAACAGGGGCGACGCCGTGCGAGTCAACGTGCACAACAGGATGCACGAGCCGACCACCGTGCACTGGCACGGGATGCACCTGCCTGCGTCGATGGACGGCGGTCCGCATCAGCCGATCGCGCCTGGCGCGACCCGCTCTCCACACTGGAGAATCGACCAGCAAGCTGCAACGCTCTGGTACCACCCGCACCCGCACGGTGAGACCGAACACCAGGTTTCTGCGGGTATGGCCGGCATGGTGATCGTGCATGACGAGGCGGAACGCGCGCTCAACCTGCCTCGCAACTATGGAGTTGACGACATTCCGGTGATCGTTCAGGATGCCAGGTTCGACTCGAACGGGCAGCTCACCACGTCACAGGCCGGGTTCATCGGGCCGCTCGGCGACACACTGCTCGTCAACGGCACGGTCGGGGCGTACCTTCCTGTGACAACCGATGTGGTTCGACTTCGTTTGCTGAACGCGTCGAGTTCTCGGATCTATGACTTCCAATTCGACGACAAGCGCACGTTCGAGATGATCGCCAGCGACGGCGGCTTGTTGTCGCAGGCTGCCGCGATGGGTTCGATCCAGCTGGTGCCTGGCGAACGGGCGGAGATTCTCGTGCAGATGAGTGCCGGCGAGAATGCGACGCTTCGCTCCACACCACCCGACCTCGGAACCGAGGCGTCGATCGATGCAAGCAATGGAGGAACCGACGCATTCGACGTTCTGCAACTGAGAGCGGCCGACGCGCTGAAACCGCTCGGTGCGATGCCGACGACGCTTACGCCGATCACCCGTTTGGCTCGGGATTCTGCGACGGTGCAACGCAGTTTCGACCTTCACGGATTCAGGATCAACGACGCGAAGATGGACATGAATCGCATCGACGAAACCATCACGGTGGGGACGACGGAGCTGTGGAAGGTCAGAAACTCGAGCGCAGAACCGCACAGCTTTCACGTGCATGATGTGCAGTTCCAGGTGCTGAGCGTCGGGGGAGCGCCTCCACCCGTCGAGTTATCCGGCTGGAAAGACACGATCTATGTCACCCCGAAAACCGAGTTCCAGATCATCATGCGGTTCACCGACTACACGGACCGCAACCTTCCGTACATGTACCACTGCCACATGCTGATGCACGAGGACCACGGCATGATGGGCCAGTTTGTCGTCGTCGAACCTGGCCAGAGCGCAGGAAGGCCACCCGTCATGCAGGAGTCACGTGGGACCGGCAGCGGTCCGCGAACACAGGAGCAGAACCATGAGCATTGAATCACACACTGACAGCACGACATCTGGCACGCTGACTCTTGTGCAACCGGTCAACCAGCGCTCGATGGGGCGTGGCTACGGACAGCTGTGGCGTGGCGTTCCGCGCGACCTCGGCTTCCTCATACTTGCCATGCCGATCGCCGTCGCCGGCCTCGGCATCCTCAACGGCGTCTTCTGGTCGGGTGTCAGCACGCTGGTCATCTGGGTCGGCCTGTTCCTCGTGCTGGCCGCACTGTATGTCGCACGTGCGTTCGGCACGGTCGAACTGGTGCGGCTGCGCTGGAGTGGCAGGCCAGAGATCACGGCGCCTGTGTGGCGTGAGAAAGACCAGCCCGCCGGCTTCTGGCGCGCGACATTCGGACCGTACGCCAACGGTCATTACTGGCTCTACCTGTTACACGGCCTCGTCATCAATCCGATCGTCAGCATCTTCTCGTGGACGGTGACGATCGCCTGGCTGGCAACCGGCCTCGGCGGTATTTCATACTGGTTCTGGAGTCGCTTCATTGACAGCGGTGGTCAGGAGTTTTTTCTGTCACGCACCGTTTTCGGCGCCATTTTTCCGGGCGTGCGCCATCCATTCGACCCGGTGATCGGCGACGCCGTGCTGCAGTTCGTGCTCGGCCTTATTTTCTTGGCGTCGCTGCCGTTCATCACTCGAGGACTGACACTGCTGCATGCCGGCATTGCACGGGGTCTGCTCGGGGCGTGGCGTTCAGAGGCGTTGCAGCGCGAAGTAGCTGACCTGAGCGCATCAAGAGGCGCGGCCATTCAAGCCGAGGACCAGAGTCTTCGCAGGTTGGAGCGCGACATCCACGATGGGCCTCAACAAAGGCTCGTGCGCTTGCAGATGGATATTTCCAGCGCAGGGCGCAAGATCGAGTCTGACCCGGATGCTGCGCGCCGTCTTCTCGCGGAAGCTAGCGCGCAGGCCGGCGACGCCCTTGAAGAACTCCGCGCGTTGTCGCGGGGGTTCGCCCCACCCATCTTGCAGGACAGAGGCCTCATTGCCGGCGTTGAGTCGCTTGCGGCGCGCAGCACGATCCCGGCCACCTTCGACAGCGCAATTCCCGCAGACACCCGATTCACGCCAGAGATCGAGCGCAGCGCGTATTTCATCGTGGCCGAGCTGCTGACGAATGTCGCAAAGCACTCGAACGCACGGGCGGTCCGCGTGAGCGTTGTGTTGAGGGACGACCCGTTGACCGGCGCAGAGTGGCTTGATCTCTGGGTCTCAGACAACGGAACGGGTGGTGCAGTGGTCGAGGCCGGTCACGGGCTGAGCGGTCTCGTCGAACGGTTGCATGGGCTGCGCGGAACGCTCAGTGTCGACAGCCCGGCCGGCGGTCCAACGCAGATCAGCGCGCACATCCCGCTGCCTCGCTGAGCCTTCTTGGGCCCATATCCTTGATGGGTGACAGTCGACCGTGCACTTCAGCCGTTGCGCATCGTGCTTGCAGACGATTCGGTGCTGCTTCGTGAAGGGCTTGTTCGATTGTTCGACGAAGCAGGGTTCGCGACGGTCGGCGCGTTCGGCGAGGCACAGTCGCTCTTGGCCGAGGTTCAAGGGCTTCAACCAGATCTGGCCGTCCTTGACGTACGGATGCCGCCCACCTTCCGCGACGAGGGTGTGCAAGCGGCGCTCGAGCTGAAACGCAGGATGCCGCGCCTCGGCATTCTCTTGCTCAGTCAATACGTCGAAGGCACATACGCGCACGAGCTGCTTGCGGCCGCGGATGGCGGAATCGGTTACCTGCTGAAGGACCGGGTCACAAGCCTCGAGGACCTGACGGATGCCGTTGCCCGCGTGGCTGCGGGAGGTACGGTGCTCGATCCGCAGGTGGTGCGCGAGCTTCTCGGACGCAGGCACGACCCGCTCGACTCCCTCACACCACGAGAACGGGATGTGTTGCAGTTGATGGCTGAGGGACGCACGAACACCGGGATCTCCGAGCGTCTGGTGATCGGAGTCGGCGCTGTCGAAAAGAACGTGACGTCGATCTTTCAGAAGCTCGAGCTCGATGACACGGGGTCGGACCACCGCAGAGTGCTGGCCGTTCTTGCCTGGTTGCAACGCTGACGCGAGGTATGGGCCGCACCGCTGACCGGTCAGTCCTTGCCTGCCCTTTTCAGGGCCTTGCCGAGCAGCCTCAGGCCGTCTGGGATGTTCTCACGTGCAATGTTGCCGAACCCGAGCGCAAGAGCGGCCAACGGTCGAACGCCGGTCGAGAACTGGGCAATCGATTGGACGCGCACGCCGAGCTCTGCTGCATCCGCCGCAACCTGCGCAGCGTCGATTCGCTGGTCGGACAGCCGAGCGCACACGTGCAGTCCGGCGGCTGACGGGTACAGCGTGAGCAAGTCTGATAGTTGCTCATTCACCGTGTCGATCAGAACTCGACGCCGCACGGCGTACTCGCGATTCGCTTTTCGGATGTGCCTGGCAAGCAGACCGCCATCGATGAACGCTGCGGCCGCCGCCTGGGTCGCATAGTCGCCCTGCCAGTCTGCCAGGGCCTTCGCGTCGGTCAGGGCGCGTTGCAGCGATTGGGGCGCGACGACGAAACCGAGGCGCAACGCAGGCAGCAGCGTCTTCGAGAGCGTGCCGACGTAGATGACGCGGCCGCCAGCATCCAGTGATTGCAACGGCTCGAGCGGGCGGTTCTCGTAGCGATACTCGCTGTCGTAGTCGTCCTCGATGATCGCGGCGTCGTTCCGCTGCGCCCACTCCAACAGCGCAGTGCGTCGCGTGAGTGACATGATCGAGCCGAGTGGGAACTGATGCGACGGGGTCACATAGGCCAGCCTGGCGCGCGACGGGATCGCATCGACGGTCAGCCCCTCCCGGTCGACCGGAACCGGTACGACGCGCGCCCCGAGCAGCTCGAACAATCTGCGGACGGGCGGATACCCAGGCTCCTCGACGGCAACGACGTCCCCCGGCTCGATCAGCACCCGCCCGATCATGTCGAATGCCTGCTGAGCGCCCTGCGTGACGATGACGTCCGCAGCGGATGCGCGAACGGAGCGCGAGGTGCCGATCTGCCGTGCGATCGATTCGCGCAGTCTTGGGTTACCCGCTGGTGACTGGTAGCCACCTGTGCCGAGCCCGCCGGGCCTGAGCGAACGCGAAACCAGTCTGCGCCAGGTCTCGAGTGGGAACAGCCCCGCATCTGGGGTGCCGACGCTGAAGTCGTATGCTGCGCCGGCCGGCGTGGACATGAGCACACTGCCGCCGGCACTCCAGAAGTGCCGAGGTTGCAGGCCGGCGGCCGGCGCTCGGCGGTGCACATCTGCAGGCATGGCTTGCCGCGAGACGAACGTGCCGGCGCCGATCCGGCTGACAAGGTACCCCTCCGAAACGAGCCGGTCGTATGCCGTTGCCACCGTATTTCGCGAAACGCTCAGGCGAGCGGCCATTTCTCGACTGGAAAGCAGCCGTTCACCGGGCCGCAGACGCCCGTCGAGTATCGCGGAGCGCAGCTGCGCGAAGATGCGGTCAGCGCGATCGCCCCTTCCGCGAATCGTGACGTGGACATCGGTCATGGTGTGAGAATTGGCCCAATCAAAATATCGGAAATTGGGCCTTATCCTAGTCCGCCGCGCTGCATACGGTTGAGCTATGACACAACGAATCAACATCTCGCAGCTCACTCCGGACGGCTATCGGAAGGTCATCAACCTCGACGGATACGCAGCGGCCAACGTCGAACCGATGCTGCGCGACCTGATCAATCTCAGGGTCTCACTGATCAATGGCTGCACGTTCTGTGTCGACATGCATTCCGTCGACCTGCAGGCGGCGGGTGTGCCAGATCGCAAGATCTTCTCGGTGACCACCTGGCGCGAGTCGACATTCTTCACGCCGCGAGAGAAGGCGGCGTTCGAGCTCGCAGAGCGGATAACGCTGATCTCGCATGGCGGTGTTCCAGACGACGTGTGGGAGCGGGCCCGCAACGAGTTCACCGAGCGTGAGCTTGCTGACCTTGTACTGGCGATCGGGACCATCAACATTTGGAATCGAGTCGCGATCAGCACTCTGATGCCGACCCCGCCGCTCGAACAGGCCGCGGAGGCTGCCGCACCGGTGACCGCCTAGCCGGCGAACCGCGAAGCCACCTCGGTCAGCACGCTCTCTCGTCCTGCATACACGCCGTCTGCGCGAGGCCAGTGGCCGACCACGTCGGTGAAACCAAGCTCGGCCGCTCTGCCGACGGCATCCTCCCAGGCATCGACGCTCTCGAGCGAGAACTGCGGCGACGCGTCGAGGCTCAGGTAGCGGTCGAGTGAATCGGATACTCGGCCAGCCGCGGCGAGTGTGTCGTCGAGCCGAGCGCTCAGGTCGGCCACGCTCGACCACCACCGGTCAAGGCTGTCGCTCTGCCTGCCGAGCGTCACCCATCCATTGCCGAGCTCGGCCACCAAGCGCAGCCCCTTCGGACCGTCGGCCGCGATGATGAACGGCAATCGGGGGTGCTGAGCAGGCGAGCCGACCATGCGTGCGCGGTGAGCGGTGAACCATTCCCCGTCGAAACTGACGCCGCCGCTCCCGGGCTCCTCGAAGCGCAACAGCGCATCCAAGCCGCGCACGAATTCGACGAAACGGTCGTGTCGTTGGCGCGGTGTGAGCTCAGGGTAGCCGAGGACGAACGCGTCGAACCCGGTGCCACCCGAACCGACACCGAGCAGCAATCTGCCGCCTGCGATGTCGTCGAGGGTTGCGAGATCCTTTGCGAATGGCACCGGGTGGCGAAAGTTGGGGCTGGTCACGAACGTGCCGAGCTTGATCGTGGATGTCGCGGTTGCCGCTGCGACGAGTGTTGGGATGGTAGCGCCCCACGGTTGATCGGCGAGGCTGGTCCACGATAGGTGGTCGTATGTCCATGCGTGGTCGAAGCCGAGTTGTTCTGCTCGAAGCCAGGTGTGCTTGGCCTCTGCCCATGGGGCTTGAGGCAGAATGACGATTCCATGTCGCATGCGGCGATTCTATGGGCGGGGCGTGTCACGCCGCGCCGGACGTCCGCTAGGTTCGTGCTGTTCGATGAGCAACCGTGTTGAGTCGCGGCCTCGACATGGCTTGGGTAAGGAGTTCGCGTGAAGAAGTGGCTACTGCTTGGTGTCGCGATCGTTGCTGAGGTGAGCGCATCGCTCGCTCTGAAAGCCGCGCTGGAGCATCCGGGCTGGTACGCGCTTGTGGTCGTCGGCTACCTTGCCGCGTTCGTATTCCTGACGCTTGTGTTGCGTTTAGGGCTGGCCATCGGGGTCGCCTATGGCATCTGGGGAGCGATGGGAGTTGCGTTGACCGCTGTGATGTCGGCCGTCGTGTTCGGCGAGCCGTTGACGCCGGTGATGATTCTCGGCATGGCACTTGTCATCGGGGGAGTGCTGTGTGTCGAACTGGGTTCACGTGCGGCCGAGCGGCGTAGGGCGAGTGTCTCCTGATGGGGCTCGTGTACCTGGCCATCGCGATCGTGACCGAGGTGGCCGCGACACTGTCTCTGCAGGCGGCCACCCGGGGGCGTAAGGCGCTGTATGCCGTTGTCGCGGTCGGCTATCTCATTGCGTTCGGGATGCTCGCGCTGACGCTCGCGGAGGGAGTTCCGCTCGGTGTCGCGTACGGCATCTGGGCAGCATCCGGTGTTGCCTTGACGGCAATATTCGGTGCGCTCATCTTCAAGCAACCGTTCACCTGGGTGATGGCACTCGGAATCGCGTTGATCATGGGCGGTGTGCTGCTCATCGAGCTGGGCTCGAGTCACTGATCGTTACGTGAGGACTCGGCCGCAAGCAGGAGCGGACGTGGCGAGTAAGAAGGTTCCAGAGGGGATGACGGGAATCGAACCCGCGTAATCAGTTTGGAAGACTGAGGCTCTACCATTGAGCTACATCCCCGCAGCCAGGCGAACCAGGCGGCGCTGTAGAAGCATAATGCATCCTGCACCCGACCGACGAAGTGGTGGCCGGCTCGAGTGGCGCGGAACGCATAAAACGGCGTAACACGGAACGGCCAAGTGCGACAAAATTCATTGCGGCATTTGTGGGCCGGAAGATTCGGTAGACTGTCTGAGGTCATTTGGCTTGCCATGCGTTCGCGCGCGATGAGGTACGTGACCCACACGGATCGCGAAGATGATCCGGGGCGTAGCTCAGCTTGGTAGAGCGCCCGCTTTGGGAGCGGGAGGTCGCAGGTTCGAATCCTGTCGCCCCGACAGGTCGCATGCTTGATCTGTACGAACTTCAAACACAGGAGATTCCACCAACGTGAAAACCACGGTCGAAAAGCTGAGCCCCACGCGCGCCAAGCTCACCATCTCGGTGACGCCCGAGGAACTCAAACCGTCCATCACCCACGCGTATGGCCACATCGCAGAACAGGTGAACATCCCTGGCTTCCGCAAGGGCAAGGTTCCGCCGCCTATCATCGATCAGCGCGTCGGCAAGGGTGCCGTGCTCGAGCACGCCGTCAATGAGGGACTCGACGGGTTCTACCGGGCTGCCGTCGAAGAGAACGAGCTTCGTCCCCTTGGCCGCCCAGAGGCAGACATCACCGAGTGGCCGAGCGACAAGGACTACTCTGGCGACCTGCTGCTCACCATCGAGGTCGACGTTCGCCCAGAGATCACTGTTCCCGACTACGACAAGATCGCCATCACTGTCGATGCTGCGGACGTCACAGACGACGATGTGACTGCAGAGCTCGACAAGTTGCGTGAGCGTTTCGGAACGCTCGTCACCGTTGACCGTCCAGCCAAATCCGGCGACTTCGCGCAGATCGACCTCGTCGCCACGATCGGCGGCGAGGAGGTCGACACGGCAAGCAGCATCTCGTACGAGGTGGGCAGCGGCGACCTGATCGAGGGTATCGACGAGGCGCTGGACTCACTGAGCGCAGGCGAGACCACCACGTTCAAGGCACCGCTGCTCGGTGGCGACCACGAGGGCGAAGAGGCAGAGATCACCGTCACGGTCATCGCCGTCAAGGAGCGCGAGCTGCCAGATGCCGACGATGACTTCGCTCAGATCTCGAGCGAGTTCGACACGATCGGTGAACTGAAAGAAAGCCTGCGCGGTGAAGCCGCGAGGGCGAAGACGTTCGGTCAAGGCAACGACGCGCGTAATCAGCTCGTCGACAAACTGCTCGAGTCCGTCGAGATTCCTGTTCCTGCTCAGCTGGTCGAAGACGAGGTGCACCGTCACCTTGAAAGCGAGAACCGGCTAGAAGACGAGGTGCACCGCGCCGAGGTGGCCGAATCGAGCGAGAAGACATTCCGCACCCAGATTCTGCTCGACGAGATCGCGCAGGCCGAGGGTGTCAAGGTAAGTCAGGACGAGCTCACCCAGTATCTCGTGCAGGGCGCAGCGCAGTACGGTATGGAGCCGAACGAATTCGTTCAGGTGCTCAGCGAGAATGGCCAGATCCCGCAGATGGTGGGCGAGGTCGCCCGCAATAAGGCCCTCGCGATCGTGCTAGGCAAGGCCGTCGTCACCGACACGAACGGCAAGGTCGTCGACCTGGCGGAGTTCGTGGCCGTGGACGATGTGCCGGATGACGCTCCGGACGCTGCTGCCGCATTCGCAACCGAAGATGCCCCTGCCGCCGATGACTCGACGGCGGATGCCCCGGCCGACGAAGCCGAGGCGGATGCTGCCGCTGAGAAGCCGAAGAAGAAATCGGCCAAGAAGGCAGCAGCCAAAAAGGACTAACCAACATGAGAAGTGGGCCGGCCGTCTTGCGATGGCCGGCCCACTTTTTCGTGTTCCCATCCGGCTCTCGCTCTGCCTACGGCGAACAGGCCGATGCGCGCGCGTTACCTCCGATAGATTCGAAACCAAGCGACAAGAAACGGAGCTCGACATGGCCGAACCAACACTGCAGCCCAGTGTTTTTGACCGACTTCTGAAAGACCGCATCATCTGGCTCGGCTCCGATGTGCGCGACGACAACGCCAACGAGATTTGCGCCAAGATGCTTCTGCTGGCAGCCGAGGACCCGGAGAAGGACATCTTCCTGTATGTCAACTCTCCAGGCGGTTCCATCACGGCTGGTATGGCGATCTACGACACGATGCAGTTCGTTCCGAACGATATCGTGACGGTTGGCATCGGCCTCGCCGCATCCATGGGCCAGTTCCTGCTTTCGTCAGGGACCAAGGGCAAGCGGTACATCACGCCGAACGCTCGCGTGCTTCTGCACCAGCCGTCTGGCGGCTTCGGGGGAACGGCGGCCGACATCCAGACCCAGGCGGGCGTCATCCTCGACATGAAGAAGCGCATGGCGGAACTGACGGCTGAACAGACCGGCAAGTCGGTTGAGCAGATTCTCATCGACAACGACCGTGACAACTGGTTCAACGCCCAAGAGGCACTCGAATACGGTTTCGTCGATCACCTGCGTCAGTATGCCGCCGAGGTCATCGGCGGCGGCGGCACAGACGACACTGTCACCGAGTAAGAGGGAATAAGAGACATGGAATTCACAAACTTCAACGCCCCAGGCGGCATGGCTCGTCCCGCCGAATCGCGGTA
>Ga0164242_10003756_pt1 | contig 17219 bp, 22 predicted proteins | sample OricomgcompostMG_FD_108783 | JGI IMG/M metagenome (GOLD analysis project Ga0164242, IMG submission 108783) | Miracle-Growth compost microbial communities from Emeryville, California, USA - Original compost - Miracle growth compost (MG) ...
AATTTCCCCGCCGCTGCGCGGCTTCCTCGCGGGACAAATTGTTTTCGCTTCCAGGTGCTTCACGGTGTTGCGCCCGCTGCGCGGTGCGGCCAGCCCACCCCCCGCCGGGCGGATCACACCAAGGACGCACTGGCGCGACCTTGTTCAACCCGAAAGGAGAAACATCATGGCTAACATCGGCACCTTCACCGCAGAGAAAGACGGCTTCACCGGCACGCTGCGCACCCTGACGCTCAACGTCAAGGTCAAGCTGGTTCGCAATGACAAGGGCGACAGCGAGAACGCCCCCGACTTCCGCGTGCAAGCGGCGGGCCACGACATTGGCGCGGCGTGGAAGAAAATCAGCAAGGCCGAACGGCCCTACGTGTCCGTGACCCTCGACGATCCTTCGTTCCCGGCGACGGTCTATGCCCGCCTGATCGAGAACGAGGACGGCACGCACGACCTCATCTGGTCACGCAGCAAGCCACAGCAGGCGGACTAACCGCCGCCCACCGCGCCCCGTCCATTGCGGCGGGGCGCCGTGCTGCTGGCCGTCAGCGGCAAGTCGCGCCGAAAGCGCGAGGCCGATGCCCTTGCTGGCTGGACGATTCAGACCGTGCTGGCCGCTTTGCGGATGGCCGGCAACATTTCCGATGGATCGGGACGGCGCGTGTAGTCAGGATTGACCTCGGCGTACACGATGGTGCCGTCCTGCGCGATCACATAGCGCGCAGGCATCGGCAGCGTCCAGTTCGGATCGCCGTTGAACGCGGGCAGATCGTTGTTCAGCGATTTGTAGAGATCGACCAGATAATCCTGCAACTCGAAGCGTAGTCCGAACGCGGCGGCCACGTCATTGCGGGCATCGGACAGGATCGGGAATTCCAGCGCGTTCTGCCGTACCGATTTGCGGCTATTGGCGGCGACTTGCGGCGAGATCGCAACTAGGCGGGCACCGGCCGCCAGAATGTCCGGCAGGGCGGCTTGCAGCGCCTGCAACTCCATATTGCAGTACGGGCACCAGACGCCGCGGTAGAACGTCAGCACCAGCGGGCCTTGGCGCAGCAGATCGGCGGACGATACCGGCTTGCCGTCCGGGTCATTGAGCGTGAAGGCAGGCGCTTTGTCGCCGGCTTTCAGTGCTTTCTGGGCAGCACCGGAAGCGATCAGCTCGTCGGTGGCGCGGTGCATGATCTCGATGATCGAGCGCGGGACGTTGTAAGGCGGCTTGCCGGCCTCGAAGTCGGCTTTGAAGGCGTCGAGTTTGTCTTGCAGGGACATGAGTAATCTACCTTGGAGGAAATGAAGGGAGGAAAGCTTCCCTGGAAAGCGGTTGATCGACATTCTGGATAGCATCAGAATGGAATGGCAGATATGATCCGGAGATAATGGCTATTCCATAAAGGAATGACATGGATCGTTTACTGGCGATGACCACCTTCGTGCGGGTGGTCGAAGCAGGGTCTTTTTCGGGTGCCGCACGGGTGCTGAACGTGGGGCAACCCGCCGTCTCCAAGACCGTGGCACAACTGGAGCAACGCCTAGACGTTCGGCTGCTGCTGCGTTCCACGCATGGGCTGACGCCGACTGAAGCGGGCTTGCGCTTCTACGAGCGCGCGCGCGTGGCCATCCAGGAAGCCGACGAAGCGGAGCTGGCCGCACGCGGCGCCGGCTCGGGCTTGTCGGGGCGCTTGCGGATTTCCGCAGCACCGTCGTTCTCGCGGTTGCACGTCATCCCTTGGCTGCCGAGGTTCCTGGACGCGAATCCGGGCCTGGAGATCGACGTGGTACTTGATGATCGTCAGATCGACCTGATCGCGGAAGGCATCGACGTGTCACTACGCATGGGGGAGCTGGCCGATTCCAGCGCCGTGGCGCGCAAGCTGGCCTCGTCGCGCCGCTGCGTGATGGCAACCTCGCGCTACCTCGCCCGCGCGGGCGTGCCGCGGGCGCCTGCCGACCTGGCCGACCATGAGGCCGTCGTGTCGAGCCAATTGAGCAATGTCTGGAATTTCAGGCGCCACGGCGCCGAAGTGTCGATCTTGGTGCGCGGCCGGGCGCGATTCAGCGCGGCCGAGGGCATCCGCGCCGCGGTACTGGCCGATATGGGGCTGGTCGTCGCATCGGAGTGGATGTTCGGGCCCGAGCTGGCCGACGGCTCCGTGGTCCGGCTGCTGGAAGACTGGTCGCTTCCTGACATCGACCTATGGGCGGTGTTCCCGACGGGGCGCCTTGCCACGGCAAAGGCACGCTCGTTTGCCGAGTTCGTCGAGGATGTCATGCGAAACGGCGGCTGACCCAAGGCCGACGCCTCATTGTCGTCAAGACGCATCACGCACGCGCCTACGGCGCGCCGCGTTCCTTCAACATCGCCTCAAGCTCCTGGCGCACGTGCGCCAGAAGCTGATCGGCCTTGCGCGCGCTGTCGCCGGCATAGGCCAGCGTCAGCAGCGTGAGCGGATGTACTTCCATGACCTCGCACAGCTCGGTCAGCTTGTGCAGGGTCGGGCTTTTCAAATCGCGCTCCAGCGTACTCAGATAGGTGCGGCTCGACACGTCGGAGAACGCTTCCTGGCTCAAGCCACGCGCTTTCCTGACGGTCTTCAGTGCCTTCGCCAATCCGAGTTTCGCTATCACCAAGGTTTTCCCTAGAAAACCAAGATGACATCCGATTGAACCTTATAGGGCTACAATCTATAGTGTTCATTTGGCATTGTTGTTTTCCGTATCCGTGCCTTTGTGCAAACCCGTCTGTACGGATCGCAGCCGATCCGGGGAGCCGCATACGTGGCTTTGCTGACTTCCACCCATCCGCATCGGCGCTTGTGCGCTTCTACGCACAAGTGGGCATACGCATCCGTGCCTTTGTCCGAAACGACGGATGCGTACCGGCGGATGCCCTTATCCGTCCGGAAGCGCAAGCACATCCTGGTCGTTATGTGCGGTTTCGTCCCGGCGCTGACATGGGCGAGGCCGATACTCCGATGGAGTGATCCTTGCATGGGGATAGGGCTATGAATCCCCTCATTACCGACGACGAACGTGTGCAACTGCTCGCCAATGGCCAGGCCCGCGCCGCCGCGCAGGACTTCGATCCTATGCCCGTGGTGCGCCTGTTCACCCCGGACGCGCATGCAATCTGGCTGCTCGCCGCGCTTGATCCGGCCGATGGCGATACGGCTTGGGGGCTCTGCGACGTTGGCATTGGCATGCCCGAACTGGGCACGGTACAGTTATCTGGCCTGGCGGCCATCGTTGGCCCGCAGAATCGGCCGATTCTGCGGGATTGCTATTTCCGCCCGGTGCGATCGCTTTCGGAATATGCACGCCTGGCCCAGCTCAACGGGTCGATCCTCGACTGATCGGCATACTTAACGGGCCAGCCACCAGCAAGCTGGGCGCATTGTGTCTCTTTCGCCCAGCCATCTGGCCGCGTCTGCATCAATCGGGATTGCCGCACCTGAAGGGTGCGCATCGGGCCAAAAAAGCCATGATCGCCTTCCCGATGCCAGGCACGCTGATTCATGTCGCGTGCGCAAACCGTGCATGCGGCCGTCGCACTCGGACGAGCCACGCCATAAGCCAGAGTCAAAGGATCTTGATCTTCGCCAAGCCTTACCGATCGGCATGACGTTCTGACGATCGTGCGCGGTTTGTGGACGCTCATTGCGACGCCCTGCGTTGCCAGAGGAGCGCGCCATGAGCGATCCATACCGCGAACCCTGGCGTCCCAGTGCGGCCTATCTCTATGTGCTGCACCTAGACGCCCCGGCACTCGCCTGGGAATACCTGCGCCGGCATCCCGACTACCGGCGCGACTGGCGACGCCTTCGCGGCCGTGCCAGCTCTGTCGCACAGCGATGGGGGTTGTACTGGCTGGAAAATCCCGGCCTGGACGCGCGCGACGCGCATCCGGCCTGGTGCCCCGAGCCGGTCGGCGTCGTGCAACTCCACCCCGACCTCGCGCCAGCGGAAGATGCGGTGTCGTTCGACTTTTGGCGCATTCCAGGACACAAGCACCTGTTCCACGACGGGCGGCACCTGGCGCTGACGGCCCGGCTGCCGGGACGCTGGCGACGCTTCGCGCTCGCCCCGACGTTGGAGCACGGCATGCCTTACGTTCATGCCATGCACGACGGCGATGCCGAATCGCCGCCCCTGGCGAGCGATGCCGCGCCGTGGGCTTGTAGCCGAACACGGCCCGGTCGCGCCGGGTGGCTGGAAGCCCACACCTTGCAGGCGCTGGACGCCGCCCTGGCCGGCGCCACGCTGCGCGAGGTGGCCGAGGCGCTGATCGGGCCGGCACTCGTCGCGGCCGACTGGCACGCCGACAGCGCGCTGCGCGCCCGTGTGCGCCGGCTCGCGCAGCGCGGCACGGTACTGATGCGTGGCGGCTACCGCCGCCTACTCCAGCACGGGCTGGCTGCACAGGGACGTTTGCACGGCCCTGCAAAACGTCCCTGAGCAAGCCGCCGATCTTTCCCGAGACTGCCTCCATCCGGCCGCGCTGTCGCGGTCGGCGCTCTCAACCGATGGAGGCTCACCCCATGCGACCCGCTCCCGTGCGGCCCTATGCCGCCCACACCGCTGCACCACAACCCGCTCCGGCCGCCCAGCCGCCGCGCTATCTCACCAACGACGAGGCCGCCGCGTACCTGCGGCTGTCGCCGCGCACGCTGGAGAAGCGGCGCGTGATCGGCGATGGCCCGCGCTTTCGCAAGTTCGGTCGCCGCGTCATGTATGCCATTACCGACCTCGATGCCTGGGCCGACGCCCGCAGCTTCGAGGCCACGTCCGATCCCGAGTACGCCGGGCGCCATGCGGCGGATAGCCGTGCGCGCTGACTGGCGGCGCGCGGGTGGCCGTCGCCATGTCCCAACCGGCGCACGAACAGCTTGCGCTGTTCCGCGCGCTGCCGGGCGACATGGCGCCGCGCGACAGCCAGGACCTGATGGCCTTTCCGTTCTTCTCATTGGCGAAATCCCGGCGCACGGCGCCCATCGACTTCCGCGCCGGTGGTGTGACGATCCGCGTGGAAGGGACGGCCGAGCACGGCATCGCCACGATCTGGGATGCGGACATCCTGATCTGGGCCGCCAGCCAGATCGTCGAAGCCCGCGATGCGGGCATTTCGACCTCCCGGCTGATGCAAGCCACGCCCTACGAGATCCTGCGCTTCATCGGGCGCGGTACGTCGCTGCGCGATTACCAGCGCCTAAAAGCCGCGTTGGATCGCCTGCAATCGACCACGGTCGCCACGTCGATCCGCGAAACCACCGGGCGGCGCCTGCACCGTTTTTCGTGGATCAACGAATGGAAGGAACGAGCCGATGCCTGCGGCACGCCGCTGGGCATCGAACTGATCCTGCCGGACTGGTTCTACGCAGGCGTGCTCGACGCCGCGCTGGTGTTGACCATCGACCCGGCGTACTTCCGGTTGACGGGTGGCATCGAGCGCTGGCTGTACCGCCTGGTGCGCAAGCACGGCGGACGCCAAGCCGGCGGCTGGCAGTTCGACTTCCCCTACCTGTATCGCAAGTCCGGCAGCATGGCCCGCTTCTACGACTTCGTGGCCGATCTGCGTTCCCTGGTGGCGAAGCAGTCCTTGCCCGGCTACGTGCTCGGCATCGAGCGCATGCCCGACAGCAGGACGGAACTGCTGACTTTCCGGCCCGTGCCGTACACGGCACGGGGATAACCCGGGGACAAGCGGTGAATAGCCTCGTGCTATCAGGCAACCGAAGTATCGTGCTATCAGGCAACACATCCTCGTGCTATCAGGCAAAAAAATCGGCCGCAAACCCAATAACGGCGCGGGTTTTCGCATCCTCTAACTGTTCTAACTTAAAAACACTAACTTGTAGTAGAGCCACGCCGTCGCGGTGGACAACTGCCGACAGGCCAAAGCAACAGCGTTTTGCCGGCGAAAAGCAGCCCGGTCTTTCCATAGGGAGGGCCGCGCCATGATCGTCGCCCTGCTCAACCAGAAAGGTGGCGTGGGCAAGACCACGCTCGCCACCCACATCGCGGGTGAGCTGGCGATGCGTGGTCAATCGGTCATCCTGCTGGACGCCGACCCGCAAGGCTCGGCGCTGGACTGGACGCAACGCCGAAGTCAGCAGGGACTGCCACGGCTGTTCAGCGCGGTCGGGCTCGCACGCGAGACGCTGCACCAGGAGGCGCCCGAACTCGCGCGACGTAGCGATCACGTCGTCATCGACGGCCCGCCACGCATCGCCGCGCTGGCGCGCTCGGCGCTGCTGGCGACCGACCGCGTGCTGGTCCCGGTGCAGCCCAGCCCCTACGACTTGTGGGCATCGGCCGAGATGGTGGCACTGATCCGTGAAGCGCAAGTGTTTCGGCCAGCGCTACGCGCGGCCTTCGTCATCAACCGGCGCGTCAGCACGACGATCATTGGCCGCGAGGCGCGCAGCGCGCTCGCCGAACAACCACTGCCCGCACTGCGCTCGGAAGTGCATCAGCGCATCGTGTTCGCCGACAGCGTGGCCGCCGGGCGGCTCGCACGCGAGACGGCGCCTGACAGCGCCGCCGCGCGCGAGATCGCCGCACTCACCGATGAACTGCTGCGGTGGTCATCATGAGCACGACCCACGGCAAGCGCATCGCCATCGGCGCGCGTCCGCCGGCGAACCCGCACGCCGAGGCGTGGGTTCGCCAGGGCGATGGCGAGACGCTTCAGAAAGGCGACCTCTATACCGCACGCCTGACCCTCGACATCACTCCCGCGCTACGCGCGCGCATCAAGGTCTCGGCGTTCACGCAAGGCGCGACGGTGGCCGATCTGCTGCGCGCGCTGCTGGAGCGCGAGTTCCCGGAGAGCACGACATGAATAGTCACACCACGGCCGTGACGGCGCAGCCGTCTGCGGCGTCATTCGCGGCACTCGCTGCCCAAGCTGACGACATACCCTTGACCCGCGTTTCGCTCGCTTACGTTGCGCATCGGATCAACCTCTATCTGCGCTTTGGCGAACCGGCGCGCACCGTGCGACTGGATCGCTGGCGGCAAGTCGCGGTGTTCCTGCCAGCAGCAATCTTTGCGCGCATCCTCTGGGAATCCAACGACTACGGTACGACACGCTGGCAGCTCATGGTGCTGCAAGCCTGCACGCCGCTCGATGCAACGCAACGCATTCCCGGCGTGCAGCCTGGCGCGCGCCTGCTACTGCACGCCGAGGGCGAACGACAGGTGCAGGCCGCGCTGTCGTGCATCGACGCTATCGAGGCACTAGGCATCGCACCAGACGCGGCATCGCCGGCGTACTGGCGCACGCTGGGCAACCGGCTCGCGGCGCGTGAACCACTGCCACTTTACACCGTCGAGCGGCACGCCGCCTGGCGGGTCGGCAGGGCGTTGTCATGACGACCATGCCGACTATCGACACCGCACCGTGTCCTCGCTCGCGCCGGGGCGCTCGCCTCGTACTGGCAACACTGTCTGCCGCCGGCCTCGCTTCGCTGGCCTGGGCATCCTTCGTGTCCCCACTGCCGCGCTTCGTCTACAACCCGTCCGACAGCGTGGCGGTCGGCTGGTATCGCGTCGATCCGCGCCAACCTGGCGCATCGGCACCGCACGTCGGGAGCCTCGTGCTGGTGCCGCTGCCGCCTGCCGCCGCGGCGCTGGCTGCGCGTCGCGGCTACCTGCCGTGGGGCATTCCGCTGCTCAAGCCGGTCGCTGCTGTCGCGCCGCAGACGGTGTGTATCCGTGACGGCATCGTGCGCATCGACGGCGTGCCGATGGCTGCCGTGCTGCGCAAGGATGGCATGCACCGGCCGCTGCGCGCCTGGCCGTCCTGCCGGCGTCTTCGTCCTGGCGAACTGTTCCTGCTGAGCACCACGAATCCGGCGTCGTTCGACAGCCGCTACTTCGGGCCGGTACACGCATTCTCCGTACTCGGTATCGCGGATCCGGTGTGGCTGGAGACTCGCCCATGACGATGACCGACTCGCTGCGCTTCTTCGTGTCTATCGGCCTGTCGTTTCGATGGCTCCCGCCATGTCGTCGTGCGTGTCGTGCGGGTGCATTCGCACCGCCCGTCGCGCGACATCCGGCGGCATCTTCCCCCGTGCAGACGGCTTGCCCCGAGCGTGCCATGCCAGGGGCATGGCGGCCGCTCGCCGGCGGTCAGGCAGCGCGTTGCGCTGCGCCGCCGGTGCGCCGCAGACCGGAGCGACAGCGAAGGTCAAAGGCGCAGGGCAAGATAAAAGGTCGCGGCACATGGCCGCTTAAAAACCTTGTCTGCACGTGGGGATGGCGCGGCACGCGCCCGGGGATACCGGCGTGCCGCGAAGGTGCGCAATACCGCTTCGGCATTGGCGAAAGCGTGTGCTTCGCGCGCTGGACTGCGCTGGCCTTGGATGGAGGCCCCGTATGAGCCGCCAGGACGATGATCGCTTCCGCATCCGGCCGGGGGCGCCCAAACATCGCGGCGACACCTTCATCAACCAAGTGCTGCGGCAGACCAGCAAGGCTGGCTCGAAGGCCAGCAAGACCCTCCGCAAAGCCGGCCAGCGTCCCGGTGCCCGGCTCGGGCGCGGCCATGTCGCGGCGCGTTTCGCCGGGCGGGGTTTGGGACCAAACGCCCGGCGCGTCACAATCAAGGCGCGGCTGGTCAACCTGAAACAAGCCGGCCGACGCTCAACCGATGCGCACCTGCGCTACATCGAGCGCGAGGGCGTCGATCGCCAGGGCGGTCCAGGTCGCGCCTACGGGCCGACGACCGACGACGCCGACCTCAATGCCTTCAAGGAGCGCAGCGCCGACGACCGGCACCAGTTCCGTTTCATCGTCTCGCCCGAAGACGCCGAACAGCTCGATGACCTGCATACCTATACCCGGCACTTGATGGCGCGCATGGAGGCGGATCTGGGCACGCGTCTGGAATGGGTCGCGGTCGATCACTGGAACACCGACAATCCGCATACCCACGTCGTTCTGCGCGGCAAGGACGACACCGGCAAAGACCTCATCATCGCCCGCGACTACATCGCCGAGGGGATGCGTCGGCGGGCATCGGAACTGGCAACGGAATGGCTGGGGCCGCGTACCGAACTGGAGATGCAGCGCGCCATGCTGCGCGAAGTCGATCAGGAACGCTGGACGGGTCTGGATCGCACCTTGCAGCGCGAGGCCAAGGACGGTCTGGTGCGACCGGAGACGCTGGCCGAACCCCGGCTACAACGCCAGCGGCAAATGCTGATCGGTCGCCTGCAACGCTTGCAGCAGATGGGCCTGGCGACCGAGCAACAGCCTGGCACGTGGGTCATCCATGTCGACGCGGAATCGACCTTGCGGGCGATGGGCGAACGCGGCGACATCATCCGCACCATGCAACGGGCCATGAGTGGCCGACAGCGTGAACTGGCCGTTTTCCAGCCCGGCGAAAACGGCCGCGCCATTGTGGGTCGCGTCGCCGGCAAGGGGCTGGCCGACGAGCTGTACGACAAGGGCTACCTGATCGTCGATGGAACGGACGGCAAGGCACACTATGTCGCGCTGCCGCCACGGTCGGAACTGGAGCAGTATCCGACCGGCGCCGTGGTGGAAGTGAAGGGTTCGGCCGACGTGCGCGCCGCTGATCGGACCATCGCTGCACTGGCCGTCGAAGGTGTGTACCGCACCGATCATCACCTGGCCGTGGCGCAGGGACAGGCCAGGCTCGACCGCGACCCACGCGAGGTAGTGGCCGTCCACGTGCGCCGGCTGGAAGCCCTGCGCCGTGCCGGCATCGTGGAGCGTGTGGCCGAAGGCGTCTGGCAGGTGCCAGACGATTTGGCCGAGCGGGGCCGCCAATACGACGCACAACGTCTCGGCGGCGGCGTGGCGGTGGAGCTGAAATCGCACCTGCCCATCAAGCGGCAAACCTGCGTCATCGGTGCCACGTGGCTCGACCAGCAGTTGATCGGTGGCGGCAAGGGGCTGAGCGACCTGGGCTTTGGTGCCGAGGTCAAGGATGCGCTACGACAGCGCGCCGATTTCCTGGCCGAACAGGGGCTGGCCGAGCATCGCGGGCAGCGCGTCGTCCTCGTTCGCAACCTGCTGGCGACACTGCGCGGGCGCGAGCTGGTGCAGGCCGCGAAGGACATTGCCGCCGAAACCGGCCTGGAGCATCGGCCCGTGGCCGACGGGCAGCGCGTGGCCGGCATCTACCGGCGTAGCGTCATGCTCGCCAGCGGGCGCTACGCCATGCTCGATGACGGCATGGGCTTCTCGCTGGTGCCGTGGAAGCCGGTGATCGAGCAACGGCTAGGGCAACAACTTGCCGCGACGGTGCAAGGCGGCAGCGTGTCTTGGAAGATCGGGCGGCAACACGGCTATTCCATTTGACACCCAGCAGCGATCAAAAAACAGCACTCTCGATGACGTTACTCTGTCTCTCTGTACCGTGGAAGATTGAGACGGTACACCCATCAAACAACTCGTCTTGAGGAACGTTTCGCCTGCGGATGCGCATTGAAGATTTCAATTAACCAGTCAACGAACACGCGCATTCTTGCGCTGAGGTGTCTGTTCGGAGCGAACACCACCGACACGGCGACCGTCTCCATCGACCAGTCCCGAAGAATGGGGATGAGTTTCCCGGCATCCAGGTAAGGCTGTGCTACGAGGGCTGGGATTCGCACGATTCCCAACCCCGCGACGCCTGCTGCCAACAGCGCATTGGCATCATTGACCGCAACCATGTCGCGCGCCTGTGCGGTCACTTCGTCGCTTCCTTTCCGAAGCGTGAAAGTCAACCGCCTTCCCGTACCAGCAAAAAAATACCTGACGACGACATGGCCATTCGACAGATCGTCCGGTCGCTTCGGGGTTCCATAGCGGGACAGATAGTCCTTGCTGGCGCAGAGAACGAACGGCAATTCCCCAATTTGGCGAACGACGAGTGATTGATCGCTGATCTTACCTGCCCTGAGGATGCAATCGACTCGATCCCCGATCATGTCCGTGGGTCGGTCGCTGACGCCCAGTTCTAACTGAAGGTCGGGGTACCTCGAAAAGAAAGTTGGCAGCGCAGGAATGACCAATTGCGTCGCAAGCGCGGAAGGTAAGTCCGCTCGCAAGCGGCCACGAGGTCGGTTCTGAGTTGCGGCCAACTCGGCTTCGGCTTCATCCCAGTCCTCCAGCACACGGGTCATGCGCTGGTAGTAAGCCTCGCCTTCACTGGTCACGCTGACTCGACGCGTAGTCCGGTTGAACAGCTTCGTCCTCAAGTGCCCTTCGAGTGCTTGGATCTGCTTGGTGACCATGTTCCGTGGCATGTCCAGCGAATCGGCGGCTTTAGTGAAGCTGCCGGTTTCTACGACGCGCAGGAAGGTACGAACGGCGCTGAAGCGATCCATAGCGAACTCCGATCATATTGTCACCAAAATAGGAACACTGGTGCTAATGAATCATAGTTTATCACCATTTTAAGTGGCAATAAGATTCTCCCATATTCAGCGGCGAGCTAAGCCGTGAACAGACACTCTCAAAGGAGATCGTCATGCGCAAAGTCAGTGTTCTACAGACCGGTGGTCCAGATGTTTTGCAACTCGTATCCATCGCGTCACCTGTGCCGGACCGCAATGAAATCCTGGTCGATGTGCATGCTGCCGGTGTGAACTACGTTGATGTCTATCAGCGTGAAGGCCATATCGAATTGCCCAAGCCGTATACCCCGGGCTTGGAGGGCGTTGGCACAGTCGCCAAGGCCGGCGCCGGAGTCGGCCAGTTCAAGGTCGGTGATCGCGTCGCGTGGATCAACACAATGGGTTCGTACTCCGAGCAGATCACGCTGCCGGTCGAGCAAGTGATTCGCATTCCTGGCGAATTTACCGTCGCCGAGTCGATGCTGTTCCAGGGCGTGACGGCGCAATACTTGCTCGCCGAATATCGCACGACGCGTCCGGGCGACGTCGTCCTCGTGCACGCCGCCGCAGGCGGCGTCGGTCAGATACTGGTCCAGTGGCTCAAGCACTTGGGCGCCACGGTCATCGCGACCGCGTCTTCCCCCGAAAAGCTCCAGACCGCTCTCTCGCTCGGTGCAGACCACGCGATCGACTACCGCGATGGATTCCTCAAAGAGGTTCTCGACATCACCAGCGGTCGGGGAGTCGATCTCGCGCTAGATGCCGTGGGTGCCACCACGTTCGACGACACGGTGAAGGCGCTGGCACGTCGCGGGACCGCGATTTCCTACGGTCGCGCATCAGGTACCGCGCCCGATGTTGAAGTGCTTCCGCTGATCCTGAAAGGCGCGCGCGTCGCTGGTGCGTCGTTGTTCGAGTACATCGAGGACTCGACGGAAATGCAGGGTCGCGCTGCTGCCGTGATTCAAGCCGTCCAGGAAGGATGGCTTCGCCTGCCCACCACAACCTCTTTCCCGCTGGCTCAGGCGAGTGACGCGCACCGCGCCATCCAAGGTCGAGGTACACAAGGAAAGCTGATTCTCGTCACCAAGCAATAACACCAATCTGTCCCATCAATCCTCAGTCAACCATCACCAAATTCGGAGAACTTCCATGAGCAACATTTCCAACAAGCCGCTCGCCGGCAAAGTCGCCCTCGTGACCGGCGGCTCTCGCGGTATCGGTGCCGCCATCGCCCGCCGCCTCGCAAACGACGGCGCCGACGTGGCGATCAGCTATGCCAACTCAGCCGACAAGGCCAACGACCTTGTGAAAGAGTTCGAGGGACTCGGTGTGCGCGCCGCTGCCTTCAAGGCCGACCAGGCCGTTGGCGCCCAGGTGACGCAACTGGTTCGTGACGTCGTCGCGAAGTTGGGCCATCTCGACATCTTGGTGAACAATGCGGGCGTGTTTGCCCTCGGCACTGCGGGCGATCCGACCGACGACTATTCCACCCTCGACCACCAGTTGGCCGTCAACATCTGCGGCGTGGTTGCCGCAGTCCGCGAGGCGGCGAAGGTCCTGCGCGAAGACGGTCGCATCATCACCATCGGCTCCAATGGCGCCGACCACATCCCGTTCCCGGGGTCCGCGGAATACGCGGGCAGCAAGGCAGCCGTCGCCGGCTTCAGCCGCGGCTGGTCGCGCGATCTGGGCGGAAAGGCCATCACCGTGAACACGATCCAGCCGGGCCCGATTGCGACCGACATGAATCCGGACACCGGCGACTTCGCCGACATGCTCAAGGGCATGTCCGCGCTCAAGCGCTATGGCAAGCCCGACGAGATCGCGGCGGTCGTGGCGTTCCTGGCTGGTCCGGACGCCTCGTACATCACGGGCTCGACCATCACCGTCGATGGCGGTGTGATCGCCTAATCTCGACCTCTTCCGCGGGCAGGGATGCCCACATTCTCTAGGAGCACTGCAATGAACCGGTTCAACGACTACGTTTCAGCACTGGGCCGCGCGCTGCTGGCCGTTCTGTTCCTCGTAAGCGGTGTGGGCAAGATTGCCGCGCCCACCGCAACCATCGGCTACATCTCCTCCGTGGGCCTACCGTTCCCGACGATCGGCTACGGCCTATCGGCCGCGCTGGAACTGGGTGGCGGGTTGCTCTTGTTGTTCGGATATCGCACGCGTGCCATCAGCCTGGCATTTGCAGTCTACAGCGTCATCACCGCAGTAATTTTCCACAACAACTTGGCCGACCAGAACCAGATGTTTAACTTCTTGAAGGACTTCGCTGTTGCTGGCGGCCTGCTACAGCTTTTCACTCGCGGCGCAGGTTCCATCAGCGTGGATGCTAAGCGCGAGCGCTGAATGAAAGCATTGGCTCCGTCAATGTCTTCTGCCATCCACTCCACAAGGCCTTTGCAAGTTGGACTCCGACCATGAACGCAAAATCCCTCCATTCGACAGTTGCCGTCAACGTCAGACCCGTCTCCTGGTTGGCTATTGCGTCCCTGACCGTTGGAGCCTTCGCGTTAGTTACCACGGAGCTGATGCCAATCGGGTTGCTCCCTGAAATCTCACATGGCACCCACGTCACCGATGGTCAGGCCGGAATGATGGTGACGATGACTGGGCTGATCGCCGCAGGTGCAGCACCGCTGAGTGTGGTCCTCGCCGGGCGCGTGGATCGGCGCAAGCTACTGCTCGCCTTGCTTGCGCTTCTCGTGGCATCGAACCTCGTGGTCGCGACTGCAACGGGACTGTCGCAGTTGCTCTTGGGCCGCATACTGCTGGGCGCAACCGTGGGAGGATTCTGGACGATCGCCGGTTCATTGGGTCCTCGTCTACGGCCAGGTCCCGAGGGCATTCGCGCCAGTGCCTTGATACTCGCTGGCGTTTCCATCGGCACAGTGGCGGGCGTTCCAGCAGGTTCTCTTATTGGGCATCTGCTGGGATGGCGCACCGCATTTGCTACGGGTGCCGCCATCGGTGGCCTAGCCATCGTCACATTGTTAACGTTGCTGCCATCTATTCCGCCAGAACGCGGAATAAACCTGCGCGAGATTCCATCGCTCCTCGATAACTCGCGTGCGCGTACTGCCTTGATCGCCGCGACCCTAGTCTTCATTGGGCAATTCACCGCTTATACCTACATCGCGCCCTTTGTCGATATGCGTGCTGGAATTCACGGCCAGGCGCTGAGCGGACTGCTTCTGATTAGCGGAGGCGCCGGCTTCTTCGGAAACATCGCGGGTGGATGGTTGTCCTCGCGGAATGCGACGACTTCTGCGGCTACGATGGCGTTCGTACTCAGTATCTCCATGTTGGCGCTGGAAATATTCGGATCAAGCGCCATAGCTGCGTGGACCCTGGCCACGGTTTGGGGCCTTGCCTTCGGCATGTTGCCGATTGCTATGCAGACCTGGTTGCAAGAATTCGCCGCAGGGCACGTCGAGGTGATGCAAGCCTTGTTCGTATCAATGGCACAAGTCGCAATCGGCGGCGGCGCACTGGTTGGTGGGCTGATTGTGGACCACTCCAACATGAACGCCGCATTCCTGAGTGGCGGTGGTGCCGCACTCGTGACCGCAGTGATGATCCTCGCAGTATCCACCAAGCACACGACAGTCGATGACTACGATGCATGCAGTGCAACCACATAGAGAACCCAAGAAAATCTTTGGAACACGAGAGATCAGCGTGAGTATAGAGACCAAATGATTTCAAGGAGTACATCATGAATATTTCCACCATATCCGAAATTGCGAAGGCCACCGTTCGCCGCAATACCGAAGAAGTGCAAAGTCATGGCAATTTCGCGGTCTTCGACGAACTCTTCTCCGCCGACTTCGTCGATCACACGCCCCAACCAACTTTTGGCACTGGTCGAGAAGCAGTACGCTCTTTGTACCAAGCGTTACGCAAGGCATTTCCTGATCTCCGTGCGGATATCCATTGGCAGACCGTCGAAGGTGATCGCGTGACGACCTTCAAGACCTACTTCGGCACCCACCGCGGCTATTTCCTTGGAATCGCCCCGACGAACCGCCCGATCTCGTTCGAGGCCTGCGACGTAATGAGCGTTCGCGACGGGAAAATCACGGACCATTGGGGTGTCGGCAATCTTCTCTCGGTCGTAATACAACTGGGTGCATTTACTTCGGCAACCGAATAACCGGTCGTATGGAGGCCGGTTATCTCGTCTTCGTTCTGCAACAGTCTGATGCCTTTGTGTCACCGGGAATGTCTCGGATCGAAGAGCAGACATGACCGCGTGACAGATATTTCGAGGTCTGCAATTCATGGAGCTTCGCCATCTACGCTGCTTCATCGCCGTCGCCGAGGAATTGCACTTCGCGCGAGCTGCGGAGCGGTTGCACTTCGACCAATCGGCGCTGTCGCGTGCGATCAGGGAACTTGAATCCGCAGTGGGCGTCCAGTTGTTCGAGCGCAGCACCCGAAGCACACGACTGACCTGGGCTGGTCAGGTCTTTCTCGAAGATACGCGCCGCGTTTTCGCGGCGCTCGATCAGGCGAAAGTCAACGTGAAGGCTGCCGCCAACGGCTACCAGAGGACGTTGCGGGTTGCCGTCTCCGACGGCATCGTGCCGTCACGTCTGGCCGCCTTGCTGGCGCAATGCAGGGTCGAGGAACCGGAGGTAGAGGTTCGGCTGTTTCAAGTCCCGCTCGCCCAACAGCTCAAGGGCCTGCGGGACGATCTTTATGACGTCGGCTTTGCCCAATCAGGGGACGTCGGCGATGGCTTTCTGGTTGATCCGGTTTGGCATGATCCGCTGGTGGTCGCGGTGCCGGCACGACATCCCCTGTTGGCTTCCAAGCGCGTTCCGCTGGAGGACGTGCTGCGCTATCCGTTGGTGTTGTGTCATCCTGAAGCTTGTGAGGGTTGCGCACGGCAGATCGGGCGCGTACTGCGCACGGTGGATGCTGAGCCGATTGTGGCCGACCACGTGAGCACGCCCGACATGCTATTGGCGTTGGTCGCGGCAGGCTATGGCATCGGCCTGACCAACGCGACGCATATCGAGGACTTCCGTCATCCCGACGTGGTGGCGCGTCCGCTTGCTGGCCGTGCGGTGATGTTGACCACGTATCTGCTGCGGCTGGACAGTGAACCGTCGGAACCAATGCAGCATTTCATCGAGCGAGTCAAACCCGAACTGGAAATGACACCGGGCGACAAGCCTTGAAGTTTTGCTTGTTGCTGGGCGTATTGTTGCAGGAGGATAGGTCATGAAAAAGTCAGCTCCCGTCGTGATGGCCTGCATGCTGTTGGTGGCGTGCGGCAAGGCCGCACCTGCCGATACGGTGGAGTCGTTGGTAGCGCATCCCGATCACTTGCGCGAGGTCGAGAAACAGTGCGCAGACGATTACGCCAAGATGGGCGCCGCGGAATGCAACGCCGCTTCCGAAGCAAGGCATCGCCTGTTCATGGGCAATGGCCCGCAGTACACGCCACCGAAAGAGCCGCCTAAGTTCTGATTCTGCAACGACGATCACATTCTTTCTTCGGATAGCAAGCTACGCCGCAAAACGCCTTGGTTTGCGGCGTTTGTCTTGTCTGATTCCCTGTTGGAATTGCGGATTTTTCAGCCATCTTTACGGCCATAACGGCCTTTGACCGGCACCGACCACGGCACCGATTCTCCTGACTATGCGGCACGTCATCGCCGCATGAAGCAGAAGAAAATCGGAGTCTGGCATGAACGGGACCAGTGTGCTGTTCGGCCAGGTGCTGGCGGTGTTCGGCATCGTGGTCGCGGGAACTTGGGGTGCCACCCAATGGACCGCCGCACACCTGGGCTATCAGCTACGCCTCGGCTCGCCCTGGTTCGATTGCCTTGGCATTCCGGTCTATCA
>Ga0164242_10003757_pt1 | contig 17213 bp, 15 predicted proteins | sample OricomgcompostMG_FD_108783 | JGI IMG/M metagenome (GOLD analysis project Ga0164242, IMG submission 108783) | Miracle-Growth compost microbial communities from Emeryville, California, USA - Original compost - Miracle growth compost (MG) ...
ACCAGCGCACCTTTTTTGAACGGCCGCGTCGTATAACAGCCTGCTGCATGTATCGAGGAAGAGCGAATCACTAGTCCGTTAGCCATACTGAGTCAATATCCAACAAATAGAAATAGAGCAGCCAGGAATAGCCAACTCGTCTCGGAACACGTCCGATGCTGAATATAACAAACCGCCGCGATCTCCCGTCAAAGTATCAGGCGAGTAATCTATAGACGATGTCTCCCGGCACTCCATTCCGGCTTCTGCTGATAATTGTTGCTCTCTCGGCTGCGAGCATGGCCCAGACTGCCCCCAACCCTTGCCCCGGCTCGAAGCAGGGCACGAATAAACCCTGCCCCGCTCCATCCACGCCGCCTCCCTCCGCAGCGCAGCAGTTTCCATTTCCTGGTGAAGCCAATCCGCCCACAGCCCCGGCTCCCAACGCTCCCAAACCTTCAGCCGACGCCGACCACCCGTTTCCCACGGCCTCCCCCGATATGCCCGGCGCAAGTTCAAGCTCCAGCAGCAGCGATTCCGGTAGCGACTACACTCCAGACGCTCACCGCTCCACGCGGCGAAGACTGCCCAAAGCCGAAAAGCTCGAAACCCCCGATCAGCGGGTCGACGAAGATCTTCGTGTTGCCAAGTTTTACCTGAATCGAGAGAACTATCTTGCGGCTTACATGCGTAGCCAGGACGCCGTCAAAACCGAGCCGGACTATGCTCCTACGCACTTTTCGCTGGCCCAGGCGGCGCAAAAGATGAAAAAGCTGGATGAGGCAAAAGCCGAGTACAACGCTTACCTTAAACTCTCTCCCGATGGGGACGACGCCAAAGCTGCCCGGAAAGCTCTCGAAGAGCTTCGCTAGTTCAAAGTACCCGTAGCACTACTACAGTTTCGTCGTCGAAGTGCTCAACGCCTGATTGAAATTCCGAGACCGCGTTCAGAATTGCCGAGACCGCAGAGGCCGCCGTGGAATCCTGTTGTGCCTGAAGCACTTCACGCAGCCGGTCAGTCCCAAACATCTCTCCATCCGCATTCTCCGCGTCGACAATACCGTCGGAGAAAAATACGATCAGGTCGCCGGGTTGCGTAGAAAGCGTAAACTCCTCGTACTCGACGTTCGGAAAAAGCCCAAGCGGAAAACCTTCAGCCTTGATCGTTTTCACCATCACGCCGTCTGCGGTATGAGAGACGAACAGCGGCTGGACCGAGCCCGCATTGGCGATCTGGAGCGTCTGGTTTGAGTCATCCCAAACTGCCATCAGCATCGTGACATACTGCGTGGCCAGCTTGCGCTCCTGCAACTGATCGTTCAGAGCAGCCAGCATCTGGGCCGGAGATAGGTGCTGTGGAGCCAGCGAGCGCAGAATTCCACTGACCAGCGCCGCATAGAGCGCCGCCGGAGCCGCTTTGCCGCTTACGTCTCCTACGGCCACTGCCGTGCGCGCCGGACTTCCCGGAAGGCTATAGTCCAGAAAATCGTATACGTCGCCGCCAATGGACCGTGCGGCCAGAAACTGCACTGCAATCTCGGCGCGCTCCAGCTTCGGCGCGCGCGACGGCATCAGCCGTAGTTGCACCTTGCGTGCCATCTCCAGATCGCGCTCCATCCGTTGCTCTTCCTCATGGATTCGCTGGTACAACCGGGCATTCGCAATCGAAATGGCCACCTGCGCCGCCAAGGTCGACAGCGTCCGTTGATGGTCTTCGTTGTAATAGTTCACGCGGGTATGCTCCAGGTCGAGCATCCCAATCACCTGGCCCTTATACAAAAGCGGCACCGCCAGTTCTGAGCGCGTCTCCGGGCTTTCCGCTACATAACGCGGGTCCTTGCGCGTGTCAGGCGAAAGAACAGGTTCACGCTGCTGTGCCGCCAGGCCAATGATGCCCCGGCCCAGCACAACGCTGCGTTCGCGCGTTATCCGTTCGCCATAGCGCGAAGAAAAGCGGTGCTCAAACTGCTGGGTACGCTCGTTCCAGAGCAGGATGCTGAACATCTGGAAATCGATCACCCGCTTCAGCAACTGGCCGATGCGCTCCAGCAGATCATCCAGATCGAGAATGCTGGTGATCTCCCGTGAGATCTCATTCAGCACCGTAAGCGTCTGCGCCTGCCGTGAAACCCTCGTGTAAAGCCGCGCATTCTCAATTGCGATTGACATGCGTGAGGCCACCAGTTCCAGCAGCCGCTGGTGCTCCGGTGTAAAGTAGCCCAGCGTCTCCGATTCGATGTCGAGCACGCCAATCACCTTGTTTTTGACAATCAGCGGCACCGATAGCTCTGAGCGCACATTCGGGTTTGCATTAATGTAGTGCTCGTATTTTGAGACATCTTCCACCAGCACCGATTTGCGCTGTAAAGCAGCCTGTCCGATCACGCCGCGTCCCATTTTGACCCGCGCCCGTTCCACCTCGGGGGCATGGCCAATCTGAAACCGCATCCAAAGCTCGTTGGTGCGTTCATTGACCAGCAAAATTGCAAAAATACGATAGTCGATGACAGCACGCACAAGATCGGCGACCCGGTGCATCAGTGTATTCAGATCCAGCGTCGTATTTAGCGCGTCGGCAATGTTGTGGAGAAAATCCACTTGCAATGGCTCCACCCGGATATTGGTGGGACGCAGTGTAGGATTGTCTTGCGCAGGAGGACGGTAGTCGCCTTCAAATGAATGCTGGGGGGCTTCGCCTTCCGCTGGCGCAGCGGAGGGAGTCGTTTGGCGCGGCTTGTCAGCAGTAGGCATGGGGAGAGGCGATGATACTACGGCGAGTCATGGAGAGTGGAGTCCCTCAATAGATAAGGGCCATTATTCGGATTATGGGTATGTTGGGGTACCTTCACGGCGTCGGATATCGTGTGATGTACTAATGCATAGCATTATCAATGCACTCTCAATTTGATCGTGGTTGTTAGCTCCCGGTAAGCTCGGCAAGAATCTTGACGCTGGCACTTGCTCCAATTCGCGAAGCTCCTGCCCGCAGCATGGTTGTGGCATCGGCCAGCGAGCGAATGCCGCCTGAAGCTTTCACTCCGGCGCGCCGGCCTGCCGCCTCGCGCATTAACGTAATGTCGTCCGTAGTAGCTCCGCCAGTTGAAAAGCCGGTGCTGGTCTTCAGAAAATCGGCTCCGGCGCTCAAGGCAAGCTCACAGGCGCGCAGTTTCTCCTCGAAACTGAGGAGACAGGTCTCAAGGATTACCTTTACCACTGCCCCTGCCGGATGAGCTACTTCTACAACACCACGAATGTCCTGGCGGACCGCTTCATAATCGGCGGCAGTTCCCGACTTCAATAGGCCTATATTGAGCACCATGTCAACATCGTGGGCGCCCTGTTTGATGACCCGGACCGCCTCATCGCGTTTGGAACTGGAGAGCGAGGCTCCAAGAGGAAAGCCAACGACAACGCCGACCGGAATTCCCGTGCCGGTCAGGGCAGCCGTCGCGAGCGATACCCAAGTGGGATTCACCATCGCGCAGGCAAAGCGATGTTCCGCGGCCTCATGGCACAGTTGCAGCACCTGGCTGCGGGTCGCGTCCGGCTTTAGGAGCGTATGGTCGAGAACCGCCGCGAGGTTTTGCGGGGAAGATAAGGTATGAGCCGCGAAAGCTGCTGAATCGAAATGATCAGGACCCGTGGGGAGAGGTTCAGAGATGGATAAAGTACTCAAGAATGCTCCTTCGGCAAGTGGGGGAGTCCCCTGCCGCGTACTTTCTATCATACCGGGATAGGGATTGGCTTAATGGCCTCCCCTGTGAATGGGTACCCGCCTGGCAACCCGCATGTCGAGTTTCATAGCGGCTTCTCTATGCTTCCTTCCCTCGGGACAAACATCCAATCCACATGCTTAAACGCGGCCCAGCAAAAGCCTTGCAACTCTCGGTTCTCGATCAATCTCCCGTTTCTGCGGGAACTACGCCCGCGCAAGCTCTGCAGAACTCGATCGAACTGGCTCGCAAGGTAGACGGACTGGGCTATCGCCGCTTCTGGATGTCTGAGCATCACGCAATGGACACCCTGGCCTGCACTGCTCCTGAAATTATGCTGGCCCGCATCGGTGCCGAAACGCAGAGAATCCGAATCGGCTCCGGGGGCATCATGCTTCCGCATTACACTCCGCTCAAGGTGGCAGAGGTCTTTCGTACGCTTCACGCGCTCTATCCCGGCAGAATCGATCTCGGCATCGGGCGCGCTCCCGGAGGCGGCCCGGTTGAGGCGCTGGCCCTTAAGCGCGACCGTAACACTAAAATGCTGGATGATTTCCCCGACCAGGTCAGCGAATTGCTGGCCTTCCTCGACCGCGACTTTCCCCCGCAGCATCCCTTCGCGCGCATCCGCGTCTCTCCCCAGATGCCCGGCGGTCCCGATGTCTGGATGCTGGGGTCAAGCATGTGGAGTTCCGCGGCCGCAGCGGAATTTGGCCTGCCCTATGCCTTTGCGCATTTCTTCAGTGGCGAGTCCTCCCGCGCCGCCATCGAAGCCTATAAGCAGAGTTTTGTAGCAAGCCGGTACAGGTCCGAGGCCGAAGCCATGGTGGCCGTAGGAGCTATCTGTGCGCTGACAGAAGAAGAGGCCGAGTATCTCGCCTCCAGCGTTCGCCTTCTCCAGTGGCGCATTCGCCAGGGAGACCGCAGTCCGGTCGCATCCCCCGAAGATGCCTTGCGCGAACTAAAGCTCGCAGGAAATCCCTCAGCCGATACAGGCGAGTGGCCCCGTTACTTCGTGGGAACTCCGGGAAAAGTAAAAGCCAGCCTCGAACAGATGGCCGAGGCGCTTGGGATCGAAGAAATCGTGGTCAACTCGATCATTTGGGACCACGCCGCCCGCCTACGCAGCTACGAGTTGCTCGCCAATGAATTCGCCGAAGTCGAGCAAAACCACTGAATATTTTCAATGCCCAGTAGCGCCTTCAGGAAAGAGTCGGATATCTTCCACGTTCCGGTAATGCTCTGCGTAATCCATGCCATATCCCACCACGAACTGGTTCGGAATCTGGAATCCTACATAGTCGGCCTCGATGGGCACCAACCGCCGCACCGGCTTATCAAGGCAGGTAGCGATTTTCAGCGAAGCCGGCTTGTGCTGAAGCATCATCCCGCGCAGATAGCTGAGGGTAAGGCCTGTGTCGAGAATATCTTCGACGAGAATGACATGCTTTCCTTCGATAGGGTTATCAATGTCTTTGATCAGCCGCACGGCTCCGCTCGATACCTTCCCCCGGCCATAGCTGGAAACAGCGACAAAATCGAAGGTATTATCCACCTCGATCGCACGCGCCAGATCTGAAAGGAAAATGGCTGCTCCCTTCAGCACTCCGATCAGAACAATGGATTTGCCCTGATAATCGGCTGAAATTTGCGCCCCAATGGCGCGTACACGTTCAGCGATCTGCTGTTGAGTGAAGAGAACATCCATTCCAGAAGCATGCGGAAAAGCAGGTGTTTGGGTAGGCATCAACGTCAGAGTAGCGCGAATGCGACACAAACAAAAGGGTAGCTATACTTAATCAGCGAGGCTTATGTTTCCCTATATCGATATTGGCCCGGTACATCTGGGCACGTTCGGGCTATTGTTGTGGTTTGCTGCAGTGGTAGCCACGGTAGTGCTGCACAAGAACTTTGTACGAAATCATGTTGACGCGGACGCATTAAGCGTCGTCGCGTTCGTAGTCATTGCAGGCATTCTGGGCGCAAAGACCTGGCATGAACTGGAAAATGTAGCAGAACTCCGCGCGGCCATGTTGCAGATCATTGCGCCGGGATGGGGGCACCCGCTCGATATCCTGATGAATTTCCTGCATTGGTTTCAGGCTGGGTTCGCTTGGTTTGGCGGTTTGGTCGCTGGAATCCTGATGCTCATGTGGCAAGGACGCGAGGCGAAGCCTGGAGGCACAACCGGGTGGCTGGCCTCCGTAAGAATGCTTGACCTGGCGACTCCGGCGGCGGCGATCGGATACGGCGTGGGGAGAATCGGCTGTTTGACTTCGGGAGACGGAGATTACGGCGTCAATACGACCCTTCCATGGGGTGTGCACATGGCAAAAAATGCGCTGGTCCCGCCAAATCCGCCAAATGCGCTTGTGCAACCGACACCTGTATATGAATTGCTTTTTGGTATCGCATTGGCCTGGCTGCTTTGGCAACTTGGACGAAAAATGCGGCCAATTGGCTGGCTTACCGGGCTCTATCTTGTGCTGAGCGGGTTCGGCCGGTTCATGGTCGAATTTGTTCGCATCAACCCCAAGCTTTACTGGGGCATGAGCAATGCTCAGATGGCAGCAATCGGATCGATAATTGTCGGCTTGGCTGTCATGCTGATTACGAGAAGAAGCGCTGTCGCCAGCGCTCCAGCCGTTCAGGTAAGTTCATAGTTTTGGCTTGCCACGTACCGAGTTATTAAACAGGGAACTCAACGTCCTCGAAAAACTTATAGTTGCTGAGATCGGCCGGAGGCGCAAAAAAACAGACGACCTTCATCAGTTCGTCTCCGGAATTTTGTAGCATGTGGACACTCCCCTGCGGGAAGAGTACGGCATTGCCATGCTTCACCGGCTCTACAACGCCGTCGATCATGACCCGGCCATTCCCCTGAATAATGTAGATAATCTCTTCGCCATTGGGGTGTGAGTGCGCTGGCCGTACGGTCTGGCCCGGCGCAACTTCGATCACACACATCGTGCAGTGCTGCGCATTCGCATTCTTTTGTGTAATGACCCAACGCAAATCTCTGCCGGGCAAGCCTAAGGCTTCTATGCTGTTTTCATCAACAATGGGCAGCTTCATCTCGATGTTCCTTTCACTGGAAACTTCATTTTGTGATCGCAGTGACCGCACTGCGGACAGTATCTGCTATTGCGGCTGGGGTAAGCCCAAAAGCGTCAATCAGCTCCTCATAAGTTGCGGAGTGAATGAATTGCGGCTTGCCTTCGGAATTGAGCGTGTTGATCGTTGCTACGTTTTCCAGTTGTCCGGCCTTCATCGACGCTCGGCTTCGATAGAGGACCTTGAGAAAATTCTGCCAAAGATATCCATTATTCTGCTCGGCGAAGATGAGCGGCTTGCCCGAGCCATAGAGTTGAAGCAGCAGGTCCTCGTCCACTGAGGGCATATCCACCACGCAGACCTCAAGGCCCTGCGCTGCGCAAAGCTCGGCTGCTGCCAGGGCCTCATGAACCCCACGGCCGCTGCTGACGATGACCGCAGAATCTGCATTGCTCTCGCGCAGAATATGACCCTTGCCGAATGTGAAAGTGTAATCCTGATCGTAGAGGACAGCTGAGCCGGTCCTCATGACGCGAACGTAGACCAGTCCGCGATTACCGTCCATGATCCACTTCATGATCGAGAGCATCTGTTGTGGGCAACTCACATCGATAATCTTTAGTTGACCGACCGCATCAAACGTTGTGATGTCGTCGTTACCCATGTGGGTAGCGCCGTTCGTGCGCGTCTCAAAATTGGCCGCCGTCGCCAGAAAGGTAAGGTCAAGTCCGTGACCTTCGCTAAGCCATCCATCTGCCGCTTGCATCGCTTCGATGCGTTCCTGCTGGCCCACAGCAATGCGGCGCAACACCTGCCAGTTGAAGAAGGGACAGAAGGTGCTCACCCATGCATTGCTGCCAAGCGCCGCGAAGGCTTCTCCGATCAGCATCATGTTGGCTTCAGCGACGCCGACGTTGAGAGCGCGTTTCTGGTCCACGGCTGCCACACCGGCTTCAAGGCCGCTGGTCGAGGCTAGATCGGAGTCGATGGAGACAACGGAACGGTCCCGCGCAAAGATCTTCATACTGGCTGTGACAATCTCGGCAGCGCTATAAGATTTATTGCGATCCAGCTTCGGTAGGAGATTGGCGTCATACCGGATGCGCTTATCGCGACGCGGTACGCGCTTCGTCAGCACTGGACCCACAACAGACTTGAGGCTGCGGCGCTTGGAAACGCTTCCATCAATCTCCAGGTGCATTTGCTGGGCAGCGTCGAACAGCAGGTCGCGAATCGCGGCACCGTGCTGCGCCTGTTCAATCTGATCAATATAGTTAAGGAACTCTCCGATGCGAGCATCGCGTTGCTCATTTTGAAGCGCCAGTTCCTGAATGACCAGTGCTTCCGAGGTGGTGACTTTATGCTTATTCATAAAGTCGGAAAAAGCTCCGTAGCCTTTTGTCGTATTGCAAATAATGGCAGTCGGTTTGCCGTTGCGCGGTCCAGAACGGAACTTCTCAAGTGCGGCCATAACCCCGTCGTATTGCGTGGCATCGACGTCATGCGCAATCCAGCCAAAGGAACGGAAGACCTCGTCAAGTGCTGGCATGGGAAATAGCATGCGGTTGTGAATATCAAGCTGTCCGTTGTTGCGATCGACGAGAACACATAAGTTATCGAGATGGTTCTGTCCGGCGTACATGATGGCTTCCCAGACTGATCCCTCCTGCAACTCGCCGTCGCCCGTCATGCAGAAAGAATCGAACCGCGGGCTGGTCCGGCCGGCAATGGCAAATCCCTGCGCTACGCCGATCCCTTGTCCCATGGGTCCAGTAGCGATATGGACCCCCGGAAGGATGGGACCCGGATGGCCGTTCAAAATGCTGGCATGAGAGCGTGAATTCCGAAGGACACTCTTGTCGAAGTAGCCTAGCTCTGCATAGATCGACGCCAGTGCAGCGACGGCATGACCTTTGCTGAGCGTGAACATATCCTGGCCCCGTTCCGTGGGGTCCTCAATGTTGAGCCGGAGAAAGCCGCCATAAAAGAGAGCAACGAGAGGAATGGTCGCCGAAAAGGCTCCACCGGAATGAAGGCCTTTATCGACAGCATCGCGGCTCTGTCCCAGCGTCAAAATGCGTATATCGGAATCTTTAATGGCGAGCAGCTTGAGAATCCCATTGCGAATGAGTTCATCGCGATGTAAGAAGAGGTCGCGGTCGATATTCCAGTGTGTGGTGGCGGTCGAAATGGCGTTCATCATGCTCCAGAGGCAACATTGTCGGGAACAGAATCTATACTGGCCTGTATCCCGGAATTGCAAAAGTTATGCGTATTGTGCAATCCGCATTGCTGATTGTGCGAAAGTATAAGCCTGTGCGATTTGGATCGTCAACTCTCATCGGCCAATTTTGAAGCAACAATACTAGCCTGAGTACATGTGCAAGAATTGCGATGAGTTTCTGTTGTGGGCCATTTCGGCAAAGGATGAGGTACGTAGATGCGAGTTGTAATTATTGGCGGAACGGGACACATCGGAAGCTATTTGACCCCTCGACTGGTCGAGGCAGGCCACTCTGTTGTTTGCGTCAGCAGGGGATTGAAAGAGCCCTACCGCAACCACGCCGCTTGGAGAAGCATCGATCGCGTGGAGATTGACCGGGCAGCCGAAGAGGCAGCGGGAAACTTCGGCGAACGCATTGCAAAGCTTGATGCACAGGTGGTGATCGACCTTACCTGTTATCGATTGGACAGCGCAGAGCAATTGCTGGGAGGGCTGCGCCGTCGAACCGAGCACCTGCTGCACTGCGGGACAATCTGGGTGCACGGGCCCAGCGTCGAAGTGCCGACGACTGAAGACCAGCCACGAACCGCGTTCGGCGATTATGGGCAGAAGAAAGCTGCTATTGAGGCTTATTTGCTGAGCGAAGCAAGGAGATCAGGATTTCCGGTCACTGTTTTACATCCGGGTCATCTTGTGGGAAGTGGTTGGGCGCCAATCAATCCGACCGGTAACTTTAATCCCGAAGTATTCTCAGTCCTTCTGCAGGGCAGAGAGATCCAGCTGCCGAATATCGGCATGGAGACTGTCCATCACGTTCACGCCGACGACGTGGCTCAGGGATTTATGAAGGCACTCGAACGGCGAAGCCTTGCATTGGGCGAGAGTTTTCATGTGGTCTCGCCTGCCGCTCTGACGCTGCGCGGATACGCGGAGCGCATCGCTGCATCCTTCGGACGGACTGCAAAGATGCAGTTTCTGCCGTGGGAGGAGTGGCGCAAAAATGTCTCCGAGAGAGAAGCTGCAGTCACCTGGGACCACATTGCGCATTCTCCCAACTGCAGCATAGAGAAGGCACGTAAACTCCTCGGATACTCACCGCGATACACCTCAATCGAAGCGGTACGTGAGTCGCTGGAAAGGCTGATCGAGCAGGGAACCGTTTATCCGGAGATGAACTGATTCCCCGCGATCAATTATTAAAACTTGCGGGACCATTCTTTAGGCCAGCGCTCAATGACAACCTTTTTATCGGTGTAGAACTCAATGGCATCCTTACCTTGGCCATGCAGGACACCCATGAAGCTATCCTTCCATCCACTGAATGGGAAATAAGCCATGGGTGCTGCCACGCCAATATTGACGCCGATATTTCCGGCATTAACCTCATAGCGGAACTTGCGTGCGGCAGCCCCACTTGAGGTGAAGATGGCGGCGGAGTTGCCAAAGGCGCTGCGCGATAGAAGCTCGATAGCGTCCTCGAGCGTGTTGGACTCGTTGACCGTGAGGACGGGGCCGAATATCTCGGTTGAGGTGAGAGGGTTGGAAGCGTCGATTCCATTGAGAATAGTTGGAGCGATGAAGTTGCCCGGGCCTGCGGCCGTTTTGCGTCCGTCGAGCAGCACTTTTCCACCCTTTTGCAGGCCCTTGTCGACAAGCTGAAGGATGCGAGATTTGCTTTCGGCGGTGATTACCGGGCCCATCTGCACACCTTCCTCGAGTCCGTTACCAGTACGAATGCTGGAGGCCATATCGACGACCGCTTCTTTGAACTTCTTGGCGACATCCCCGACAGCGACAGCCACGGAGACGGCGAGGCAGCGTTGTCCAGCGCAGCCGAATGCGCTGTCGTTGACGATCTTTGCAGTCATCTCCAGATCGGCATCGGGCATGACGACGACGTAATTCTTCGCTCCGCCCTGGCATTGAACGCGTTTGCCGTGAAGCGAGCCTTCTGCATAGATATATTTGGCCACCGGAGTAGAGCCGACAAAGCTGATGGCGCGTACATCGGGATGATGGAGAAGGGTGTCGACTACCGGCTTTCCTCCGACCACGAGATTGCAGACGCCCGCAGGCAACCCGGTCTGGTGAAGAATATCGATGATCATGCGCGCGGTAAGCGGCACGCGCTCGGAGGGCTTCAGGATGAAAGTGTTTCCGGTGGCAATCGCATAAGGAAGAAACCAGAGTGGAATCATCGAAGGAAAGTTGAACGGAGTAATGGCGACGGTGACGCCGAGCGGTTGGCGAATCATGATCTCGTCGATTCCGCTGGAGACGTCTTCGAGGTTGTAGCCCTGCATCATGGTGGGGATGCCGCAGGCCACCTCGACATTTTCAATTCCGCGCTGCAGTTCGGCGTAGGCTTCGGCGAAGGTCTTGCCATTCTCCCGCGTGGTCTGCCGGGCGATCTCGTTGGCATTAGAGATCAGGAGTTCGCGAAAGCGGAAAAGATACTGAATTCTGTTCTGTGGAGGCGTGCGGCGCCATGCCGGATAGGCTGCCAATGCGGCGGCAACGGCTGCGTCCGCGTCCTTTGGCCCGGAGAGGCCGATCTGCGCGAGAACTTCTCCGGTGGCGGGGTTGGTGATGTCGACTTGAGCGGCATCTTCGCTGCCGAGCCATTTGCCGCCAATATAGTTTGCTTCGAGTGCTGAGGTCTGCTGCGTCATCTTCGTTTTCTCCTTGAGCCCGGTTGGTTGTTGTGAGCGAAATTTCTTCCATGCCGTATCGATGCCGGTACGGACAGATCAGGCCACACGATTGTTCCAGTGCACCATCGGCAGTCCCGGCACCGGCGCACGGAAGTAGGGAATGCGCTGGCCTTTCAGCGAACCGATGTAGAGCGTCTGCAGATCGGGGCCACCAAAGGTCACGCTTGCCATCCACGGCGCGATCCCTTGGCCCGTCGCAAATAGGGTCTGTTCATCGACACGATTCTGAAAGAAAGCTTGCTCGAGTTTTTCAACCTTCGCAGCGTCGCCTTCATCGAGCAGCAGGCGAAGATCGCCTTGCGGTGTTAATACAAAGAGCTTGTCGGAATAAACCATGGTGCCCCACAAATTTCCAAGACTATCGAACGCAATGCCATCGGGCCACGCGCCTTTGCCCAGGCTGGAAGGCCCAAAAATCTCCCGCTCTCCCAGCGAGCCATCCTCATGCACGCGCAGTCTGCTGATGCATCCGCCCGTGGTTTCGGCAACGTAGAGGTATTCCTCCTTCGCATCCATGCGAATCTCATTGGTAAAGTGAAATCCGCTGGCGACGATGCGGAAATTCCCATCGATATATCGCGCGATATAGCCGTCAGGCAGATCGGGCCGAAGCGCGTGCATCCAGTTCTTGATCCTGGTCGAAATCGTAATCCAGATGCGGTCCTTCGAATCGCGCAGCACGAAATTCACTTTGCCGATCGGCTCGCCGTCAATGCTGTCCGCGAGCACCTTTGAATCTCCTTGGCGCGTCATCACCTCCAGGCGGTCCGTGCCGAAATTTGAGATAAGGATGTCGCCGTTGCGGGCAAAGGCAAGGCCATTGGGCAAAGTTCCTTCCAGATAGCGTGACGCCTCGTTGCGTACGCCTTCAAAGTGCCCCGAAAGCTTCTGCGAGATGATCTCCTGTCCACCCTCGGGATGAAGGTGCACGACGCCCCCGCGTGCATCCGCTGCCCATAGAGATCCGTCACGTTCAGCCAGGATGCACTCAGGGCGCTGCAGTCCATTGCCAATATATTGAATTGCGTTCTTGTCGATGCCGAAGTCGAGAATCGGATTAGACATTCCGGTGGACCATCCCGTGGAGGATGCAATGAACTCCTGCTGGGCTCACTGCGATCTTAGAATACCTCGTTGCGTCTTACGCAATGGAGATTGCAAGACTAACACAAAGCATGAAGGACGCACGAGAGGGGAACACAAAAAAATCCGCGAATGAACCGAAGTCCATTCGCGTTGATGTTCTCGTTCGGGGCAGGATTAAGAGTCTGTACCGTTTGTCTTTTGTTCCGGACTGCTTAGCAGGGCTCCGATATCGTTGGCCACCTTGCAAACCTGCTCGGAATATTTTGGATAATGATCCTTCAAGAATCTGGAAGATGGCGCAGAGACACCGATGGAGCCCACAATAATATTGTTCTGAATGCGGATCGGAGCGGCAACGCATCGAATCTCCTCCTGATACTCAGCCTCATCTGTGGAGAATCCTCGCTTTTTAATAGCGCTGCAATCCTTGGCCAATGCCGAAATGCTTGTAATGGTACTTTTAGTGAACTTCTGCAATGGGCCGGGGCCGAACTGCGTCCTCAATTCGTTCTCGTCGGCATCGGCCAACAGCGCCTTTCCATGGGCCGTGCAGTAGAGCGGGACAAGTTCACCGGTCTGGCCGGCGACAGCAATAACATGATTCGCGTGGGCGGAATCGATAAAAAGCGCGTTCTTGCCTTCACGGATGGCAAGGTGCGCCGTCTCATTAATCTGATTGGCAAGCTGCTTTAATTCCTGGTGCGCCACCTTCACCAGCATATTGCCCCAATCGTATTGATGAGAAAGCGTCCACATCGACGATCCGAGAATATAGTCCTTGCGTCCAGCCGGACAGGAGAGGAATCCCCTGCGGCGAAGCGTGTGTGCAAGACGAAATGCACTGCTGCGATCAATATCGAGCAGATCGGCAAGTTCGCCCAACGACATAGGCTGTTTGGAGAGCGCGACCGCCTGAAGGATCGTGAGTCCTCGGTCAAGGCTCTGAATAAACGGAACTTGAGGTCCCTTTTTTGGTGGCATATACCTGAGATTACACCCGGAACTTCACTCCAGTCTTCTCAAGATATAACTTACTTTCTTCTGCTAATTTTTCGGGAGGAATGGGCGAGGGGTCCTTCGGGTTGTTGTCGAGTTCTACCATGATCATCCCACTTATCTTGCGTCCGTTCATCAGGTCGAGAATGGCTGGAACATCGACTCTACCTTGGCCCAGCGGGCAATATCCAAGCAGATGCTCATCCTCTCCGTTGAAATCTTTGAGATGCATGTGTTGAACGAGCGGAAGGTAATCTTTCACGACCTTAACCGCGTCCGCTCCACCCTTCGTGAGCTGTCCCACATCGGGACCAAATTTCAAATGATGCGTGTCGATTGCATCCAGGGTTGCGTATGTTTCATCGCGAGTTTCGACGCAGGTTCCTGTGTGCTGGTGCAGAACCGGGGTAATGCCTTGGTCGGAGACCGCTTTTGCCGCCTCATTCAAGGTAGAGACGATATTCGCCTTATGGGCAGCGTAATCATAGTTGGGGCGATCGACTTGGTTTGGCCCTAAGACAAACACACGGCCGTTATATTTCTTGATCAGCTTCGCCCACGCAATGGCTTTTGTTATTTGGTCGCGTCGCTTTTCAGTATCCGTAAGGTTCAGAGTGCAGTAACCGGAGATAAGCGGAATCTTACTTTCTCGAAGAATGGGCTGAAGCCCTCCCTTCGGCTCCCAGCGGTCCAGAACTTCTCCAAATGTCTCAAAGCCATGAAAGCCGAGGCCGCCTACTGCGCGAATCGCATCGTCTACGTGCGCATTGAGCCATGTGATGCCCGTATAGCCAACCTGAATATTGCGTGTTTTTTCAGCGAATAAAGGGGCCGGCATCGCAGCGGCGGCCGCCGCGACGAGCATAGAAGAGGCGAGGAAGGAGCGGCGAGTGATGGTCTGGTTCACAGCAAAGTTCTCCTGTCGAATTTCACCGGTACACGATGCGGCTTGTACAGTGGCCTACGAATTCCATTTGGATATTGAGAACCGTTGGCAGCGAAGCCATTGCGGGTTCTGCAATATCAAATGCGTACAGTGCAATAACTCTGCACTTCAGGCTTGAATATTGTCAAGAGCAGGATTCATTATCTGCTTCAAACATGAGAGTTCCCGGTGCAAGATTGAACGCATCGCGGAATGGACGGCGGGCATGAACGCCGCAATTCTATCGTGCTTGACGGCACTGCCGTTGGAAGATACTATTCACATGCTTGCAGCATACGCAACAGGTATATCTTTTGGTGCAATGCTTTCGGCAATCCAAAGGACATTTATAAGGTGTGGCGTGTAAAACCACGTAAAGATCAGGTAGAGAGGATAGCGGCATATGGACTATTCAAGCTTTGGACTTAAGGACAAAATCGCAGTTGTAACCGGCGCGTCCCAGGGAATCGGAAGGGCGATTGCGATCGGTCTGGCCCAGGCGGGTGCGCATCTGGTGCTTGGGAAGCATCCCAGCCCTCAGATGGACGAAGTGCTTCAGGTGAAGGCGGACATCGAAGCGCTCGGCCGTAAGGCAATCATTGTGCCGACTGATGTGTCCGACGTCGCCCAGGTTCGAGCCCTGATGGCCACGGCGCACGCAGAGTTCGGCCGCATTGACATTCTTGTGAATAACGCGGGCTGGACGGGAACAACGGACGCATTGGATGTGACCGAAGAAGAGTACGACAAAACCATGGATGCCTCGCTGAAAAGCGTCTTCTTTAGTTGCCAGGCTGCGGCAAGAATCATGATTCCGCAAGGTGGCGGCCGGATTATTAACATCGGCTCGAATTTTGGGGTCATCGCCTTTAAAAAGCGGTCCGTGTATGCGGCGGCCAAGGCAGGCGTCCATCATCTTTCCCGCGCTCTCTCATTGGAGTGGGCGCATGCCGGTGTATTGGTCAATGTCGTTGCCCCATGCATCACGGAAACTGCCTCCCGAAAGAATATATTGGAGCGTCCCGGCTATAAAGAATGGGCCACACAGGAGATGATTCCCCGGGGGCGATGGAATCAGCCAGAAGACCTCGTCGGCGCCGTTCTGTTTCTGTCGAGTGACATGTCCGACATGGTAGTTGGTCACACACTGATGGTGGACGGTGGCTGGACTCTTCATTGAGATCTTTTGAAGAAGTGTGGACGGGCAAAAGCAAACGCAATAGACGAAAGGAAATACATGAAGCTCCAGGGCAAAATTGCAGTGGTGACAGGTGCGGGCCAGGGAATTGGAAGAGGCATTGCCGAGGTATTTGCTGAACAGGGCGCAGATCTTGTGATCAACGACATCGTATGTTCCAAGGGGCTCGATGAACTGGCAGCGTGGATTCGCGATAAGGGCAGGCGGGTGGTCACCGTTCAGGGCGACGTCTCTCAACGCAACGACGTTGAACGTATCTTTGATCGCGCCTGGGCAGAACTCGGGCCGGTAGATATTCTTGTGAACAATGCCGGCATCGAGACGATTATTCCATTTCTGGATCTCACCGACGAGCAATGGCAGAACGTGACCGATACCAATCTAAAGAGTGAGTGGATGTGTACCCAAAGCTTCTGCAGACGAGTAATCCCCGAAAGCCGGAAGGCATCGGTGGTAAATATTGGCTCGATTCAGGCTGCAAGAGTATTGCCCGGCCGGACGCACTATGCCCCCAGCAAGCTTGCCGTTGAGGCGCTCACACGCAATGTGTCGGCCGAGATGGGTGCGCATGGAATTCGCGTGAATTGTATTCATCCCGGCCTCATTAATACGCCCATGATCAGTTGGGTCATGCAGGACGAGACCCTGCTTCCACAGGTCGTCGCCCAGATCTCGCTGGGGCGCCCCGGGCAACCGAAAGAGATCGGCAATGTCGCCGCCTTCCTGGCGTCTGACGAGGCCGCATACGTTACCGGACAGTCCCTCTACGTCGATGGGGGCTGGGTGGGCAAGTAGATCTGCCTCCAGTAAACAGGAAGGAGCTGGAGCATTCCTCCAGCTCCTTCTTTTTGTCATCGATGGTTCTAGATTGAGGTCGGCCTTATGCACAAGGCCGACCTGGCCATTACTTTTCGGCAACGCGAACACATAATATTCCTGCGTCTGCTTCGCGGATTCAGTTGCCACTGGATTGCTCGTGGATTACTGAAGCGTGCCATAGCCAGAAGAAACTGTATCGGAGTTTGGACGAGCGCTGATGACCACGCGGGAGAGGCCTTCAGTATCCGACGGAAGCGTTGCCTCCCACAGCTGCTTTCCTGTGTTTCTCTTATAGGCGCGGAACCTGGCGTCGGATTTGTTCCTGAGAAGATAAAGCTCCCCGCGGTGCCGAAAACGCCTCCTCGGGCCCAGAAGCTGCCGATATCCTTTATCCCTCGTGCCACCGTCTTGGTCACTTCGCCCAGTGGGATCTTATATCGGGAGGAATGTTCGCCTCCTCTGGATTGGTGAGATATGCAATCAAATGATCCAGGTCCTCATCCGT